>JACDJA010000287.1_pt1 | contig 63093 bp, 63 predicted proteins | sample 7449241 | NCBI WGS metagenome assembly JACDJA01 (sample SAMN14253289, study PRJNA609438) | sludge metagenome | isolation source: initial anaerobic sludge | collected 2018-12-20 | reverse complement strand
CCTGAGAACGCAGTAAACACCAGTTCGCCCGCATAGGGATGGCGGGGATGGGTCGATATTTCGGTGCAGGCTTCCACAACCTCGGTAATTTCAGCCATGCCGGACAAATCCAGCTTCGGATCGATGCCCTGGGAATAGAGATTCATGGCCATGGTGACCAGATCCATATTGCCTGTGCGCTCACCGTTACCCATAAGCGTACCTTCCACACGGTCCGCACCCGCCATGACCGCCAATTCCGCTGCAGCAACACCACAACCCCGGTCATTGTGGGTATGCACGCTGATGCTGATGTGCTCCCGGCGACGGATGTTGTCGCCCACCCACTCAATCTGGTCGGCAAACACGTTCGGTGTCGCCATTTCAACGGTGGCAGGCAGGTTGATGATAACCGGCTGCCCTTCGTCCGGACGCCATACATCGGTTACCGCATCGATAACCTCTACGGCAAAATCCAGTTCTGTTCCGGTGAAGCTTTCCGGCGAATACTGGAACGTCCATTCCGTATCCGGGTATTGTTCAGCCAAATCCCTGACCAGCTGTGCGCCGTTAACGGCGATATCGCGGATTCCGGCCCGGTCCAGGCCAAACACCTGCTCACGCTGAACCGTTGAGGTGGAGTTATACACGTGAACGATAGCACGGCGAGCGCCTCTTAAAGCTTCGTAGGTGCGTTCGATCAACTCGGGCCGGGCCTGGGTCAGCACCTGGATTTTCACATCGTCGGGAATCCGGTTTTCTTCGATCAGTTTGCGACAGAAATCGAAATCCGGCTGGCTGGCTGCCGGGAAGCCGATTTCAATCTCCTTGAACCCCAGCTTCACCAGCAAATCGAACATGCGCTGTTTCTGGGCAACATTCATGGGCTTTACCAGAGCCTGGTTACCATCGCGGAGATCCACTGCACACCAGGTGGGCGCTTTATCGATGACCTTGTCAGGCCAACGGCGGTCAGTTTTCTTTACCGGCTGGAAGGCCGAATATTTGCGATGATCGAAAGCCATAATCGTTGTTCTCCGTCGCGTTTCAGATGTATTCGTCGATTGAAAACAGTCTAACCTGTTCAGCACAGCAGTTGATTGCTAATTTACAGCATAAAGCATAGATTATTGGCTATATATTCTTATTTATAACCTGAGACAGCAATTTTATGCCTACAAACAAAGAAACCCTCATACAAATTGACAAAACCGATCGGCGCATACTGGCCCAGATCCAGAAAGACGCCTCCCTCACCAATCAGCAGCTGGCGGAAAAGGTGGGGCTTTCTCCATCTCCCTGCCTCAGACGGGTACGGGCACTTGAAGAGGCCGGCATCATTGTGCGCACGGTAACCGTTCTTGACCACAAGAAGCTTGGCCTTTCCCTTACCGTTATTATTCTGATCGGCATGGACAGACACACACCGGAGCGTTTCGCCGCGTTTGAGGAGCAGGTATCCGAATACCCGGAGGTTCTCGAATGCTATCTGGTAACAGGCCACGATGCCGACTACATGCTGAAAGTCGTGGTGCCGGATATGGACCAGTACCACCACTTTCTGCTCAATCGCATTACACGGATTCCCGGTGTCAGTGGCGTTCACTCCAGTTTCGTTCTCAAGCGGGTGATTGACAGCACCGCGCTACCTCTGGGCTATTTATCCTGATGCCAGGCACCTCATCTGTACCTTGTGCGGCAGGCTCCGTACAATAGCGCGAAGTTAAAAAGCACCCTTCTTTGAACACCAATGAACGGAAACCACGATGCGAGCAAGCCGTTACCTGATTGCAACCCAGAAAGAGACCCCCTCTGACGCGGAGATTATCAGCCACCAGTTGATGCTGCGTGCCGGCATGATCCGGAAACTGGCGGCCGGCCTTTATACCTGGCTGCCCATGGGCCTGAGAACCCTGCGCAAGGTTGAGCGGATTGTTCGTGAAGAAATGGACAAAAGTGGTGCTCAGGAAGTGCTGATGCCGGCAATTCAGCCCGCTGAGCTCTGGCAGGAATCCGGGCGCTGGACCCAGTATGGCGGTGAGCTGCTGCGAATGAACGATCGCCACGGCCGTGAGTTCTGCTTCGGCCCCACCCATGAAGAAGTCATCACCGATCTGATCCGCAATGAGCTGAAAAGCTACAAGGAACTGCCGGCCAACTTCTATCAGATCCAGACCAAGTTCCGGGACGAGCGCCGCCCGCGCTTCGGTGTTATGCGCGCCCGGGAATTCATCATGAAAGACGCCTACTCCTTCCATGTGAACGCCGAATCCCTGGATGAAACCTACCAGGTGATGCACCGCACCTACTGCGCCATCTTTGATCGCCTGGGGCTGGATTACCGTCCGGTTCAGGCGGATTCCGGCGCCATTGGCGGCAGCGCCTCCCATGAGTTCCATGTGCTGGCGTCGTCCGGCGAAGACGACATTGTGTTCAGCACTGACAGCGATTACGCCGCCAACATTGAAAAAGCCGAAGCTGTCGCCCCGTCCGGCGAACGCCCGGCACCGGCTGAAGAACTGCAAGAAATTGCAACACCGGAACAACGAACCATTGAGGCAATTTCAGAGTTCCTGAAGGTTGCGCCCACCCGCACCGTGAAAACCCTGCTGGTAAAATCGGAAGCCGATGAAAATGGCGAATCCGGGCTCATCGCTCTGATCTTGCGCGGCGACCACACTCTGAACGAAATCAAGGCCGAAAATCTGGAAGGCGTTGCTGAACCCCTGACCATGGCAACCGATGAAGAAATCGAGGCAGCCATTGGCTGTAAAGCCGGCTCCATTGGCCCGGTAAACCTGCCGATTCCGTTGATTGTAGACCGAAGCGCAGCTCACCTTGCGGATTTCGTGTGCGGTGCAAATAAAGAGGGTTACCATCTGACCGGCGTGAACTGGGAGCGGGATCTGCCGCTGGGCCGGGTTGAGGACATTCGTAACGTGGTTGAGGGCGACCCCAGCCCCGATGGCAAAGGCACCCTGGAGATACGCAGAGGTATTGAGGTTGGCCACATCTTCAAACTGGGCAACAAATACAGCACCGCCATGAACGCCACCGTTCTGGATGAGAACGGCAAAACCGTGATCATGGACATGGGCTGTTACGGCATTGGCGTGTCACGAATCGTGGCTGCTTCAATCGAACAGAACCACGATGACAAGGGCATCATCTGGCCAGATGCCATTGCACCGTTCCAGGTGGCTATTGTTACCCTCAACGCCCACAAAACGCCCACTGTGGCCGAAGCTGGTGAAAAACTGTACGAGCAGTTGAAACAGGCAGGCTACGACGTGCTGCTTGACGACCGCAAAGAACGCCCGGGGGTAAAGTTTGCGGACATGGAACTGATCGGCATACCGCATCGCTTTGTTATTTCAGATCGTGGCCTGAAGTCCGGCACGCTCGAATACAAAGGGCGCAGAGATGCTGACAAGCAGGATGTTGCCATTGAAGACGCCCTGCCGCTTCTGGTGAAAGCCTCACCACGTAAGGGTCTGTAGGATAGCTTGAGAAACAGCGCCCGCCGTTAACGGCGGGCCAGACAATGCTATTCAGGGGGGCCTGTTCAAACGCCCACGATACCCGGTTCCATCGCCAGCTCCACGCCAAACTGTGCCCGCACCGAATCGCGAATGTCGGAAGCCAGATCGAGCACATCCAGCCCTGTTCCCCCGGAATGATTGATCAGCACCAGCGCCTGCCGGTTGTGCACGCCCACACGGTCATTCCGGTAGCCCTTCCACCCACACCGATCAATCAGCCAGGCTGCAGCCAGTTTTACAGTGCCGTTTTGGGGGTAGCTGACAACATCCGGATGGGCAGCCTGCAGCTTACTGAAGGTCTCGGCAGACACCACCGGGTTCTTGAAAAAACTGCCGACATTGGGAATCATGCCCGGATCCGGTAACTTGCGATGCCGAATAGCCATAACAGCCTCAGCTACGGTCACTGCGTCCAGTTTTTCGGTATCCGTCTCCCCCAGGTAATCTTCAAGATCCCTGTAACCAAGCTGCAATGGTCTTGTACGAGACAGCCTGAGCCTTATCCCGGTAATAATGAAACGCTCTGGCTGTCGCTTGAACAGGCTGTCCCTGTAGGCAAACTCGCAATCTGCCTTATGCAGGGTCACAAGCTGACGGGTTTCACGATCCAAAGCTGTTACGGAGACCAGGGTATCGCACAGTTCAACGCCGTAGGCGCCTATATTCTGAACCGGGGCAGCGCCAGCGGTGCCAGGAATAAGGGCAAGATTCTCGATGCCCCGGTATCCACATCTGGCGGCGTAGAGTACTGCATCATGCCAGTTTTCACCGGCGCCCAGAACCAGCGTAGCGCCAGTGTCATCAACCTGTTCCCAATAACGCGCTGCAATACGCATGCGGATCACAAGGCCCGCATAGTCCCCGGCAAAAACCAGATTGCTGCCACTGCCCAGCACCAGGACCCTGTGCCCGTTCTCCTGCGCCCATGCCAGGGCACGGGCCAGGTCATCCAGAGTTTCCACTTCCATGTAATAGCGTGCTGTTGCGGATACGCGCAGTGTGTTGAGTTCTGTCAGATCAATATTTTCCTGCAGTTCCGCATGCAGGCTCACACCATGCGCTCCTGAATACTTCGAAGCAGGCCCTCTCCTGCATCTTCAATCAGATCAAGCACCTGCTCGAACCCGTCTTCGCCGCCGAAATAGGGGTCGGGCACCTCAGCCAAATCGGTGTTGCCATATTCCAGAAAGAGCGTGGGCCGGGTGCCGCCATTCTGATGCCAGATGTCTTTTACATCGGCAAGGTTCTGGCGGTCCATCACAACAACATAATCGAAGGTGTCGAGATCTTTCTCGGTAAACTGTCGTGCCCTGAGCCCGCTGATATCGATGCCGCGACTGGCGGCGGCTTCCAGCGACCTTGGATCCGGCCCCTTGCCTATGTGCCAGTTGCTGGTACCACAGGAGTCAATATAAATCTGCTCCTGTAACCCCGCCTGCTCCACCAGTTTGCGAAATACACCCTCGGCGGTTGGCGAACGACAGATATTGCCAAGACACACAAAAAGCACGCTGGCGCGTTTACTCATGCCCCGTTTTCTCCTGTTTCAATGGATTTGCACATCCAGGCCCTGACGCGCTGTAAATCTGCTTCGGTATCAACCCCTGGTGGTGGCGTTTGGTCTGCCACCTCAACGTGGATCCTTGCGCCGTTATACAGTGCACGAAGCTGTTCCAGCGATTCTGCCAGTTCTGTGGGTGCCGGCGGCCAACTAACGAAACGGCTCAGCACACTGGCCCGGTACCCGTAAATGCCTATATGGCGGAAATACCCGGCGTCACCCTTCAAGGCGGCAGCCGCGTTGGTTGCCAGAAGGTTACCTCGGCTCATATCACTCCAATGGTCCCGGGCCCAGGGAACAGGGGCCCGGCTGAAATAGTGGGCCATTCCTTCGAGATCAAAAACAACCTTTACAACATTGGGGTCGAAGACCTGCTCTATGTCGTGCAGGCGCTCGCAAAGTGTTGCAATAGCAGCGTGGGGATAGCGATCGAGATTATCCGCAACCTGGTCAATCAACCTGGGCGGAATCAGAGGCTCATCCCCCTGCACATTGACAACCCGGTGCTCCGCATCCAGCCCGAGCTTGCGTACAACTTCTTCCAGGCGATCGGTGCCACTGACATGATTGGGCGAAGTCAACACCACTTCGGCGCCAAATGCCTTGCAGGCATCGTAAATACGCGCGTCATCCGTGGCGACAACCACGCGGCTTGCCCGGCTTTCCCATGCGCGCTCACAAACGTGCCGTATCATGGGCTTGCCGGCGATATCCAGCAAAGGCTTACCGGGTAAACGTGTGGAGGCATAGCGGGCCGGAATCACAACCGTAAAACTCATGGGGTTTCAATCCTGCAGAGAGCTTTCTCAGTTCTTGTGAAGGCGTTCATCGGTGGAGAGTGTACGGGCCTCAGTGGCCAGCATGACCGGTATACCCTCCCGTATGGGAAACGCCATGGCATCCTGGTAGCACACCAGTTCCGTTTTGGCTTCATTGAGCTTCAGGTCACCTTTACAGACCGGACAGGCCAGCATGGCCAAGAGTTTTTTATCCATAATGCAGTCTCGCTGACAGTTAAGAAGTTGATGGCCCGGAGCACGCCCGCAGCTTTGCGTGGACGCTCTCCGAAAACAGCTCTGGTAGCCGTGCCTCAACATGGAGCACCCAGGCGTTATCCGGCGCAAAGCCACGACATTTAACGCCATCTTTGGCCGTCATTACCAGTATCTGATCCGATTCTGCCCCAAGGTCTTCCGGGCGGAAACGGTGGTGATCCGGGAAAGGCACAGCCGTCACCTTTGCCCCCAGCCCTTTGAGGGTATCGAAAAAACGCGCAGGATTGCCGATACCCGCTACCGCACGAACCCGTTTTCCCCGGAGACTTTCCGGGGCCCTGGTCTCGCCATCATTGAGGTTAACAAGCCGGGTTGGTACAAGACTCATGGAATACATTTGCGGATGAGCAACTCCCGGGAGCGTGGTCTGCCCTGCCCGCCCGGAATCGCCGGTGACGCTTGCAGTGTTCACCACAACAAAGTCCACAGTATCCAGGCGGCTGACCGGCTCCCGCAAGGGGCCCACCGGGATCAGGGCACCATTGCCGATGCCCCGGGAACCATCGAATACTGCCAGTTCAATATCCCGAGGCAGACGGTAATGCTGAAGCCCGTCATCACTGACGAAGACATCTCCCAAGGCATTGTCGATCGCGAATTCGGCACCACGACGCCGGTCGGGATCCACCACCACCGGCACGCCGGTTGCCTGTGCAAGCATCACGGGTTCATCACCGGCCAGCGACGGCAGGGTCTCTTCTGTAACCAGCAGCGGGTAACCGGAAGATTTGCCGCCGTAGCCCCGGCTGAGTATCACCGGTCGCCAGCCTGCGCTGAGCATTTCACCCACCAGCCATGCCGTCAACGGAGATTTCCCTGTACCACCGGCAGTGATGTTGCCCACCACCACAACCGGCACCGGCAGCCTGGAACCAAGGGTCTGCTGGGCTTTTCGCCGCCGTGCCTGGGCGATGGCACGATAAAGCCAGGAGAGTGGCGTTAAAATAAACAGTGGCCGGCTTTTACCGTACCAAAGGCGTTCTACCAGGGAAGTCATGAGTGCTCACTGAACTGCATCTGGTGTAACTGGGCATAGGCACCCTTGCTGGCAAGAAGCTCGCTATGACGCCCCGATTCCACAATGCGCCCGTTATCCATAACCAGAATCCTGTCGGCCTTCTCAATGGTGGACAGCCGGTGCGCAATTACCAGCGTTGTACGGCCCTGAATAACCGTTTCCAGGGCTTGCTGGATATGCCGTTCAGACTCGGTATCCAGCGCCGAAGTCGCCTCATCAAGGATCAGAATCGGTGCATCTTTCAACAAGGCTCTGGCAATTGCCAGGCGCTGCCGCTGGCCGCCGGACAGCATGACTCCGTTATCACCAATTTCGGTATCCAGCCCGTCCGGCATACGATCAATAAACTCCAGCGCATGAGCCTTGGCGGCTGCCTCCCGTATTTCTTCCCGGCTGCACTGCCGCAGCGCGCCGTAGGCTATGTTGGCAGCAATGGTGTCGTTAAACAGTACAACATTTTGCGTAACCAGCGCGATCTGTGCTCTCAGTGCTTTCAGAGAAAAGTCATTGAGCGGGTGCCCGTCAATCAGGATATCGCCACCAGTGTATTCATAAAACCGCGGCAGCAAACTGACCAGCGTTGATTTTCCGCTGCCCGAGCGCCCCACAAGCGCCACGCTTTGCCCTGCCGGAATATCAACGGAGATACCTTTGAGCACATCATCAAGCTGGTCCCGGTAGCGAAACGATACATTGTCAAACCGGATGTTGCCTTCGACGCGCTCCGGGGCAAACGTGCCGGAATCCGGCTCCGGCGCTTCATCAATGGTCTCGAATACGTCATAAGCCGCAGCCACGCCTTTCTGTATCTGCGCATGAACCGATGTCACCTGACGAATGGGCTTGGCCATGGTGGTCGCGGCTGTGATAAAAGCCACCAGCTGGCCGGTTGTCATTTCGCCCCTTATCTCCGGTGCCAGCATGGTCCATACAAGGGCGGCAATGGCAATGGCTACCAGCAGCTGGATTACCGGTACACTGATAGCCTGGGTAGAGGCCATTTTGAGACTTTGCTTCAGGTTCCTGTCGTTAACTTCCTGAAAACGCGCCTTTTCGTACTCCACACCTCCGAATGTGCGAACAACCCGGTAACCCGTAATAGACTCGGAAGCCACATGGGTAATGTCGCCCATCGACCCCTGAATACGCTGGCTGATCTTGCGAAAACGTTTACTGGCATAGCTGACCACGGCGCCGATCAATGGGCCCACAGCCAAAAAGATCAGGGTCAGCTTCCAGTTGGTGTACAGCATGAAGCCGAGCAACCCGACAATGGTGAGACCTTCCCGAAGCGTAATGGTTACCGCATTGGTTGTGGCCTCCGCTACCTGTTCCACGTTAAAGGTGAGTTTGGATACCAGTCTTCCGGCAGCATTGTCATCGAAATAACGGGATGGAAGGGTCATCAACCGGTTGAACACATCCTTACGGAGCGAGTTAATAACCTGTCGCCCGACGTAACTGATGAAGTACTGGCTCATGAAGGTTCCAAAACCACGGAACGCGAATACCCCTACAATCAACGCGGTCAACAGGATCCGGTTTTGCTCGGTGGGATTTTCAATGGCCGAAATTACATATTCCATGGCAGCCGCCATACCTGTGGATGCTGCCGCATAAATAATGTTACCCACAACGGCGAAGGAGAAAGCCAGCCAGAATGGCTTCACATAGGCCAGAAGCCGCTTGTAGGTGTGCCAGCTCTCGCCGGGTTTAGCCTGCCGGGGGACTGGAAGCTCCGCTTGACTCACTGGCTTTCGGCCTCACGCTCTGTGGTTATGCTCAGCTTGGAGAAACCCAGGCGGCCTGCAACGTCCATTGCCCTGACCACATACTCGTGCGGGGTGCGGGCGTCTGCAGTAATGATAAATGGCAGACTATGATTACCTTCAGCCAGCTCGCTCACTCCACGCTCAAGTGTCTCGCGGCGATTGTTCACCAGCGCCTTGTTGTTCAGGATGTACTGGCCTTCTGCGTTAATCACCACGTCTATCTGCTTTATTTCGGTAGCAGACGCTGGCTCACCACTGGCTTCGGGCAATTCCACCTGCAAATGACTTTCCCGGGTAAAGGTTGTGGAAACCATGAAGAAAATCAACAGCAGGAAAACCACATCGATCAGCGGTGTCAGGTCTACCCCGACTTCCTGACTTCTCTGGCGAGTGAACTTCACGGCGCTCAGACCTCTTCCACATCGATTTCGCGATCACCGTGCACAACTTCAACCAGCTTGATGGCTTCCTGCTCCATGCCCACCACAAGCTCGTCTACTCGCCGGATAAAATAGCGGTGACAGATCAGTGCCGGAATGGCAACACTCAGGCCCGCCGCCGTAGTAATCAACGCTTCGGAGATACCACCGGCGAGGTTGCCGGCATTACCTACCCCGGCAAGCTGGATCTCGGTAAATACTTTGATCATACCAATCACGGTACCCAGGAGCCCGAGCAGTGGCGTAATGGTTGCAACCGTGCCCAGCGGATTGAGAAAACGCTCCAGCTCGTGAATCACCTGGCTGGCCTCGTGCTCAATGCTCTCTTTCATGATTTCGCGGCCATGCTTGGCGTTCATGAGGCCACCTGCAAGGATTCGCCCCAGGGGTGAGGAACTCTGCAACGCTTTCAGTTTGCGGCCGTTAAGTTCTTTTTTCTTGATCCAGCGCCAGAGTTCATTAATGGTCTGGGGTGGGGCAACCCGGGACGCCCGAAGTGTCCAGAATCGCTCCAGAATGATCGCAAGCGCCAGAATGGAACAGGCAACAATTGGCACCATCAGAATGCCACCGGCTTTCAACAGCTCGAACACGCTTGATCTCCCTGATTGTTTACAAGCCGCGCTACTTTAGCATAGCTGCAGGTTGAGGCTACACCTGCAATGTCACGGTATTTTGCATTGCTGCCTCGCAAGTTCCGGAGCTCCAATCCAGAAGGGCGCCTGATGTCGGGCTTCCCGGATTTTCAGCGCGCCATCAGCCACGGTCATGACCAGTTCGCCGGAACAGGCGGTGTTAAGTGCCCGGGCGCCAGCCTTCCGGTAGCGTGCGGTAACGTCCTTGTGAGGGTGGCCATATCGGTGCCGGTATCCTGCAGTGTAAATCACCAGCTCGGGGCTCAGGGTATCAACCCAGGCAGCAGAGGAGGATGTTTTACTACCGTGATGAGGTGCGATCACAATCCGCCTGCGCACCCCGTCCTCTTCCAACCTGCCCGGAACGGACTGCAGATAACGGGCTTCAATGCGAGTGCTTATATCACCCGGAAACACCCATTCCACGCCGGCATCGGAATACGCCGCTGTAAGAACGCAAGAGGCATCGTTGCCGTCATGGTTTCCTTCCGCCTGCCAGAGACCAAGCCGGAAGGCGCCACCCAATTCCCACTCTCCCTCGCACCCCGAAATACTCACCGCCCGGCCCCGCTCCAGCTTTTCAGCAATGGTCGCAGGCTCACCGGTGACAATCCGGCCTACCCTGAATTCCTCAAGAAGCAGATCCATGCCGCCGGAATGATCGTTATCGGCATGGCTCACAACCAGCGTATCTATACGCTTGATACCCAAAGCCCTTAGATTGGGCAGCAGCACAGATTCCGCGGCAGAGAATACACCTTCAACTTCCGGCCCTGTGTCATACAGCAACACCTCGTGACCTGCCCGCACTAAAGCAGAGAGGCCCTGACCAACATCCCAAACCCTTACCTCCGGCTCTGCCACATATGGATTTTGCGCATCGCCGGAAACATTCACAGCAGTTAGCCAGGCCAGGGCAACCACACTCCCGGCAGCCCGGAAAACCCGCATCGGAACCAGTGCAATCAGCAATATCAACAGCGCAAATGCAGCGGTTTCCGGCATGCTTCCGTCCAGCTCTGGCCAATCCATACCAGCCACCCAGCCGAGAAAGCTCCACATGACATCCAGTACGGCATCAATAAGTGGTACAACAAGCCCGGACAACGCCGGAAACAGGGCTACCAGCAGCCCGCCCGAAATAAGAACCGGCATAACCACCAGTGACACCCAGGGAATAGCCAGGATATTGGCCAGCAGGCCTGCAACCGGCTGCCCCTGGCCAACCAGTTCAAGCAGCGGCCAGAGCCCGGCAAACACAGCCACCTGCGCAAGGCACAGGCCAGTCAGCCAGCCTGGAGCGCCCAAACGACCGGCAAAAACACAAATCAGAACAGAAACCGCTCCGAACGACAGCCAGAAGCCTTGATCCAGTGGCGCGAAGGGGTCAAGCAAAAGCACCAGCCCGACCGCTACAATGAGTGAATGCCATACAGGCACCTGCCGGGATTTCAGCAAGAGCCAGCCCGCGGCTACAACCATGATCAACGCTCTTCGTGTTGGTACCGTAAAACCGGCGGCCAGTGCGTAAAACAGGCTGCAAACGAGCACCACAAGGAACACAGCCGCGCGTACCCATTGCTCACTCCTGTGGCGGGAGGTCACAGCCAGCAACAACCGGCGCGCAATGAACCCGGCGCCCAAAGCGATCAGGCCCAGGTGGAGGCCGGAAATAGCCACCAGATGAATCGTTCCCGTTGCCTTCAGACGGCTCCAGTGCTCAGGCGTTAAATGCCCACGGTTGCCGATCAGCAACGAGGCAATTAAAGGGTGGTGGCGTGCTTGCGAAAATTGCCGGTCTGCCCACTGCGCCAGCCGGGAATAGGCGTGATGGTAATGGCACTGCATCCGGCAGGGTACGGATGGGTCAGAAACCGCACTGCGTACACTCCCGGTTGCCCGGTAACCTTTGCGAAACAGCCAGTCTTCATAGCGGAAGCCCTCTGTATTCAGGGAGCCATGGGGGCGTTTCAGTACCACTTCGAGACGCAGGCGATGGCCCGGAAGGGCGCCTCCGGGCTGGCCATACCAGGCAAGCCGAAGCCGTTCAGGGAGCGAACCAGCGGTTTTCCGAATCAGGGAATCCCCGTACCAGCGGGTGACACAGAAGCTGAAACGAATGCTGTCAAAACTACCTGCTGCCGGCAGATCACAGACGTAGCCGGAAACCTCAACCTGCGCACCTTCAAGGCCCGCAGGAAGCCTCTGTTCAAGGCGATCATGGGCCCAGAAACCTGCCCAGGCAATACCCGATGAAAAGCCAATCAGGATGGGCAGAATACACTCGGGCAACCGCCGGCGTATCGGCAAAAACCACAATAATGGTCCAACTGCAGCACCTGTCAGCCACACTTGAGGTGGCAACACCGTCAGCCTATAAAGTAAGATGACGCCGCAGGAAAAGGCGAATATGCCCAATACTGAAGAGCTTCCGGACAATCCTTGTCCTCCCGATGTTGTATCCGTCGGCGACATCCCTGGCGCCGGAGTTTTATTCTACTTGAAGGTTGAGCTTCCCATATGCCGAAGAAGTTCATGAAACGCTATCTGCCATCACCTGAAAAGGTGCAAGCGATACAGTCGCTTGGGTTTCTTGGCGATATCCTTAATGAACCCAATCTATGGCACATCAACCGTCACAGTGTTGCCCGGGCGTTCCTGATCGGCGTGTTTTTCTGCTTCATTCCCATGCCTTTCCAGATGATTGCTGCTGCTTTTTTTGCCATCTGGTTCAACGCCAACCTGCCTTTGTCTGTGGTGCTGGTATGGATAAGCAACCCGGTCACCATGCCGCCCATGTTCTACTTCAACTACAAGGTGGGCGCCTGGGTCCTCAACCGACCTGTTCTGAGTTTTGATTTCCAGCTTTCATGGCCCTGGATCAGCGAACGCCTGCTGGACATCGGCATTCCCCTTTACGTGGGTTCACTGATCGTCGCCACACTTTCAGCGTGTGTTGCCTATCTGGTCATACAGTTTATGTGGCGCAGGAAAATCCGTTCCGACTGGCGACTGCGCCGCCGCGCCCGCAAAATGCCCGGACACTCCCGTGATCAGGCCTCCTGAACAAGCCGGCCCTGCTCAAGCCTCAGCACTCGCCCAAGGCTTCGCGCCATCTGCATGTCATGGGTAACCATAACAAACGCAATCCCCAACTGATCACGCAAAGACTCAATCAGTGCCCGGACATCCTCACCTGTATGCTCGTCAAGGTTGCCGGTGGGCTCGTCCATCAATACGCACTCCGGTTCGTTGACCAGGGCACGGGCAATGGCAACACGCTGGCGCTCACCCCCTGACAACTCACCCGGCTTGTGAGGCAGGCGTTCCCCGAGCCCCACCTTCTGCAGGATTGACTGCGCCCGGGAGCGGGCATCTGATATTGCCATGCCACCCAGGGCGCAGGGCATCATGACATTCTCAAGCGCCGTAAATTCCGGCAACAGATGGTGAAACTGGTAAACAAAACCAAGATGCCGGTTGCGAAAACGCGCACGCCCCGCTTCCGACAGCCGATGGATATCCTTGCCACATATGGAAATCTGCCCCGATGAAGGCTTGTCCAGACCCCCGAGGAGGTTCAGAAGCGTTGTTTTACCTGCGCCGCTGCTACCCACAATTGCCAGGGTTTCACCCGCCGTCACCTCCAGTGAAATATCGGAAAATATGGTCAGTTTTTCAGGGCCCTGGGTATAGGTTCGGGTAACCTGCCGGCAATCAATCACCAGCGGAACGTCCTTCATGGCACCGTTTTCCTTATTCATATCGAAGGGCCTCCGCAGGATCTACCCGCGACGCCCGCCACGCCGGGTAAACCGTCGCTAGCAGACTCATGGCAAGGCCTGCGCCGCTGATAACGGCCACGTCCTGCCATTGCAACTGGGAGGGCAAATAGCTGATAAAGTATACATCTGCACTCAGGAACTGATGCCCCAGTGCGGTTTCCAGCCAGGAAATAAATGCACTGATATTAAGTGCACCGAGAACCCCCAGCAGTGTGCCGATCAAAGTTCCGAAAACGCCGATAACGGCACCCTGAACGATGAAAATTCTCATAATGCGCCCCGGTGTTGCTCCCATGGTGCGCAGAATCGCGATATCCGCAGTTTTGTCTGTTACCACCATGACCAGCGTAGACACGATGTTGAAAGCCGCAACAGCGACGATAAACATCAACAGCAAACCGATCATGGTTTTTTCCATACGAATGGCCTGAAACAGATTGCCGTGAGTGCGGGTCCAGTCGGAAATATAATACCGGCCGGAAAGCCCTCTGGCGGCCTCTTCCGCAACCTTGGGAGCAGCAAACAGGTCATCAACCAGCAGGCGCACACCCTGTGCTTTTCCGCCCGTTCGCATAAGCTTGGCGGCGTCATCCATATGAATGAGCGTATAGTTACCGTCCAGTTCTGCACCAACGCTGAAAATGCCTTTTACCGTAAAGCGCTTCAGGCGCGGCAAAACTCCGGCGGGGGTCACTGAAGCTTCCGGCAGCACCACGGTCACTTTGTCACCCAGCTGCAAATGCAGGCTGGCGGCCATGGTGCGGCCCACAATCATGCCAAATTCGCCGGCAACCAGATCATCCAGATTACCTTCAATCATGTGGTTTTCAATGATGGAAACCGTGCGTTCCTCCTCTGGCAGCACACCATTAAGCATGACACCACGCACCTCACCACCACCGGTGACCATACCCTGACCCTGGATGAACGGCGCCGCGGCCAGAACCCTTGGGTGCTCCTCCACCTTTGCGTCCACAGACTCCCAGTCATCCAAAGGCCCGCTGCCCTGAATAATGGCGTGGGGAACCATACCCAGAATGCGCTGCTTGAGCTCCCGGTCAAAACCGTTCATCACAGACAGCACAATAATCAGCACCGCGACACCAAGCATCAGCCCGATCATCGATGTGAGGGAAATAAACGAGATAAAATGATTGCGTCTTTTGGCAGCGGTGTAACGCAAGCCGATATAAAACGATAAGGGTCTGAACATGGAGAGGTGCCTGTCGCTACCTTCAGGTCGATCGTGGTCTGGAATTTCCCCGCAGCCTTTCAGGGCGACGGGAAACTGCTAAACTTTCACTACTGGCTGAAATCCTTGTTCGCGGAGCCCCGAATGCAGACCCGAGAAACGCCGACCGAACCGGCAGACGATCTACCTGAGCGTCGGGATTTTTTCCGCATCGAAGACCGGATTGGCCTGGAAGTCCGCAAGCTGCCGCAGTCAGCCAGGCTCGACGACAATTTCCTCAACGACGATCATCTCGAGAGCCTGAGAGCTGAATTCAGACGGCTGGATCAGGATATCAAGTCCCAGCTCGCCAGCCTTGCGGATCAGGATCGTCTGTTTACCGGCCTGATAAAGTCCCTGAACGGCAAGCTGGATACCCTGGCGCGCATTATGGCCTTTCAACAAAATCCCTTGCAACCGGATGACTGGCAAGACGTCACTCTGAGCGAAGGCGGCCTGGCCTTTTCTGCCAGCCCGCAAGCATGGCAGACTGGCGACAGGCTTGCCGTCCGCATGACCCTGCCACCGGAACTTTTCCAGCCCCGCGCCATCGCACAGGTTATGGATGTGCAGGCCGACGAAACAGGCGGAGCAAGGGTTCATACCGGCTTTATCCGGATACAGGATGGCGATCGTCAGCAAATCGCCCGACATGTGATGCGATGGCAGATTCGCCAGCGGCAAAAAGAGTAGACTGGCGAAAATATGTGACTTTTCCCCATATTTCTCGGATATTACGTTTTATCCATGTCCCGGCGTGCTTACCGGCGACCCCTGCATTAATGGAGAATCATCAATGACAATAAAACAAGCCCTGGCTGGCACACTGGCATCGGCACTGATACTCACGCTCGCTCCGGTATCCGGCGCCCTTGCAGAAGAGCTGCGCGTGCCGGTGGGCAGTCAGGCCGACAGGAGCCAGCAAAACCTGCCCCGGGCCGGAATGTCGCAAGCCTCAGTGCGCTCTTCATGGGGCCAGCCGGATTCCGTCGAAGGCCCAGTCGGGCAGCCACCGATCAGCCAATGGCATTACGCCGGGTTTGTCGTCTATTTCGAGAACGATCGCGTTATCCATACTGTATTGACGCCCAGGCGCTGAGATTCGCAACAAAGCGTTTTCTGCCCTTACCCTGACGATACGCCGCCCTTTGTATAGAATGGCGGCTTTTTGCAATTTCAAGGTGACTGCAAAGTGACATCCCTACGAGTGCTGCCCGCTGAGTGGGCACCCCAAAGTGCCGTTGTGCTTACCTGGCCCCATCCCGGTACCGACTGGGCGGCAAGCCTGGATGAAGTGGAACCGGTATTCCTGGAAATTGCCCGCTCGGTTCTGCGCTTTCAACACCTGGTGATCAGCTGCGAACACGTTGTCCGGCTCCAGGATCTGGAACGCGATCTCAATGCCTGGGCCGGTGAACAGGGCCTGCCGGGGCGCGTGCACGCCGTGCCAGCCCCGGCCAACGATACCTGGGCCCGTGATCATGGCCCGATTACCGTCTTCGCGGATGGCGAACCGATACTGCTGGATTTTCGTTTTAACGCCTGGGGCGGCAAATTCCCCTGGGAAAAGGACGATGCCCTCAACCGTCACCTCGCCAATTTCGGAGTATTCGGAACCACACCCATGCAACGGGTGAACTTTATTCTGGAAGGCGGCTCCATTGAATCCGATGGCGAAGGAACCTTGTTGACCACCAGCGAGTGCCTTCTGACGCCCACACGTAATGCCTCCATGGATCGTGGTGCCATTGAGCAGCTGCTGTCTGAAATGCTGGGCACAGACCGGATTCTCTGGCTCAATCACGGTTATCTGGCGGGGGACGATACCGACAGCCACATTGATACCCTGGCCCGATTTTGTGCTCCGGATCATATCTGTTATGTGGCCTGCCCGGATGTGGCCGACGAACACTACAGCGCTCTGGCGGCCATGGAAGAGGAACTCCAGGAATTCCGTCAGCGCGATGGTTCACCTTACAGACTGACTGCATTACCCTGGCCCGATCCGGTATTCGGCGACGAAGGCGAACGCCTTCCGGCAACCTATGCAAACTTCTTAATCATCAATGGCGCGGTTCTGCTGCCCGTATACGATGTGCCCCAGGATGAGGAAGCCATTCGCACGTTGAGCGGCATCTTCACTGACCGGGAAATTATTCCTGTCAACTGCCGCCCGCTGATAAAACAGCATGGCAGCCTACACTGCGTCACCATGCAGATTCCCCAAGGAGTCGTCACGCCATGAGCAATAATTCCGCCAAAACCCGGGATTCCGGGCAACTCGCAGTTGCCGCTGTTCAGCAGGCCTGCAGTAAAGACAAAGCCGCCAGCCTGGCAACCACTGAAATGCTGGTTCGGGAAGCTGCGGCAGGCGGGGCTCAACTGATCATTCTGCAGGAGCTCCACGCCACCCAGTATTTTTGCCAGACCGAAGACACCCGGATATTTGACCTTGCCGAACCTATCCCCGGCCCCACCAGCGAGCGGCTTTCAAGCCTGGCCCGGGAACTGGGTGTGGTGATGGTGGGCTCGATTTTTGAACGCCGCATGAACGGTGTCTATCACAACACCGCTGTGGTCATCGAAAGTGATGGCTCCATGGCCGGCCTGTACCGGAAAATGCACATTCCTGACGACCCGGGCTTCTACGAGAAGTTCTATTTCACCCCGGGAGACGCGCAGTTCAACGATGGCCGCAACGGCTTCTCGCCCATCGAAACCTCCGTAGGAAAACTGGGGGTTCTGGTATGCTGGGACCAGTGGTACCCGGAAGCGGCCCGGCTGATGGCCCTGGCCGGCGCCGAAATACTGATCTACCCCACTGCCATCGGCTGGGACATCACCGACGACCCCGATGAACAGGCGCGCCAACTGGACGCCTGGGTTACCGTTCAGCGAGGCCACGCGGTGGCAAACAACCTGCCCGTAGTGGCGCCGAATCGCGTCGGCACGGAACCGGACCCATCGGGGCAATCAGATGGCATCCGGTTCTGGGGCAACAGTTTTATCTGTGGCCCCCAGGGCGAGATTCTGGCCCGGGCTGACGACAGCACCGAGTGCATCCTGAGTGTTACCCTCGATCGCCACCGCAGTGAATCGATTCGTCGTATCTGGCCGTACTTCAGAGACCGGCGCATCGACGCCTATGGCGATATTCTCAAACGAGTGAGGGACTGAACCCGGCATGAAAAATCTGGTGGACAATGTAGTAACCGAGTTGAACCGGATTCTTCTGGGCAAGGAACGACAGGTTCGCCTGGCCCTTTGCGGTCTGCTAGCCAGAGGCCACCTGCTGATTGAAGACATCCCGGGCATGGGTAAAACCACCCTGTCCCACGCACTGGCAAAGGTGATGGGGCTCAGCTACCAGCGCATCCAGTTCACCAACGACCTGCTGCCTGCGGACGTGCTGGGCTATTCCATGTACGACAGGCAGGCGGGCAGCCTGATATTCCACCCCGGCCCCATATTTGCCCAGCTTGTACTGGCGGACGAAATCAACCGGGCGTCACCGAGAACACAAAGTGCGCTGCTTGAGGCCATGGAAGAGCGCCAGGTGTCCATAGAAGGAGAAACCCGCCCGCTGCCACACCCGTTCTTCGTGATCGCAACCCAGAACCCGACGGAACAGGGCGGCACCTACCCTCTGCCGGAATCCCAGCTCGACCGTTTTCTGATGCGCATACGGCTTGGCTACCCCGACCCCAGAGCCGAACGGGAGCTTCTGGAAGGCGAAGACCGCCAGGTAATGACCGACCGGCTGAGCACCCTGCTTTCCGAGGCCGATCTGGCAAAGCTGCAGGAGGAAGTAAACCGGGTAACCGCCAGCCCGGCACTGCTGGATTACATCCAGCGCCTGCTGGACCAGAGCAGGCGCATGCCCGGGCTGCTTTACGGACTGTCACCCAGAGCCGGGCTCGGGCTGCTCAGAGCGACAAAAGCCTGGGCCCTGATGGAAGGGCGACATCACGCTTTGCCCGACGATATCCAGGCGGTATTTCCGGCGGTTGCAGAACACCGCCTTGAACAGGGCGAATCGGGCAAAAGCGCAGAACGGGTGCAGCAACTGCTAACCACCGTTTCCGTGCTCGAGTGAATAGCGAAACGTTATCAGTGGAATTGGCCAAAACAAATGGAAGCCTTCGGGATTCATGGTAGCCTTTCCACCATCCTCGCATTAACGGCTCTGAAAGAGCCCGACACATATTGATCCAGTGAGAGACATCCATGAGCGAAAGTAAACATTCCCGGCTAATCATCCTCGGCTCCGGCCCCGCCGGATACACCGCCGCTGTCTACGCAGCGCGTGCCAACCTGAACCCCACACTCATTACCGGCATCGAAGTTGGCGGCCAGCTCACCACCACCACCGACGTGGACAACTGGCCCGGTGACAACGAAGGCGTGCAGGGCCCGGAACTCATGCAGCGCATGCTCAAACACGCCGAGCGCTTTGACACCAACATCGTTTACGACACCATCAACGAAGCCGACCTGCACACCCGCCCCTTCCGGCTCAAGGGCGACAGCGGCGAATACACCTGCGACGCGCTGATCATCGCCACCGGCGCCTCCGCCATGTACCTGGGCCTGGAGTCCGAAGAAAAATTCAAAGGCCAGGGCGTATCCGCCTGCGCCACCTGCGACGGCTTCTTCTACAAAAAACAGAAAGTCGCCGTTATCGGTGGCGGCAACACCGCCGTTGAAGAAGCCCTGTACCTTTCCAACATCGCGGCAGAAGTCACCCTGGTCCACCGCCGCGACAGCCTGCGCGCCGAGAAAATCCTGCAGGACAAACTCTTCGAAAAAGCCAAAAACGGCAACGTAAACATCATCTGGGACCACACCCTGGACGAAGTCCTCGGCGACGCCACCGGCGTAACCGGTATGCGCATCAAAAGCACCAAAGACGACACCACCCGGGAACTCGACCTGGCAGGCATCTTCATCGCCATTGGCCACAAGCCCAACACCGGCCTCTTCGAAGGCCAGCTGGACATGGAAAACGGCTACATCCGGATCCGCTCCGGCCTTGAAGGCATGGCCACCGAAAGCAGCATCCCCGGCGTCTTCGCCGCCGGCGACGTAGCCGACCACGTTTACCGCCAGGCTGTGACCTCAGCCGGTTTCGGTTGCATGGCGGCACTGGATGCGGAAAAATTCCTGGATCAGCAGGTTTAGACCTGATTAAGCGATATTGGTCTGGCCACCTCCTATGATGAGAAGGCGGGGCCAGCTTTCTGAAACTGTTCGCCTTCACCTTTGTCAGATGAGGCAGGCAGGAAGCGCCTTCTGAAACTGTGCGGAGCCATGGATGGCGGAGCCAAGCGTACAAGGACGTATTCACAGCGTGTTTCAGAAGGCGCTTCCTGCCTGCCGATACGCCCAAGTTAAAAACTAACTCGGTAGAAAACTGAAGCAGGATGACCTCACTACCCTGGCTAGACCCCGACCAACTGTGGTTCCCCCCAGCGGAAGAAGCCCTCGACGACCCCGATGGCCTCCTCGCCCTGGGCGGCGACCTCTCCACAGAACGCCTGATTCTCGCCTACCGAAGCGGCATCTTCCCCTGGTACAGTGACGAACAGCCCATACTCTGGTGGTCTCCCAACCCCCGGTGCGTGCTCTACCCCCAGGACATCCACGTCTCCCGCAGCTTGCGCCGAACACTCAACCAACGCCGATTCCATATAACCGCCGACCAGGTTTTCAGCCGCATCATCCGCCTGTGTGCCACCACCCGCAGCGAAGGCACCTGGATAACCGATGACATGATCGCCAGCTACTCCAGGCTTCACCGCCAGGGCATAGCCCACTCCATAGAAGTGTGGAACAACAAGGGCGAACTGGCCGGAGGCATGTACGGGCTCGCCATAGGGCAATGCTTCTTCGGTGAATCCATGTTTTCCCTGGAAAGCAACGCCTCCAAAGTACTGATGGTTCACCTCGCCCACCAGCTGCAGGAATGGGGCTACCGGATAATGGACTGCCAGGTAGAGAGCCACCACCTTCTCACCATGGGTGCCCGAACCATTCCCAGAAGCGAGTTTTTATCTATAATCGAGGAATACGCAGACCGAAAACCGGATCAGCCCGACTGGACATTCAACTGGCAATGGCACGGGCCGGAGGCATGAATGAGTAGTCTCAGAACCCTGGTATTCTTCGCAACACCTGCTCACGACTGCAGCTACCTGCCCGATCGCGAAGCAACCACCATGTTTGTGGATCCGCGGGCCCACATCGACAAAAAGCTATACAGCCAGCTCACATCACTGGGGTTCCGGCGCAGCGGGTCCCATTATTATCGCCCCCATTGTGAAAGCTGCAACGCCTGCATCCCGGTACGACTGAACGTGAGCGATTTTCGCCCGGATCGCGGCCAGCGCCGCGTCATGAAGAAAAACAGCGATATCGAGTGCACCCTGGTACCGGCAGCATTCAGCGAGAGCTACTACCGCCTTTACGCCAACTACGTGGAACTGAGACACAAAGACGGCGACATGTACCCACCCTCGCGGGAACAGTTCACCTCATTTCTGGTGGAAGGCGCCACGGATTCCTGGTTTGTGGAAATGCGCAAAGACGGGCAACTGATAGCGCTGGCGGCGCTGGATTCCCTGGACGACGGTCTGTCAGCCATATACACCGCTTTTGATCCGGCTTTCGAGCACCGAAGCCTGGGTACCTTCGCCATTCTCTGGCAAATTGAAGAAGCACGCCGGCGCCAGTTGCCCTACCTCTACCTCGGCTACTGGATACAGCAGTGCCGAAAGATGAACTACAAGACCCGTTTTCAGCCCATTGAAGCATTGCGGGACGGGCAATGGCGAGTGCTTGAAACCGGTTAATTATCAGCATCAAATGGTCATCACACGGGCGGCACTGCAAACAAGCCGGATATAAGCCTGATTCGTGCCATTTGGCTCCGGATAACCAACTCACTTTGCCAAACGCCGACAAATCAGGCAGAATTGCGCAATTTAAAATTACGGAAAGCATTCCCAAACGAGGTTTTTACTGAATGGCGAAATCAGATGTCATTGAAATGGAAGGCGTTATTGTTGATACCCTTCCAAATACCATGTTCCGCGTTGAGTTAAGCAACGGCCACGTTGTGACCGCCCACATCTCTGGCAAGATGCGAAAAAACTACATCCGCATTCTGACAGGCGACAAGGTCAAGGTTGAGTTGACACCATACGACCTGAGCAAAGGCCGGATTGTATACCGCGCGCGCTAAGTTAAAAGCGACATCAGAAAAGCAAAAAAACCGCTGCACGAATACAGCGGTTTTTTTGTGGGTGGCTTTCAGGCTCGCCCGGCAACCGTATTAAACGGCTTCCGCAGGCTCATCCTCATACTCGAATTCCAGCTCATCCCCTTTGAGGTGAATAAACACATCACCACCCTTCTCGGACAGCCGACCGAACAGGATCTGCTCCGCGAGCGGCCGTTTGATCTTGTCCTGTATCAGCCGCGACATCGGGCGCGCACCCATGGTTACATCATAGCCCTTGTCTGCAAGCCAGGACTTGACCTCCTCATCCACATGCAGCACAACATGCTTCTCATCAAGCTGGGCCTGCAACTCGGTCAGGAACTTGTCCACCACGTGGGTAATTGTCTCCTTCTGCAAATCACCGAACTGGATAATGCTGTCCAGGCGATTGCGGAATTCAGGCGTGAAGGTCTTGCTGATGATTTCCATGCCGTCACTGCTGTGATCCTGCTCGCTGAACCCAATCGAGCGGCGGGCCATGCTTTCTGCACCGGCGTTGGTGGTCATCACCAGGATAACGTGGCGGAAATCCGCCTTGCGCCCGTTGTTATCAGTCAGGGTGCCGTGATCCATCACCTGCAACAACAGGTTGAACACTTCGGGATGCGCCTTCTCGATTTCGTCCAGCAACAGAACGCAGTGCGGATGCTTGTTAACGGCTTCTGTTAACAGACCGCCCTGATCGTAGCCCACGTATCCGGGAGGCGCACCAATAAGACGGGATACGGTGTGCCTCTCCATATATTCCGACATATCAAACCGTACCAGCTCTACGCCAAGCGCCTTGGCCAGCTGCCGGGTCACTTCCGTTTTACCAACGCCCGTAGGCCCGGCAAAAAGGAACGAACCCTCGGGCTTCTCCGGCGCTTTCAGACCGGCACGGGCCAACTTGATTGCAGTCGACAGCGACTCGATCGCCGGGTCCTGCCCAAACACCACCATCTTGAGATCCCGCTCCAGATTACGCAGCAGGTCCTTGTCACTGGTGGACACATTCTTCGGCGGAATACGCGCGATCTTGGCCACCACTTCCTCAATCTCAGGGGCGTCAATGATTGTCTGGCGCTTGTCTTCCGACATGAGGCGTTGTCGCGCCCCGGCTTCATCGATTACATCAATGGCCTTGTCCGGAAGATGGCGGTCGGTGATATAGCGATCCGCCAGTTCCGCAGCTACCCGCAGCGCCCGGTCGGTATATTTCAGATCATGATGCTTTTCGAAATTCGGCTTCAGCCCCTTGAGGATCTGGTAGGTATCCTCAACGCTCGGCTCGTTCACATCAATCTTCTGGAAGCGCCGGGCCAGCGCGCTGTCTTTCTCGAAGATGCCGCGGAATTCCTGGTAAGTGGTGGAGCCAATGCACCGGATCTCGCCGGAACTCAGCATCGGCTTGAGCAGGTTCGAGGCATCCATCACACCGCCAGAGGCGGATCCTGCACCAATGATGGTATGGATTTCATCAATGAACAGAATTGCGTGCTTCTCTTTCTTCAACTCTGCAAGCAACGCTTTCAGGCGCTTCTCGAAGTCGCCCCGGTACTTGGTTCCTGCCAGAAGCGCACCAAGATCCAGAGAGTAAACCACCCCATCAGAAATGATATCCGGCACCTGCCCATCAACGATGCGCTTGGCCAGCCCTTCGGCGATAGCGGTCTTGCCTACGCCGGCTTCACCAACCAGAAGCGGGTTGTTCTTGCGACGGCGCACCAGAATCTGCACCACACGCTCCACTTCGTGCTCCCGCCCGATCAGCGGGTCAATGCGCCCTTCCCGAGCCTGTTCGTTCAGGTTGGTTGCGTAGGTTTCCAGCGGTTTGGACTGCCCGCCTTCCTCACCTGTCTCGTCGTGGGAAATCTGCTCACCGCTGCTCTGGTCTTCCGCTCCCTGCACACGGGAAATTCCGTGGGAGACAAAGTTAACAACGTCAATGCGTGCAACGCTCTGCTTTTTCAGGAGGTAAACCGCCTGGCTTTCCTGCTCGCTGAAAATGGCAACCAGCACGTTGGCGCCAGTCACCTCTTTTTTGCCCGAGGATTGCACGTGAAAAACCGCGCGTTGCAACACGCGCTGGAACCCCAGTGTTGGCTGGGTCTCTCGCTCATCGTCACTACTGGGAATGAGTGGGGTTGTGGAATCCACAAACTCGACCAGCTCATCATGAAGTTGCTTGAGGTCTGCACCACAGGCTTTGAGAACACCTACTGCAGATTCGTTCTCCAGCAGGGCCAGCAATAAATGCTCCACGGTCATAAATTCATGACGCTTGTCGCGGGCACTTTTGAAGGCCGTATTCAGCGTAATTTCAAGATCTTTGCTTAGCATGGGCCACCCCGCCGTCTGTCAGTCCGCACATTCAATCTCGCAAAGGAGCGGATGTTCGCATTCCGAGGAATACTGGTTCACCTGTGCCGCCTTTGTTTCCGCGATGTCCCGGGTATACACCCCGCATACTGCTTTTCCCTGCGTATGGACGAGCAGCATCACCTGTGTCGCCTTCTCTTCATTCATTCCGAAGAATGTCATCAACACATCCACAACAAAATCCATGGGTGTGTAATCGTCGTTCAGAAGCATAACCCGATACTGTGAGGGCCGCTTCAGCGCAGGTTTTTCGGGAGCAACGCTGAGGTCGTCGTGACGCCCCGGCTGTTCGTCCTCCCCCTGATTTAATACTAGTAGAGAATTCTCGATAGTCCGCATCATTCTTTGCCGATTTTCGGTGTCTTTCATTAATGTGGTTGCCTGGACCCGGGTTTTCAAGTCAGAGCCCGACCCGGACGTGATATACCTGTCAATACGAACATGATACCGCTTCCGGACTGCGTTCAACCACACATTACCGTAATAGAAGCTATTGACTCGACCCCGGGTTTGGTCGACAGTTAACCTGCCATGTAAAATAATGTTAATTTACTCATGGCTCATGTAAAGCTCATGGACCACATGAAGCGCATGAAGGCAAAGAGTAACCAGGCCCGGCAGGCTGCTGAGCCCCGGCCGGGTACCGTAATGAACAACACAACACATAGTGACAGTAAAAGAACAGGGGAGTTCATCATGCCAAGAGGCAAGGTAAAGTGGTTCAACAATGCCAAAGGGTACGGGTTCATCATAGAGGATGGCTGCAGTGATGATCTGTTTGCACACTTCTCGTCCGTCCAGATGGACGGTTATAAAACGCTGAAAGCAGGCCAGGCGGTCAATTTCGAAAAAAAGCCCAGCGATAAAGGTGTGCATGCCGTCAACATCGTGCCTGATGACCGGGCAGATGGGCAGGTTCAGGCAGACGCGTCAGGCACCGGAGACCAAGCCGCTGACACCGCCAAGACCGATCGTGGAGACCAGCCTCCACGGGCTGCGAACGCCTGACAAACCAGCCAGGCCAGTCGTCTGGATAGCAACCTCCTGCCGGAGGAATCTGGCGGGCTGTTGAGTTATTGTGCCCGTGAATACCTGGCCCGCCTTATGCTTTCAAAACCCGCCTTTTCTGCGTAACCTCCCCCTGCGTTTCATTCCCCCGCCCTGGAGCTGCCTCTATGGCCGAACTCATTCTTTTTAACAAGCCTTTCCGGGTACTCTGCCAGTTTACTGATGAGCCTGCGGCTGCCGGACACAACTCCCGCGCCACCCTGGCAGACTGGATTGACATACCGGGCATCTACCCCGCCGGGCGGCTGGATTACGATTCCGAAGGGCTCTTGCTGCTTACCGGTAACGGAGCCCTGCAACACCGAATTGCGTCGCCCGGGCAGAAGATGCCCAAAACCTACTGGGTCCAGGTTGAAGGTGACATTTCCGCCAGCGCCATAGACAGGCTTGCGGCGGGTGTAACGCTTAAAGATGGCGCCACGCGGCCAGCGAAAGCCCGCAGAATGGAAGAACCGGAACTCTGGCCCAGGGTTCCACCGGTGCGCCGACGCGATACGGTACCCACAAGCTGGCTGGAACTGACCATAACAGAAGGCCGCAACAGACAGGTAAGGCGAATGACCGCAGCCGTCGGGTTTCCAACCTTACGGTTGATCCGCTATCGTATTGGCGATTGGTCGCTGGACGGCCTTGAACCCGGCAAATACCGCAAAGTAACCATTCATTTGCCTGATGCCCCACAGCCCGGAAAGCGACCGGGGGCATCCCGGCCCGCAAAAACGCCATGGAGAACCCGAAGATCATGACCTGGACACCTCATGCCACCGTAGCCGTGGTCGTTGAAGATGCAGATGGCCGCTTTCTTATGGTGGAGGAGCGCAGTAGCGGCAGAATCGTGTTCAACCAGCCCGCCGGCCACGTTGAGGAAGACGAAGCGATACTCGATGCCGTGCGGCGGGAGGCCCTGGAAGAAACCGGCTGGGAAATTGAGCCCCAGCATTTTCTCGGCCTTTACACTTATAAAGCCCCTGCAAACGGGGTGACTTATTATCGCTTCTGTTTTATCGGAAAGGCGCGCCAACATGTAACCGATGAGCTCGACAAGGGTATCATCGCGGCACACTGGCTATCGCTGGAAGATATCCGGCAACTGGGTAACAAGCTTCGCAGCCCGCTGGTGATCAGAAGCATAGAAGATTACCGAAATGGCCGTTGCTTTCCGCTGGAAGTGATTGCAGACACGCAGACGTAACCGGCACAAAATGGTAAACTTGCGCGTTTGGAACCGGTATCCTGAACTGACATGACGAATACATCACCCGAAGCCCGCTCCCCGGAAAATACACAGGTTATCGTTGGCATGTCCGGCGGTGTCGATTCGTCCGTGGCGGCCTGGTTGCTCAAGAATCAGGGCTATCAGGTCGAAGGTCTGTTCATGAAGAACTGGGACGAAGATGACGGTACCGATTACTGTACCGCCATGACCGATCTTGCAGACGCCCAGGCGGTTGCCGATGCTATCGGCATCAAGCTCCATACCGCGAGCTTTGCTGCCGAGTACTGGGATCGGGTCTTTGAACATTTTCTTTCCGAATACCAGGCCGGCCGCACTCCCAACCCGGATATCCTGTGCAATAAAGAGGTCAAGTTCCGCGCCTTTCTTGATTATGCCGTCACCCTGGGAGCCGATTATATCGCCACCGGGCACTACGCCCGGCAGCGCCCGCTTGCGGATGGATCAGGCAGGGCACTTTTACTGAAAGGTCTGGATGCCAATAAGGATCAGAGCTATTTCCTGCATGCGGTGTCCGGAGATCGCATTGCCCGCACTTTATTCCCGGTTGGCGAACTGGAGAAACCCGAAGTGCGCCGGATTGCCGAACAGCAGGGCTTTGTCACCCACGACAAGAAAGACTCTACCGGTATCTGTTTTATCGGTGAACGCAAATTCAGCGACTTCCTGAAACAGTATCTGCCCGCACAGCCGGGCGATATCGAAACCCCGGAAGGCAAGAAAATTGGCCAGCATCAGGGCCTGATGTATCACACCATTGGCCAGCGCCAGGGCCTTGGAATCGGAGGCCTCAGCGACTTTGGTGACGACCCCTGGTACGTGGCCGGAAAAGACCTGGAACGCAACGTACTGATCGCCGTACAAGGCAAACATCACCCGCTTCTGTTCTCCCGGGGCCTGTTGTCAGGCCCGGTTGACTGGGTCGCCGGTGAGCCGCCTGCGCCGTCTTTTCGCTGCAAAGCGAAAACCCGCTACCGCCAACCGGATCAGGATTGCGAAGTCACTCTTATCGAGGGTGGCGTGAAAGTGATCTTTGAAAACCCTCAGAGAGCCGTAACACCGGGGCAATCTGTTGTTTTTTATGACGGTGACATCTGCCTGGGCGGCGGGGTTATTACGGAAACCTGGCGTGATGGTGAAGCCCTGCCCGACCGCCTGTCCCACGAACACCCTGTTCAGGAAACAGGCTCATGAGCCGGTCACTGCATGACCAGACCCTGGCTCTGGCCGGTATATTCCAGGCTGCCAACTTGGTGCAGCAAATCGCCAATAACGGCCACTGCAACCAAACCAGCCTGGAAACCTGCCTGCGCTCATTGTTCGCTACGGATCCGGCAAGCACTCTGGACGTGTACGGAGGCGAATTGTCTGACGTCCGTGAAGGCCTGGTGACGCTCTCCTCGGTGCTCAGTGAACAGAAAAAACAGCAGGATGTTGAGGTACTGCGTTACGTTCTGAACCTGATTCATCTGGAATCCCGGCTCAACCGGCAGACCGATATGCTGGAAGTCATAGGCAGTCGCATTGAGCAGGCGCGGCATACAGCCAGCCACTTTGGTTACGTGCATCCAAACCTGATCAGCAATCTGGCCTCTATTTATGCGGACACCATCAGCACCTTTCGCCTGCGCATCCAGGTAAACGGCAATCCGTCAATACTGCAACGGGACGAAAACGCCGCCAAAGTGCGGGCGCTCCTGCTTGCGGGTATCCGCTCCGCAGTGCTCTGGCGGCAATGCGGAGGCCGGCGCTGGCAACTGATCCTTTCCCGCCGCAAGGTAATCCAGCAGGCCCGGGAACTGGCAGACAAAGCCAACAGGTCGCTTTATAACTAGCCTGCCGGCGCTGATTCACCGGCAGGGCTGGTGTATTATGGTGCACCCTTTTTTCTGAACCGATTCTTTGATCATTTGTGAGGTTTTCGATGGAACTTAACGCCCTGACCGCCATTTCCCCGGTCGATGGACGCTATGGCAGCAAAGTCAGCGTTTTCCGTGACATTTTCAGTGAATATGGCCTGATCAGGAACCGTGTAACGGTTGAAATCCGCTGGTTGCAGCAATTGGCGGCGCATCCGGAAATCATTGAAGTTCCAGCCTTTACCTCGAAGGCCAACGCCTTTCTGGACCAGATGGTCAGTGGTTTCAGTTTGCAGGATGCGGAACGAATCAAGGAAATCGAGCGCACCACGAATCACGATGTGAAGGCTGTCGAGTACTTCATCAAGGAAAAAATTGCCGGAGTTCCGGAACTTCACGCGGTCACCGAGTTTGTGCATTTTGCCTGCACGTCGGAGGACATCAACAACCTCTCCCACGCCCTGATGCTGCGCGAAGGCCTGGATAATGGCCTGCTACCGGCCATGACCCGGCTTGTGGACAAGCTGTCTGAACTGGCGCGGGAACACGCCCAGCAGCCCATGCTGTCCCGCACCCATGGCCAAACGGCCTCGCCAACCACGGTTGGCAAGGAATTCGCCAACGTTGTGTACCGTCTTCAGAGGCAAATCAGGCAAATCCGGGATATCGAGATTCTGGGTAAAATCAACGGCGCCGTGGGCAACTACAACGCCCACATCTCTGCCTATCCGGCGGTGGACTGGGCCGCCAACGCCAAAGCCTTTATTGAAAGCCTTGGTCTGGACTTCAACCCCTATACCACCCAGATTGAACCCCACGACTACATCGCCGAACTGTACGATGCCGTTGCCCGCTTCAATACCATCGTAATTGATCTCGACCGGGATATCTGGGGCTATATTTCGCTGGGTTATTTCAAGCAGAAAACCATTGAGGGTGAAGTAGGCTCCTCCACCATGCCCCACAAGGTCAACCCCATCGATTTCGAAAACTCCGAAGGTAACCTTGGCATCGCCAACGCACTTCTTGGCCACCTGTCGGCGAAGCTGCCGATTTCACGCTGGCAGCGGGACCTGACCGACTCCACCGTGCTGCGCAATCTGGGCGTTGGTTTTGCCCACAGCCTGATTGCCTACGAGGCCACTCTCAAGGGGTTGGGCAAACTGGAAATCAACCCGGCCCGCCTCGATGAAGACCTTGATAACGCCTGGGAGGTGCTTGCAGAACCAATCCAGACCGTGATGCGCCGCTACAACATTGAAAAGCCCTATGAGAAGCTCAAGGCACTGACTCGCGGCAAAGCCATGACGCCGGAGGTTATCCGCAGCTTTGTGGGCAGCCTTGAAATACCAGAGAGCGCGAAAGCAGAACTGATGGCCCTGACACCGGGTAATTATATCGGCAATGCCGTTGATCAGGCCCGTAACATCTGATTCCACAACATCCGATTTGAGGAAGCGCAAAATGGATATGCTTGGCGGACTTTCGCCTTCAGAGTTTCTCCGGGACTACTGGCAGAAAAAACCGTTAGTCATTCGCCAGGCATTCCCCGGCTTCCAGTGCCCGGTCGACGCCAATGAACTGGCTGGCCTGGCCTGCGAAGAGGGCGTGGAATCCCGCATTATTATTGAAAACGATGAGGGCAGGCCCTGGCAGTTGCATAACGGCCCCTTCCCGGAAGATTACTTCGGCAAGCTCCCGAAGCACGACTGGACATTACTGGTTCAGGGTCTGGATCACTGGGTTCCGGAAGCGACAGACCTGCTGGAACACTTCCGCTTTGTACCCAACTGGCGCCTTGACGACATCATGGCCAGTTATGCCCCGAAAGGTGGCAGTGTAGGGCCCCATTACGACCAGTATGACGTGTTTCTGCTTCAGGCACAGGGGCACAGGCGCTGGACGTTTGGGGGCCGCTGTGATCACACTTCGCCCCGGGTGGAGGGCACACCCCTGCGCATACTCAGCAGTTGGGAAGGCGAAGAGACCGTGACCCTGGGACCGGGGGACATGCTGTACCTGCCACCGGGCATTGGCCATCATGGTATTGCCGAAGACGACTGCATCACCCTGTCTGTGGGCTTCCGTGCCCCAACCATCGACGACCTGCTTACCGGGTTCACCGATTTTCTGTGCAATCAGTCAGACGCCTCCAATCACCTGAACGATCCGGATCTGCAGGTGCAGGACAACCCGGGCACCATTGCCCCCGAGGTTATTGACCGGCTGCAGTCAGTGCTGGCAGAAAAACTCCAGGACAGGCGCCAGCTGGCCCACTGGTTTGGCCAGTACGCCACAGCACCCAAAAATATGGATGTGGTGGTGCCCGCAGATGAACCCGCCTCCGATGAAGACCTTGCAGAGGCTATCCAGGCCGGTGAACAGCTGCGCTGGAACGAAGGGTCGCGCTTTGCTTACCATGATGATGGTGACGAAACCGCCCTGTTTGCAGACGGCGAGCAGTTCCTGCTCAAGGGCGATGCACGCCCGCTGGCACCCCTGTTATGTGCCGGAGCACGCATTGATATGAACAGCCTGGCCCGGTTTGCCGCAGACCCTGCCCTGCTCGGCCTGCTGACAACGCTTTTTAATCAGGGCTCTGTGTATTTCGAGTAATGCCATGACCGTTCGGATCCGAAAATACAGCTGGCAGCTTGCCCCGCGGCACATCCGAAACATACGCCAGAAGGTGTTTGTTGAAGAGCAAAAGGTTCCGCCGGAGCTGGAATGGGACGACACCGACGAGATAGCCGATCATTTTCTTGCGGTGCTACCCGATAACACCCCTGCAGGTGTTGCCCGGCTGTTCTCAACCCTGGGCGAAACCGCGCACATAGGGCGCATGGCCATACTCCCGCAATTCCGGGGCCAGGGCATCGGAGAGACCCTGCTCCGGCATCTGATCTCGGAATCAGCTGGTCAGTATCAGGAACTGAAACTGTCAGCCCAGCAACACGCCATTGCGTTCTACCAGCGTGCCGGGTTTCATGTCTGTTCCGAGCCCTACGACGATGCCGGCATTCCACATCTGGATATGCGCTGCCTTGGCCCCGGGCTTCTGAACCCGCAGGAAGGCGCCAGGCGACCTTACCCCCTGATACTTGGCGCAGATACGCAATCCTGGCTCTTTGATAATGAGCGCAGCATGCTGGACCTGATGGATTCCATGGTTGGCCAGGCAGGCAAGCGCCTGTGGCTGTACGACCGGATACTGGATCACGACCTGTACGATCGTCACAGGTTCAGGGAACTGGTATCCGGGCTGGCACGGCGCCACAGGCTGAGCGAAATCCGCTTGCTGATCCACGATGACCAGCCACTGGTAAAACGCCGCCATCAGCTTGTCGAACTGATGCGAAGGCTACCCAGCCGTATCGAGCTGAGACTGGTGAACAATGACTACCCCTGCGAGGACCAGCCTTTTATGCTCGCAGATCAGGAAGGCGTGGTATTCCGGCATGATTTCGACCGGGCGTCGGGTTTCGCAGCATTTACAGACAGCGGTCGTGCGAGGCTGCTGGCCGAAAGTTATCAACGCATGTGGGATGCCGGTCGCCGCTCACTGGAACTGCGGGAATTACCGCTCTGACTGATGCGCCAGGGGGGCATTCACAGACTCGAAGCGCGCGCCAAAGGGCGCAAATTCCTCATCCACTTCTTCCGCAACGTCTGATATCAGCCTCCGGAGCCACTGATGGTCAGGGTTATGCTGCAACAGGGGGCTCCAGGCCATTTTCAATTCAAAAGGCGGAATTTCAAAGGGGGGAACCTTCACCACAAGGTTTGCGTTATCTTTTTGCAGCCAGGCTGCACGGGACGGTAATGTCGCAATAAGGTCGTGCTGCTCCGCCAGCAGCATGGCCGACTGGTAATGCCGGGTAAATACCGAAATCCGGCGTTTACGCCCCATCCGCGACAGGGCTTCATCAACCCAACCAAGCCTCTGGACATCGTTGGGATTCACCCCCACTCCCACACCAAAGCCGGTTTTGCTGACCCATATATGGCTGGCATCCAGATAGGTATCCAGTGTGAAAGGCTGTTTCAGTATCGGGTTGCGGGCATTCAACAGGCAGGCAAAGTACTCGATCCAGAGTGTTTTCTGATGAAACGACTGGGGTATCTTGTCGAAACGGTTGATCGCCATATCAAGACGCCCCTGCTCCACGTCCAGAAAGCTCACGTCACTCGGGGTGAGCACATCCAGCGTAACCTGGGGGGCCTCCTGGCGGATACGCCGCAGTACCCTGGGCATAAGACAGGATTCCGCATAGTCACTGGCCATGATGCGAAATACCCGCTGGCTGTCCAGGGCTTCAAACGGTGTTTTTTCCTGCACGGCCTGCTCGATGTCTGCAAGAATCGCGCGAACCAGAGGCTGCAACTCCCGTGCCCGCTCAGTGGCCGTCATTCCTTCACTGGTTCGCACCAGCAAGGGGTCGCTGAACAGGTCCCGCAATCGTCGCAGGCTATTACTCATGGCAGGCTGGGTGATACCCAGATGATTTGCTGCCTTGGTTACGTTGCGCTCCCTGAGCAAAACATCGAGATACACGAGAAGATTAAGATCAATCCGGGAAATATCCATGCACGACTCCCATACCTGATACAGACTAACGTCAGGACAAACCCGACACAGACCATTCACCAATCTGATAGCCACACTAATACAATTCATGAAATAAATAAATAAAACGAACTTTCACATTTGATTCCGGATTCAGCCCCGCATTTCTGCTAACCTTTCTGGCAATTGCCTGAAATACCGGAATATCAGGCCAGGTTTTTCAGGAACGACTTGCCCAGAAGCCGGAGTCATTACACCCAAAATGAATACCATTACTATCGTCCTCGCCCTGGCGGCCGTCGTTGTGATCTCGATCGCCGTTATTGTCATCACCCAGATGCGAGAAAAGGCCAGGATTGAGCGTGTACGAAAAATTACAGCGTTGGAGGACAGTTATAAGCGTTGCAGCCGATTGCTGTCTGAACTTCCCGGGCAATACCTGACGCCCGACCTCAAGCTGTTAATACTCAAACGCATGGACGATGTGTGTAATGATCTGGCCGGCCTCAAATCCGCTCTTCCGGTTGAAAAATGGCGAGATGCCGTTCGGCAAAGAAAAACACAGATTCGGGAAAATCGAGACGAAGTGCAGCCAGTCAGAATCGATTCCCCGGAAAAAGCCAACTACGTAAAAGAGTTGCTGCAGAACCTGTTCAAAATGCTTGAAGCCATGCACAAAAGTGGCCGCATTGATGGCGCAACTGCGAAAAAAAACCTCAAGTACGTGTTGTTTCTGGTACACAAAACCCACGCAGACCTGCACGTATTCCAGGCCCGGGACCATATCAGGCAGAATCAGATCCGCAAGGCCATTCATGCGTATCATCTGGCCAGCACAGAAATGGGTAAATCCAGGGATAACCCTCTGGCCATGAAAGCCGTCAAGAGCTTTCGCACTCGAATAAAAGAGCTGGAGGCCATGAATCTGCAGGACGGCAGTAGCCGTTCAGAGGCACCCGAATCGACACTGGACAAACAGTGGGACAACTTTCTTCATGATACCGAGTGGAAGAAGAAGGCCGATTACGACGACTAACCGAAGGTATGATCCGGGTGGTACGCCCATCCGTGAACAGGGAATGTAACAACCGTGAGCAAAGGCTTCAGACACCGGCTTTCCTACCGACTTGCCCGCGATACGGTACTGATTGCCATGGCGCTGGGGCTTGTTCTTAACATGGCACAGATCACGCTTGATTACTTTGGCGCCCGCAAATCCATGAACGAGGACGTTCAGGCGCTGATGGAGATCAGCCACAACCCTGCCTCCCAGATTGCCTACAACCTTGATGTGCTCCTCGCAAAGGAGCTGCTTGATGGCCTGCTCAAGCATCCTGCAACCATTGACGCCCGAATTGTTGACGACGAAAACAGCACCATGACGGCGGCAAGCAAGAGCAGCCCTGCCTCACCTTACCGCTGGATCAGTGACCTGTTATTCGGGGACAGCCGGGTATTCAGCCGGAAACTGAGCGTTTCCCAACTCAGTGATCTGCCGCTGGGACGCCTTGTGGTGACTATCGACACCTATCACTACGGCCTGCAGTTTCTGGAGCGGGCAGGTTACACGCTGATCAGCGGGCTACTGAAAAGCCTTATTCTTTCCGCATCCCTGCTAGGTATTTTTTATCTGATTCTTACCCGCCCTATGCTCAGCGTTATCGGTGCCCTGAATGAGGTCAATGCCAGCTCCCCGGAAAAAATCCGCCTTCCGGTTCCGCCGGGACACGAGCGGGACGAGATTGGCACGATGGTGGGAATCATCAATCAGCATCTGGAAACCATTGATTTCACTCTGGCCCGGCTCCGCATGGCCGAAACCACCATGAAAAACTATTCCAGCGAGCTGGAACGGGAGGTGGAAACCCGCACACGGGAGATATCCGACAAAAACCTCGCCCTGCAACGGGGCAACCGGGCGCTGGTCAAAGCCAAAGAAGACGCCATGCGCAGAGCCAGGGCGCGGGCCAACTTTCTGGCCAGCATGAGCCATGAAATCCGCACACCACTGAATGGTCTGCTGGGTATGCTGGGGCTGGCTCTGGAGGGGGAGCAGGATGCAGTGAAGCGCCACCGCCTTCAGATTGCCCTGTCGGCCGGCGAAAGCCTGCTGGGCATCCTCAACGACATCCTGGACATTTCCAAGGTCGAGGCCGGAAAGCTCAACCTGGAGAACATTCCGTTCAATATGCGCAGCCTGATTGAAGAGTGCGCCACGCTGCACATGCAGCAAGCCCGCAAAAAGGGCATTGAACTGATTGCAGAAACAGTGCCAACCTTTCCGGAATGCCTCCTGGGTGACCCGACCCGGCTGCGTCAGATTCTGAACAACCTGCTCAGCAATGCCATTAAATTCACCAACTCGGGCAGTGTCCGCATCTCGGCAAGCCATGCCGCGGGCATGGTAACCATCGACATTGTTGATACCGGCATCGGTATGAGCGAACAGGGGCTGCGCCGAATTTTTTCGCCCTTTTCCCAGGCCAACACGCAAACAACGCGTTTGTACGGCGGCACCGGGCTGGGGCTGACACTTTGCCGGCAACTGGTTGAACGCATGCATGGCGACATAAAGGTCGATTCTGTAGAACATCAGGGCACCCGGTTTACCGTTACCTTGCCGTTGCCAATCTGCAGCACTGTGGATGTCCCCGGCACAGGTTCTGCATCACCAACGACTGCCTTGCCAACAACCAGCACACAATCGCAAGGCTCGCTCCGCATACTTCTGGTTGAGGACAACGACGTAAACCGGATGGTTGCAGGCGCATTACTGAAAAAAATGGGGCACACCGCTGATGTTGCAGAAAACGGTGAGCGGGCGCTTGAGGCGCTCAGGCAGAGAGACTACGACCTGGTACTCATGGATTGCCAGATGCCGGTCATGGATGGCTATGAGACAACCCGGAGAATCCGGGAGAATCCGGATTGGCAGGAGTTACCAGTGATTGCGGTGACTGCCAATGTAATGCAGGGTGACCGGGATGACTGTTTTGCCAGTGGCATGAACGATTACGTTACCAAGCCCTACAACCGCAATCAGTTGGATGAGGCGATCAAGCGCTGGACCCGCCCTTTTCCTCCCGGGCTTCAATAACCCGTAGTATTGAATTCAGCTCGTGCTTCATGGCCAGCAGGCGCGCAGGGGGAATGTCCAGGCTGCACAGCAGCTTCTGAGGCACCTGTTCAGCTTGCGCCCGGAGGTTGGCACCCTGTTCGGTCAAGGAAATGGTTACCACCCGCTCATCATCCGCGTTACGCTCCCTGGAGATCAGCCCCCGCGATGCCAGGCGCTTGAGCAAAGGCGTCAGCGTTCCCGAATCAAGCCTCAGCCGGGCGCCCAGATCGGAAACCCGGGTTGCCTGGCCTGCCCGTGCACGCTCCCAGAGCACGAGCATCACCAGATATTGCGGGTAGGTCAGGTCCAGCTCTGCAAGCAGCGGGCGATAGCGCGCTGTTATCGCTCTGTTGGCTGCATAGAGGCTGAAGCAGATCTGGTTATCCAGTGCCAGCAAGTCGTCCAAAATCGTGCCCTACAGCAGTTTTTCAATATCCGCCCTGATATCTTCCGGCTTGGTGGTGGGCGGATAACGACCCACAACCTTTCCTTCACGGTTCACCAGAAATTTCGTGAAATTCCATTTCACTTTCTCCGACCCGAGAAGCCCTTTTGCCTGGGCTTTAAGAAACCGGAACAAAGGGTGCGCTTTATCTCCGTTTACATCAATTTTCGCAAACATGGGAAAGTCCACGCCGTAGTTCAGGCTGCAGAACTGGCTGATGGTATCGTTATCGGCGGGGTCCTGGTTCATGAACTGGTTACAGGGAAATCCGAGCACCTCCAGCCCCTTCTCACCAAGCTCTTTGTAGAGCGACTGCAGCCCCTCGAACTGGGGTGTAAAGCCGCACTTGCTTGCCGTATTTACAATCAGGAGCACCTGGCCCCGGTAATCGGCCATACTCTTCTCATTGCCTTTGATATCCTGAACGGTGAAATCGTATACGGACTGACTGGCCACGGGTGTCTCCTCATCAAAGCCACGAAACCTGCAAAAAAACGCGTAAATTGAAAGATTGCACAGGTAAATTGTGCACAATTTAATTGAAGGCTATAGAGATAAACGCGAATACGCAAGGTAGACAGGAGTATAAATTCGCGCAATATAAAGCTAACCCGTCATAATTGATCACAATTACCCCTGTTGCCGTTGCCCCCGCCTCCGCTAGAATAGCGGTTTGCCTGAATGGCAGCTGCCTGTTTTACGTTTACCGACTGAGGAAGCCCGGGTCTTATGCAGAACTACTACAAATCCGCCAAGCTGGATAATGTGTGTTACGAAATACGCGGCGTAGTGATGCGCGAGGCGCGCCGGCTGGAAGAAGAAGGCCACCGGATACTCAAGCTCAATATCGGCAACCCGGCAGCATTCGAGCTGGACGTTCCGGAAGAAATTCAGCAGGACGTGATCTACAACATGCACCTGGCTCAGGGCTACGTGGAATCAAAAGGGCTGTTTTCTGCGCGCAAGGCGGTCATGCACTATTGCCAGCAGCGAGGCATCGATAAAGTCGATATTGATGACATTTTCCTGGGCAACGGGGTCAGCGAACTGATCGTGATGACCATGCAGGCCATGCTCAATACCGGGGATGAAGTACTTATACCGGCGCCGGACTATCCGCTCTGGACAGCCGCCGTTACCCTCTCCAGTGGCAAGCCGGTGCATTACCACTGCGACGAGGAACAGAACTGGTTCCCGGACATTGATGATATCCGCAAAAAGATAACAAATCGCACCCGTGCGATCGTACTGATCAACCCGAACAATCCCACAGGTTCAGTCTACAGCCCGGAACTGCTTGAACAGGTCATTGAGCTTGCCCGCAAGCACAATCTGATCGTACTTTCAGACGAAATCTACGACAAGATTCTCTACGATGGCACCCGGCACGTATCCACTGCATCCCTGGCAGATGACGTTCTGTTCTTCACCTACAATGGCCTGTCAAAGAACTACCGCGCCGCCGGCTACCGGTCCGGCTGGATGATTGTGAGTGGTGCCAAGCATCTGGCAAAAGACCTGATAGAAGGCATTGACATGCTTTCCAACATGCGCCTGTGCGCCAATGTTCCTGCACAGCTGGGCATACAAACCGCATTGGGTGGCTACCAGTCAATCAATGATCTGGTGGCTCCCGGGGGCCGTCTTTACGAACAGCGGGAAACCGCCTGGCGCATGCTCAATGACATTCCCGGTGTCAGCTGTGTAAAGCCACAGGGTGCCCTGTACCTTTTCCCGAAGCTGGACCCCAAAAAGTTCCCGATTGTTAATGATGAAAAACTGGTTCTTGACCTTTTACTCCAGGAGAAAATCCTTCTGGTTCAGGGTTCGGCGTTTAACGTTGACGACAAACAGCACCTGCGGGTCGTGTTCCTGCCCCGCAAAGACACCCTCGAAGACGCTGTGGGCAGGCTGGCTAATTTCCTGACCAAATACAGACAGTAAGGTAGCGGGCAGAAGGATTTCGCTTGTGGCTGATATCCACATTGAAGAGTTCTACAAAGACGCAGCCGTAGCCCTGGTTCAGCTTTATGGGGCCTTCCCGAGGCGGGTAAACCTTTATGTAGAGGACATCGCCGGCCCCGACGAGCCCGACGAGTTCGGTTTGCACAGCAAGCGTCACATGGCCTGCCTGGGCGCTCTTCTCTGGCTGGCCGAGGAGGGCTTTCTCCGTTACGTGGACACCATACGACAAGAGGCTCTTGATCAGGCCGTGCTCACACAGGAAGCCTTTATTCGCCTGAGCGCACCTGCACCGGACGGGCTTGTCGAAAAACTCAGTGGTACCGTCGACACCGCCGGGAACCCCCTGCCTCCCTCCTTGCAGGAAGACCTCTCCAGCCACATCCACCTTGTGCGCACGGCGCTTAAAAGCCGCCATTCGCGCCACATTGGCCAGGTTGTGCGGGCCGCGCTCTTCCAGGAATAACCACGACCATTAAATCGCCGTAATATCATTGAAGCGCTGAACCCGGGCCATATTTAACGGTCTGAAAGCCGACTTTTGATATTGGACAAATCAGGAAAACACCATGCGTATACTGCTGTTTCTGGCGACCAACCTCGCGGTTATTCTTGTCGCCAGTTTCACACTGAAGCTTCTGGGCGTGGACAGCTATCTTGCCCGGAACGGAATTGAATACGGCTCCCTGCTGGCGTTTGCTGCCGTGTTTGGTTTTGCCGGCGCCCTTGTTTCCCTGTTTATCTCGAAACCTGTTGCCAAGTGGAGCACTAAAGCCCGGGTTATTGATGCTCCGCGCACGCCCGCCGAGCGCTGGCTGGTGCAAACCGTGGCCGAACTGGCACAGAGCGCAGGTATAGGCATGCCGGAGGTGGCGATATTTCCGGCCAGCCAGTCCAACGCCTTTGCTACCGGCTGGAACCGGAACGACGCGCTGGTGGCTGTCAGTGAGGGCCTGCTGCACCGGTTCAACAAGGACGAAATACGCGCGGTTCTGGGCCACGAAATAGGCCACGTTGCCAATGGCGACATGGTAACGCTTACGCTGATTCAGGGTGTGGTAAACACCTTCGTGATCTTCGCATCACGGGTGATCGGCTCGTTCGTGGACCGGGTAGTATTCAGGAACGAAGACAGCCACGGCATCGGGTTCTTTGTGGTGAGTATTATTGCAGAGCTGGTACTGGGCATTCTGGCCAGCACCATTGTATTCTGGTTCTCCCGCAGGCGGGAATTCAGGGCAGATATTGCTGGTGCACAGCTTGCCGGTCGTACTGCCATGATCAGCGCCCTGGCGCGACTGAAACAGGAAAGCGAGATACCCGATCAGATGCCCGACAGCCTTCAGGCCTTTGGCATCAATCGCGGTGCCCGTGGTGGTTTGAGCGCACTATTCATGACCCACCCGCCTCTGGACGACAGGATCGCTGCACTGCAGCAGGCCAACCTGCCATAAATGCAAAAGGCCGGCAGCAAAACGGGGGCGCAGGCCCCCATTTCTTATCCAACTGAAAACACTTTTTTTCAAAGCGGAAGCAGCCGGCTCAGACCTTCAGCTTGAAACCGATGGCACGGAAACTGTCCTGCAGGGATCTGCCCGGTCCTTTCAGCTGCACTTTCAGGCTTGAGCACTCCCGCCGCACCGGATAATCACGGCGCAGGCGGTCAAAAGCCGAGCCGAGCCCGTCAGCCGCTGCCGTCTTCAGGGCATGGCGCAGGCGCGCATCGTCCGTGCGCGGATCGTAGCAGGCCCGCAATGCAATCCTGACAGCCACATGTTCATCGGCCGCACCAGTAAACGAAACTGTACTGAGGGCCGGTTCGGGAAGAAACTGCCCTGCCTTCTTGCGCACCGGCAAGCCAAGGAAATGGCTCGCAGCCTGGTAAATCATTTCGGTTCCCTGAACCTTTCCCTCAAGACTGTAGCCGGCAATGTGGGGTGTAGCCAGCCAGACCTTGTGCACCAACTCCGGGTTAATTTCCGGCTCCTGCTCCCAGACATCGAGCGCTACCAGCGGCGCGCTGGAATCCATCAGCCGCTCGTGCAGTGCAGCACTGTTAATCACCTCGCCCCGCCCGGTATTGATCAGCAGTTGTTCAGATGTCATGCCGGCAAGCTCCCGCTCACCGATCATATGGTAAGTGGGGTGAGCTGACTCACGGGTCAAGGGCGTATGAAGCGAGACGACATCACAGGCCAGCGCTTCATCCAGATCCACAAAAGTGAGCCCGTTCCCGAGCTCACGCTCCGGCTCACGTTCGGCACGGGGCGGGTCACAAAGCCTGACGGTAAAACCGAGGCGGGAGAGCTTGTCTGCCAGCTTGCCTCCCACGTTTCCTGCGCCGACGATACCTACACTGAGCCGCGACCAGTCATCCAGGGCACAGCGCTCTGCGTAAACAGACAGAATGGCAAGCACGTACTCAGCAACACTGTTGGCATTGCATCCCGGCGCTGCGGAAAAGCGGATGCCGTTGTCTTCAAGCCAGCCCAGATCAACGTGATCGGTTCCGATGGTTGCTGTGCCGACAAACCGGGCCCGGCTGCCCTGAAGAAGCGCGCGATCGACCCGGGTCACCGATCGAACCAGAAGCAGGTCGGCGTCGCGAACGTCTTCCGCACTCATGGTTCGGCCGGGAATGCGCCTGATTTCACCAATATCGGCAAAAAACTCTTCAAGCAGCGGGATATTTTCATCGGCAACAATCAACATCACTCAGCCCTGCCTTGTCAGTTCCTGCGCGGACGGGAATTACGCCCTCCCGGACCTCGCCCACCCTGCCCCTGGGACGGGCGGCGGCCACGCTTGCGGGTAATGGGTGGGTTATCCATTGCAGCCATCAGACTCTCATCCGGCACGGTTGTTTTGAGTTTCTGGCTGATATAGGCCTCGATCGCCGGAAGAGCAAACGAATCATCTTCGCCGGCAAAACTGACAGAAACGCCGGTTTTACCTGCACGGCCGGTACGACCGATGCGATGCACGTAATCCTCTGCGTTATCGGGCAGGTTGTAGTTGAAGACGTGAGTTACACCATTCACATGGATACCGCGCCCGGCAACATCCGTAGCAACCAGCACCTGAATGCTGCCTTTCTTGAACTGCTCCAGGGTTTTAAGGCGCTTGTTCTGGGCGATCTCGCCAGACATCAGAGCAACCTTGACTCCCTGATTACGCAAATCCTCCTCAAGATCCCGGCACTGGTCCCGGCGGTTGGCAAACACCAGCGCCTTCTCAACTTCCGGGCGCTTGAGATAGTTCACCAGTACCGGCAGTTTTTCATCTTCACCCACCAGATAAACCGTCTGTTCAACGCGCTCTGCGGTTTTCTGTTCCGGTTCGATTTCCACAAACTCTGCGTTGTTGGTCCACATGGAGGCAAGGTTAAGAACGTCCTGGTTGAACGTTGCACTGAACAGTAAAGTCTGCCGCTCACCCTTTGGGGTACATTTACGGATAATGCGTTTCACGTCCGGAATAAAGCCCATATCCAGCATCCGGTCCGCCTCATCCAGAATGAGGATGTCGATCTGGTCCAGGAACACGTCCTGGGAACCCAGGAAATCGATCAGGCGACCGGGGGTTGCCACAAGAATATCAACGATACCGTTGTGCAGCTGTTCACGCTGTTTGTCGTAGTGCATGCCACCCACTACCGTGACCACCTTGTGGCCGGTGTGCTGGCAAAGCTGCTCGGCATCCTTGGCAATCTGCATGGCCAGTTCGCGGGTTGGCGCAAGGGCCAGAACGCGGGGCTCCGAAGCAAAACGGTCACTTTCCGGTATCGGCGTTTCAAGCAGGCTCTGGATAGCGGTAATTAGAAAAGCAGCGGTTTTTCCAGTGCCTGTCTGGGCCTGGCCAATCAGGTCCTGGCAGGCCAAAGTCCAGGGCAGGGTTTCAGCCTGGATTGGCGTGCAGTATTCAAAACCAATGGCAGCAATGGCGTCCAACAGTCGCTTGTCCAGATTCAGATCGGTGAATCTCAGATCGCCGGTATGCTTTGGGTCAGATGTCATGGAGTCTCAGTTTGCCTCATAATGTTCTTTTTTCAGAGAATAGCGGAACCACACGGGTAACGTCTTCACGCCAGGCCTTATCGAAGGTACTGCCGGTTCCATAAAACGACTGCAGCGTATCAAAAAAGGATTGTGCCCGCTCTGGAAGGCCTCTGGCCAGATAGTCTTCAGCCTGTTCCAGCACTCTGCGACGAAAATCGGCATCGTCAGACGCGCCGTTTCCGGTCAGGTTGTCCAGGCTGATATGAAAACGTGCGCCAGCGGCCACAGAAAACAGCCATTCAATCGCCTGCGGCTTTACCTCTACCTGCTCGAACGCTCTTTGCTGAGCAGGTGTCCTGCCGTCCGGACAGTACCAGTAACCGTAGTCGTGAAGTGTGCGCCTGTGCTCACCTGCAATGCACCAGTGACTTATTTCGTGCAAGGCACTGGCATAATAGCCGTGGGCAAAAACAATTTGCGCGAGCTTTCCGGCACTGCCAGCAGGCAGGTATTCCGGCTCTGCGCCGCCTTTGACCAGAACAGTTCCGAAAGCTTCACGGAACAGGTCATTAAACAGCATGATAAGATCGTTTGTACGGTGATTCATTGGGAAGCTATTGTGCGGCTTTAACGTGTCCAATGCCAGAGGGAACTTTCCCCGGGCCTTTGTGTCCACTGACTCGCTGACTAATATCGGGGCGCCAGGTCATTCCGAATACATGGCTGCCTTTTTGCCACGACTTCAACCGGGAATCTGTGCATTTCATGACAGCTTTATCTACTTCATCCAGCAGCCTCCGCCTTTCAACGACACCGTTAACCCTATTGGTTATCTTTGCACTGTTCTTTACAGTTTCCAGCTCATCCTGGGCACTCGGTGGCAATAAATCCCTGTTCGGCGGCCAGGGCAGCGAATTCCTTCCTGTGGATGAAGCACTGCCCCTGACCCACACCACCGAAGAGAACGCCATCGCCCTGTTCTGGGATATAACACCCGGGCATTACCTGTACCGGGAGCGCATCAGTATCAAAGCGCTCGACGAGGGTGCGAGCGCAGGTACACCACAGTTTTCCAGCCCTGGCACCGAAACCGAAGATGAGTATTTCGGCAAAACAACCGTTTTTTTCGACCCGGTGGAAGCCAGGGTTCCGGTCACCTTGCCTGACAATGTTAATGAGGCCCGTTTCGAAGTCACCTATCAGGGCTGCGCAGAGGCCGGCCTCTGCTACCCACCCCAGACCCGCGAAGTGCTTTTCTATCAAAGCCAGAACTCTGGCTCCGCCCAGAGCTCTGACAATGCAGCGCCGCCAGCCGCCACACAGGCAGACACCAGCTCTGCCACCGGGCTCGCAGGTTTCCTCTCCGAGCAGTCGACACTGGTCATAGCCGGCGTTTTCCTGCTGCTTGGCCTGGGGCTGACCTTCACGCCCTGTGTGCTGCCAATGGTTCCAATCATTTCGTCACTGGTATCCGGGCAGAACACCCGTACAACCGGGCATGCACTGATGCTTTCCGGCAGTTACGTTCTCGGGATGGCACTGACCTACGCCGGGGCCGGCGTGCTTACCGGACTCCTGGGAGCCAGCTTTAACCTGCAGGCACAGCTTCAGTCGCCCTGGGTACTCAGTGTTTTCGCGCTGATGTTCGTCGTCTTTGCACTGTCCATGTTTGACCTGTTTGAAATCCAGCTTCCGCGCATCATCCGCGAGCCACTGAATGATGCCAGCCAGAGCCTGACAGGTGGCCGGGTGATCAGCATTTTTGGCATTGGCGCCCTCTCTGCCCTGATCGTATCGCCTTGCGTGTCAGCACCTCTGGCCGGCAGCCTGCTTTACATTTCCACAACGCAGGATGCATTGATTGGCGGCATCGCCCTCTTTGCACTTGGATTGGGCATGGGTATTCCGTTAATCCTCGTGGCTGTTGGTGGCCGCAAGCTTCTCCCGACCACCGGGCACTGGATGACCACCGTCAAGCATTTTTACGGCGTCATGCTCCTTGCAGTCGCTATCTGGCTGATCGAACGCCTGGTTCCAGGCTGGATCGGCCTGACGCTTTGGGGGGTTCTGATTGCGATAACCGGCGTTCAGCTCGGTGCATTTGATGCCGCAAAAGCCGGTTGGGAGCGCACCAGGAAGGGGCTGGGCCTGATCTTTTTCGCTTACGGCCTGGCACTGCTGGCAGGAGCTGTTGCGGGCGCCAATGACCCGCTTGCGCCGTTGTCGCCCTTTGTCGCCAAAACATCCCAGTCCGGGGCTTCAGGCAATTCTGCCAGCTTTGATACGCAGCACGCAGATTTCAAACGCGTAACATCGCCTTCTGAAATTGACGCCATGCTGGTGCAGGCCAGGCAACAGGGCCAACCGGTCATGCTGGATTTCTACGCCGACTGGTGCATCTCCTGCAAGATTATGGAAAGGAACGTATTCAGTGATGCAACGGTAGTTCGTTCGCTGGAACCTTTCACACTGCTGCAAATAGACATGACGGACAACACACCGGCCCAGCAGGCCATGCTGGACCGGCTGGGACTGTTCGGGCCACCCGCCATACTGTTTTTCGACAGCACCGGTAAAGAAATGGCACAACAGCGGGTTCTGGGCGAAATGAACAAGAGCCAGTTCATGGATCACATCAATGGTCTGAAACCGGCTATCTGATTGCCTTGAAACCGTTAACTGCCGCGGCGTATAAGGTAGACAAACCGGTCATCCTGCTCCGTGTGGCTTAGCAATTCGTGCCCCAGAAACTGACAAAACCTTGGAATATCCCGGGTTGTTGAAGGATCTGTCGCGGTCACTCGCAGAACCTTGCCCGGCTCCACGTCGTTGATGCGATTATGCAGCATCATGACCGGCTCCGGGCAAAAAAGGCCGCTGGCGTCCAGTTCGGCATCGTATTCGGCAGCGCTCACATCCTGTCTCCTTCTGTCTGATCTGTTTTTTCAGAAATACGTGCTAAATTACTGTTTATACCATTAAAACATCTGGAGGTTTGCATGATCCGGGTTCTGATTGAACGGCATATTGCCGAATCACTTGAAACTGCCTATGAAGAACGTTCCCGTCTGGTTCTGCAGCGGGCGGTCGCTGCACCAGGGTTTATCTCCGGAGAAACCCTGGTCGACAGCCATGACCCCAACCACCGCATAACCCTGGCCAACTGGCGCTCGGAGGCAGACTGGGACCGCTGGTACCACTCTGACGACCGGCGCGAACTAATGGCTGAACTGATTCCCATGATGGACAAAGATGAAGCCATCACGGTACTACAGCAAAGCGGCGTCTGAGCCGGGGGAAAACACCTCCCGCCAGAAAAACCGTAAGATCATGATCCGGAACGTGGCATTTTTTGTTCTTAGTCAATTTTGACAAGTATAACTTGCACGTTCGCAAGGCTATCATAGAACCTCAGCCGACATGGCGCTCGGGAAAGGCGCCACACTGCCGGCCTGGGTGCATTTGATGGATGTCAGGAGTTGATGCGAATCATTGCAAACAGCTAATGGTTTCTCCATACTTGCGCCCGCATAATTCCCCACTCTGAACCCATTGGTAAGGCTATGAGCACACAAAATCCGAACCTGACATATAACTACAAGGTGGTGAGACAGTTCGCCATCATGACAGTGGTATGGGGTATTGTTGGCATGGCGCTGGGCGTGTTAATTGCAGCACAACTGGTTTGGCCATCCCTCAACCTCGATCTGCCATTTACCCACTTCGGTCGCCTGCGACCGCTGCACACCAACGCCGTTATCTTCGGCTTTGGCGGCAGTGCCCTGTTTGCAACGTCCTACTATGTGGTTCAACGTACCTGTCAGGCCCGTCTGATTTCGGACTCACTGGCTGCCTTTACCTTCTGGGGCTGGACCGCAATCATTGTTGCTGCAGCCATTACCTTGCCACTGGGTTATACCAGCACTAAAGAATACGCAGAACTGGAATGGCCAATTGATATTGCCATTACTGTGGTCTGGGTCACTTACGCCCTGGTGTTCTTCGGCACCATTACCAAGCGCAGCACACCACACATCTACGTTGCCAACTGGTTCTATGGCGCGTTTATTATCACCATTGCTGCACTTCACATTGGTAACAACCTGGCGCTGCCGGTCAGTGCGTTCAAATCCTACTCTGCCTACGCCGGCGTAACCGACGCGATGATGCAGTGGTGGTATGGTCACAATGCAGTAGGCTTCTTCCTCACGGCAGGCTTCCTGGGCATGATGTACTACTTCGTTCCCAAGCAGGCTGGCCGCCCGGTATACTCCTACCGCCTTTCCATCGTCCACTTCTGGGCGCTTATCGCCACCTACGTATGGGCCGGTGGCCACCACCTGCACTACTCTGCCCTGCCAGACTGGGCCCAGACCGCCAGCATGATTATGTCCCTGATTCTGCTTGCTCCGTCCTGGGGTGGCATGATCAACGGCATGATGACCCTGTCCGGCGCCTGGCACAAACTGCGCACGGATCCCATCCTGCGCTTCCTGGTGGTTTCCCTGTCGTTCTATGGCATGTCCACCTTCGAAGGCCCGATGATGTCCATCAAGACAGTTAACGCCCTTTCACACAACACAGACTGGACCGTTGGACACGTTCACTCAGGTGCTCTGGGCTGGGTTGCCATGATCAGTATCGGTGCCATCTACCACCTGATTCCCAAACTCTGGGGTCTCAAGGAAATGTACAGCACCAGCCTGATCAACGTGCACTTCTGGCTGGCAACCGTGGGTACCGTTCTGTACATCGTTGCCATGTGGGTTAACGGCATCATGCAGGGCCTGATGTGGCGCGCGGTCAACGACGACGGCACCCTCACCTACAGCTTTGTGGAAAGCCTTGAAGCATCCTACCCGGGTTACTTTGTACGCTTCCTTGGCGGCGTCATCTTCCTCACCGGCATGCTTTTCATGGCCTATAACGTGTACATGACCGTGCGCCAGAAAGAAGCGGCTGCCCAGGACAACGCGGCAGTTCAGGCGGCGTAACGGAGAGAGACCTGATGAAACACGAAATTGTCGAAAAAAATATTGGCCTGATGATTGTCTTTATCATCCTGGTCATCAGTGGTGGTTTTCTGGCGGAAGTGGTCCCGCTGTTCTTCCTGAAGGAAGTCAACGAGCCCATAGAAGGCCTTGAGCCTCTGACGGCACTGGAGCTGGAAGGCCGTGACATCTACATCCGCGAAGGCTGTCACGTTTGCCATACCCAGCAAATCCGTCCGTTCCGCGCTGAAACAGAGCGTTACGGCCACTACTCCGTTGCGGGCGAGTTCGTATACGACCGCCCGTTCCTGTGGGGTTCCAAGCGCACAGGGCCTGACCTGGCCCGTGTAGGCGGTCGTTATTCCGATGCCTGGCAGCGCCAGCATCTTTATGACCCGCGTAGCGTGGTTCCCGAATCCAACATGCCTGCGTTCCCCTGGCTATTTGAGAACCAGGTTAATCACAAAGGCACGGCCGCAAAGCTGACCGCACTGCAGACTCTGGGCGTTCCCTACTCGGACGAGCAGATTGCCAACGCAGCTGGCGAAGTGGAAGGCAAATTTGAAATCGAAGCCCTGGTCGCATACCTGCAGCAACTGGGCACCGTGCTTTCAGACAAGCGGTGATTTAATGGATATTAACGAGTTACGCGGCGTTCATACCCTTTTGGTGATGGCGGTTTTTATCGGCATCATCTGGTGGGCATTCAGTGCCCACCGCAAAAAGGCAAACGAAGAAGCAGCCCACCTGCCGTTTGATGATGACGAGGTGGAAAAGCGTACTCTTGAACAGGAAAAAACGGAGAATAAACAATGAGTACCTTTTGGAGCATCTGGATCAGTACGATCGTGCTCGTGGTGGTCTTTGGTTGTGCCTGGCTACTCTTCGCAACACGCAAGAGCCAGACAACTGACGTAGAAACCGACCGTACCATGGGCCACTCTTTCGACGGCATCGAAGAGTATGACAACCCGCTACCCAAGTGGTGGTTCTACCTGTTTGTAGCGACTGTAGTCTTTTCTCTTGGCTACCTGGCACTCTACCCCGGCCTGGGTAACTTCAAGGGTCTGCTGGGCTGGACCTCAACCAACCAGTGGGAAGCCGAAGTTGCCAGGGCTGAGGAGATGTACGGGCCAATTTACGCCCAGTATGGCAGCACCCCCGTGCCGGAACTGGCTAAAGATGGCGATGCCATGAAGATCGGCCAACGTCTGTTCGCCAACAACTGTGCTGTGTGCCACGGCACCGCCGCCCGCGGCCAGGTTGGCTTCCCCAACCTCACAGACGATGACTGGCTTTGGGGTGGCACACCGGACGCAATCCTGCAGACCCTGAAAAACGGACGTATGGGTAACATGCCCGCCAAGGGCGTAATGCCAAATATGACCAATGAGCAGGTAGACCAGGTGGTTAACTACGTACTTTCGTTCAGCGGTCGCGAGAAGGATGCTGCGGCGGCCGAGGCCGGCAAGGCAGTATTTGCCCAGGCCTGTGTTGCTTGCCACGGGCCTGACGGTAAAGGCATGCACGCTGTCGGTGCACCTGACCTGACGGATAATATATGGCTTTACGGCTCTAACTATGAGTGGATCCGGGAGACTGTTTTGCACGGTCGCCAGAATGAAATGCCCGCCCAGAGCGGTCGGCTTTCCGATGACCAGATCCAGATTCTGGCTGCATACGTTTACAGCCTGTCGAACTGATGTTCCTGCCGGGCCCTGGGCCCGGCGTGGTCTGCTCAACCCTGTGTCTGCCCTTGCGGGCACAGGCTTGAGAAGATCAGCAGTAAGCTCGCATAAGGCATCGCTCCCGCATTACGCCCCATCTGGAGGTACCCATGAGCAATGAAATACCGGTCAAACAGGTTGACCCCTCTCCGGATCCTTCTGGCAAAGGGAGTAAGCCAGAAACTGTTGAACTCTATGCCAGCCGCAAAAAGATCTATGTCAAAGAAGTAAAAGGCCTGTTTCAGCGAATCCGTACCGTGAGCCTGATGGTTCTGATGAGCATGTATTTTCTGTTCGTGTGGCTCACCCTCGATGGCAATCCGCTGATTCACTTCGATCTGCCCGCCCGGGAATTTCACCTCTACGGTGTCACCTTTTACCCCAAGGATTTCTTCCTGCTCTCCGGCATGCTGATCATCTGCGCCTTTGGCCTGTTTTTCATTACCACCCTGTTCGGTCGAGTATGGTGCGGTTATACCTGCCCGCAGACGGTTTGGACCTTCATTTTCATGTGGGTTGAAGAACGCATTGAAGGCAGCCGCAACAAGCGCATGAAACTGGACAAGGCCCCCAATTCCAAAGAAAAAATATTCAAGAAGTCCGCCAAACACGCAGTCTGGCTGTTTATTGCCCTGATGACGGGGCTCACATTTGTCGGCTATTTCTACCCGATTCGCGAACTGATTGCCGATCTGTTTACGTTTCAGGCCAATGGCTGGGCCTATTTCTGGGTAGCGTTTTTCACCATAGCCACTTATCTCAACGCGGGCTGGATGCGCGAACAGGTTTGCCTGTATATGTGCCCGTATGCGCGTTTCCAGTCTGTCATGTTTGACCCTAACACCCGTATTGTTTCCTACGACCCCAATCGCGGCGAGCCCCGTGGCGGTCGCAGAAAAGACGTAAAGCCGGAAGACGTTGGCCTGGGCGACTGCATCGACTGCGGGCAATGTGTGCACGTGTGCCCGACGGGCATTGATATCCGCGATGGCCTCCAGTACGAGTGCATTGGCTGCGCACTTTGCATCGATGCCTGCGATGAAATAATGGACAAGATGAACTACCCTCGCGGCCTGATTCGTTACACCACCGAGAACGAACTTGAGGGCAAACCGTCGAAACTTCTGCGGCCACGTACTTTCGGTTATGGTGCCGTCCTGACTGCCATGATTACGGCGATTATTTTCGTGATTGCGACCCGCGTGCCGGCCCAGATGGATGCGCTGAGAGACCGGGGGGCACTGTTCAGCTTCAATGGCCAGGGAAACATTGAAAACTCCTATACCCTGAAAATAGCGAACATGTCGGAAGTACCCCAGACATTTAACCTGTCGGTACAAGGCCTGGATGGTATCCGCATTCTGACCCAGACCCAGGTAACGGTAGACAGTGGCGAAAACCGCTCCCTGCCTACTGTGGTGGATGTGCCGCCGGAGTCTATCCCGCAATCGAACAACGAAATTATCTTCCATGCACAGTCTGAAACGGATGCTTCACTCAAGCTGGAAACCGAAAGCCGATTTGTCGGTCCAACCCGGTGATCCCGTGGGGATCGCTGGCCGTTGGTAACCCGTAAATAAATGAGACTGAGCAATATGAATCAAGAAGTACCCACTGCGCCCTGGTACCGGCAACCCTGGTTCTGGTTCCTGACCATAGCGCCTCTGTCTGCGATCACGTTCAGCATGTTCATGCTGGTTGTCGCTTCGAACATGAAAGATACGATGGTTACGGACGATTATTCAAAAGAAGGCCGGGGCATCAACCTCGAGATAGCCCGTGACAAGGCTGCTGCCGATATGGGCCTGAGGGCGGATATGGCATTCGAAAACCGCAGCATTCTGTTGAACGTCAGCACGGAACAGGGAGCGGCAGGTTTTCCTTACCTGATACTCAAACTGTTTCACCCAACGCTCTCGCAGAAAGACCGCACCATTCAGTTCCGGAATGATGGTAATGGCCATTACACTGGAAACATGCTGGATGACATCAAAGGCCGCTGGTATTACGAACTCACGGGGCCGGATAATGTCTGGCGACTGAAAGGCGAAGCCCGGTTGCCGACAGAAGGTTACCTGCATCTGAGTCCGCAAGGATCCGCCCAAGGGTGACCCCCGTGGATTGTTACCATTGCGGTGAGCCGGCTGACGGTGAGCCGCCTATTTCCCTTGAGCTCGATGGTTCAACAAAGTTTTTCTGTTGCCAGGGCTGCAAAGCAGTGTGCGAGACCATCCATAACGAAGGCCTGACCGGCTTTTATGAGTTTCGTACAGAAGCTGCAGTTACTCCCCGCCAGCTGACAGACTCGGAACTGGAGCGGCTCAGGGAGCTGGACCACCCCCTGGTGCAGCAAGCCTTTGTCTCCCCGGTTAAAGGTGGCCAGGAAGCCCAGCTTCTTATTGGCGGCATCACCTGCGCGGCCTGTATCTGGTTGCTTGAGAACCATATGAAAAAGCAGCCTGGGGTACTGTCTTTTTCGGTAAACCATACAACCCAGCGGGCGCGGCTCGTGTGGGCTCAGGACAAGGCTGCCCTCAGTGAATTACTGATTGCCATTCACGAACTCGGCTACACTGCCCGCCCCTACCAGTCGGATGCGGTTGAGGACCAGCTGAAAGCTGAAAATCGTTCCATGCTGATTCGCCTTGCAGTGGCGGGCATCGGTATGTTCCAGAGTATGATGCTCGCCTTCCCCCTCTATTTCGGGTTTTCCAGTGGTCTGTCGCCCGAATTTGTGGCGTTTTTTCGCTGGTTCGGGCTGCTGGTTGCCACACCGGTAGTACTGTACAGCGCGGCACCGTTTTTTCGTAACGCACAACGGGATATCAAAACCCGGCACCTGACCATGGACGTGCCGGTGGCAATTGCCATTGGCCTTGCCTACCTCGCCAGCGCCTGGGTAACCGTTATGGGGGGCGAGGAAGTCTACTTCGAATCCGTTTGCATGTTCACTTTTTTCCTGCTGCTGGGGCGCTATATTGAAGTGCAGGCCAGGTATCGTGCCGGCCTCACGGGCAATGCGCTGGCGGGGTTCCACCCAACGGTTGCCACAAGGGTGACCGGGGAAGACACGGAAATCGTACCCGCGCATCAGGTTAAACCCGGTGATGTGGTTCGAATCCGGCCAGGTGAAACCCTGCCTGTTGACGGTGTGATTCTGCGCGGCCAGTCCACGCTCAACGAATCTGCACTTACCGGCGAGTACCTGCCGGAAACCCGGGTGCCGGGTGATAGTGTTCATGCGGGCAGTATCAATGGTGAAAACCCGCTGGATGTTCGGGTCGAGAAATCCGGAGCCCAAACGCGCCTGTCCGGAATTCTGCGGATACTGGACCGTGTCCAGTCCGAAAAGCCGCCGGTAGCACGTATGGCGGACCGCATTGCCGGCAAGTTCGTAGGCCGGGTACTTATTCTTGCACCTGTTGTCTGGATAGGCTGGTGGCTTGCGGGCGCAGACAATGCCTTCGACATAACACTTTCCGTTCTCGTGGTAACCTGCCCCTGTGCACTTTCACTTGCAACGCCCACGGCTATTACATCCGCTACCGTCAAACTGAGGCGCATGGGTTTCCTGCCTACCCGGGGGCATGCCCTCGAGTCCATGAATTCTATCGACACTGTGATTTTTGACAAAACAGGCACCCTCACACGGGGAGAACTCAGCCTGGTCGATACCCGTATCGTGGGTAGTATGGACAGACAGGCGTGCCTGCGCCTCGCCTCCGGTCTGGAGCAACACTCTGAGCATCCTATTGCCCGGGTTTTCCACAACCGGCCGGCAGCGGCTGTTAGCCACGTCAATAACCACCTGGGTGGGGGGCTCTCGGGCCAGTTTGAGGGTCAGTCATTTTTCATCGGGCACCGGGATTTTGTCGCACAGCAGGTGAGCGCACCGGTACCCGAAGCCGAGATCCATTCAGGCCTGGAAATCTGGCTGGCCTCGAAAAATGAGTGGCTGGCCTGTTTTCGCCTTGACGACCAGCCCCGGGAAGATGCTGCAAAGGCAGTCAGGGCACTGCAGGACGCGGGTATCCGGACATTGCTGCTCAGCGGTGATCGCTCCGGCCACGTTCGCCAGATTGCCGACATGCTCGGCATCGATGAAGCCATAGGCCAGGCTTCACCAGAGCAGAAACTGGATGTGCTGAAAAAGCTGAAATCGGAAGGACATAAGGTCATGATGGTGGGGGACGGCCTTAATGATCTGCCATCCATGGCGGGCGCGGGTATCTCCGTAGCCATGGGGACCGCAGCCGACCTCACCCAGTTGAAAGCAGACGCGGTTTTACTCAATGGCCAGCTGATGCAATTGGTGGAGGCACTGGATACCAGCCGCCGCACGCGAAAGATCATTCGCCAGAACATGACGTGGGCGCTTGTCTATAACGTCTGCGCCCTGCCTCTTGCCGCTGCTGGCCTGGTGCCGCCATGGCTTGCCGCGATAGGCATGTCACTCAGCTCACTGATCGTTGTGCTCAACGCATTGAGACTTGGCAAACGAAGCCGCCCGGTAAATCCCGGCAATGCACCGGAGTTTGGCGTACAGGTTACGCCCTGATACCTTAATCTTCCGGCTTTAATTACGAGGCTTATTCCGTGGAAATTTTAATGTTCCTGGTGCCGCTCATGCTCATGCTGGTTGTGGTGGGCATCGCGCTGTTCTCCTGGGCTGTCAAGAACGGCCAATACGATGATCTGGAGGGCCCGGCACACCGCATTCTTTACGATGACGACATAGACATGATCCCGGAAGAGGCACGCCAGGACAAACCCGGGCAGGCTGAAACACCTGCCAGCGAACAGGACGACACTGAGAACAAACCTGATTAGCCATGACGCCAGACCTGTATATCAGCTACCCAAGCGCCTTTCTCATTGGCCTGCTCGGGAGCACACATTGCCTGGCCATGTGCGGCGGTATCAGCGCTTCCCTTTCCATGGCGCTGCCCGTGGGCAAGGGCTTTCGCCTGCGCCAGTCACTGCTCCTGCTTGCCTATAACGTCGGGCGCATCGCCAGCTACTCGCTGATCGCCGCCCTGGTGGCGTTGTTGAGTACAACCGCCGCGGATCAATGGTCCCAGCTTGGCATAGTTCTGAGATCGATTGCGGGTTTACTGCTGATATCCATGGGGCTGTCCATGGGGCAATGGTGGCAGGGCATACGCTACGTAGAGCGCATTGGCGCCCCCCTGTGGCGGCACCTGTCACCTCTGGCCGGGCGACTGCTCCCCATCAATCATGCCGGCCAGGCCCTGGCCCTGGGGGCGCTTTGGGGCTGGCTGCCCTGCGGCCTTGTGTACAGCACTCTTGGCTGGGCGGCCCTGCAACCTACAGTGGGTTCTGCGGCGCTCACCATGATGTTCTTCGGGTTGGGCACCCTGCCTTCGATGCTTGCCACCGGCTACGCAGCGAGCTCGATAAACCGTCTGAAAAGCAGCCTGGCTTTCCGCAGGGTCGCCGGGGCCATGCTGGTGGTTTTTGGACTCTGGACCCTGCCGCTGATGGCACTGACCGGCCACTGAAACACCATTCTTGACACTACAGGTTCAGCACATCGAGCCGGCCAAAATTCGGCTCGGGATTGTCTTCCGGGGTTGCTGTCTGCACAGCCTGGCGCTTGCCGCCAAGGCGCTTGCCTTCCCGGAAATCGTAGAGATCCTTGTCAGCGAGGTGTGAAGGCTCCACGTTACAAAGCGCCCTGAACATGGATTCCAGCCTGCCCGGGTGCTGTCTGTCCCAGTGCTGCAGCATGTCCTTGATAACCTGGCGCTGCAGGTTTTCCTGAGAACCGCAGAGGTTACAGGGAATGATCGGGAACTGCCGCAACTCTGCATAACGCGCTATGTCTTTCTCCCGGCTGTAGGCAAGAGGCCGAATAACCGTGTTACGACCATCATCGCTGTGCAGAACCGGCGGCATGGTTTTGAGCTTGCCACCATAAAACATGTTCAGAAACAGGGTCTCAAGCAGGTCGTCACGGTGGTGCCCTAGCGCAATGCGGGTAACCCCGTGCTCTTCAGCGAAGTTATAGAGAATACCACGACGCAGCCGTGAACAGAGCCCGCACGTGGTTTTACCCTCAGGCACCTTGTCTTTGACTATGCTGTAGGTATCTCTTTCGATTATATAGTATTCAATACCCAGTGCCGCCAGGTATTCAGGCAGGACCTCTTCGGGAAAACCGGGCTGTTTCTGGTCCAGATTAACGGCGATCAACTCAAACGACACCGGGGCACTTTTCTGCAGATTGAGTAGGATGTCCAGCATGGCGTATGAGTCCTTGCCACCGGACAGGCAACACATTACCTTGTCGCCTGCTTCAATCATGGAGAAATCGGCGATTGCCTGACCGACTTCCCGGCGCAGACGTTTTTGCAGTTTATTCTGCTCCAGTTTCTGATTTGGCTCGTATTCAGGTTTATGGAGGTGTTCCGGGCTGTCCATTTTAACTTCGGGCATATCGACGGTGGTCTGTGGGAAAATGGACGTAAGATTATACGCATCCAAGGCATTGAGGGACAGGTGACAGACATGGATATGTTAAACACGGAAAAACGGCACCCTGGCAAGCGGGAACGGAACCGCAGGCGTAACCGTGAGGCAATCCTCACTGCTGCCCGTCTCTGTTTCCAGGAACAGGGGTACGAAAATGCCACCATTCGCGATCTTATCAACAGAACCCACCTCGCCTCCGGCACTTTCTACAATTACTTCCGTAGCAAACAGGATATTTTTGCAGCGCTGCTGACGGATTTTCTGAGCGGCCTCAATGAGCACCTGATCCGCTCACGCCGTTCTGCGGATACAGCAGAAGATTTTATCTACCGCTCCTACTTTGCTCTTTACAGCGCGACTGCAAGAGATCCACTGGTATATGAACTGGCCCACCGCAACGAGCGCGCCCTGAAGCAACTTTTTGGTTCTGGCATACTCGGGTTAATTATGATGTCTCTTGAGGACGACGTGAGAAACGCAGTCAGGCACGGGATTTTGCCGAAAATTGATGAGGAATACTTTTGCACCGCCCTTTTCGGGGTTGCTTATGAAACCAGCCTGATGGTGGCAAGGCGTGTATACAGAAATCCGGGCCGGGCCGAGGAGGAAGTGGAAAGGGCGAGCAATTTCTCAACGGCGCTGTTTACCGGTGGGCTCGCCCGATTGGCTGCCCTTCCCTGAACGCCCCCACTAGCCTAGTATTGGCAACATGAATAATGCCCCGACCTGCCCGGACACCCCGACGCCCGCACCGGCAGCCACAACTGATCCTCTGCTGGAGCAGCAGATACAGCACATGCTTGTGGCCGTTGAGCATGAGCTTCGCATGTCATTGTCAGGCACAGACGAGCTTAACCTGATCAAAACCTTGCAAAAATCTCCATGGAGGCTGATCGGTGATCTGGATTTTCACGATACCGGGCAACTCTACCCTGTGCATTTCCTGTTGTTCCACGTGCTTTACAGGCTGAGGGATAGCCTGGCAAAGAACGGAGAGAAGCTGCATATCTCGCCCTTGCGTATCGTTATTGAGCATCAGGATCTGGTTGATGGAAACGGCTTGCCCGGTACCATGGACAGCCTTCGCCATTTCTACCTGGACCTGTCCCAGTACAGAATGCCGAAGGAAGCCCTTGAACAGATGATGAACAATTTCTGGGCCGGCCACCGGAATGCCGGGCCAGACAAACAGGAAGTCCTGCTGGCAGCAAAAACCCTCGGATTCGATTCCGTTCCTGACTGCTTTCTGGTGGTAAAACACGCATTCCGCCGCGCGGTGATGCAGGCCCACCCCGATCGTGGCGGTGATACCGAAGCGATTCAGTCTCTCAATGAGGCTTTTTCTGTTATGAAGGCACACTTCAGCCAGATGATGGAGCAATCATGAAAGTAACAACCTTGCGCATACCGGCAATCTTTTCCCTGTTCCTGCTGGCCAGTTTCACGGTGAACGCCGACCTTGTGGTGCTTCAGTACCATCACATCAGCGATGACACCCCGCCATCGACCAGCACATCCATCTCCCTTTTCAAGGCGCAGCTGGACATGATTGATGACCTGGGCCTTGATGTGGTTGATCTGCACAGCGCCACGGAGGGTCAGTACTCCGATGAACCGCCTGCAGATCAATACATTGCCATCACTTTTGACGACGCCTACGAGTCTGTCTATACCAAGGGCGCCAGCATCCTGCAGGAACGTGGCCTGCCCTACACCATATTTGTAGACACTGCAGCCATAGGAAGCCACGGCTACATGACCTGGGAACAGCTTGAGGAGCTGGCCGTGCGCGACGGGGTAAGCATTGCCAATCACGGCGCCGGGCATGGACATCTGGCGCGCAAACAGGGTGAATCGGAAGCCGACTGGGAAACACGTGTCACCCGCAGTCTCGATACTGCGCAAGCCGAACTGAAAAAGAGACTGGGTACCGACCTGCCCCTGTTTGCCTACCCCTATGGCGAGTTCGACAAAGCCCTTGAAGCCGAAGTGGCCGAGCGGGGCTGGTATGGGTTCGGGCAGCAGTCCGGCGCCATAGGACCGCTTTCAGGGAAAACCCGTTTGCCAAGATTCCCCATGGCCAACGCGTACGGGCAGCTCAATGGCCTCAAGGACAAGTTGCGGAGCAAGGCCTTCCCGATTGATACCAGCAAGTTGCCGGATGGGATCCTGGAGTCAAACCCTCCTGAGCTTACGTTGCCGCGCACTGACGAAATACAGCCTGGCAGGCTGACCTGCTTCGCCTCCGGCATGGGGCGGATTGACTTCAAGGTGTCCGAAACGAGCATTACGGTGGAAGCGCCGAAACCCTTTAACAGCCGGCGGTTCCGTTATAATTGCACCCATCCGGCGCAGGATGGCAGTTTCTACTGGCTGTCGCAACAATGGCTCGACCTGAGCCAACCTGAGGACTGACCGTTTAATACGCGTCTTCCAGGGTCAGCCCGAACTCACCGGTGCGGACATGGGGTATTTTCTGCGGGCCACGACGTGTGTCAACAACTGTCTGGCCTTCCAGATCCTCGTTACGGGTAAAAATCAGCATCCAACGCTCATCACCAGCGGCTGACACCGGAATCCGGGCTTCCAGATAGCCCCGACGGTGCCAGTTCTCCGGCTCAAACTCCATGACCAGATCGGTCACCAGCCGCGTGGGGGCAAGCTCTCCGTCCAGAAACAGAACCGAAGGCACGAAAACGCCATTATTGGCATAGGACCGCAATCGCAGAATCTTGCCCTTTAGCTGGTCCTCACGGGGCAAGGCGATCAGCTGATAGGGACTTTGGCCAGTAAGAAAGCCATGTGTCGGTGAGTTTTTGGTCACATGGACTCCAAACTCGCGGCCTGCCTGCCAGGGCTGTTGGTTTTGTGTGTCCAGTGTCCGGCAACAGGTTTCCGAAAATCGCTCAAGGTAGTTATCAGGCTCATCGGCTACACCGAGAATGGCAAACGCATCCGGGTCATGGCCGGCCACGGGTTCGGATACCAGTGGCGTATCACCAGGGCGATACACCTTCGCCTGCGTGGCTACGGTTGGCGGTTTGGTAAGTCCTTTTTCCTCATCTGTGCGGGTATCAGGCTGATAGTAGGTAACTCTCACGTTTCCGCTGGCATCACGCCAGGTAAAGTAAGGCTGGCGCTCGCCTTCCCGCACATAACCCCGGCGCCGGAGTTCCTCGGCATCCGGATAGTCAGCAGGCGTAAATTCATCTTCAATCTCATCGCCGGCGCGCGCCCTTACCGGTGCTTCCGGCTGGTCTGGCGGGGCCTGTTCCTGCGCTGATACTGGTTCCTGCGCTGACACTATGGGTGAATAACGCACCCGACCCTGTTCATCCACCCATGAAAAATAGCCTTCCCGGCTGGATACCGTGGACCCGCCTATCTGGCAGCCAGACACCATCACTGCCAGAGCGGCACATGCAACAGCTGTAAGTTGTCTGTTCCTGGTCACTGAAATGCCCTTGTGGACGCCAGGCGGCCTGAGGTCAGAATTTTTTCCGGAAGCTGAGGCCCGCCATAACAACCCGCAGAGACGTCTTGACGTCAAGCCCGGCGTAGGGGTTATAGATAATATTGGTAATGTTATCGCAGTTCAGGTTGCAACTGGTATCTGCCGGTATGGTTTCTACCGAATGCAGATAGCTCAGGTTCATATCTATTTCCGTATTTTTATCCCATTTGTATCCCATGCCAATACTGTACAGGTTGGCTCCACCGAAAGGTGCCATAACCGAGCGCTGATCATCCGGTATCACCGAATCGCGAATCTCGACGCCGGCTCTAAGGTCAAGCCGTGATGAGGCATGGAACTCCATGCCGAAGGCCCAGTTCCACTGACTTTTGAAGCCCAGGGGCAACTTGAGAGTGCTGGGCGTGGCGTTATCCGGCGACAGGATGCGGGCTGCGTTAAGGAATTCCAGATTCCTGTCAAAACGAAACAGGAAGGCATCCCACTGCTTGTAGTCAGTCCAGCCAATATCTACGTTAAGGGTCAGCTTCGGATGCACATCTACGCTGATACCTGTCTGGAAATGCTGTGGGTACACCAGATCCATACTCACGTTTCCGGCCTCCCGGGGCGCACCCGAGGGCAAGCTGAGAATGGCCGACGTAATAGCGCCCAGCACCGAGCCGTTTACGCTCTGCCAGAAACCGGACCAGTCGTCGGTGTATTCAATTTCAAAGGTGCCCTTCATGTTCATTTCAGCTTCTGAGGTGTAGCTTGCCCCCCAGCTGAACCAGTCTTTCGGCTCCCACATGACGCCCAGCGTGTAGGTGGGCGACAGGGTTTCCTGGACATTGATACTCAGGGCACCAATATCATCCCAGGGTCCGACATTACCGCCGCACAGTGCCAGCCAGGGTTGCAGCGGCTCATCCCCGCTTTCGCAGTTGAACGCATCCTGAAGAATCTCAGCCACACCCAGCAGCAGGTTAGGCGCGCGCATGTACTGATCCGCCGCTATACCCATGTGGGAGAGATGAATGCCCGCACCCACAGACCACTCATCGTTGATTTTGTAGCCCACCGTTGGCGAAAGATAGGTTGTACGCTGAAGCGCCGTCGCCTGAGGCTGATACCGGGCAGGGTCATCTTTGTCACGATAAAAACCTGCCGCCAGTGGCAGATAAAAGGCGTTACCGAAGGTCAGTTTTGAGCCGGGCGGATTGATACTGATCCCCGCAGATGGGGCAATCGCCGGCCCGGGTGGCGCCCGGAGAATGCCAAAACCGGGAACATAAAGCGCAGCATTGTTGCTATGGCTGTGGGTGTTGGCTACCGGATCGCGCTGTTTGCCGGTATTCGGGTCGATTTCCAGGCCATCAATGCCAAATATCTCGTAGCCTTCCGGTGCCGTAAAATTTGCGTCGATATCCAGATAGACGCCCATCAGATTCACTTCCAGCTGACGACCATCCAGTTTCGTCAGGCCCGCCGGGTTGTAATGTATGGCCATGATCCCCGGGGGATCAGCTGTAACGGCATTACCCAAAGCCAGTGCCTTGGGGTGAATCGTCAGATTCTGGGCCAGCTGGGCCTGGGCACCACATGAAAGTGTCGTGGCGACCATTGCCGCGAGAAGCTGACGCTTGTGGCTGTTATATCCCATGAAGTCCTTCCCTTCCCGTTAAACTGGCATCGGCGGCAGTCACTCTTTGAGGCCGGAGAAATTAATGGGCAGGGACACACCCAGGGAGAAGTCCGGGGCATCCTCGGTCAGGCCAATACCGAGACTGGTATTTACAATCGTGGTATCGCTGACCCGGGTTCCCAGTGACATACTCAGGAAACCGGTCATCTGATCCTGAGCCACGGCCTGGTCACCATTGGAGAACGTCAGAATGGTTTCATCGCTGTAACTCAGCTGTGCAGAAATACTCAGAGAGATATCGTAGGAAAGTGAATAGGCAAAACCTGCAGAGCCCGAAAGGCTGAAGCCGGGCTCGACTTTCGTGAGCAAACGGGCCCCACGGACCTGCTGAAGATCTTCGGCAGGCAGGTTGTAAGTGACGCTGGCAGAACCGAATACAACAACCGGATCAAGTACCTTCGAAAGACTGGCACCGCCACCAAAGGAGTAATAACCGCTACCGGTTGAAAGCTGCTCCTTGATATCAATTTCGTAAGGGCTGACACCCGTCTTGCTGGTAAAGGTGCCGAACAGGGTTGTCGACATTTTGCCCGGCACGTAGGCAAAGGGCTGCCAGCGACCGGTAAGGGAAATATCGCCGAAATCGTAGATGTTCAGTTCATCCTCGGTATCGTACTTCACCACCAGGGGAACTCGTGTTCCCACGGTCAGGTTATCCAGCAAACCAAAATCATAGGTAAAGGCATTGGTGAAATTGTGGGTGGCCGAGGGCACCACATCCAGATTTCTTACCGAGCCATTGGTGATGGCAAGATCAAGGCGCTGGTCCGCCGTATAGGAATAATCGAAAGAATAATTAAGGGAATGAGTACCTTTTTTCTGCAGCGAGTAGTTTTTCTCCGCCGCCTGAAAGACCTCCTCAAGCTGGCGTGCAGAATCCTCATCCCCCTCCTGTTTTGCGAGCGCGTCCCTCGCCTGGTCTACACTACCCTCCTGCGCCAGGGCTGTGCCCGGAAGCATACCTGCCGCGGAAACAAGGATAAGACCTCGCACAAACCAACGATTCATCCTGACTCCCTTAATTTTTATCGGTACTCGTTTTTTTTATTGGAAACAGCCCTGGGCCCGGCACATATTAATTACGCCGGTAATGCAATTGCTTTCTTGTATTCTCAACACTGCCATCCGGATTGTTCTTCTGGCGTTCAAGCAAATTCTGGATGCGCCTCTCTGTGGCTTCATGGAAGGTGGGTATCCGTTCCAGCGCTAGCAGTGTCATGGTCTGATCGTCTACAAAGCGCAGGTCTTCTTCCTTGAGTTCCAGGCTATCCAGTGGCTTGTCACTGCCCGGGAAAACAATGAAAAGCACGTTGTCATCCCACTTTTCCTCAAACTGCGCCACGGTAAACGACAAATTCCCCACCGCCGGATCAGCCAGATAAACACGGCCATCGCGAATGGTCCGGAGTACAACGAAGTGCTTGAAGCCGGCGTGCTGGATAGGAACAATCGCCGGGTGGTCAAGATCAATAAGGTCATCAATGGTTGCGCGGAAACCGCCGGAGGGGTAACCCAGTGCAGTAACGAGGCGCTTCATATCGAGCATGGAAAAGGCCCGGCGGGCGACGATGCGTTCGCTTTCGCCGTAGTGCAACAGGCCCTCCATGACCTGGCGCTCGGACAAGGAGCGGCCAAGATAGAAATTCAGGACAGTCGTCAGGGCGGCACTGCCACAACTGTAATCGTAAGCCTGACGCACGATGTTACGGAATTTCTGCTCCACCAGAGGCTCAATACGAAAACCTGTGCGCAGCTTCGCAGGGCTGGAATCCACCTTCTGCTCCACCACGACAGTGCCCCTTTCATAAGGCT
>JACDJA010000286.1_pt1 | contig 63284 bp, 66 predicted proteins | sample 7449241 | NCBI WGS metagenome assembly JACDJA01 (sample SAMN14253289, study PRJNA609438) | sludge metagenome | isolation source: initial anaerobic sludge | collected 2018-12-20 | reverse complement strand
GTTCCTCGAAGGCGGCTACGACCTGGTTGCGGTCGCCAACTCGACAGCGGCGACGCTTGCTGCGCTCGCCGGTGAGCGGCTGCACCCCGAGCCGCCGACGTCGGGCGGTCCCGGCGGTGACGTCGTCGAACGCGTGACGGCGGTCCGCGAGCGCATCGCTAGCCTCGGGGCGTGATCCCCGAACGAGCCAGGGAGCTGCTGGACGAGGTTCGCCCGTTGGCGAACCGCTTCGACGCGGCCGGGGCACGCATCTTCCTGGTCGGCGGTGTGGTGCGCGACCTGTTCGTCGACGACCGCGCCCGTGACGACGGGGTCGCTGGTGCGTCGTCGAACCGGCCCTTGGGTGACGACCTGGACCTCACCACCGACGTCGAGCCGGACCGGATCAAAGCCATCATCGCCGGGGTCGCGGACTCTGTGTGGACCCAGGGCGAGCGCTTCGGGACGATCGGCTGTCGGATCGGGGAGCGCACCTACGAGATCACCACACATCGTGCAGAGGCCTACGTGCCCGACAGCCGCAAGCCGAGCGTCGTGTACTCCAACGACATCGAGGTGGACCTGTCCCGTCGGGACTTCACGGTCAACGCCATGGCGTTGGAGGTCACCGATGCGACTCCGATGCTGATCGACCCGTTCGGAGGGCTCGCGGATCTGGCCTCCGGTGTGCTGCGGACGCCGCTCGATCCCGATGTGAGCTTCTCCGATGACCCGCTGCGGATGCTGCGCGCCGCCCGCTTCATGGCCCGCTTCGGCCTGGCACCCACCGAGGACCTGGTGAGTGCGGTGCGCTCCGGTGCAGAACGCATGGAGATCGTGAGCGCGGAGCGGGTCCGCGACGAGCTGTGCAAGCTCGTCGTCACCGACGACCCGTCGGCCGGGCTGTGGTTCGTCAACGACACGGGCCTGGCCGACATGTTCCTGCCCGAGCTGTCGTCCATGCGACTCGAGCAGGACCCGATCCATCGTCACAAGGATGTGCTCAGCCACACGATCGCCGTGGTGGCGAAGGCCCGCAACGAGCTGAAGGTCCGTCTGGCGGCGCTGTTCCACGATGTCGGCAAGCCCAAGACACGCTCGATCGGTGGCAACGGCGTGAGCTTCCACCACCACGAGGTGGTCGGCGCCCGCATGACACGCGATCGCATGAAGGCGCTGAGGTTCAGCAACGAGATGGTGTCGGACGTGACCCAGCTCGTGTACCTCCACCTGCGGTTCCACACCTACCAGATGGGCTGGACCGACGCGGCGGTCCGCCGCTTCGTGCGCGACGCCGGTCCGCTGCTCGGCGAGCTGATCGCGCTCACGAGGGCGGACTGCACCACCCGCAACAAGCGCAAGGCCGAGGCGCTGGACCGGCGCATCGACGACCTGGAACGGCGCATCGCCGAACTGCAGGCGTCCGAGGAGCTGGCGGCGATGCGACCGGACCTCGATGGCCAGCAGGTGATGGCGCACCTGGGGATCGCCCCTGGTCGAGAGGTCGGTCAGGCGCTGGAGCACCTGCTGGAACTGCGGCTGGAGCACGGCCCACTGGGCGAGGAGCGCGCTTACACCGAGCTCGACACCTGGTGGGCCGCCCGATGCTCCACACCGACATAGGGGCTCGACGACATCCGTCGTCGCGATCCACACCACAGGACCGGGTCGGCGCGAGCTCAGATGCCGAGCTTGCGGGCCCGCACGACGAGCGTCGGTGGCACCCACTCGTTGAGCGTCGAGGTGTGGATGCTGCGACGACCGTCGAGCGGCTCGGGCTCCATCAACGCGTCGACGTCGAAGTTCGACCGGCTGAGCGTCGTGAACAGATCGCCGATCTGGTGGACGTGGGTGACGCCCTCGTCGCCGGCCGCACGCCACGCGAGCGGGGACGCGCTCCAGGCGGTGCGCGTCAGGTACGGCGACGGCTGCTCGGGGTCGTCTTCCAGCATCGTGGTGAACGGGTGGGGGAGCGACACCACCAACGCGCTGCCCGGGGTCAACACCCGGTGCACCTGGCGGAACACGCGAGCCAGGTCCTGCACTCCCGCGAGCGAGTAGACGGCGAGCACCACGTCGACCGAGTCCGCTCGTACGAACGCCAGGTCGGCCAGGTCGCTGTGGTGGAACTCCACCCGCACCTCGGCCACCTCGGCAGCGGCCCGCGCCTGGGCGAGGCGGGCCGTGGAGGACTCGACGGCCGTGACTCGTGCACCGCGTCGGGCGAGTGCGATCGTGGCCGCGCCGGCCCCGCATCCGAGGTCCAGGACGCGCTTGCCGTCGATCGGTCCGATGAGGCGCTCGAGCGCTTCGTCGTCGAGGTCGGGACCGAGCCGGACCCGATCCGACGGTGCCTCCGCTCCGTGCGGATAGCTGGCCGGAGGCAGCAGGTGCGGCGACACGTCGGACCGCACGAGAGCGGGACGAGATCCCAGGTTGCCGGCCGAGGGATGGCGCGGACGATCCGGCGACGTTGCAGAGGTAGCCACGGTGCTCAGTTTGGTGGAGCGGCGCTCGACGTTCGTGGACCGTCGACCTGGGGGCCCGGAGGTCGCGGAGCGGCGGCTCGGATCGGTGCCATGGCGATAGCCTTGGCAACCGTGCCGTTCCTCGCACCGGAATCCGCTGGACGTCCCGGTACCGAACCGGGCTCGGTCGACTACCGCTTCGCGCGCCGTCAGCTGCTGCACCGCTACCGCTCCGGCGAGCTCACCAGAGCGGACGTGTGCGACGCTCAGCACGAGCTGCTGCGCGTCGGGCGCAACTGCGCTCAGCGGGCCCGCCACGACTGTCCTGTGTGCGGCGAGCACGAGCTGCGTCTGGCCCGCTTCGTGTTCGGTCCCCGGATGCCGGCCGGCGGACGCGTCGTGGCCAGCCGATCAGAGCTGCTGGCGTTGGCGGCCAAGACCAACGCCAACGGCCTGCGCTGCTACACCGTCGAGGTCTGCCTGGCCTGTCGATGGAACCACCTGCTCGACATCACCCCTGTGGGCGGCCGTCCGGCGGGCTGAGAGGTCGGCGATCCGCCGCGGCGTCGCTCAAGCAGAGCAGCGAACGCAGCGGACCGCGTCGGGGATCGCAGCGAGTCGCTCCTGGGAGATCTCTTCGTCGCAGACCTCGCAGCGTCCGTAGCTGCCGGCCTTGACGCGGACCATCGCGTCCTCTGCGGTCTCCAGCGCCGAGCGGGCGGCGCTGAGCAGCAGTGCGGCAGCGTCGCGATCTTCCTGGATCACGTCGGAGTCGGAGAGCAGCTCTTCGTAGTCGGTCTGCAGCTGCTCGACACGGAGACGTGCCTCCTCGACCTCGTGTTCCACCCGGGTGGTCGAGGTGTCGTCGGCGGGGTTCTCGGACGATCGGTCCGGCATCTTGAGCACACCTCGTGACGGTCGGTTCGTGGCGACCGCCGCTCGTCGGAGCTGGCGGGCCGCGCTGGTGGCGGGATCCGGTGACAATAGGCGGGCCGACGCTCCGACGTTGAGCGCCGAGACGGAAGGGGAGCAGATCACGGCGGCGTCGCACCGCAGTTGTGCCACCCGACCATCGGCGACTTCTCTAGCAACGGCTAGAATAATCCTGATCCGCCGACCGCCCTGTCGGTGTCGGTGTTGGCGTCCGGTCGCCGCGGCCGGTGTCCTCGGACGTCACCGAGCGCGAGGAGTCCACGATGAGCATCCCGGTCCAGCGATCACCTCGGTCCGACCTCGGCGACCCCGCTGAGGTCGGGGAGCTCGTGCGGCGCTTCTACCAGGCGGTCGCACAGGACGACCTGCTCGGACCGGTGTTCAACGATGTCGCGGAGGTCGACTGGTCCGAGCACATCCCCAAGCTGACGGCCTTCTGGTCCCGGGCCCTGCTGGGACTCGAGGGCTACAGCGGCAACCCGTTCCGGGCTCATCAGCTCATCCACGAGCGCTCGCCGTTCACCACCGCCCACTTCGAGCGCTGGCTCGAGCTCTTCACCGAGACGCTCGACGACGGGTGGACGGGACCGACCGCGGAGCGAGCCCTCGAGATGGCCCAGAGGGTCGCGGTGGTCCATCACCGTGCGTTGGTGGCCGAGCCGTCCGAGCTGCACCTCATCGCGGAGACGTCGGCGTGATGGAGGCGTTCGGAGCGACCGCGGCGTCGCCGCAGGACCTGGTGACGCGGGCGGCGGTGCACGACCTGGTGGTGGGCTTCTACCGGGAGATCGTCAACGACGACCTCCTCGGTCCGGTGTTCGACGAGGTGGCGGAGGTGGACTGGGCCGAGCACATCCCGGTGCTCATCGACTACTGGAGCCGGATCCTCGTCGACGAGGATGGTCCGTCTCATCCGATCGTGGCCGCCCACCGCCACCTCCACGCCAAGGAGCCGCTGCGGGCGGCGCACTGCGATCGCTGGTGGCACCTGTGGTGCGAATCGCTGGACAGCGGATGGGTCGGACCCGGCGCTGAGCGAGCCAAGGACCACGCTGCGTCGTTGATGCGGGGGATGGCGAAGCACGTCTTCGGCTTCGACTGGAGCCCCTCCGAACCAGCTGTCCGAGCGCTCTGACGAGTTGACCACCCGGTGCTCCGACCAGCCGGAGCTGCTCCGACGGTCGGGTGGAGCCGATCAGGTCGTCGTCCGACAGCGGAGGCGGCAGTGCGCTCCCCGCGGGTCCTTCGGGATCAGCTCCACCACCTCGATGCCCTCGACGGCGTCCGCGACGCCTTCGGCCATGCCGAGGTGCATCTGGCAGATCGTGTCGGCGTCGGTCAGCACCGCAGAGGCGTAGGGGCACTCCTCCAGCACGATCTCGACGACTCCCGCACGTTGCGACACCTGGGGCGCGAACCCCTGCCGGGCCATCTGGTCGACGACGATCTCCACCGGGGACTCATCGAGCGTGGCGCCGCCCAACCGGAACCGGGCGGCGGCTCGTCGTCCGATCTCGCGACCTGACGCACCCGTCCGGATCATCTCCGTCAACAGCATCGAGAGTCGCTCGTAGGGTCCCGTGACGCCCCAGCGGCTGTCGACCGACGGTTCGATCGTGTACTCGAGCCGCGGGCGCCCTCGGCCCGTCGGTGCAGCAGAGGACTCCACGACGAGACCGGCGGCCACCAGCTTCGCCAGGTGCTGTCGGATCGCGTTGTGGTGGAGGTCGAAGTGCCCGGTGAGCTCTGCGACATCCACGGGACGGTCGACGTCGACGAGGTAGCGGAACACGCTGTGGCGCGTCGGATCGCCCAGCGCCTTCGCCTTGACCTGCAGGTCGTCGTCCATCATGGACGAGTTTATCCGCCGCTGAGTGGAGAAATCGACCGACCGTCGATAGCTTGCGACAGGTGAAGGACGCGCTGTTCTCCACCGCGATGACGCGGTTGTTCGACATCGACCATCCTGTGTTGAACGCCCCGATGGGTGACACCGCAGGAGGACTGCTCGCCGCGGCCGTCACCCGATCCGGTGGCCTCGGCTTCATCGGCGGTGGATACGGGGATCCGAGCTGGTTGGAGCCGCAGCTCGCTCTCGTGAGGGGAACCCGGTTCGGCGTCGGCTTCGTCACGTTCGCACTTGCCGACGACGACAGCGCGCTCCGGTCCGCTCTGGCCGCGAAGCCGGTGGCCGTGCAGCTCTCCTTCGGCGATCCCCGTCCCTACGCTCGGCGCGTCCACGACGCAGGTGCCCTGCTCGTCTGCGGGGTGGGGACCGAAGCGGAGGTGGCGACAGCGCTGGAGGCGGGAGCGGACGCACTGGTCGCGCAGGGCGCGGGTGCGGGAGGACACGGACGACCGGGACCGTCCACGATGGCCGTCGTCGGCTCGGTCGAGGAGCACGCTGACGGGCGGCCGGTCATCGCCGCGGGCGGGTTCGGCGATGGACGCGGGCTGGTTGCTGCGCTGTCGCTCGGGGCCGCGGGGGTCTCCATGGGGACACGGTTCCTTGCGACGACCGAGGCGATCACCGCACCTGCGGAGCTCGCGACGGTCCTCGCCGCGGGCGCGGCCGACACCGTGCGCACCGATGTCTTCGACGTGGTTCGTGGACCCGCGTGGCCTGACGGCCACGACGGCCGGGTCGTCCGGAACGAGATCGTCGAGCACTGGGAAGCCGGGTGTGGGTTGGATCGAGCCACGGAGATGTACGCGGCCGGGGCGGATGACGACTTCGGGACCCGACCCGTCTGGGCCGGCGAGGGCGTCGGAGCGATCCGCTCGGTCCGGCCCGCCGCCGACGTCATGCATCAGCTGATGTCCGATGCGGCTGCAACGCTGCGCACGCTGAGCCTGCTCACCGTGCACGCTGGTTCGGAGGTGGACCGATGACATCCAGACGCCCAGACGGCCGGACCGAGTCGCTGCTGGTCCGCGCCCACCCCGGTCTCTGCGAAGGCTGGGGCAACTGCCATCGATGGGCGCCCGCGGTCTACCCGCTCGATGCCGACGGACTGATCGACATCCACACGCTCGAGGTTCCCCCGGAGCTCGCCGTCCAGGCGTGGATGGGCGCGCAGGCCTGTCCGGCAGGGGTGATCACGATCGTCGATGTCGTGGTGCGGATCGGTGGGGCCGACACGGCTCACGCAACGCCATGAGCGATCGACCCACGCACCCCCGACTCGCCGCGACGCTGCTCATGGTCGGAGTCGTGATCCTGATCGTCGTGCTGTCGTTCCTCTCGATCCGGTAGCGCCGCACGATCCGGGACAGGTCGTGGGCTCCCCGATCCATGTCGGGAGGACGACCGTCACCCTTCTCAGGATCCCGCGGGACCGCAGAGGTGGTGCCAGGGCAGAATGGGTGCACCGCACGCCCCCGGTCGGGCTGGCGCGCGGTCGACCCTCCGATGCCACCGCCGTCCAATCCCTCCGATCGTCGCCGTCGCCCGCCCGGTGGGTCCTCGACCCGTCGACCGGTGTCGACGCAGTCGTCGGCGAAGGGTTCGTCCAGGACGCCCAAGGCCAAGGCGCCGACCCGGAACGCGGACGCCGACGGCGGTTCGAGCGGACCTCCTACCAAGCGGGGGTTCCTGTGGCGCTGGCGTCGATTCGCCTACGCCGGCCTGGTGCTCGCCGTCGTCGCGATCGGCGGCGTCTGGGCGGCGCTGAACACGATCGAGCTCCCCGCAGCGAAGACGCAGTCCGAGACGACGTTCGTCTGCGATATCGACGTCCCCGCCGGCCAGTGCGGGTTCGACACCTCGATGGCCCGCCTGTCGGCCAGCGAGGAGCGTGTCGTCGTCGACTACGACGACCTGCCGCCGGTGCTCGTCCAGGCGGTGCTGTCGGCAGAGGACCGCAAGTTCTTCGACCACAACGGCGTGGATCCCGTGGGCATCGCTCGTGCGTTCACCAAGGACGTCCTCGGCAACAGTCGATCCCAACAGGGCGGTTCGACGATCACACAGCAGTACGTGAAGACCGTCTACCTGACGTCGGAGAAGACGCTGACCCGCAAGGTCAAGGAAGCGGTGCTGGCAGTCAAGCTGGAGCAGACCCTCGACAAGCGGGAGATCCTGACCCGCTACCTGAACGAGATCTACTTCGGGCGTGGCGCCTACGGGGTGGAAGCAGCGTCGCGGGCGTACTTCGGGATCGGGGTCAAGGATCTCAACCTCCCCCAGGCCGCCTATCTCGCCGGGCTCATCCGGGCGCCCGAACGAGCCGACGCCAGCAGGGACCCCGAAGAGGCCACGCGGCGACGGGCCACCGTCCTGCGCGCCATGGTGGAAGAGGGCTACATCTCAGACGGCCAGGAGAAGATGGCCGACGCCCTTCCGTGGAACGCCGCTCCGACATCGGAGACGGGTCAGGCGCAGCAGGTCACGTTCAAGCCCCGGGCAGAGAACCACACCGACCTCGGCGACGTGGCCTACAAGGAGCTCGGCTCCCAGTTCTGGATGGAGTGGGTCCGCTCGCAGCTGCGTGAGCGCCTGGGCCCCGGAGCGGAGACGAAGGGCCTCCGCGTGTACACCACGTTCGACCCGAAGCTGCAGAAGTACGCGGTCGACGCCGTGAACAGGGTGCTCGACCAGCCCGACGGTCCCGTGGGCTCGTTGGTGGCGATCGATGCCGATGGGCGCGTTCGGGCCATGTACGGCGGCCGCGACTACGAGGCGTCGAAGGTGAACCTGGCCCTCGGCAGCGCGGGTGGTGGCTCGGGTCGGGCGCCCGGTTCGACGTTCAAGCCGTTCGCGCTCGCCGCGTTCGTCGAGGAGGGCTTCTCGACCAAGTCCAAGTTCCGCGCTCCGGCGACCACGATGTTCCCGAACGTGTACGCCGAGCCCGGCAAGCTCTGGAAGCCCGGCAACTACGACAAGGGTGACCACGGCGTGCAGTCGGTCGAGGAGGCCACCTGGAGCTCGACGAACACGGTGTACGCGGGCATCGTCGACACCGTGACCCCGGACCGGTTGGCAGAGATGGCCACCCGGCTGGGCGTGCGGGCTCAGCTCGACCCCGTGTACGCACTCGTGCTGGGCACCGAGGAGGTCTCGGTGATGGACATGGCGTCCGCGTACTCGACGTTCGCCGACCGCGGCCGCCACATCGAGCCGTACGTGATCACCCGCATCGAGGACGCGGACGGAGACGTGATCTTCGACGCGGCTGCGGAGGTCCAGCCCCAGCAGGTGATCAGCCAGGAGGTGGCCGACACCGTCACCACCGTGCTGCAGGGCGTGATCATCAAGGGCACCGGCTCGGCCGCCGGGCTGAAGGTGCCCGCCGCTGGCAAGACCGGCACCACGAACGACGCCAAGGACGCGTGGTTCACCGGCTACACGTGCCATCTCACCACGTCGGTGTGGATGGGGTTCGAGCAGCCCAAGGAGATGAAGTCCTTCAAGGGCCAGTCGGTCGCCGGCGGCACGTTCCCGGCCAAGATCTGGCGCGACTTCATGTCGAAGGCGACCGCGGGTGACAGCACCTGCAAGTTCCCTCCGACCGATGCGGGCAAGAAGGTCCTGAACTCCGGCATGGCGCTGACGAGCGGGTCGTCGACCACGACGACGCCCAAGTCGTCGACGACCACCGTGCCCGGCGCCTCGACCAGTTCGACGACACCGGGTTCGACGACCACGACCGCGCCGAAGGCCACCACCACCGTGCCGACCACGGCCCCTGTCGCCGGTCAGTAGGCGGCCGTTCGACCCAACGTGGTTCTGCTGTCGGTCACGTGGCCGCTCGGGTCACGTGCGGGTACTGCTCGCAGCAGGTCGAGCACCAGTCCTCGTCGTCGTCGAGCACCTCGGTCCGGGCCAGGTGCTCGATCGAGGACGGGTCCGTCGGTGCGCCATCGGGCAGCACCAGGTACACCCGGTGGACCGGCGTGGTGGCCTCGTCGGAGCGTCCGCAGCTCGTGCAGGTCGCCATGGCCGGCAAGGTAGCCCCTGCGACCTGTGTGATCCCTGCATCACCGTCTTTTCCTGGGCCACCCGCGTGTCGTACCGTTCCTGGTGACGGCCGGCAGCCATGGGGCGCTGGACCTGATCAGGAGGTGAGTCGCATGGCTCTCGCTCACGCAGTTCCGACCACTGCAGCTCCCACCGCGGCGCCCTCGCGCGACCAGCGTGGAGCGCCGCCCCGGCCCAAGCGGGTCACGGTGCCGTGGATCCGCTCACGGAAGGTCCGCCACGGTGGCGATCCGATGGTGATGGTCACGGCCTACGACGCGCCCGGTGCCCGGATCGCGGATGACGCCGGCGTGGACATGATCCTCGTCGGGGACTCGCTGGCCATGGTCGTGCTGGGCTACGACGACACGCTCCAGGTCACGATCGACGACATGGCGCACCACACCGCCGCGGTCGCCCGCGCCAAGCCGTCGGCGCTCGTCGTCGGTGACCTGCCGTGGATGAGCTACCACGTGTCGAGCGCCGAGACGGTTCGCAACGCAGCGCAGTTGATCCGCGCCGGCGCCCAGTGCGTGAAGCTGGAGGGCGGTCGCAAGCGCCTCGCGATGATCGAGGCCATCGTCGACGCGGAGATCCCGGTGATGGGCCACCTGGGCCTCACTCCCCAGTCGATGCACGCCATGGGGGGCTTCCGCGTGCAGGCCAAGGAGTCCGAGGCCGCACTGGCCCTCGTGGCCGATGCCAAGGCGCTCGCCCACGCCGGCTGCTTCGCCATCGTGTTGGAAGGCGTGCCCGACGAAGTGGCTCGCATGGTCACCGACGCCGTCGACGTGCCCACCATCGGCATCGGCGCCGGCCCGCACTGCGACGGCCAGGTGCTCGTGTACCACGACCTGCTCGGCCTCGAGGACCGGACGCCGGCCAAGTTCGTCCGCCGCTACGCGGACCTCAAGGCGGCGTCGGTCGCCGCGGTGAGCGACTTCGTGGCCGACGTCCGGACCGGGGCGTTCCCGGACCACACCGAGAGCTACCACCTCGATGCCGAGCAGGCCGAGGCCCTCTCCCTCTACGGCGCCGCCGTCCCCACCGACTGATCGACTGTCACACCCCTCGTGCGACGGTGTCGGAGGCGCCCAAGGGGTCGGAGGGAGGACCGGCCGGGTGTACCGCCGCAGATGTGGTGGCTACACTCGTCCGGTCATTCCAAGAGCCCGGTTCACCCGGGTGCCCTGTCCTGCAGGTCGCAGGACCCTGACGACCCGATGGGGTCGAGGTCCAGAGGGAGGTCACGCAACGTGCCGACACGCGCGTACGAACTGATGATCATCGTCGATGCCGACGTCGACGATGCCGCCAACCGTGCGGTCATCGAACGGGTCAAGGAGCTGGTCACCGTCGACGGCGGCACGGTTCCCAACGTCGACAACTGGGGACGGCGTCGGTTCGCCTACCCGATCAACCACAAGAACGAGGGCGTCTACACGGTCCTCGAGATCGTGACCGACGCCCCGAACCTCGACGAGACCGATCGCTTCCTCCGTCTCGCGGACGACGTCGTCCGCCACAAGCTGATCCGGCTGCCGGAGAAGGAAGCCGCTCGACGCGGCCTCCTGACCGCGGCCGGCTGATCCAGGAGGAACGGACAATGGCAGGCAACTACGTCGAGCTCATCGGCAACCTCACCCGGGACCCCGAGCTGCGGTTCATCCCCAGCGGTGCCGCGGTCTCCAACTTCGGCCTCGCGGTCAACCGCCGCTGGAGGAACCAGCAGAGCAACGAGTGGGAGGAAGAGGTCGCCTTCTTCGACATCGTGTGCTGGCGGGACCTGGCGGAGAACGTGAGCGAGTCGTTGACCAAGGGCACGCGGGTCATGGTGTCGGGACGGCTGCAGCAGCGCAGCTGGGAGACCGACAACGGCGAGAAGCGCACCAAGGTGGAGGTGCTGGCCGACGAGGTCGGCCCCAGCCTCCGGTGGGCGACCGCGCAGGTGCAGAAGACGGAGCGCCGTGAAGGCGGCGGTGGCGGTGGGTTCGATTCCGCACCACCGCCCACCGCGCCGCCCACCGGTGGATACGACGACAACGAGGAGCCGTTCTGATGGCGAAGCCACAGCAGAAGCGGGGCAAGCCCAAGGACACGGGCCGCCGCGTCAAGAAGAAGGTGTCCATCCTCAACAGCGAGCAGGTCGACTACATCGACTGGAAGGACGCCAACCTGCTGCGCAGGTTCATGTCCGATCGCGCCAAGATCCGCGCCCGTCGAGTGACCGGCAACGACACCAAGCAGCAGCGCGACGTGGCGATCGCCATCAAGAACGCTCGCGAGATGGCGCTCCTGCCGTACACCAACCGCGTCACCACCCAGCGTGGTGGCCGACGCGACCGTGACGGCGACGACCGTCGCGGTCCCCGTGGCGATCGTCCCGACCGTGGTGACCGTCCCGAGCGCGGTGACCGTCCCGAGCGCGACGAGGCGGCTCCCGCCACCTCCGAGTTCGAAGGCGTCGAGAGCACCGGCGACGAGCTCGCCTCCGTGGCGGAGGGGAGCGAGTCGTGACCGACGTCAAGGTGATCCTGCGTGCCGACGTCTCCGGGCTCGGCAAGCGCGGCGACATCGTCGAGGTGTCCAAGGGCTACGCCCGGAACTTCCTGTCGCCTCGTGAGCTGGCGTTCCCGGCGACCGACGGCGCCACCGCACAGGCAGAGGCCATGCGTCGCTCTCGTGACGTGAAGGACGCCAAGGACCGCGAGGGAGCGGAGGAGATCGCCAAGGTGCTCGTCGCCCGCACGATCGAGATCCCCGCCCGCGTCGGTTCGGGTGGTCGCCTGTTCGGCTCCGTCACCACCACCGAGGTGGCCGACGCGGTGCTGGAGCAGACCGGCATCGAGCTCGACCGCAAGGACCTGCACCTCGACGAGCACATCAAGGACCTGGGCACCCACCACGTGGTTGCCCGACTGCACACCGACGTGCAGTTCCCGATCACCATCGAGGTGGTCGAGGGCTGAACCTGCGAAGGGTTCGAACCGACGAGGGCCGGGCACCCTGCGGGTGCCCGGCCCTCGTCGCGTCCAGGCCCTCGTCGCGTCCAGGATCACGTCGTTCGGGACTGTCACACGCCGTTCCTACGTTGTGCGACATGGACATGTGGACGACGGTGGATGACGGGGGCTTCTTCCACCGTCGATCCACAGGGCAATTCCCAGGTTCCACCTCTGGTTGCCCACAGGGCCAACGCCTCAGGATGGGTGTCTGATGTCCGACGCCCCCCCGTTCTCCGGCGAACCCCTCGGTCGGTCCCGGATCCCACCCCACAGCATCGACGCCGAGCAGTCGCTGCTCGGCGCCATGTTGCTGTCCGAGCACGCGATCTCCTCGGTGGCGAGCATCGTCACCGATGACGACTTCTACAAGCCGGCGCACCGCCACGTGTTCTCGGCCATCCAGTCGCTCTACGGTGCGGGCCAGGGTGTGGATCCCGTGACCGTTGCCGAGGAGCTCGCCACCGCCGGCGTGCTCGAAGCGGTGGGCGGTCCTGCCACCCTGGTGTCGCTGCAGGCCCGGACGCCGGCGATCACCAACGCCGAGCACTACGCCCGCATCGTGGAGGAGAAGGCGCTGCTGCGTCGTCTGATCTCCACGGCGAACGAGGTCGCCGAGCTGGGCTACCAACCGCTCGACGACATCGACAAGACCGTCGACCACGCAGAGAGCATGATGTTCGCGGTCGCCCAGCGTCGCACCGCCGACACCATGCAGGAGCTGTCGCCGCTCCTGGACCGCAGCCTCGAGCAGCTCGAGATGCTCTACGAGCGCGGGGACGCCATCACCGGCACTCCGTCGGGCTACGTCGAGCTCGACCAGATGCTCGCTGGACTGCAGCCGGGAGCGCTCGTCGTGCTGGGCGCCCGCCCCGCCATGGGCAAGTGCCTGGCATGGGACACCGAGCTGGTCGACCCGTCGACCGGTCGACTCGTGACCATGGAGCGTGCGCACCTTCAGGGTCAGACCGGCGACCCGCTGCGCGTGCACGTCCTCGACGACGAGCTGCGACTCGCCACGCGGACCCCGTCGGACCACATCGACGACGGCCACAAGCCCGTCGTCCGGGTCACCACCGCCCTGGGCCGCAGCATCCGTTGCACGTGGACCCATCCGTTCCGCACCGTCGAGGGGTGGCGACCGCTGCAGGAGCTCGCGGTCGGTGAGCGCATCGCCGTCCCCCGCCGGCTCCCGGTCTTCGGGTCGGTGCGCCTCGGCGACCAAGCGGTGGCGTCGCTCGCGGGCGACGTGGTCGAGCAGCTCGGCCGACCCGACGGGACGATCCCGGTGCAGGTCCACGAGCTGGTCGAGGACTCGTTGGCGCAAGTGCTGGAGCGGGTGTTCTCGAGCGCCGCCCACGTGTCGATCGACGGCGACCGACACGGTGACCGGGCCCGGATCGCGATCCCAGCGGCATCGGCTCGACTCGCTCGCGGCGTGCAGCACCTGCTGCTGCGGTTCGGCGTGATCGCGGTCGTCGAGGCGGACGGGCAGTTGGTCGTGGCGCACCGGCCGTCGCTGCGGACCTTCGTCGACCGGATCGCGGTGCACTCCCGCAGCGAGTCGTTCCGAGTCGCGACCGACGCCGTGCGTCGCGATGCCGCCGCGCCGGTGCTGCTGGGCGTCGGAGCGGGACCGGCTCCGGAGACCGGCTCCTTCGACGAGGCGCTCGCCGCGGAAGGCCTGGAGCGCCTGGCGGCATCCGATGTGTGGTGGGACCGGATCACCTCGATCGAGCCCGATGGCGTCGACCAGGTGTACGACCTCACCGTTCCCGGCGAGCACAACTTCGTCGCCGCCGACCTGTTCGTGCACAACACGGCCTTCGCGCTCGGCATCGCGGCGCACGCGGCGGTCCGGGAGAACCTGCCGGTGCTGTTCTTCTCCTTGGAGATGGGCCACCTGGAGCTCACGCAGCGCCTCATCGCCGCCGAGGCTCGAGTCGATTCGGGCAAGCTGCGCACCGGCCGGCTCACCGACGCGGATTGGACCAAGATCACCAAGGCGATGGGTCGTCTGGGCGAAGGCCGGCTCTGGATCGACGACAACCCCGCGCTCACCGTGATGGAGATCCGGGCCAAGGCCCGGCGGCTGCAGGACCGGTTGGGCACCAACCTGGGCCTCATCGTCGTCGACTACCTCCAGCTGATGTCGGGGCGCAGCTCCGCCGAGAGCCGCCAGGTCGAGGTGGCCGAGATCTCCCGCGGGCTCAAGGTCCTGGCCCGTGAGCTGGGTTGTCCGGTCATGGCGCTGTCGCAGCTGTCGCGCCAGTTGGAGCTGCGCGCCGACAAGCGCCCGATGCTGGCCGACCTCCGGGAGTCGGGCTGCATGCCGGCCGGGACGCGCCTCCTGCGCGCCGATGACAACACCGAGGTCACCCTCGGTGAGCTGGTCGCCTCGGGCGAGCGCGACGTACCGGTGTGGAGCCTGGGCGACGACTGGAAGATGGTGCCGGCGACGCTCACCCACGCGTTCCCGAGCGGGACCAAGGCGGTGTTCCGCATGGAGCTGGCGTCGGGTCGGCGGGTGGAGGCCACGGCGAACCACCCGTTCCGGACCGTGGCCGGATGGCGGCGCCTCGACGAGCTCGCGCCCGGGTCCAGGATCGCCGTGCCCCGGTTCTTCGGGGCTCCCGAGCACGTCGGCCCGGCAACGGCCGGCGACGCTGTCGCGCTCGCTGAGCGGGCCGTCGCGGAGCGGGCCGTGCCGGTCGAGGTCGACGCCTGCTCCGACGCCGTGCTCGCCGCGGTCCTGGCCGAGCTGTTCGCCCGGATCGGGTTCCTCGGCGTGGGTCGGCTCCGAGGCAGGCCGCTCGTGCGGCTCATGGCCACCAGCACGTCCCGGCGCCTGATCGACGACGTGCAGCGGTTGCTCCTGCGCTTCGGCGTGCAGAGCCGCATCACCGACGTGGGCACGAATCGCCCACGGTGGCGGTGCTGGATCCACGGAGCGGACCAGCAGCGTTCGTTCCTCACGCGGATCGGCATCGCCGGCGATCGCGGCGCAGCCGCCGACGAAGCGCTCGAGGTGCTCGCCGACGTGGCGTCGAACCCCAACGTCGACACGGTGCCGTGCGAGGTCCGCGACCTGGTCGTGTCCGAGCTCGCCCGACTCGAGATGAGCCAGCGCGATCTGGCGGCATCGCTCGGCGAGGCCTACTGCGGCGGATACCTGCTGGGCACCGAGTCCCGTCCCCGGGCCACGAGCCGGGAGCGGCTGGGACGCATCGCAGAGGCGGTCGACAGCAAGGAGCTCGTGTCGATCGCCAACTCCGACGTCCTGTGGGACGAGGTCACCTCGATCCATCCGGTCGGCGAGCAGGAGGTGTTCGACGCCACCGTCGTCGGCACCCACAACTTCGTCGCCGACGGTGTGATCGCCCACAACTCGATCGAGCAGGACGCGGACGTGGTGATGTTCCTCTACCGCGACGAGGTGTACCACCCCGACACGACCGACAAGGACATGGCCGAGGTCATCGTGGCCAAGCACCGCGCCGGCCGAACCGGCATCGCCCGCCTGGTGTTCCTCGACTACTGCACGCTGTTCGCCAACATGGCCCGCACCGACTGAGCGCGTCGGTCGGTCACCCGCTCGCTACGTTGAGCACGTGGACGGCGCCCTGTTCGACCTCGACCGGGTGACGGTCCGGCTCACCCCCGATGACCGGTTGGTCGGTGACCTCGGAGCCCATCCGTGACGTCATCGGTCCACGACCCGCCGGAACCGCCGCACGACTTGGCCGAGGCGCTGACACGCGTCCGTGAGCACGGCGGGCGGGTGACCCGGGCCAAGCGGGCGATGGCCGAGCTGCTGTTCGGCGCGTCGGAGCCGCTCACTGCAGAGGCCATCGCCACTCGGTCGGGCTTGGAGCAGTCCGTCGTCTATCGGACGCTGTCGCAGTTCGAGGAGCTCGGAATCGTCGAACACGTCCACCTCGGTCACGGCAGCGCCGTGTACCGACGGCGTGGCAACGCGGATGTCCCGGTGACCTGCGTGGTGTGCGGCCGGACGGTCGAGGTGGCTGTGGCCGATGTCCGGCCGCTCGTGCGCCGTGTGGAGGACCGCACCGGCATCGTGGTCGACCTGGTGCACTTCCCTCTCTCCGGTCGGTGTCGCACCTGCGTCCGATCCACACCCGCAGGTACTGCGACCGGCTTGCAGTAGCGTCCCGGCGGTGATCGTCGCCCTGCACGCACCCGACGGCTTCATCGAGCCCGGAGTCGCGATGGTCACCGCGCTGATCGCCCTCGTGGTGATCGGCCTGGCGCTGCGTCACAGCGGCCGAGAGCTCGACGACCGGCAGGTTCCTCTGGTGGGCATCACCGCTGCGTTCATCTTCGCGGCGCAGATGTTCAACTTCCCGGTCGCGTCGGGCACCACCGGCCACCTGCTCGGCGCTGCGTTGGCGGCGATCCTGCTGGGGCCGTGGGTGGGGTGCCTGATCGTCGCGCTGGTCGTCGTCGTCCAGGCGCTGCTCTTCGCCGACGGCGGGATCACGGCGCTCGGCTACAACGTGATCAACATGGCGATCGTGCCCGCCTTCGCCGGCTGGGCCCTGTACCTGATGTTCCGGAAGGTGCTGCCTCGATCCGCCGGGGGGGTCGTGGGTGCCACCGGCCTGGCGTGCGGCACGTCGGTGGTGTTGGCGGCGACGGCGTTCTCGATCGAGTGGCTCTTCGGGGCCAGCGCGCCCATCCCCTTCGACACGGTGTTCGGCGCGATGGTCGGGGTGCACACCCTGATCGGCATCGGCGAGGGGGTCCTCAGCGCGATGGTGGTGGCGACGGTCATGGCGACCCGTCCGGACCTGGTGGCGGGCGCTCGCGACCTGAGCGCCGGGGAGCTCGGTGATCGCAGACCGGTCAGCGCCCGGGCGTTCGCGATCGGCGGTGTGCTGGTGGCGCTGGTGTTCGCCGTCGTCGTGAGCCAGTTCGCCTTCGACGGCCCGGACGGGCTGGAGAAGGTGGCCGAGGACGAGGGCTTCGTCGAGCAGGCCCAGGCCCATGCCATCACCGGAAGCCCTTTCGCCGACTACGCCACCCGGGGTATCAGCAACGAGCAGCTCAGCCTGGCCGTGGCGGGGCTGGCCGGGGTGGCGGTGACCCTGCTGGTCGGCATCGGGATCGCGAGCGCCGGCCGCCGAGCGGGCCGACCAACGGTCGACGTGCCCGCCTGAGCGCGGCCAGGGCTGATGTCGGGTACGCACCGCGCTGACCTGCACCGACTGCACGTCGCCGGGACCTCGCCGATGCACCGCCTCGCCGCTGAGGTGAAGCTGGCAGGGCTCGTGGCGTTCGTGGTCGTGGTGGCCTGCACGCCCCGACACGCGGTGCCGGTGTTCGTCGTCGACGCGGGGGTGCTGGCCGCGATCGTCGCAGTGGCGCAACTCCCGGTCGGTCTCGTCCTCAGCCGCCTGGCAGTCATCACCCCGTTCGTCCTCTTCGCCCTGGTGATCCCGTTCGTCGCGCAGGGCCCCCGCAGCGAGATCGCCGGGTTCGCCGTGTCGACCGAGGGGATGTGGGCCGCCTGGAACGTCGTGGCCAAGGCCGTCCTGGGCGCCACCGCCGCGATCGCCGTCTCGGCGACGACCTCGCTGGCCGACCTCCTCGACGGCATGGCGCGGTTGCACGTGCCCGCCGTCCTCGTCGCCATCGTGTCGTGGATGGTCCGCTACGTGGAGTTGGTGTCGACCCAGCTGGGTCGGATGCGTCGTGCGATGACGGCGCGAGGTCACGATCCCCGCTGGCTCTGGCAGGCCCGTCCGATCGCGTCGTCGGTCGGCGTGCTCGTCGTGCGTTCCTACGAGCGTGGGGAACGGGTCCACACGGCGATGCTCGCACGCGGCTTCACCGGCGCCATGGTGCCATCGGAGCGACCACGTGCCGCGGCCGGTGCGTGGGTCGCCGGTCTGGCGCCCGCGATGCTCGCGACAGCGGGCCTTCTCGGATGGCTGGCGGGGTCGTGAGCGAGGCGGTCGTGGCCGTCGACGACGTGTCCTTCCGCTACCCCGGCGCCTCGTCGATGGCGCTCGACGGGCTGTCGCTGCGGATCGACGCGGGAGAGCGTGTGGCGATGTTGGGTCCCAACGGGTCGGGCAAGACGACGTCCATCCTGCACCTGAACGGGTTGGTCGAACGCCAGGCGGGCACGGTGACGATCGGCAACCTGCCCGTGGTCGAGGCGAACCTCCGCGAGGTCCGACGCCGGGTCGGCATGGTCTTCCAAGATCCCGACGACCAGCTGTTCCTGCAGACCGTGCGCGACGACGTGGCCTTCGGACCCTCCAACCTGGGCATCCGCGGCCAGGAGCGCGACGACCTGGTGGATCGTGCACTCGACGCGGTGGGTGCGACGGATCTGGCCGAACGCAACCCGTACCAGCTGAGCGGGGGTGAGCGTCGTCGAGCGGCGCTCGCGACCGTCCTGTCGATGCAGCCCGACGTCCTGGTGCTCGACGAGCCCACGTCCGGGCTGGACCCGCTCGGACGACGGGAGTTGGCGGAGCTCCTGGTCGGACTGGGCTCCACCCAGCTCGTCGTCACCCACGACCTGCCGTTCGCGCTGGTTGCATGTCCGCGGTCGGTGATCCTCGACGAGGGCCGCATCGTGGCGGACGGAGCCACGACAGAGATCCTGGCCGACCACGAGCTCCTCGCTCGACACCGCCTCGCGTGACCGCCCGCCTGGTTCTTTGCGTCGGCGCGCTCGCGCGCCGGAACAGGGAGCGATGCAGGGGGTGATGGGCTGGGTCAGCGGTAGCGGAGCACTCCGCGGATGTTGGCGCCGCCGAGCATGTCGTCGAAGCCCTGGTTGATGTCGTCCAGGGCGTACTCGCGGGTGACCATGCCAGCCAGGTCGAGCTGACCGCTGCGGTACAGGTGCATGAGTCGCGGGATGTCGGAGTGCGGGTTGGCCGATCCGAAGATCGTGCCGACGAGCTGCTTCTCCATCAGCGTGAGGTCGCAGAGCGAGATGTTGATCCGGCCTTCGGCAGCAGGGTGGATGTTGGTCACCACCACGCGGCCCCGCTTGGCGCACAGCATCATGATCGGAGCGATCTGCTCACCGTCGCCCACGCCGACGGCGCAGATGATCTTGTCGCAGCCGCGACCCCAGGTGATCTCCTGGATGAGGTCGTAGGCCTCGCCGATGTCGGCGGCGGTGTGGGTGGCACCGAACGCGAGCGCCTGCTCGCGCTTGAACTCGACGGGGTCGATGGCGACGATGTTGCGTGCTCCGGCCAGGCGGGCGCCCTGGACCGCTGCGGAGCCGATGCCGCCGCAACCGATCACCGCGACGTTGTCGCCCGGCTTCACCTCGGCCGCGTACACCGACGACCCCCAACCGGTGGTGACCCCGCACCCGACCAGGCAGGCGAGCTCGAGGGGGATGTCGTCCTCGATCTTCACGCAGCTCATCTCGTTGACGACGGTGTGCTCACCGAACGTGCCCAGGCACACCATCGTCCACAGGTCGGTGCCGTCCGCCGCATGGTGGCGCGTCGTGCCGTCGAGCTGGGCGCCGACGAGCAGCGCGGCACCGTTGTCGCACAGGTTGGAATGGCCATCCGCGCAGCTCGGGCAGTGGCCGCACGCCGGCACGAAGCTGAACACGACGTGGTCGCCGGGCGCCACCGTCGTCACGCCGGGGCCGACCTCCATGACCACGCCGGCACCCTCGTGGCCGCCGACCAACGGCTGGATCGCCGGCAGGTCGCCCGTGCGGGCGTGGTCGTCGGAGTGGCACATGCCCGAGGCGACCATCTCGACCAGCACCTCACCCTCCTTCGGTGGATCGAGGGTGATGGTCTCCACGCTCCACGGAGCGTTCGGCTCCCAGAGGATGGCGGCTCGGGTCTCCATGGGGCTCCCCCTGGCGGTAGCTCTCGGTGGGCAGGTGATCGTGCTGGACGGCGGACGCTACCCGCCCGGGATGTCGGGGCGGAAACTTGACCGCTCGGTCAACATCGGAGTCGGGACCCGTGCCAAGCTCATCCGATGACCGACACCGCCGCCCTCCCCGATGCCGCCATCCCCGCCGACGACGCGGCCGGCGACATCGACGACGTGCTCGACGAGCTCCACGACTGGCTCGAGGAGACCTGGGACCCGGACCTCACGGTCGGCGAGTGGTGGGAGCGTCTCGGCCTGGCGGGCTGGGCGGCGCCGGGGCTGCCGACGAACGCGTACGGTCGCGGTCTCAGCCGCAACGACGCCGTCCGCGTCCAGGCCGCCATCGCCGAGCACGGAGCGCTCGGCGCCCCCGGTGGGCTCGGACTGCTGCTCGCGGCGCCGACGATCGCGACCCACGGGACCCAGGCGCAGATCGACCACCACGTGAGGCGGATCGTCACCGGCGTCGATGCGTGGTGCCAGCTGTTCAGCGAGCCCGGAGCGGGATCCGACCTGGCAGGCCTCACCACCCGAGCCGTCTCCGACGGCGACGAGTTCGTCGTGAACGGCCAGAAGGTGTGGACGTCGCTCGGCCACACCGCTGACAAGGGCATGCTCATCGCCCGGACCGATCCCGACCTGCCCAAGCACCAGGGCATCACCTGGTTCGCGTTCGACATGCACCAGCCCGGGGTGGAGGTTCGCGGCCTCAAGGAGATGACGGGCCACGCCATGTTCAACGAGGTGTTCCTGACCGACGCCCGTGTGCTGCGCGACGAGATCATCGGCGACGAAGGCAACGGTTGGGCCGTCACCAACACCACGCTCATGCACGAGCGCGCCGGGCTCGGCTCCGGTGGCGGTTCGGGTGCCGCGTCGGCCGTATCGCCTGGCAGCGTGGCCGACCAGCTCGGCGAGCGGGCCGGCGACCACGCTCCCAAGGCCGGGGGAGGGCGCAAAGGCAGCGGTGGAGCCATCGGCATGCTCGGTGCGCTGCCCAAGGTGCTGGCGGACCTCGCCCGGTCCAACGGTGGTGACCAGGACCCGACGATCCGTCAGGAGCTCGCACGGCTCCACACGATGGGCGAGCTGGGCCGGTACAACAACCTGCGCGTCAAGGCGGCCAAGCAGGCCGGTCGCGACATCGCCGGAATGGCGAACATCTCCAAGCTGGCCATGAGCGACCTCATGCGGACCGCGCGTGACCTGGGCCTGCGCATCGTCGGACCCGCGGGCATGCTCCACGCCTACGAGGACGCCGACCGCGCCGCGATCGACGACGCCACGGCCAACCCGATGCTGGGAATGGTCACGTGGGTCGCGCTGTGGGCGCAGGGGCCGTCGATCTACGGCGGCACCGACCAGATCCAGCGCAACATCATCGGCGAGCGGGTCCTCGGCCTCCCCAAGGAACCGAACGACGACAGGACGCGCCCGTTCTCCGAGCTCCCCAAGAACGCCTGAGCGGCTCGAGCGGTCGGTAGCGTGACGACGTGACCGACACCACAGCCGTTCCCGAGCCCGCCGAGGTGCCGGCCAAGCCGGCGCGCTGGAAGCAGGCCGTGGCCGCGCTCGTCACGCTGGCGGTGCTGGTCATCGTGTTCTTCGGCATCTTCCCCAAGTTCGCCAACTACGGCGAAGCCTGGAGCTCGATCCAGAAGATGTCGACGGCTTCGGTGGTCGCCCTCCTGGTGGCGACGGTCGCCAACATCCTGATCTACGTGTTCCCGTACCAGGCGGCGCTGCCCGGACTGCCGTACGGCCGGGCGTTCATCGTGCGCCAGACGTCGTTCATGATCTCCAACGCCGTGCCCGCCGGTGGTGCGTTCGGCCTGGGAGTGCAGTACGCGATGCTCAACGGCTACGGGGTCGGTCCGGCCGTGGCCACCTCGGCGATCGGCGTCACGAGCGTGTGGAACCTGATGGTGACCCTGGCCCTGCCGGCGTTGGGGCTGATCGTCGTCGTGATCACCGGCGACGCCACCACCGCAGCGGTGCTCGGTGCGCTCGGATCGCTCGTGGCGCTGGTCGTCATGGTGATCGGGCTGGGATTGGTCCTCCGCAGCGTCGGGTGGGCCCGCCGCCTCGGTGGTTGGGGCGACTCGCTGATGCGACGCCTCCGCCCCAAGGCAGCGTCGGATTCGGTGACCCAGGGCGTGCTGAGGTTCCGGGAGCAGACCGTCGACGTGGTTCACGACCGTTGGATCCTGTTGACGGTGACCAACTTCGCTCAGCAGCTGTCGCAGTTCGCGGTGCTCGCCGTCGCCGTGTACGGCCTCGGCGGCGAGTCGACGGGCATCAACGTCTTCGAGTTGTTCGCCGCGTTCTCTCTCGCCCGACTGGCCGGGTTCATCCCCATCACGCCCGGTGGGCTCGGCACCGTCGATGCTGCGCTCGTCGGGTTGCTGTCCGCGTTCGGGATGTCCAAGGACGAGGCGTTGGCCGCCAACCTCCTGTGGCGTGCCGCCACCTTCGTCCCCCAGGTGGTCATCGGCGTGGTGACCTTCATCATCTGGAGGGTGCAGCAGGGCCGCAAGATGGGTCGCTCCGCCCCTGCGCCCGCTCCCGCCGCCTGATCAGAACGGCTCCACGGGCTGCTCGGTCGCCACCGCCAACCTGCGCAGGTACTCGTCCCGTGGGATCTCGACAGCACCGAGCGACGCCAGGTGCGGGGTGAGCCATTGGACGTCGAACAACGCCCCGTCCACCTCGTCGAACAGGGAGGTCAGCTCGACGAGGGCGGCCTTCGACGCGTCGGTCGCCCGGTGGAACATCGATTCTCCAGCGAAGAACGCACCGATCGACACGCCGTAGACGCCGCCGACCAGGTCACGACCCGACCACACCTCGACGGAGTGGGCCCAGCCCATCCGGTGCAGGCGGGTGTAGGCCTGCACGAACTCCTCGTTGATCCAGCCGTGAGGTCGTCGTGGGTCACCGCAGCGGCGCATCACCGTCTCGAAGTCGCGGTCCACCGTGGTGGTGAAGCCCCGCATGGAGCGCCGCAGCGTCCGGCTGACGTGCAGACCCGAGTGGTCGACGACCGACGGAGGTCCGACCGGTATCACTGCCCGCGGGTCCGGTGACCACCATCCCAGGCGACGACGTCCGATCGGCATCGGGAACAAGCCGGCCCGGTACGCGGCCAGGAGCGTGCCCGGTTCCAGGTCGCCACCGAGCACCACGGGCCCGTCCGGATCGGCGTCGGCGACCGGAGGGAACACCCACTTGCTGGGTGGCGGGTCGGATCGGATGGATCGCGTCGATCAGCCCTTCGCGTAGTCGTAGAACCCGGCACCCGTCTTCCGTCCGAGCTGCCCGGCGGCGACCATTCGGCGCAGCACCGGCACGGCGGCGTAGTTCGGGTCCCTGAACTCGTCGTAGAGGGCGTCGAGGATGGACAGCGACGTGTCGAGGCCGACGAGGTCGAGCAGGGCGAGCGGCCCCATCGGGAAGTTGCAGCCGCCCTTCATCGCGGTGTCGATGTCGGTGGCGCTGGCGGTGCCGTTCTCCAGCAGGCGCACCGCGTTGTTGAGGTACGGGAAGAGGAGGGCGTTCACGATGAAGCCCGCCTGGTCCTTGACCTGCACCGGGTTCTTGCCGCACGACGAGGCGAACGCGGTGACGGCTTCGACGGTCGCGTCGGCCGCGGTGATCGGCCGCACGATCTCCACCAGCGACATCGCCGGTGCAGGGTTGAAGAAGTGCACGCCGCACACCTGGTCGGGGCGGTTGGTGGCCACGGCCATGTCGACGACGGGCAACGTGGAGGTGTTGGTGGCGAGGATGGCCGAGGCCTTCACGATCGAGTCCAGCTCGGCGAACAGGGACTTCTTCACCTCGAGGTCCTCGACGACCGACTCGATCACGAGGTCGCAGTCGACGAGCGCGCCGAGGTGGTCGGTCGCGGTGACGCGGCCACGGACCTCGTCGGCAGTGGCCTGGTCGATCTTGCCGCGCTCGACCTGCTTGGCCAGCGACTTCTCGAGCGACACCACCATCGCGTCGGCCGACTCCTGCTTGCGGGAGCGCAGCACCACCTCGTGGCCGGACTTTGCCGCCACCTCGGCGATGCCCGAACCCATGATGCCGGACCCCAGGATCCCCACTCGTTCGATCGTCATGGCGGGCGATGTTACCGACGGGTCACCTGGCGCGCCCAAGTGCCATCGCGGTTGGGTACCGTTCGGCCCATGACAGGGTTGCTGCGATGAGCGGGACGTTGGTGTTGGTGGGCGGTCGGGAGTGGACCGACGGCTGCACGTTCGACGAGTCACTGGTGCGGACGGCCTCGGAGGTGCTCGTGCTGCCGACGGCGCTGGCCTACGAGAACCCCGGCGCGGCGGTCGAGCGGGCTCGCAGCTGGTTCGCCCAGTGGGATGTGGCGGTGAGCGTGCTCGACGTGTACCGGCGCGCCGATGCTCTGGAAGCCGGGCCGGCGGAACGGGCTGCTGCTGCACAGGTGATCTACGTCGTCGGCGGCTCGGCCATGCACCTCCGGTCGGTGCTGAAGGACACGCCGCTGCTCGACGCCATGGTCGGTGCGTGGCGCGCCGGGGCGACGGTGGCGGCCTCGGGGGAGGCGGCATCGGTGCTGTCGAGCCACATGGTCGACAGTCGCGGCGGCGCCTTCACCGTCGGCCTGGACCTGATCGAATCCATCACCGTGATCCCCCGCAGCAACGGGTGGTCGCAGGAGAAGTGGCACCGCACCGTCGACCTGGCCAGGCCCGACCTGGCCGTCGTCGGCATCGACGAGGCGACCGCGTTGATCCACGCGCCGGACGGATCGTGGCGCGTCGAGGGTGCGGGCGGGGTGCAGGTGTTCCGCGACGGCCGGCCGGGCGACCTCGCGGACCTGCCGTCGCTGCTGCGTCCCGAGCCCGCCTGATCGAGCTGACGATCTACTCGGTCTCGGTGATCGTGACCGTCGTGATCACGACGGCCTCGGTGGGCTGCTGCTCGGCGTTGCCGAGCGCCCCGATCGCCTTCACGACGTCCTGGCCCTCGGTCACCTGACCGAACAGCGAGTAGTTGGGCTGCAGCTGAGCACCGCCGCCGGGGAGCACCACGAAGAACTGGCTGCCGTTGGTGTTGGGCCCGGAGTTCGCCATCGCCAGCGAGTAGTCCACGTACTCGGCGGAGCTGGCCGGCAGCTCGTCCTGGATGGTGTAGCCGAGGTCGTTGTTGCCCCACGGGTCGCCGTCGCCGTCGCCGGCCTGGATCACGAAGTCCGGGACGATCCGGTGGAACGGGACCCCGTCGTAGAAGTGGTAGCGCGACAGCACCACGAAGTTGTTCACCGACACGGGGGCCGCCTCGGCGTCGAGGGTGGCGGTGAAGTCGCCCTTGGTCGTGGAGAACGTGGCGGTGTAGGCGGCGTCGGCGTCGATGCAGGTCGGCGGCGGGCCGGCGAAGCGCTCGACGCGCTGCTCGGTCCCGTCTGCCGGTGGGCACGGCGTCTCCTGGTCGAGCGCGATGCCCTGCGGCGGCCGTTCCAGCGTCGCGGCGTCGGATGCGACCGTGGTCGTGGAACCGTCCTCCGACGTCGTGGTCGTCGACGACGCGTCGTCGTCGCCCGTCGTCAGGATCGTCAGGCCCGACAGGATGATCGCCAGGCCGCCGATGACCCCGACTGCGGTGACGATGCGACGGCGACGGGAGGCCCGGGCAGCCCGGCTCCTGGCGGTCGAGAGCCGGGTGGAGCGGCTCTGCTTCTGGCGTGCGTGCTTCTCGGCGCTGGTTCCCACGGGCGGCGACAGTAGCGAACCGTCGCTGAATGGGCCCTGCGGGCAGCGAGTACCTTGGGTCGCCGTGGCGCTCCTGGTCCAGAAGTTCGGCGGGACCTCCGTCAGCGATCCAGAACGGATCCGCGAGGTCGCCGACCACGTCGCACGTTGCCGCCGTCGCGGTGACGGCGTGGTGCTCGTCGTGTCCGCGATGGGCAAGGAGACCGACGAGCTGCTCCGTCTGGCCGGCGAGGTGTCGAGCGTGCGTCCGGGCCGTGAGATGGACATGCTGATCACCGCCGGCGAGCGCAAGTCGATCGCGCTCGTGGCCATGGCGCTCGCCGACCGCGGCATCGAGTCGGAGAGCTACACCGGCAGCCAGGCCGGGTTCGTGACCGACACGAACCACACGAACGCCAAGATCATGGACGTGCGCGCCGATCGCATCCGCGCTGCTGTCGCCTCTGGCCGGGTGCCCGTCGTGGCCGGCGCCCAGGGCGTGTCGACCGCCAACGACGTGACGTTCCTCGGTCGGGGGGGCTCGGACACCACCGCCGTCGCGCTGGCGTTCGCGCTCGACGCGGATGCCTGCGAGCTCTACACCGACGTGTCGTGCGTGTTCACCACCGACCCCCGAGTCGTGTCGAGCGCCCGGCGAATGCACCGCATCACGTTCGACGAGATGCTCGAGATGACCGCCGCAGGGTGTCCGAAGCCGGCCATGCGCTCGGTCGAGTACGCCCATCGCCACAAGGTCCCGCTGCACGTCCGCTCCGCCTTCACCTGGGAGCCGGGCACGTGGGTCACCGAGGAGGATCCCGACATGGAGGACGCGCTCATCCGCGCCGTGCAGGCCGACGACTCGGAGGCCAAGGTCACCGTCACCGGCGTGCCTGACCGTCCCGGTGTTGCCGCCACGCTGTTCCGCACGCTGGCCGACGCGGACGTCAACGTGGACATGATCGTGCAGAACGTGTCGGAGGGGGGCGTGACCGACATCTCCTTCACCGTCCCCCACGCGCAGATCGACGAGGCCCTGGCGGTGTGCGACGCCCAGGCCGAAGAGGTCGGCGCCAAGTCGGTCGTGGCGGATCGGGCGATCGCGAAGGTCAGCGTGATCGGCGCGGGCATGAAGTCGAACCCGGGTGTGGCGGCGACGATGTTCCAGGTGCTCGCGGATCACGACATCAACATCGAGATGATCTCGACCTCGGCCATCCGCATCAGCTGCGTGATCGCGGAGACGGACTCGGACCGGGCGGTCCAGGTGCTCCACGACGCCTACGAGCTGGAATCCACCACCTTCTGACCCCGCTCCACCGCTCCACCCCTCCACCCCTCCGCACCCCACCCCTGCGATTCTGACGAGAAGTCAGGACCGGAACGGTCGTGATCTCACCGCAGAGTCGCGACGAGCGCGGTGTCGGGACCCCTCAGCCCCAGCGGAGGCGCCGGAGGACGAGGTCGCAGAGCAGCCGTCCCGGGAGGGTCAGGACCACTCGGCCGTCGACGTGGTCGACGAGGCCGTCGCCGACCAGTTCGTCGACCGAGCCCGGTGCGGTCCAACCGGTCGGGATCCCCTCGGCGAGGCGGATGCCGAGCATCAGCTGTTCGGTCAGACGCTCCTCCTCCGACGGCTCCTCCGATCCTGCGGCCGGCACCCGGCCGGCGAGGACGTCGACGGACCAGGCGTCGAGACCGTCGTGGTTCCACCACCTCTGACCGTGCAGGTGGGAGTGCGCGCCGGGTCCGATCCCCCACCAGTCCTCGTTGTGCCAGTAGAGGAGGTTGTGGCGGCACCGGTCGGCGGGCGTGCGGGCCCAGTTCGACAGCTCGTACCAGGAGAACCCCGCTCCCCGGGCCCGGGCGTCGAGCAACTCGTAGCGATCCGCGGCCTCGTCCGGTGACGGCGACGGCAGCGAACCGTTGCGCACCCGGGTGGCGAGCTTGGTGCCGGGCTCGATGCCGAGCGAGTACGACGACAGGTGGTCAGGACGCAGGGCCAGCGCGGCGTCGAGGGTGCGGGACCAGTCGGTGGTGGTCTCGCCCGGGGTGCCGCTGATCAGGTCGAGCGACACGGAACCGACGCCGGCCGAGCGTGCGGCAGCGACGGCTCGAGGCACCGACTCGGGGTCGTGGGTGCGGTCGAGCAGGTCGAGCACCCGAGGCACCGCGCTCTGCATGCCGAAGCTGACCCGCGTCGCTCCGAGCGCGACCAGCGCGGGCAGCGTGTCGGGTGTGAGCCCGTCGGGGTTGGCCTCGACGGAGACCTCGACGTCGTCCGCGACCTCGAAGCGGTCGCGGACAGCGTCGAGCACCCGGCCGAGGAGGTGAGGGTCGATGGCGGTGGGCGTGCCGCCGCCGAAGTAGACGCTGCTCACCGTCGGCGGTGGCTCACCGCTCGGGCCGGAGAGCTCGCGGGCGGCCACCACGATCTCGGCGATCGCCGAGTCGGTCCAGGCGCGGTGGGTCTGGGACGCGGTCAGCTCGCCGGGTGCGTAGGTCACGAACGCGCAGTAGCCGCAGCGCCGAGCGCAGAACGGCACGTGCACGTAGATCCCGAACCGCGCCTGCGCATCCACCGCTCCACCCTGCCCCAGTGGGCCGGCGCTGTGGAGCACCTGGTGCCAGGCCCAGGGAAGTTCTGCCCTCAGCGCACGTTCCGGACGCGCTCGGGGCGGAACCTCGGCGACAGGCGGACGCTCCAGGGCGTACTCGTTGGGCCCGGGCCGACGGTGGCCCGTAGCCTTGTGGGCATGGCCCCCTCCACCAGCGCAGCCCAACCCGTGCACGTCGGCGTCTTCGGAGCCACCGGCCAGGTCGGCGGGGTCATGCGCACGCTGCTGGCCGAGCGCGGCTTCCCCGTCGACTCGATGCGGTACTTCGCCTCGGCCCGCTCCGCCGGCACCGTGCTGCCGTGGAAGGACATCGAGATCACGGTCGAAGACGTCGCCACCGCGGACTTCTCGGGCCTCGACATCGCGCTGTTCTCGGCTGGCGCGACCTTCTCCCGCGAGTACGCCGACCAGGTCGTAGCTGCCGGTGCGACCGTGGTCGACAACTCGTCGGCCTGGCGCATGGATCCGACCGTTCCGCTCGTCGTGTCCGAGGTGAACCCGCACTCGCTCGACGACCTTCCTCGCGGCATCGTCGCCAACCCGAACTGCACGACGATGGCCGCCATGCCGGTGCTCAAGCCGCTCGCAGTCGAAGCGGGCCTGACCCGCCTGGTCGTCAGCACCTACCAGGCGGTGTCGGGCGGCGGGCTCGCCGGTGTCGAGGAGCTCGATCGTCAAGCCCAGGCCGTGGGCACCAAGGGCGCCGAGCTCGCCTACGACGGCTCGGCGGTGGCCTTCCCACCGCCGGAGAAGTTCCCGCGGACGATCGCGTTCAACGTGGTGCCGCTCGCCGGTGCGATCGTCGACGACGGGGCCGAGGAGACCGACGAGGAGCAGAAGCTCCGCAACGAGAGCCGCAAGATCCTCGAGCTGCCCGACCTGCGGGTGTCCGGCACCTGCGTGCGCGTGCCGGTCTTCACCGGACACTCGCTGTCGATCAACGCCGAGTTCGAGCGGGACCTGTCGCCCGAGCGGGCGCGGGAGCTCCTCGCCGCCGCTCCGGGCGTGGTCGTCACCGACATCCCCACCCCGCTCGACGCTGCGGGCCAGGACCCGTCGTACGTAGGGCGGATCCGCCGCGATCCGGGGGCTGAGCACGGCCTGGCGCTGTTCGTCTCGAACGACAACCTGCGCAAGGGAGCTGCCCTCAACGCCATCCAGATCGCCGAAGAGCTCGTGGCCCGTCGTTGATCAGGTGTCGATCGGGTGGCCGGTCACCTGCTCGGTGCGCCACCGCGACCACGGCCAGGTGCCCTCGATCTCCACCTGCAGCGACCAGCTGAGGACGATCCGGACCACGACGATGATGCCCAGCACCATCACGCTCTGCGGGGTCTGGTCGACCACGATCGTGCGGATGATGTCGGCGAGGATCAGCACCTCCAGGCCGAGCAGGATCACCCGGGCGAGGCTGCGGCGCAGCTCGTCGTAGGCGTTCGAGCGCTGCTCGATCGATCGGTGCATCAGCGCCCGCCCCGACGACACGAACGCCAGCAGCGCGCCGATCACGAGCACGAGCACCCCGATGGCCTCGACGATCTTGACGACCCCGCTGACGACCTCGTCGTAGTCCACGGCGTGACGGTAGGGCGGCCGCACCTTCGATCGGCGGACCCGGTCGTCGCGTCCGACTCAGGTCGGTGGGTCGGTGACGTAGCGGTCAGCCGCATCCTGCAGCGACAGTCCGAGCTGGTTGGCCAGCGACGCCACCCAGGCCAGCACGTCGCCCAGCTCGTGGAGCTGCTGGTCGGCGGTCCCCTTTCGGACTGCCTGGGCCAGCTCGCCGACCTCCTCGCACAGCCATGCCACCGTCGAAGGGATGCCTCGCTCCCGGTCATGGACGCCGTACAGGTCGTCCATCAGCTCCTGGAACGCCGCGATCTCCATCGCGGCACGCTAACCGGCCCGATCAGCCCCGCATGAAGACGTGGACGGTGAACAACGTGCGTGCGCCGTTGCAGCTGCCCCACACCGCGGCGGTCCCGACCTGGTTGAACGACGGGTCGAGGATGTTCGCACGGTGGCCCGGTGAGTTCATGTAGGCGACGTGGATCTGCTCGATCGTTCCGCCCATGCCGACGTTCTCGCCGAGCTTGCGCCATTCACGGGGGGCGCCGTCGGCCAGGTTGGAGTGCCAGATCCGACAGGAGTTGCGCAGCGTCTGGGCCCACTTGTCGGCCTTCACGTCGAGCTGCACGTTCTCACGCAGCGCGGGGAGGCCGGCGGCGGCCCGGCTGGCGTTGATCGAGCCCCGCACGGCGTCGAGCTCCGCCTTGTCGCTCTCGCAGGCAGTCAGGACCCCCGAGAGCATGGTCACGACGAGCACGGCGACGACCGTCAGCAGACGGCCGCGACGTCGCGGCCGGGTGGGTGCGTGGGATGTCACGTGGGGTTGGTCGAGTTCGCGTGGCACGCCCGTTGCATCGGCGCGGCTCGAAGCCGACCTTGAACGTTCGCGTCGCGAAAGTCGCCGGCGACCCGGGTGATGCGTTGCTGACCCTGGTCGCAGTTGGCTGCCACGACAGCGAGAACCGGCCCAACCAGCACAACACCCGATCCCCGCGCGAGCGGGGATCGGGTGTCCGGTGGTCGGGTGGGGGAGATTTGAACTCCCGGCCTCCTCGTCCCGAACGAGGCGCGCTGCCAAACTGCGCCACCACCCGGACGGCACGCCATCGTAGTGGCCGCCTGCGGAGGCGCGACAACCCGATGGCGGCGCCTGTCCCGGGTGCCTGTCCCGGGTGCCTGTCCTGGGTTGCCCGGCCCGGGTTGCCCGGCCCGGGTTGCCCGTCTAGGCCGGAGCGGGGACCTGGTCGCGGAACTCGCCGCCGCCGGCGACCGCTCGAGCGGCCCGACGCACCTGCAGCTGATCGATGGGCTTGACCACCCAGCCGTCGGCACCGCTGCGTTCGGCGAGGAACGCGTCCGCCGGACGATCGAGCAGCATCAGGACCCGCTGCGGGGCCAGACGCCCGGCGCCTTCCTCGAGCCGGAGGTCCATGCAGGTGGCGATGCCGCCCATGTTGCCGATCTGCAGGTCCAGCACCACGAGCCCGGGTTCGAGCTCGAGCACCGCGGGTCGGACGTCCTGCCCGCGACGCACCCGGGCGATCGTCGCCGAACCGCCGATCGCCGCGTCCACCAGCGAGAACAGCTCGTCGGAGTCGGTCGCGACCAGGTACGTCGTCATCGGGCGACGACGCTAGTCCTGCCCGGCGGCCGTGCCGGAATCGGCGAACACCACGGCGGCCAACGCCTCGAGGGACCGAAGGTCCGACACCTCGAAGGGCTGGATCGGCACCTTGACGACCGGCGCCGGCGCCACTCGCTCGGCCAGGCCGGACAGGTGCTCCGCCTCGCCCTGCGCCAGGTGCAGCGAGTCGGCGAGGCAGCGGTAGTGGTCGCCGAGAGCCGTCCCGTCGAGCGTGTCGGCCCGCGCCGCGACCGCCGCCGCGCTCAGGGCCACCCGTGACGCCGCACCCGCGACGCCGTCGGTCTGGGAGCGGCCGTCGACCTCGAGCGCCACGCCGAAGCTCGGCTGGGTGCGGTTGACGATGAGCCCTCGCACGGCGATGTCCTTGCGGGCCAGCTCGTCGGCGAAGAACCCGGCTTCGGCCACCGTGTCGGCCTTGGGCGACGCGACGAGCACGAACGCGGTGCCGTCGTCACGCAGCAGCCGGTCCACCGCCCTGGCTCGCTCCTTGAACCCCTCCTCCATGCCCTCGAACGCCTTGAAGAAGGCCAGCGCATCAGCGATGACCTCGGAGCCGACGACCCTCGCGACCTGGCGCATGACCGCGGTGGTGGCGACGTTGACGGCACGGCCGATGCCCTTCGACGGTGACAGCAGCATCTTGTAGAGGCGATGGTCGAGGAAGTGGGCCAGGCGCTGGGGGGCGTCCAGGAAGTCGAGCGCGTTGCGGGTGGGCGGCGTGTCCACGACGACGAGGTCGAAGTCGCCCTCGACGGCCAGCTCGTAGAGCTTCTCCGATGCCATGTACTCCTGGGTGCCCGACAGGGCACCGGAGATGTTCCGGTAGAACGAGTTGGACAGGATGCGCTCGGCCTGCGCCGGGTCCGCGGAGTAGCGCCGGACCAGCCCGTCGAAGGTGCCCTTGGTGTCGAGCATCAGCGCCGACATCCCGCCGGGCTCCTGCCAGGGCCCGTCGATCGGGCTGGGGTCGTTGGTGAGGCCCTGGAGGCCGAGCGCATCGGCGAGCCGTCGTGCCGGATCGATGGTGACGACCACGGAGCGGCGTCCGAGTCGAGCCGCCTCCATGGCGACGAGCGCGGCCGTGGTCGTCTTGCCGACGCCGCCGGAACCGCAGCACACGACCACCGAGCTGTCGGCGACGACGTCGGACAGCGTGCGCCGATCCGACGCCTCCGCCGTCACGCGGACGCTCCCGTTGGCATGGCTCGCACCGCGTCGAGCAGCCCGTCGGCCAGTGCACGGACCTCGTCGGGACCGACGTCGGTGGTGAACAGGAACGGCAGATGGAGCTGCGGCAGAGGGAGGTCGTCGGCCATGCGTCGCAGCTGCTCGTCCTGCAGCCCCTGGCGGGCCCGACGGAAGGCAGCCGCCTCTGCCAGCACCTCGGACTCGCCGACGAGCAGGCGCACCCCGGCCTCGTCGGCCGCGGCCTCGGGATCTGCGGCGAGACCGGGAAGGTCGGCCACGACGCCGTTGACCACGACGGGACCCAACGCCACGCCGACGGTGTCCTCCAGGCTGTAGGCCGTCTCGACCAGCTCGTTGACCGGCGTCTCCTCGGGCACGGTGACGAGCACGACGCGGCATCGGGCGGGGTCGGTGAGCAGCTCCAGGACGTCGGCAGCCTGGGTGTTGATCGGGCCGACCCTGACGGCATCCGCCAGCCCGCTCGCCGAACGCAGGAACGTGATCGCGTGGCCGGCTGCGGGGGCGTCGAGGACGATGAGGTCCTGGTCCGGGCCGCGTTCGAGCTGCTTGACCTTGCCGAGCACGAGGATGTCGCGGATTCCGGGTACGGCGGTCGCCACGATGTCGAGCAACCCGGTCGACACCAGCCGGTTGGAGATCCGTTGCAGGCCGCGCTCGGCCAGGTAGTCGAGCAGCGCGTCATCAGGCGTCACGGTGCGGGCTCGCACTCCGCCGTGGCCGTCGCCGGCCGGGACCAGCTGCGATTCGTCGTAGCGGAGCCCCTCGGTGTCGAACATGGACGCCATCCCGCCCTTGCCCTCGACCTCCACGATCAGGGTGCGCAGACCGATCGACGACGCGGCGTGGGCGAGCGCCGCGGTGACGGCGGTTTTGCCCACACCGCCCTTCCCGGCGACGATGATCACCCGTGATGCGGTGAGAAACTGCGCAGGATCCACATCGTCCCCTCGGAGGCCCTCGAGTTGGGCACACTAGCCAGTGCCGTGACAAGGAACGTCCGGCGGGGATGCCCCGCCCGGCAGCGCCGTGCCGTCGCGGCCGTCGCCCTGGTCCTGGTGGGGACCGGGATGCTCGTCGGCGTCGGTGCCGCGTCCGCCGGTGCCCAGACCAACTCGTGCGCCGAGCACGGATGTGTGGACGTGGTCGCGGTCAACGGTCTCATCGACGGCATCGAGGCGGACTTCATCGTCGACACGTTGGCGGGCGCACGTCGCTCCGACGGCGTCGTGGCGGTCATCCTGCAGTTCGACAGCGGGGGCTCCGCCGTTCCCGACGAACGTCTCGACCAGGTGGCCGAGGCCATCGCTGATGCCGACGTGGCCGTCTCGGTGTGGATCGGTCCGTCCGGCTCCGAGGCCCTCGGTGGCGCCGCCGAGCTCGTCCAGGTGGCCGACAGCTCCGGCATCGCCCCCGGCGCCTCGATCGGCGACGTGGGCAGTCAGCGCCTGTCGGTCGACGAGTTCGGCGAGCTGTTCACCGGCCGCAAGGCTGCTGCGCTCGACCGTTCGCTGTCCGGCGAGGCGGCGGTGAAGGCCGGTCTGGTGACCAGGTTCTCGCCGACGATCGGCGATCACCTGGTGAGCCTCGACGGCGTGGAGACGGAGGTTCGCAACACCGATGGCGAGCGCCAGACGGTCCCGCTGACCACGGTGCGGTTCTCGAAGCTGGCCCTGTCGACCCAGCTGTTCCACACCGTCGCGAGCCCGTCGGTGGCGTACCTGCTGCTGACGATCGGCCTCGGCCTGCTCCTGTTCGAGTTCTTCACCGCAGGGGTCGGCGTCGCGGGGGTGATCGGCGCGCTGTTCACGGTCCTCGGCGGCTTCGGCCTGGCCGAGCTTCCGCACGCCCAGTGGGCCCTCGTGCTGTTCGTCGCGAGCTTCATCGCCTTCTCCATCGACGTGCAGGCCGGGATCCCGCGGGCGTGGACCGCGATCGGCATGGCCATGTTCACCGTGTCCTCGCTGTTCCTGATGACCGAGTTCAGACCGACGTGGATCGCGCTCGTTGCGGGCATCGGCGGCATCGCCGTGTCGATGTTCTCCGGAATGCCCTCCATGGTGCGGACCCGCTTCGCCACCCCGACGATCGGCCGTGAGTGGATGGTCGGCGAGATGGGGTCCGCGACGACCACCGTCGATCCCGAGGGCACCGTCACCGTGCGGGGAGCGCTGTGGCGGGCTCGCGTCAACCGAGCCACGCCCATCCAGCCCGGCGACCCGGTTCGAGTGGTGGCGATCGACGGGCTGGTGCTCGAGGTCGAGCCCGAGGAGGGCGGCGCGATCGACTACCGCGAGATGCGCGACCGCCGTCGGGGCGCGGACGCCGGCACCGCTGTCGACGACGACGCCTGAGCGCGTCGGGCCGGTGTTCGCGATCGCGAGCGAACCGCGTACAAATTGCTCCTTGAGCGGCGGCGAAGGGCGTGCGTAGGGTGCGCCGCACACCAAAGGGGGGCCGACGGTGAGTGCACAGCAAGTTCACGACATGTGGCAGGTCAAGGCGGCGTGCCGGGGGCCGCAGGCGACGGTGTTCTTCCCGCCGCCTCAGTTCGAGCGCAAGGCGGATCGGTTGGAGCGCGAGCGCAGGGCCAAGGCCATCTGCGCGGAGTGCCCGTCGAGACAGGAGTGCCTGGAGTACGCGCTGGAGATCCGGGAGCCGCACGGCATCTGGGGCGGGCTGAACGAGTCGGAACGCCGCGAGCTGATCGACGCCTGACGGCGCTGCCGGAACCTGAGCGTCTGCTCGGATCGGTGCGAGGGCTCCGGGCGAGCAGTTGAACCCTGGCCGTAGGCTGATGCCGTGGTCGCGCTCGCGCTGTTGCTGGTCCTGCCGTTCCTCGAGATCTGGGCGGCGATCGTCGTCGCCCAGTGGATCGGCGTGGTTCCCACGGTCCTGTTGCTCATCGGGCTCAGCATCGCCGGACTCGTGCTGATCCGCTCCGAGGGCCTGAGCGTCTGGCGGAAGGCCAACGAGGAGCTGGCCGCCGGACGTCAGCCAGCGGACCAGGCGCTCGACGGACTCATGGTCGTCGTCGGCGGCCTGCTGCTCATCGTGCCGGGATTCCTGACCGCGATCCCCGGACTGGCGCTGCTCCTGCCACCCACGCGGGCGCTCCTGCGACCGCTTGCGGCCCGCTGGATCGAACGGCGAGCGGCTCGCTCGGCGGCGTTCATGACAGCGACCTTCGGTGCCGCACCGGGTGGCGGGACGTCGTTCAGCACGTTCTCGTTCGGCGGACGACGGGGTCCGGTGGTCGACGCGGCGAGCCGTCCGGCCGAGCCATCGGCGCCGTACGCGGAGGTGATCGATGTGGAGATCGACGCACCTCGACAGCTCGACCCGCCGGCCTGAGCTCCGATGACGGCGCTGCTCCTCGACGCGGACCCTGACGCCGTCCCCGTGAGGGACGCGTCGACGGTGATGCTGGTGCGCGACGGCGACACCGGTCTCGAGGTCTGCCTCATGCAGCGCAACCTCGACTCGGACTTCGTCGGCGGTGCGTACGTCTTTCCCGGTGGCGGTGTCGATACCGACGACGACTCGCCCGCCGTGGCGACGGTGTGCGCCGGTCTCGACGACGCCGAGGCGTCGCGTCGGCTGGGCGTCGACCGCGGCGGTTTGGCGTTCTGGGTGGCCGCGATCCGCGAGTCGTTCGAAGAGGCCGGGGTGCTCATCGCCCGTCACGCCGATGGTCGGCCGCTCGACGCCGAGGACCCGTCGCTGTCGGAGCGCCTGGTGGTCGCACGGCGAGACGTCGACGAGTCGCGTCGCCGGATAGCGGACGTGGCCGCGGAAGAGCGCCTGGTCCTGGACGCGGGAGCGCTGCACTACTTCTCCCGCTGGATCACGCCGCTCGGCTCGCACCGTCGCTATGACACGCGCTTCTTCGTGGCCGCCGCGCCACAGGACCAGGAGGTGCGCCACGACGACCGTGAGCTGATCGGCACGCACTGGTGGACCCCGCACGAGGCGCTGCGTCGCCACGACGACGGGGAGATCGTGCTGATCTTCCCGACGGTGCGGACGCTGGTCGCGCTGTCGCGGTTCGATCGATCCGCTGATGTGCTGGCCCACGCCGCCGGCCTCTCGCAGGTCGAGCCGGTGCTCCCGCTGCTCACCGACGGACCGGGCGGCGCACGGATCGTGCTGCCGGGCGACCCGGAGGGCACCGGCGGCGTCTACGACGCGTGGAGCGCCCGGCCGCTCGACGGTGGCGGGGGTCGATGATTCCGGGCCGGACCGCCGGCACCGGGCCATGGACGTCGGTCACGGCCTCAGCGGCGCCATCGTCGTCAGCTGATCCGACCGTGCGAGGACGGTGCCGTGAGCTGGCTCAGCCGGTGCCACGTCGGTAGCTCTGCAGGGACGGAGGCAGAGGGGTCCCGGGGATGGTGTCCTCATCGGCGATCGGTTCGTCGAAGACGGTCCGGATACCGATGACGCCACCCCAACCCGGCTCGATCAGGTCGTCGGGCTCCTCGATCGGGCCGCCGGTGCGTGACTTCGCGGACGCCTCCTCGATCGGCACCTCGAGCAGGACGGTCTGACGCGCCTCCAAGGTGTTCGGAGCGCGGACCTCGTCGCTGCGACCATCGGCGACGTGGTCGACGAGCCTCGCGAACCCGGCCTCGACTGCCGCGTCGTCGGTGAGTCGTCGGGCCGTCCCGAGCACCACGACGGACCGGTAGTTCATCGAGTGGTGGAAGGCCGACCTGGCGAGCACCAAGCCATCGAGCAGCGTGACGGTCACGCACACGGGCACCCCGGCGCTCAGCAGGCGAACCAGACGTGACGCGACCGACCCGTGCAGCAGGAGTCGGTCGCGGTCGCGCCCGTAGAACATCGGCAGGACGTAGGGCTGGTCATCAGCCACGATGCCGACATGGGCGACGAGCCCCTCGTCGAGGACGGCGTGCACGACCTCGCGGTCATACGACGCTCGGTCCGGGTGGCGACGAACCCTGCCGCGCTCGGTCGGTGCGAGCACCGCAGCGGTGTTCCGGTCGGTCGCTTCGGCTGCGTCGGTCACGAGGCGATCATGTGACGCTGCGGACCTCGCTGTCGACGGGATTGAGATGCAGGGCGGTGCAACGGATCCGGTCCGATCCTGTCTGCGACGTGAGCTGAGTCGTGACACGTCGTCGTCGAAGCGGATGCGGCAGATGGTGCAACGCCGTCAGGCAGAGCGGTCCGCCGCCGCCAGAGCGGCCTGCACGGCATCCATCATCCGGGTGGAGCAGCCCGTGAGGTCCGCCGGCGGGATGATGTCGTCGACGATCTCGTCGGCGAGGTCGCGGAACGCCTCGGCTGCCGGGCCCTCCCCGAGCGCGATCGGTCGACCGTGATCGCCGCCGTCCGCGACGGCCGGCTCGATCGGGATCCGCGCCAGCAGCGGGACGCCCGCTTCGGTGGCGAGGCGTTCGCCGCCGCCGGAGCCGAACAGCAGGTGCTCGCGCCCGGTGTCGTCGAGGTAGCTCGACATGTTCTCGATCACACCCGCGATGTGCAGGAAGTTCTTGCGGCCCATGTCGACCACCCGGACCGCAACCTTCTGCGCTGTCAACGACGGTGTGGTCACCACCAGCATCTCGGCGCGGGGGAGGAGCTTGGCCAGTCCCATCTGCACGTCGCCGGTGCCCGGCGGCATGTCGATCAGCAGGTAGTCGACGCCATCCCAGTCGACGTCTTCCAGGAAGTGCTGCACCGCCCGGTTGAGCACCAGGCCGCGCCACATGAGCGCGCTGCCCTCGTCGTCGACGAGGAACCCCATGGAGACGACCTTGAGCCGTCCGGCACCGATCTGGATCTCGTTCGGGAGGATCCGTGGACGGCGTTCCGCCGAGCGAGCCGGAATCGGCTCGGCACCGTCGACCCCGGTGGCACCGGCGGCGCCCGGCGCCCCGTCAGCGGTCGTGACCGCAGGGGCGGACGACCCGGGCGACTCCTCGGCAGCGAGCCGACCTTCCAGGCCGACCATGCGAGGGACCGAGAAGCCCCAGATGTCCGCGTCGATCACCCCGACGGTGAAGCCCTTGTCGGCGAGTGCCGCTGCCAGGTTCACCGTGACCGAGGACTTGCCCACACCGCCCTTGCCGGACGCCACCATGATGACCTTGGCCGTCGTGGGGACCGAGGTGCGCTCGGGTCGCTCGGCGATGTTGCGCCGTGCCCGCTCCATCGCCGCTGCCTTGCCGGCCTGGTCGAGCTCGGTCCAGTCCAGGCGGACCGCGGTGACCCCGGGGAGCGAGCCGACTCGGGCACGCACGTCGCGCTGGATCTCGGCGCGCAGAGGGCACCCGCTGGTGGTCAGCGCCACGGTAACGTGCACGGTGCCGTCGGGTTCGACCCGCACGCCCTTGGCCATCCCGAGCTCGACGATGTCGGAGCCGAGCTCGGGGTCGACGACCCCGCGCAGCAGGCCCATCACCTCGTCGTCGCTCGGCGGCGGCACCAGCGCGTCATCGGATGTGCTCCGGTCGGTCACGGGGCGATTTTACCGGTCCGCCCCGTGTTATCTCAGCCGCGGGCCTACCCTTGCCTCGTGGGCCAGTCCGAGCACCGCCTCGATCTGCTGAAGACGCTGGGCGACAACACCCGCTATGCGATCTACCTGGAGCTCGCCCGTTCGCCGCGTCCGCTCGCCACGGCGGCGATCGCCGAGTCGTTGGGGTTGCACGCCAACACGGTGCGCCCGCACCTGGAGCGGATGCGCGACGTCGGTCTGCTCGACGCCAGGCCCGACAGCAGCGGCGCGGTGGGGCGACCGCAGCACCTGTACTCCCTCGCACCCGACGCCCCGTCGCTCGGGCTGGAGCCGCCGGTGTTCCCGATGATGGCCCGCATGTTGGCCGCGCTGGCCGCCGACGCCGGCCTCAGCGGCGAGCCGGTGCTGGCAGCAGGTCGGGAGCAGGGCCGACGGCTGTCGCACAGAGCGGCGATCGGCGCAGCGGCGGTTGGCGCTGCGCCGAGCCCGGCCGAGCGACGTCCGTGCGTCGAGGCAGCAGCGGCCATGCTCGAGGAGCTCGGTTTCGACCCCGCGTCGGTCGAGGAGGGCGGAGCCACGACCGTCGCGTTCGGGCACTGCCCGTTCGCGGAGTTGGCCGAGACGAACCCTGAGCTCGTGTGCGCGCTGCACCGCGGCCTGCTCGAGGGGTTCGTCGAGGCGCTCGGCGGCGCCCAGGTCGAGGACTTCCACGACCTGTCGCACCGCGAGCCGTGCCGGGCGACCCTGGTTCCCGACTGACCGCGCCCGGGCCTGCCTCGGCGTCCAGACGCCCGGCGCCTGGGTGTCCGACGGGGTCGGCAGTACACTCGCGGCACACACTCGTGCGCCCAGCGTGGAGGACTACGTGATCACCCTGACCGACAACGCAGCCACCAAGGTCAAGCAGCTCATCGACGCCGAAGGTGAAGAGGGCCTCGCGCTCCGCGTCGCGGTCCGGCCCGGTGGCTGCTCGGGGTTCGCCTACGAGATGTTCTTCGACACCGACGTCGCCACCGACGACATCACCAACACCTACGGCGACATCAGCGTGGTCGTCGACCCGTCGAGCGCGCAGCTCCTGCAGGGTGCCACGCTCGACTACAAGGACGGCCTCGACCAGTCCGGGTTCGCGATCACGAACCCCAACGCCGAGCGCTCCTGCGGCTGCGGCCAGTCCTTCTCCTGACCACACCGCGCCACGTGGCGGTCGTGAGGTCGGTGGATCTCCGCATCGGTCGAGTCGCTCAGACCGCCAGCTCCAGCAGGTCGGCCAGCTCGCTGCGGTCGAGCGTGACGTCCGCTCGCGCCACGATCGTGGCGCTGGAGTCGGTCACGTAGACCAGCGGTTCGAAGTCGATCCCGTATGCGGCAGGCACTGGGGCGAGCGCTGCTCCTGCCAGGTCGTCGTCGGTCTCGGGGTGCAGGTACACCTCCTGATGCAGCACCAGCAGGTCGGTTCGGCCCTCGGTCTGCTCCATGACGAGTTCCAGCAACGGACCGCACACGGCCGTCTGGCAGTACGCCGGCGTGGCGATCACCATCACGATCGGTCGACCGTCGGTGAGCGCGTCGGTCAGGTTCGTCGAGTGGTGGGGGCAGATCGGTCGACGTGAGCACAGCGGGTCGACGCCCAGGGGTCGGTTCGACGTGGGGGAGTCCACCGGCGGGAGCGGGTCGCCGACGACCGGTGCCGCAACTTCGGACCGCTCGAACACCTCGACCGTCGAGTCGATCGTCGATCCGTCGTAGACGGCGGCGATGTCGTAGAGGCCGGGCTCGGGGAACGTGGTGGTCAGCGGGAGGTAGGCGCGGGGCACGCCGTCGTTCCGCGGCGTCACCACCACGGTGTCGAGCACGGTGCCGTCCTTGGCGACCGTGAACTCGATCTCGTCGTCGATCGAGGCCATCGGGACGCCGTCGGGGTCCGAGATCAGGTACGGCAGGCGGGTCGGCACCCCGGCCGGGATGTGGGGGGTCGACTGCGGGAACGCGGCCAGGAGGGCATGTCGCGATGGGCGATCGGAGGCGGGGCCGGCGCTTCCTGCGGTCCCTGCGTTCGAATCGTCGCCGCACGCGCCGAGGAACGTGCCGGTGAGCGTCACTGCTCCGAGTCCGAGGCTGCCCTGCAGGACACGTCGGCGGGCGAGGTGGGTCACAGTCGGGCGAGGTGGGTCACAGTCGGGCAAGGTCGGTCACAGTCGGGCAAAGTACCGTGCCGACCGCGCCGAGTCCGATCGCCCGGCTCGACCGCCATCCCGTGGGAGCCTCGCCGAATGCCAGCCGACCATCCCAGACCGTCATCTCAGGTGCCCGCCTCCGAGGTGGTCCTGACCGTCGACGGTGTGACCGTGGCGATACCCGACGACGGCCTCACGCTGCTCGAGGCGCTGCGGGGCCCGGTCGGTGCCCGCTCCGCCAAGGACGGCTGCTCGCCCCAGGGCCAGTGCGGGTGCTGCACGGTGCTCGTCGACGGCTCACCCAGGGTGTCGTGCGTGACGCCGCTGCGGCGGGTCGCGGGTCGCGACGTGCAGACCTTCGACGGCCTCGACGACGCGATCCGCGAGCGCTGGAGTCGCGCCTTCCTCGACCACGGTGCGAGCCAGTGCGGGTTCTGCTCCCCCGGCATCGTCGTCCGACTGGAGGCGCTGCGGCGCACCGCCGCAGCCGGGGCGTCGCTGCGCGACGGCGCGGTGGATCGGGCGCTCGCCGCGCACCTGTGTCGCTGCACCGGCTGGCAGACGATCGCGGAGGCGGCTGCGGAGGTCCTGGGTGAGGCGGAGCCCGGGGTTCCCGCCGATGGCGAACCGGGTGTCGCGGTCGCTGCACCGCAGGTGCGCGTCGACGCCCGCGACCTGGACGCCGCCGGTCGTCGGGCCACGCTGGAGCTCGGAGCGCCCCAGCGGGTCTCCCCCGTCGTGGCGGAGGGTGCCGTGGGCTTCTCGGCGGACACCGCTCCGGATGGCTGCGCGGTGGCGGTGCCCGACCCGTCGAGCCCCGCCGGCTGGGTGCTCGGCGACGACCTCGTCGCCGCCCGCCGAGCGGCGGGCAAGGTGCAGGGGCGGCGGACGACGGTCGAGCCCGAGCCGCCGCTGACGGTCCCCGATGGCGAGTGGGACCTGACGCTGCGCACCTCGTGGGTCGACGCGGCCTACGTGGAGACCGACGCGGCGTGGTGCGAACCGGGCGGGCAGCCGTCACCGGCTGCCGCCAACGGTGGCGCGTTCGGCGCCAAGCGCCACAGCCCGGTGCCCGACGCAGCGAGGCGGCTGGCCGACGAGCACGGGCGGCCGGTCCTGGCCCTCTGGTCGCGCGAGGACTGCACCCGGCTCGCCCCCAAGCGACCCCCGGTCGCGGCCGGTGTCCGCTCGGATGGGACCGGCGTGCTCCGCGTCGTGCGCACCGAGGGCATCGAGGAGCGCATCCGCGAGGTCGCACCGGGTCTGGAGGTCGTCCAGGTCGACGTCACCGGACCGCGGACCTCGTCCACGTTGCGGGCGGCCGGATGGGCCGAGGCCGTCGTGCTCGTGGCCGGAGTGGGCGCGGCCAGCGACGTCGTGTCGGCTGAGCGGCTCGACGACGGGGTCGAGCGGGTGCGGGTGGCCACGGCCGAGGGAGCGGTCGCGGTGGCCGAGGTCCGCCCTGACGGCATACGGCTCGGGGTCGAGTGCGGCGAGCTGCTCGACGAGGTCACGGTCCGCAGCTACTGCATCGGTGCCGCGCACATGGCGTTCAGCTGGGTCACATCCGAAGGCCTGGCCGTGTCGGCCGACGGCGAGGTGCTCGACCTCACCGTCCGCTCCTTCGGCGTGCTCAAGGCCGCCGACACGCCCCGCATCGAAGTGACGGTCGACGCCGGGAGCGCGGGCGGCCCCGTCCGGGTGTCCGACGCGGTGTTCGCCGCGGTCGCCGCCGCGACGTGGCGCTCCCGGGGATGCCCACAGGACTGGCCGACGGGCTGAGCGTTCGGCGCCGGTCCGGTGCGCCGACAGAGCCGGAACACGGCAGGATGAGCGGTGTGTCACGCACGATCTACCTCACCGCCACGACCCTCGACGGCTTCCTGGCCGACCCCGACGACAGCCTGGAGTGGCTGTTCGTGGTCGACGCCGGCGACCACGAGGGCGACCACGCCCGGTTCATGACCGGGGTCGGGGCCATCGTGATGGGCGCCAGCACCTACGAGTGGGTCGTCGAGCACGAGGAAGGTCGGTGGGGCTACTCCCAGCCCACCTGGGTGATGACGCATCGGGAGCTGCCCAGCGTCGACGGCGACGTGCGGTTCGTCGCCGCCGATGACGACGAGGCGGTCATCTCGCTCCACGACGAGCTGGTGGCGGCGGCCGGTGACCTCGACGTCTGGGTCGTCGGTGGCGGCGAGCTGGCGGCGCGGTTCGTCGACGTCGGACGCCTCGACGAGATCGAGGTGGCGGTCGCTCCGGTGACCCTGGGAGCCGGCAAGCCGCTGCTGCCCCGCCATGTCGAGCTCACCACCCTGGAGGTGGAGCAGATGGTCGACTTCGCCCGCATCCGCTACCGGGTCGGCAGATCCTGACGGACCAGCGGTCGCCGTCGGTTCTGACGAGAAGTCACTACCGCAACGGTCGGATCCTCACCGCAGAATCTCGGTGGGACCGCTCGTAGGTCAGGACCGTGCGTGTGGACGAGCGCTAGACAGGACGACATGACCGCTCCCTACGTCCCCGCCCGACGCGCCGGCGACTGGCTCGTGATCTCGGGTCAGATCGGCCTGGGTCCCGACGGGCTGGCCGACGACTTCGCGGGCCAGCTCCGCCAGGCGCTCGCCAACCTCGACGAGCTGCTGGCCGCCAACGGGGCGACCTCCGCCCAGGTCGCCAAGGCGACCGTGTTCCTCACCGACATGGACGACTACGCGGCGCTCAACGAGCTCTACACGGGCTACTTCGCCGAGCCCCGTCCGGCCCGCACGTGCGTAGCCGTCGCTGCACTGCCATTGGGGGCGCTCGTCGAGGTGGAAGCGTGGGTGTTCACCGGCGACGCCGGGATGCCAGAATGATCCGATGATCGGTCCGATCCTCATCGTCATCGTCCTGGTGGTCGCCCTGCCCGTGGCCTTCATCATCACCGGCGGCGTGCTCGCGGCGATCCTCGGCCAGTCGTTGGCCAAGGAGGGCGAGTACCTCAACGAGGGCTCGGAGCTCATCGACCTCAACGTCTGACGCTGGAGGCCCCGACTTCGGCGGATGAAGTGGTCGCAGGCCGACCACGGCGTCTGCCGAAGCAACGGACCGCGCCCCTCCGAGCCGACCCGAAGGTGCTCAGGCGCTCCAGCGGGACTCGCCGAACTTGTAGCCCACCGAGCGCACCGTCTGGATCATCCCGGCGTGCTCCTCGCCGAGCTTGGCGCGCAGGCGTCGGATGTGGACGTCGACGGTCCGGGCGCCGCCGTAGTACTCATATCCCCACACACGTGACAGCAGGATCTCCCGCGTGAAGACCCGGCCGGGGTTCGAGGCCAGGAACTTCAGCAGCTCGTACTCCATGTACGTCAGGTCGAGCGGGCTGCCGTCGATTGCCGCCTGGTAGGTCTCCAGGTTCAGGACGAGCGCCTCGTACTGGACCACCTCCGGGCCGAGGTCGAGTCCGGACTCGGCGGCGAGCAGATGGCGGATCCGCGCCTCCAGCTCGGCGGGGTGCGCGGGCGTCACGCAGAAGTCGTCGAACGTGTCGTGGCGGCCGTCGAGATCACCCAGCTGGGTGCCGCGGATCAGGAGCAGCAGCGGCGCCACCGCGAGGTCGCCGCGGCGCAACGACCGTGCCATCGCGAACCCGCCGTCGGGCGACTCGTCGGCTGCCACGATCGCGCCGGACCACACGCCGTCGCGAGCGGCGCTCTCGTCCTTCACGGCCTGCCAGGGCAGGCCGGCCAGGTCGAGCACGCGCACGATGTCGGGCGGTGCCGGGTCGGGCCAGAGCAGCAGGGGTTGCACGCTGCGGTCCCTACCAGGTCCCCAGGTAGCGGCGCAGCTCGAAGCTGGACACGTGGGTCCGGTACGCGCCCCACTCGGAGCGCTTGTTGCGCAGGAACCACTCGAAGATGTGCTGGCCCAGCGTGTCGTGGACGAGCTCGGAGGCCTCCATCCGGTCGAGCGCCTCCGACAGGTTCGACGGCAGCATCGAGCCGTCCTCGGGGCGGCGCTGCTCGAAGTCCTCGAAGAGGTTCACCGTGGTCTCCTCGGGGGCTTCGTAGCCCCGCTGGACGCCGGTCATGCCTGCGGCGAGCAGGACCGAGAACGCCAGGTACGGGTTGCACGACGGGTCCAGCGCCCGGTACTCGAGCCGGGTGCCCTGGTCCTCCTTGCCCTTCTTGGGCACCGGGACGCGCACCAACGCGGAGCGGTTGTTGCGGGCCCACGAGATGTGCACCGGTGCCTCGAAGCCGGCGACGAGTCGCTTGTAGGAGTTGACCAGCTGGTTGGTCACCGCCGTGACCTCGCCGGCGTGGGTGAGCAGCCCCGCGATGAAGCTGCGGGCGGTCGAGCTCAGGCCCACCGGATCGGCCGGGTCGTAGAAGGCGTTGTCGTCGCCGCTCCAGAGCGACAGGTGCGTGTGCATCCCGGAGCCCTGCACGCCTTCGATCGGCTTGGGCATGAACGTGGCGTGCACGCCCGAGGCCATCGCCACCTCCCGCACGATCATCCGCAGCGCCATCACGTTGTCGGCCATCGCGAGGGCGTCGGAGTAGCGGAGGTCGATCTCGTGCTGGGACGGACCGTCCTCGTGGAAGGAGTACTCGACGGGGATGCCCGTGCCCTCCAGGCGCTGGATCGTGCGGCGGCGGATGTCGGACGTCTCGTCGTAGGTCGTCAGGTCGAAGTAGCTCGCCGAGTCGAGCGGCTGAGGGTTCGTGGGGTCGTCGCTCGCCAGGTAGAAGAACTCCACCTCGGGCGCGCACATGAACTGGAACCCTGCGTCGGCCGCGGCGGCGAGGTTCCGCTTCAGCACCTGGCGGGGATCGCCCTCGAACGGCGTGCCGTCGAGGTTCGTGATGTCGCAGAAGATCCTGGCGGTGAGGTCCTCGCCCTCCCGGCTGGGCATCAGCTGGAACGAGTTCGGGTCGGGGAAGGCGAGCACGTCGCTCTCCTGCACGCGGCTGAACCCGTCGATCGCCGAGCCGTCGAACTGGACGCCCTCTTCGAACGCCGACTCCAGCTCCACGGGGGAGATGGCGACCGACTTCAGCTGACCGAGGACATCGGTGAACCAGAGCCGGACCAGTCGGACCCGTCGCTCCTCGACGGTCCGCAGCACGTAGTCCTGTTGGTGGTCCATAGGGCGCTCCATCCTGTCACCGGGCGTGCTCGGACGCCCTTTCACGGTCGACCCGGTCGTCGATCCCCGCGGTGGTACCAGGCGTTCCAGGGCTCCTCCCTGCGGGCGGCGCCGAGTTCACACGCCGTTCACAATTGGGCAACGGGACCGAAAACGCCCCCGGGCAACCTGGCGGAGGTCGGTTCCGGTGGGATCGGACCCGACCCGCCACCAAGATGGCGAGCCAACGAAGATGGTGAGCGACTCAGGCGACGGTCCCCCCGGTCGTCGAGCCGCAGCAGGGCCGTCACGTCAGGTCGGCGTGGCCGGTGATCACAACGAAGGATGCGAACGTGGCATATCGGGCTGAATACATCTGGATCGACGGCACGGAGCCGACGCCGCTGATGCGATCCAAGACCAAGATCCTCGCCGACGGCGCCGAGCCGGGCATCTGGGGCTTCGACGGCTCATCGACCAACCAGGCGGAGGGAGCGGCGTCCGACTGCGTGCTCAACCCCGTGTTCACCACCCCGGACCCCACCCGTGGTGGCAACGACGTCCTGGTGCTCTGCGAGGTCCTCCTGCCCGACACCATGGCGCCGCACTCCAGCAACACCCGCGCCGCGTGCGTCGAAGTCGCGGAGAAGTACGCCAGCTTCGAGCCGCTGTTCGGCATCGAGCAGGAGTACACGTTCTTCAAGGACGGCCGCCCGCTCGGCTGGCCGCAGGAGGGCTACTACTACCCCGCGCCGCAGGGCCCGTACTACTGCGGCGTCGGTGCCGTGGAGATCGCCGGTCGTGAGATCGTCGAAGCCCACACCACCGCGTGCATGGAGGCGGGGATCAACATCTCCGGCACCAACGCCGAGGTCATGTTGGGCCAGTGGGAGTTCCAGGTGGGCCCGTCCGGCACGGTGGAGGTGGCCGACGAGCTCTGGATGGCCCGCTACCTCCTCTACCGGATCTCCGAGGACTTCGGAGTGAACGCGTCGATCTCGGCCAAGCCGATCAAGGGCGACTGGAACGGCGCCGGCTGCCACACCAACTTCTCCACCAACCAGATGCGGGAGAGCTACGACCCGATCATCGCCGCCTGCGAGGCGATCGGTGCCCCGGGCAAGGTCGACGAGCACCTGGCCGGCTACGGCCACGGCTACGAGGAGCGGCTCACCGGACTCCACGAGACCGCGCATCACTCCGAGTTCCGCTACGGCGTGTCGGACCGCGGTGCGTCCATCCGCATCCCGTGGCAGGTGGCCAAGGACGGCAAGGGCTACATCGAGGACCGTCGCCCGAACGCCAACATCGACCCCTACGTCGTGACCCGCCTGATGACCAACACGGTCTGCTCGGCGGCGTCGGCCTGACCGGACCGGCCTGGAGCGACGGACCGGCTCGAGTCGGTCCGTCGCTCCCCTGTCCGGGATGGGCAGCGGGATGGGTACCATCCGGTCGTGACGACCGGGCCTTCGACGATCCGAGTCGCGTTGTGCCAACTCGACCTGCGAGTCGGGGGGTTCGCCAGCAACGTCGACGCGATGGCACACGCCTACCGCCGAGCGGACGACGCCGGATGCGACGTCGCGCTCTTCCCCGAGCTCGCCATCTGCGGCTACCCACCCGAGGACCTACTGCTCAAGGCCGGGTTCGTGGCCGACGGAGCCGAGGCGCTCCCAGCGCTCGCTCGACAGGTGACCGGGCGCTGCGTCGCCGTCGTCGGCTGGGTCGACGGCCAGCGCCGCCCGGGAGCCGATCCCCACGATGGCACCGACGGGCCGTGGAACGCCGCGGCCGTGCTGGCTGACGGCGCCGTCGTCGGCAGCTACCGCAAGCAGGCCCTGCCCAACTACGGCGTGTTCGACGAGAAGCGGTACTTCGATCCCGGCGGCGCGGATCAGCCCCTGTACCGCATCGGCGGCGTGACCTGCGCCGTGACCGTGTGCGAGGACGTCTGGGTCTCGGACGGACCTGCGGTGCAGGCGGCGCATCGTGGCGCGCAGGTGGTGCTCAACATCAACGCGTCGCCGTTCCACGCGGGCAAGCAGGAGCTGCGGGAGGCGATGCTGCGCGAGCGCCAGGCCCAGGCCGGCGTGCCGATCGTCTACCTCAACCTGGTCGGCGGCCAGGACGAGCTGGTCTTCGACGGCGGATCGGTCGTCGTCGACCGGGGCGCCGTCCTCGCCCGGGCACCACGTTTCGCGCCGGCCGAGGTCGTCCTCGACGTGACGGTCGGACCGGCCTCGCCCGCGTCCTCGTCGTCGGGTGTCGACCGACTGGCCGTCGTCGCGGTCACCGACGCACCCGACCAGGCATCGGTCGCGGCGCGGGCGGACGCTCCCGAGGTCGTGCAGCCGTCGGCCAGCGGCCCCGAGGAGGTGTGGGACGCGCTGGTGCTGGGCACTCGGGACTACGTGGTCAAGAACGGCTTCTCGGACGTCACGCTGGGCCTGTCGGGAGGCATCGACTCGGCGCTCGTCGCAGCGATCGCCACCGATGCTCTCGGGTCGGAGCGGGTCCACGTGGTGCTGATGCCGTCGCGCTACTCCTCGGACCACTCGATCACCGACGCGGAGCGACTGACGGCGAACCTGGGCGTCGACGCCCGGACCATCCCCATCGAAGCGGCCCACGCCGCGTTCGTCGGTCTGCTGGCCCCCAGCTTCGGTGAGCTGCCACCGGACCTCACCGAGGAGAACCTGCAGAGTCGCATCCGAGGCGTGCTGCTGATGGCGCTGTCGAACAAGTTCGGCTGGCTCGTGCTCACCACCGGCAACAAGAGCGAGACGGCGGTCGGCTACTCCACGCTCTACGGCGACTCCGCCGGAGGGCTGGCGGTGATCAAGGACGTGCCCAAGCTCCTGGTCTACGAGCTGTGCCGTTGGCGCAACGAGCGGGCCGGCACCGACCTCATCCCGGATCAGATCCTCACCAAGGCACCCTCCGCCGAGCTCCGGCCGGACCAGCGCGACGATCAGAGCCTCCCGCCCTACGAGGTGCTCGACCCGCTGATCGATGCCTACGTCGACGGGGACCGCACGGTCGAGGAGCTGGTCGACTCCGGTCACGACGAGGGGATGGTCCGCCGCATCGCCCGCCTCGTCGACCTGGCCGAGTACAAGCGCCGGCAGTCGCCGCCGGGCATCCGGATCTCGCAGAAGGCGTTCGGTCGTGATCGCCGACTGCCGATCACGAATGCGGCAGAGGCACCGCCGGATGGGAGCTGACGTGGATCGTCCGAGCCCGCTCGACGGCTTCCCTCGCGGCGGCGTGGTCGCTGAGGACTGGTCCGGTGTCGGCGCGCCGCTGGACCTGATGTCGGGTGCGGGGGTCCTCGGTGCGCTCGCGTACGTGGAGCGGGAGCTGCACGCGGTCGTCGGAGGGTGGGCCCTCGACGCTGACGACAGCGACACGGTGCTGTTCGACGTGCTGGCGCAGCACCACTCGTGGCGTTCGGAGCGCCTCGTGGATCGGTTGCCGCAGCTCCGTGAGCTCCCGGCATCGGTCGTCGTCGTCTCCCCGGGGCCGGCCACCGACGACCTGTTGACGGCCCTCGGGGCCCTGGACGTCCAAGGTGCCGACCGCCATCACGTCCAACTGGCCGCCTGGACCGCAGTCGCAGCGGGACTCCTCGACGCGCATGAGGCGCTCCTGCTGCGGTGCACGCCCGTGGCCGACGCGCCGCTGTTGCGCTGGTTGCCGCTGCTGGTCGACTCGGTCCGCTCGGACCAGGCAGCCGCCACCGCTGCGTTCTCGGGCACGACCGCCGACCGATCGGCCATCGAGGATCTCGTCGCCGGTTCGGTGCGGTTCACCCGCTGAGGGGCCACGTCGGCCGTCGCGCTCAGGTTTTCGGACCCAGTGTGCCGATGACGACGACGCAGGCCGACGACCCAGGACGATGAGGTGCAGGTGGCGAACCAGCGTGTGGAGCGCGACGACGAGGACCTGGTGCGCCGGTACCTCTCCGAGATCGGCCGCTACGAGCTGCTGAGCAAGGACGACGAGGCCCGCCTGGCGAAGGCGATGGAGGCGGGTGAGGGGGCCCGTCGCGAGCTCGACTCGGGGGCGCGGCTCACCTCGGCGCGCCGACGCGAGCTGCGTCGCGCCGTCCGCTCCGGTGACGCTGCGGCCGAGCAGTTCGTGCAGTCCAACCTGCGCCTGGTGGTGTCGATCGCCAAGCGGTACCAGTCGTCGGGTGTGTCGCTGCTGGACCTGGTGCAGGAAGGCAACCTGGGGCTGATCCACGCGGTGGAGAAGTTCGACTGGCGCAAGGGCTTCAAGTTCTCCACGTACGCCACCTGGTGGATCCGCCAGGCGATCACCCGCGGCATCGCCAACACCGGTCGAACCATCCGGATCCCCGTCCACGCCAGCGACACGATGATGCGGGTGCAGCGCACCCGCGCCCGCATGGAGCTGGAGCTCGGTCGTCTGCCGAGCACGGCGGAGCTCGCCGTCGAGGTCGACCTGCCGGAGGAGAAGGTGCTGGAGACCCTCCTCTACGCGGCGGAGCCGCTGTCGCTCGACGAGCCGATCCGCGACGACGCCGACGCCGTGCTGGCCGACCTGGTTCCCGATCCGGCGGCTCCCACGGACCGGGAGGCGACCGACGCCATGGTCCCCCACCTCCTCGAGGACGTCCTGTCGGTGCTCGACGAGCGCGAACGCGAGGTGCTGCGACTCCGCTACGGCCTCGACCGCGGCGAACCCAGGACGCTGGAGGAGGTCGGCGAGCGCTTCGACCTCACCCGCGAGCGCATCCGTCAGATCGAGGTGCGGGCGATGTCGAAGCTCCGCCACCCGTCGAGCGAGCGCAGCGCCCGCGACCTCCTGCTCGTCTGACGCAGGCGCACCGCCGCCGGACCGGGCCGCGGTCCCCGGTGCACATCGTCGGCGCTCCCACGTAGAGTCGTCGTCGGACGAGGTGCCGTCGTCGTGGCGCCGCTCCACCGTCCCCTTCCACGTGTCGCCGGCGACCTTCGCCCGCGCTCGGAATCGGGAGGCGAACGTTGCTGCTCACCCTGTGGTCCCTGAAGGGCGGATCCGGCACGTCGACGGTGGCCGCCGGCCTGTCGGCGGCGATGGCAGCGGCGGGTAGCGGATCTGCCGGTTCCGACGTGCTGCTCGTCGACCTGGCCGGTGACCAACCGGCGTTGCTCGGGCTGGCTCGACCCGACGGACCGGGCGTCACCGATTGGCTCGCGACGGACCGTTCAGACGCCGATGCCCTGCGGCGACTCGAGGTCGAGGTCTCCGCCGGGCTGTCGCTCGTACCCCTCGGCGACGCACCGTCCTGGCCGTCGGCCAGGGCGGAGGACCTGGCCCAGGCGCTGGCGACCGATGGGCGGACGATCGTCGTCGACGCCGGCACGGCGAGCCTCGCCGCGAACGAGGCGTGCGGGTCGGTGCGCAGCGAGCTCGTCGACGCACTGAGCGCGGAGGGTGCGTCGTTCCTGGTCATCCGGCCCTGCTACCTGGCCCTGCGACGATCGCTGGTCGCACTCGGCGATGCAGTCCTGGCCCGTCCCGACGGGGTGGTGCTCGTGACCGAGCACGGCCGGGCGCTCGACGCCGACGACGTGGCCCGGGCCCTCGGCCTGCCGGTGTGCGCGACGGTCCCGGTGGATCCGGCGGTCGCTCGAGCGGTCGACGCCGGCCTGCTCAGCACCCGGTCGCCCCGGTCGTTCGGCCGAGCACTCGACGAGCTGGCCGGTTGGGGGGACCGGTGATCGGTCGGGTCGACCGTGACCTGGCGCAGCGGGTCGGTCGTCGGTTCCGCTCCGGTGACGGCGCCGCCGGAGAGGACCCGCTGGTGGAGCTGACGCGCCTGGTACGAGCAGAGGCGCCACTGCTGGCCGATGACGAGGTGCGGGAAGCAGCCCGGTCCATGGCCGTCGAGCTGGTCGGACTCGGTGCCGTCCAGGCCCTGCTCGACGACCCTCGGATCAGCGACGTCCTCGTGAACGGCCCGGGTGAGGTCTGGATCGAGCGCAGCGGGCGACTGGAGCCGAGCGGGGTCGTGCTGGACCGCGCCGCGGTGGAGCGGGCGATCGAGCGCTTGGTCGGACCGCTCGGACTGCAGGCCGACCGGACCCACCCGGTGGTCGATGCCCGGCTCGCCGACGGCACCCGGGTGACCGCGGTGATGCCGCCGGTGGCGGTCGACGGACCCGTCCTGGCGGTTCGGCGCCACCGACGCGAACCGGTCCCGATGGCCGACATGGCGCCAGCACCGTTCGCCGCCGAGCTCAGGCGGCGGTTGGAATCCCGGCGCAACCTCGTCGTGTTCGGGCCGACCGGGTCCGGCAAGACCACGTTGGTGGCATCGCTGGCGGCCGAGCTCGATCCGGCGACGCGCATCGTGACCGTCGAGGACGTCGCCGAGCTCCAGCTGGTCGGCCCGGGTGTCGTCAGGCTGGAGGCGCGCCCCGGGCTCGCGGACGGCGTCGGACGCGCCGACATCCGAGACCTGGTGCGCGCCGCGCTGCGGTTGCGGCCTGACCGGCTCGTGGTCGGCGAGGTCCGCGGTGGGGAGGCGGCGGACATGGTCTGGGCGCTGAGCACCGGCCACGACGGATCGATGTCGACCGTGCACGCCGCGTCGGCCGAGGACGCGTTGGCGAGGATCACGGCGTTCGCGGTGCTGGGTGCCGACGGCGCACCGGCGGACGTGGTCCGTGCTCAGGTGCACGCCGCGGTGCACACGCTGGTCGGCGTCGGCCGTCGGGGCGATGGCCGGCGGGAAGTGGTCTCCGTGCACGACGTGGACCACGTGGACGGATCGCTCGCCCCGGCGGGTTGCGGGGCGGGGTGCGGGTCGTGACGATGATCGTCGTCCTCCTGATGGGCGCCGGATGCGCGTGCGCTGCGGCCAGCTCGACACACCATGCCCGTGAACGCCGGCTCGAGCGCGTGGCGGCTCGGGATGTGCCGGCCGCCGCGTCGGACCTCGCCCGCTCGATCCGGGCGGGGGCCACGCTCCCCGTCGCTCTGCGAGAGATCGCCCCCACACTGCGCGGCTCGCTCCGCAACGAGGTCCACACCGCCGTGGCGCTGCTCGATCGCGGGCACCCGCTCGACTCCGTGCTCGCGAAGTGGGGCCGGTCCAGCCGCATCGTCGGCACCGATCTGCTCGTGGCGGCCTGCCGGTTCTCGATCGGGCCGAGCAGCTCCTCGGCTCACAGCCGATCGCTCGACCGGGCGCTCGACGGTGTGGCGACCGCGCTGCTGGACCGCGTCGAGGTCGCCGACGAGGTGCGCGCCCTCGCTGCCCAGGCCCGGACCTCGGCGATGGTGCTCGTGGCGCTCCCGCCGGCGGGCGCCGCGCTGTTCTCCGTGCTCGATCCCGGGTTCCTGTCGGTCCTGTTCGGCACGACGCTCGGCCGCGTCTGCCTGCTGGTCGGCTCCTCGCTCGATGCCGCGGGTGCCTGGGCGTCGCGTGCGATGGTCCGAAGGGTGCTGGGATGACCGCGACCCTCCTCGTCCAGCTGGCGCCGTGGGCCGCGGCGCTGGCCGCGGCGTGGGCCGTCGCCACCCTCATCGTGCCCGGCCCCTCGCCCAGGCGGTTCCCGGAGGACGACGTGGCGGTCGCCGCCGAGCCGAGAAGGGGAACATCGCGAACGCCACCTCGGCGGCGGCTGCGGCGACCGGCCCGAACCCGATCGACTGGCCGTTGCGCCCATGATCGCGACGGCCCCGACCGGTGGCCCGGCGAACGCGATCCGGGCGAACGGGATCCGGGCGAACGCGATCCGGGCGTACGCGATCCCGACGACCTCACCGATCTGGCGACGTGCTGCGACCTCCTGGCCGTAGCTGTCGCATCGGGGAGTCCCGTCGGACAGGCCATCGCGTCGGTGGGCTCGGTCGGTGACGGCCCGGTCGCTCGATCGCTCGGTCGCGCGGCCGAGTCGATCCGCCGCGGTTCCACCGTCGTCGAAGCGATCGATCGGCTCGGCGCCGAGCTCGGCCCGAGCGGTCAAGCCCTGAGCTCCACGCTCGCCACGTCGGTCAGCTCCGGTGCGGCGCCTGCACCTTCGCTCCGCCGCCTCGCGGATGCCGAGCGACGGCGGGCTCGGCGAAGGGTCGAAGCCCGGGTGCGGCGGTTGCCGGTCCTGCTGCTCCTGCCGCTCGTCGGCCTGATCCTCCCGGCGTTCGTCCTGCTCACGCTCGTCCCGGTCGGCCTGTCGGTCGCCCGGTCAGCCGACGGACTCGCCGGTGCGGCACGACCGCCAGGCCCCATCGCTCCGACCGCCATCGCTCCGCCTGCCTTCCCACCGCCTGCCTTCCCATCGACCACATCCACCTCCGTCGACACAGGAGCACCACCATGAACGCACACGATCCACATCAGCCCCATCCCCCTCAGCCCCATCCAACTCAGCCCCATCTCGATCACGTCCACGCGCCCGAGCACGCCCGTGCTCTCGAGCGTCGCCGTCGCGGCATCGCTGCCCGACTGTGGTGCTGGTGGCACTCGGGTCCCGGCGGGGCGACCGGACAGGCCGGCCAGAGCACCGTAGAGTACGCGCTCGTGCTGCTCGGCGCAGCGGCTGTCGCCCTGGCGCTCGTCGCCTGGGTGACCCGCAGCGACGCCGTCCAACGGCTCTTCGACGCAGTCGTCAGCCGAATCCTCTCCCAGACGGGATGAGCGACACGCGCGGGCAGGCGACCGTCGAGCTCGCACTCGTGCTGCCGGTGGTCGTCGTCGTCGTGCTGCTGGTCGTCCAGGTCGGACTGGTGGCGCGCGAGCGGGTGCTGGTCGTGCACGCAGCTCGTGCCGCGGCCCGGGCGGTCGCCGTCGATCCGACCCCGGCGGGCGCCCGATCGGCGGCGACCGAGGCCGTTGGATCGCGGGACCTCGACGTCGGTCTGACCGGCGACCTGTCCGCTGGCGGGCTGGCCTCTGTGACGGTCGTCTCCCGGCCACCGATGCTGCCGTTGCTCGGCAGGGTGCTCAGCCGCGTCGAGGTCCGGGAGCGACTCTCGGTCCGAGTGGAAGGCCGGTGAACGACTCGCTCAGGATGCCGTTCGGTCGGCACGCCGACGGGTGGTCCCGGTGTCGTGGGACAGCGCGACGTCGTCATCCGTCAGCGTCGCGTCGAGCAGCCGGGCGGCGGCTGTCTTGGACAGCGGGTCGTTGCCGTTGCCGCACTTGGGTGACTGCACGCAGCTGGGACAGCCGTCGTCGCACGGGCAGGAAGCGATCACCCGCAGCGTTGCGGCAAGGTGCCGGTCCGACGCGTCGAACGCCAGCTCGGCGATCCCGACGCCGCCCTCGTGGGCGTCGTGGATGAAGACCGTCGGTGCGCCGGTGTCGGACAGCCACGCGGTGGACACGCCACCGACGTCCCAACGGTCGCAGATCGTGAACAGCGGCAGGATCCCGATCGCGGCGTGCTCGAGCGCGTGCAACGCACCGGGCAGCTCCTTGTCCGACACCTGCGCCCGGCCGACGAGGCCGGCGTCGAAGGTGTACCAGATGGCCCTCGTGACCAGGTCCGTCGGCGGAAGGTCCAACGAGACCCGGTCGAGCAGCTCGTGGGTGCGGACTCTGCGGATCTGGTAGCCGACGACCTGGGTCGTGACCTCGACCGAGCCCAGCGCCAGATCGGAACCCCCCACCCGATCCCGGTCGTCGACGTCGAGCACCCGGATCGATGTCTCGGACCGGGTCCGGGTGTAGGTCCCGGCGTCGGTCGCCTCCACGGTCGCGGTGAGGGCGTCGAGGTCCAGGTCGAGGACCTTCCACGGCTGGCCCTGGTGCAGGTACACGGCCCCTTCGTGGACCACCGACGGCGCCCGGCCGACGTCGACGGTGCCGATCAGCCGGCCGTCGACGTCGACGATGCGCAGCTCGCCCTTGGACGCGGAGCGCAGCCCGATCGTCGGTGCCGGCAGCCCCCGACCGGTCCACACGACCTCAGGACCGCTGCGGCGGCGACGCACCGAAGCCCGGTCGCTCACGACGAGCCGCCGCACCCCGTCGTCGAGCTGGTTCGGCCAGAGGGATTCGTCGGAACGTCGCAGCGCCCGCTCCTGCGCGGCGCACGCCAGGTGCGGGACGTACACGAAAGGGTTGTCGGGGTTGATGACGGCGGGCTCGGCGGGTCGGCCGAACAGCTCGTCGGGGTTCCGCACCATCCACTGATCGAGCTGGTCCTGACCGGCGACGAGCACGGCGAGCGACGGCCGACGCTCCCGCCCGCCCCGTCCGACCTGCTGCCAGAAGGACGCGATGGTGCCCGGGTAACCGCTCAGGACGACCGCGTCGAGGCCGCCGATGTCGATGCCGAGCTCCAGTGCCGAGGTGGTCACCACGCATCTCAGCCGCCCGGCGAACAGGTCGTCCTCGATCTCCCGGCGTTCCTCGGCCAGGTAGCCGGCCCGGTACGAGCGGACGGTGCCCGCGAGCTCCTCGGTCAGCCGGTGGCGGATCTCCGAGGCGACGACCTCGGTGGCGCGCCGGGAGCGGCAGAACACGAGGATGCGCAGGCCGGAGCGCACCAGCCGGGCCGCCGCCTCGGCAGACTCGACGAGCAGCGACCACTGCCGGTCCACTCCGGCCGCAGCGTCGTCGATGGCGGTGTCCTCGATGGCGGTGTCGTCGATGGCGGTGTCGTCCTGTTCCGATGCTGAGCGGACCGCCTCCTCGGGGTTCCAGAGCACCACGGTCCGCTCGCCGGCCGGCGAGCCGTCGGCGCTGATCGCCTGGACGTCCAAGCCGCACAGCTCCGATGCCAGTCGGGCCGGGTCACCGATGGTGGCCGAGGTGAACACGAAACTGGGCGACGCGCCGTAGGACTCGGCCAGCCGTCGGAGCCGGCGCAGCACCTGGGCCGTGTGGGTGCCGAACACGCCGCGCAGGACGTGCAGCTCGTCGATCACGACCAGCTCCAGCCGGTGCAGGAACGTGGCCCAGCGAGCGTGGTTCGGGAGCATGGCGTGGTGCAGCATCTCGGGGTTGGTGAGCAGGATGTCCGCGTTGGCCCGCACCCAGGTGCGCTCCTCGGGAGTGCAGTCGCCGTCATAGGTCGCGGCGACCACGCCCGGGAGGTCCCACCCGGCGATGGTTCGCAGCTGGTCCTGGGCGAGGGCCTTGGTCGGGAACACCATGAGCGTCGTGGCGTCGCGATCGAGGGCGGCCTCCACGGCGGGCACCTGGTACGCGAGCGACTTGCCCGACGCCGTCGGCGTCGCGATGACCACCGACCGACCGTCTCGGACCATGTCGATGGCGCGGGCCTGGTGCGACCACAGCGGTCGGTCACCCAGTCGGGCCGTGATCTCGGGGTGGATCGGCGTCGACGGCTCGGCCAACCGGGCCGGTCGGGCCGCCAGCCGCTCGACGTGGGCGAACCGCGGGTCGGTGGACCAGTCGGCGATCAGGGCGTCGAACCGGTCCTGCAGAGCGTCGTCATCGGACGCTTCGAGATCGGCTGCGTCGGTTCGGTCCGCCATCGCGGACCGAACGCTAGTTCCCTGCCGTGCCGGCGGGTCGTCACCGCTACCTTGGCGGCGTGCTGTTCGACGTCCGCATCCTGCCCGCGGGCGAGTGGGAGGTGCTCTGCGTCGTCGGCGACCTCGACCTGGCCACCATGCCGGCGCTGCGCCAGGGCTACGACCGGCTGGAGTCGACGAGCGTCGCGATCGACCTCAGCGGCGTGGACCACGTGGATCCGGTCACGCTCGGCGTGCTGCACGTGGGCGTGCTGCGAGCCAAGCGCACCGGTGGGCGATTCGCCGTGGTGTGCCCGTCGGGACCGGCCCGCGACCTGTTGGCCGAGTCGGGCGTCGACGCGGTCGTGACCGTCGTCGACGACCAGTCCGCTCTGCCGTAGCGGCTCCGCCCCCTCGGCGCTGCCGGCTCCACGACACGCTTCAGATGTGTCGGGCGATCTCCTGGCGCGCCACCTGGCGACGGTGCACCTCATCGGGGCCGTCGGCGAAGCGCAGGGTGCGCAGCCCCGCATACATCTCGGCGAGCGGGAAGTCGTCGGACACGCCGCCGCCTCCGTGGGCCTGGATCGCCCGGTCGACCACGCGCAGCGCCATGTTCGGGGCGACGACTTTGATGGCCGAGATCTCGATCGCCGCTCCCTTGTGGCCGACGGTGTCCATCAGATACGCCGCCTTGAGGGTCAGCAGTCGGGCCTGCTCGATCTCGATGCGTGAGTCAGCGATCCACTCCCGGATCACGCCCTGGTCCGACAGCGGCCTGCCGAACGCGACGCGCCCGGTGACCCGCTTGCACATCAGGTCGAGCGCTCGCTCGGCGATTCCGATGCAGCGCATGCAGTGGTGGATGCGCCCCGGGCCGAGACGGGCCTGGGCGATCGCGAAGCCGGAGCCCTCGTCCGACAGCAGGTTCGTGGCCGGCACCCGCACGTCGGTGAAGTCCAGCTCGCAGTGGCCCTCGCGGTCCTGGTAGCCGAAGACCGGCAGGTCCCGCACCCTCGTCACGCCCGGGGTGTCCATCGGGACGAGGATCATCGACTGCTGCAGGTGGCGCGGTGCGTCCGGGTCCGTCTTGCCCATGACGATCAGGATCTTGCAGCGGTCCGACGCCGCTCCGGAGATCCACCACTTGCGACCGTTGAGGACGTAGTCGTCGCCGTCGCGGTCGATGCGGAGCTGGATGTTGGTGGCATCCGACGACGCCACGTCGGGTTCGGTCATGGCGAACGCGGAGCGGATCTCGCCGTTCAGCAGCGGGACCAGCCACTCCTCCTGTTGGGCTGCGGTGCCGAACAGCGCGAGCACCTCCATGTTGCCCGTGTCGGGTGCCGCGCAGTTGAGCGCCTCCGGCGCCAGGTTCATCGATCGGCCTGTGATCTCGGCCAGGTGCGCGTAGTCCAGGTTGGACAGCGGGTCGGGGCTCCACGGCGTGCGATGGGGCAGGAACAGGTTCCACAGGCCGCGCTCGCGGGCGGCCGCCTTGAGGTCCTCGACGATCTGCGGGTGTGCGTGGGGGTCTCCCGCCGCCTCCATCTGCTCGCGATACGTCGTCTCGGCGGGGTGGACGTGGGTGTCCATGAACTCCAGCAGCGTCTGCTGGAGCTGCGTTCCGCGGTCCGTCGGTTCGAGGTTCATCGGGCTGTCCTGTGCCGTCGTGGAGGTGGCCCGGAGGACGCAGCACCGGTGCAACGGCGGCGACGCGGACCGACTCCACAGTAGCTCCGGGCCCTGGGCCGACCATCGGAGCCGGGGCGCGAACGGCGGCCTTTCACCCGGCGATGGTTGACAACGACTCGACCGGGAGTGTCATGTACCGAGCCGTGGGCAGTCCCCTCGTCATCGTGGAATCACCAGCCAAGGCCCGGACCATCGCCGGGTACCTCGGCGACGACTACGTGGTCGAATCGTCGATCGGCCACATCCGTGACCTGCCGCGCAACGCCGCGGACGTGCCCAAGGAGTACAAGGGCCAGCCGTGGGCCCGGCTCGGCGTCGACACGGAGAACCACTTCAAGCCGCTCTACATCGTCTCGCCGGAGAAGAAGGACCACGTCCGGCACCTGAAGGCAGCGCTGAAGGATGCCGATGAGCTCTACCTCGCGACCGATGAGGATCGCGAGGGCGAGGCCATCGCGTGGCACCTGCTCGAGGTCCTCAGCCCCCGGGTGCCGGTGCGGCGCATGGTGTTCCACGAGATCACCCCCGAGGCGATCCGCCACGCCATCGAGCATCCCCGCGAACTGGACCGTCGCCTGGTCGACGCCCAGGAGACCCGCCGGATCCTCGACCGCCTCGTCGGCTACGAGGTGTCGCCGGTCCTGTGGAAGAAGGTCAACCGCGGCCTGTCGGCCGGACGCGTCCAGTCGGTCGCCACCCGTGTCATCGTGGAGCGTGAGCGCGAGCGCATGGCGTTCCGGGCCGGGTCCTGGTGGGACCTGCAGGCCACGTTCCACCACGCGGATCGTGCGAAGGACCAGACCCCGTTCCCGGCGTCGCTCGTCGAGCTCGGCGGTCGACGGCTGGCCACAGGGAAGGACTTCACCGAGCAGGGGTCGCTCACGCCATCGGCCCGAGCCGCAGACGTCGTGCTCCTGGGGGAGGACCAAGCCGCTTCGGTGCGCGACGCCCTCCTCGAGCGTCCGGTCGAGGTGCGCTCGGTGGAACGCAAGCCCTACACCCGACGCCCCTCACCGCCGTTCATGACCTCCACGCTGCAGCAGGAGGCCGGCCGCAAGCTCCGCATGTCGGCGTCGATGGCCATGTCGACCGCGCAGCGGCTGTACGAGAACGGCTACATCACCTACATGCGGACCGACTCGACGACCTTGTCGGACGCCGCGCTCGACGCCGCCCGGCGTCAGATCCGCGAGCGCTACGGCGACGCATACCTGCCCGACGCACCCCGTCGCTACGCGAACAAGGTGAAGAACGCGCAGGAAGCCCACGAGGCCATCCGCCCGGCCGGCGACTCGTTCCGCACGCCGGACCAGGTCCGCAGCGCGCTGAGCAACGCCGAGTTCCGCCTGTACGAGCTCATCTGGCAGCGGACGGTCGCGTCGCAGATGAACGACGCTCGCGGCGAGTCGGTCCAGGTCCGATTGGCAGCGATGTCGTCGCCGGTCGCTGTGCCCACCGCGGACGGAGCCCTGGGCGAGTCCGCTGGGCAAGAGGCCGTCTTCGCCGCATCGGGTCGCACCATCCTGTTCCCCGGCTACCTGCGGGCCTACGTGGAGGGCAGCGACGACCCCGACGCCGCGCTCGACGACCAGGAGCGCATCCTGCCCGACATGTCCGTCGGTGACGCCGTGGTCGCCGACGAGTTGGACGTGGCCGGCCACGAGACGCAGCCACCAGCCCGCTACACCGAAGCCTCGCTGGTGAAGCGCCTCGAGGAGCTCGGTGTCGGCCGCCCGTCGACGTACGCGTCGACGATCTCGACGATCCAGGATCGCGGCTACGTGTGGCGGAAGGGATCCGCGCTCGTGCCGAGCTTCACCGCCTTCGCCGTGGTCACGCTGCTCGAGCAGCACTTCCCGACGTTGGTCGACTACGCGTTCACCGCGGCGATGGAGGAGGACCTCGACCGCATCGCCGCCGGCTCCGAGGACATGGAGCCGTGGCTCAGTCGCTTCTACTTCGGTGCTGCCGGCGTGTCCGTCGCCGGCGACGGAAGCGAGGGACCGGTCGTCCCGGCGGCGTCGGCCAGCGGCGACGGCCTGGCGCTCAAGTACCTGGTGTCGGACCTCGGTGACATCGACGCCCGGGCGGTCAACTCCATCCCGCTGGGAGCGGATGCCGACGGGGTGCCGATCGTCGCCCGCGTCGGTCGGTACGGGCCGTACCTGGAGCGAGGTTCGGGTGACGACGTGCAGCGCGCGTCGATCCCCGAGGACACGCCGCCGGACGAGCTCACGCCGGAGCGGGCGATCGAGCTGCTGGACGGGCCGTCGGGGGACCGGGACCTGGGCGAGCACCCCGACACCGGGCTGGTCGTGCACCTCAAGGCGGGTCGGTTCGGCCCGTACGTGCAGGAGGGAGAGCACGACGACGAGACCGGGCTGAAGCCTCGAACGGCGTCGTTGTTCGGTTCCATGGACCCGGCCACGGTCACCCTCGAGCAGGTGCTGCCGCTCCTGGAGCTACCACGCGAGGTGGGATCGGATCCCGCCGACGGCGTGGTGATCACCACGCAGAACGGCCGTTACGGGCCGTACCTCAAGAAGGGCACGGACTCCCGCTCGCTCGACGACGAGGAGCAGATCCTCACGCTGACGCTGGACGAGGCGCTGGCGATCCTGGCCCAACCCAAGCGCCGTCGGGGCCAGGGCGCACCCAAGCCGCCGCTCAAGGAGCTCGGCCCCGATCCTGACAGCGAACGGCCGATCGTCGTCAAGGACGGCCGCTTCGGCCCGTACGTGACCGACGGCGAGACCAACGCGAGCCTCCGGAAGGGCGATTCGGTCGAAGAGCTCACCATGGACCGGGCGCTCGAGTTGCTGGCCGATCGTCGAGCCCGCGGTCCCGCCAAGAAGAAGGCGACCAAGAAGAAGAGTCCCGCCAAGAAGAAGGCTCCCGCCAAGAAGAAGAGTCCCGCCAAGAAGAAGGCTCCCGCCAAGAAGAAGGCTCCCGCCAAGAAGAAGGCTCCCGCCAAGAAGCCCGCAACGTCCGATCCGACCGAACCACCGCCGCCGGACGGCGGTGAGTGATCTGACCGCACCGCTTCCCGGTCCGTCGCCGGCCGAACCGGCGGTCGGGTGGATCGAGCGGCTGTTCATCAACCGTCGGTTCTTCGCACTCTTCAACGTCCAGGTCATCTCGGCGCTCGGCGACTGGGTCGGCTTCTTCGCCATCACCTCGCTCGCCGCGTCGATCTCCACCCAACCCGAGGCGGCGATCGCGCTCGTCACCACCGCACGAGTCGCTCCGGGGATCTTCCTGGCACCGTTCATCGGTGTGATCGTCGACCGCTTCGACCGCAAGCGGATCATGATCGTGTCCGACGTGTCGCGTGCGGTCGTGTTCCTGCTGCTGCCGCTCGTGCAG
>JACDJA010000280.1_pt1 | contig 63693 bp, 48 predicted proteins | sample 7449241 | NCBI WGS metagenome assembly JACDJA01 (sample SAMN14253289, study PRJNA609438) | sludge metagenome | isolation source: initial anaerobic sludge | collected 2018-12-20 | reverse complement strand
CCCCTGGGGAAACACAAAAGTCCGGTGATCACCTTCTGCCAACTCTTCCGCCTCGACAGTCGCAGGCAGCAGGATCAGTTGCAGGGTCCAGGGGGTGATCAGCGCACCGACCCAGTACTGTTCAAAGCGGCGCAGCCCGACAATCTCCGTCGTCAGCCGATCATTGCAGACCGGCAACCCCTGCATCTGGTTCTGCTCGATCTGGCGAAAGGCGCGGGTGATCTCGGCAATCGGGCTGACAGCAAAAAACGCGGGATGGGTCATGGACGTATCAACTCGGGTCGTTGGGAAAGCTGCCAGGCTTGCGATTCGGGTCGGCCAGGTCGGCAAAGTAGCTGTCCACATTCACCTCGCCATCACTGTTCATGATCTGCTCCAGCGCATCCAATGCATCGTTGGTCTGCTTCGCTTCGGCCTCGGTCAGGATTTCACGGGCCGAACCGATGAAATTGAGTATCCAGGTACCCGGCTCCTGCGGACCGATCAGCATGGTGTTGACCATCTCCTCTCGCCCCCGTCCACGGCACAGCGCCATCAGATCACGCTGCTCGATCACCTGCATTGGAATTCCGATACACATCTGATTAATCCGACTCCGTCAGTTTCGCGCTATTGGCCCGCTTCCGCCCAGAAGCCCCGGGTGCCATCCTGCCTGGGTTTTACCTCGATGCCAAGCGATCGCAGTTCATCCGCCAGCAATTCCACCATCTCATCCATTTTTGCACTGACCCCATCGGTCAGGCCGATATGGGTCTTCAGCGACTCCGGAACCATGCCGATAATGGTGATCCTCTTCGGCGCCTGTCCCTGTACGGTAAGCAGCGCCAGCAGATCGGACAGTCCAATCTGGTGAGGCGATATCTTGGTCTGAAAAAACTTGGGCACGGCCTCATCGGCCAGGCGTACCAGGGTGCAGGGTGGCGCGCCGGTCTTGACCGAGTCAGCGATAATAACCTGTTCATTGTTACTGAGCGGGTTGAGCAGATCCATGGCCGAGGTGCCACCATCGATCAGTTCCACCGATTCGGGCAGGTGATAGCGCTGCTCCAGCAGTTCCACCGCACGGACACCCAGCCCCTCATCGGAGAGCAGCACATTGCCCAGTCCAATCACCACTACGCTCATATCCTCTCCACATCGATCAGGAGCCACGGGGCAAACCCACGGCCACAACTACTCTTCCACCACGCCCTGGAAGCAAACCGTGACTCCATAGATCGCATCACAACCGCCAAGAACGCCAAGAGCGCAAAGATTATCGGTTTTCCTTGGCGTGCTTCGCGTTCTTCGCGGTTACTTGCTTTTTGCCGGTTCCAGACCTTCCGCGTGGGCACCAAAAACGTGCTCACCCTACCAAGCTATGGATTCCGGCGGACCATAGCGACAACGATTCTATCACCGCACCATCTCTAGCGCCGGCGGTACGTTAGCGCTGCAGGAGGCCCGCTCCGGGCCAAATTCGCGGCGAGGGCGCCACTCCTACCCGGAAGTGCCGAGCATAGCGTGCGCATCAAGGCCTTCTGGAAAAAACCCTCTCTCCCCGGACAGAGAGAGGGAAGGAGGCATCCAGCACTGTTCAGATGCTCTCAGAGTTTCAGATGCTCAGAGCGCCTTGACCTTGACGATCTCCTGCTGCTCGGTATCCACCAGGTGGATGGCGCAGGCGATACAGGGATCAAACGAGTGCACCGTGCGCAGCACTTCCAGCGGCTGTTCCGGGTCGGCCACCGGGTTGCCCATCAACGAAGCCTCGTAGGGGCCCATAACATCATTCTCATTACGTGGACCGGCATTCCAGGTGCTCGGCACCACGCACTGGTAGTTCTTGATCTTGCCATCGTTGATCACCACCCAGTGCGACAGCACACCACGCGATGCCTCGTGGAAGCCGAAGCCCTTGATCTCGCCTTTTGGAAATACCGGCTGGTTAAAGGTATCGGTATCACCCTTGCCGATATTCTCTACCAGCATGTTCCACTGCTCGTTCATGTTATCCAGCAGCACGGCCGTACGCACCGCACGCGCCGCATGACGTCCGATGGTGGAGTGCAGTGCGGCCAGCGGAATCTCCTGTCCCGCCACTGCACTCAGGGTGCCCATGGCGGTCTTCAAATGCCTGGTGGTGGACTCATGGCCTGCCGCCGCCATGCAGAGCACATTGGCCAGCGGGCCGACCTGGGCCGGCTTGCCGTAGAAGGTGGGCGCCTTGATCCAGGAGTACTGCCCCTCATCCTGAAAGTCGGTGTACTGGGGTTCGGTCTCCCCCTCCCAGGGATGCAGTGCCGCATCACCCTCATACCAGGCGTGTTTGGAACTCTCCTTCACCCCGTCCCTGAACAGCGCGTCCTGGTGGCTGGTGATCGGCTTGAAGGTGCTAAGATCACCGTCGGTGATGTAACCGCCAGGTAGCGCAAATTTTGTCCCCTTGGTATCGAGCGGCATATCCGGCACTGCCAAGTAGTCCGTCACGCCCTGGCCATAGCCGGCCCAATCCAGATAGAAGGCGCCGACCGCCGGTACATCCACCAGGTAGACGTTGTGGACGAAATCGCTCAGCTTGTCGATCCAGCTCTTGATCGCCAGCAACCGCTCCATGTTCAGGGTGGACTGGCTGTCCAGGTTGATCGAGTTGGAGACACCGCCGACCGCCAGGTTCTGGATATGCGGCGTCTTGCCGCCCAGGATGGTGACGATCTTGTTGGCATAGCGCTGTACCTCCAGCGCCTGCAGATAGTGGGCGACCGCCAGCAGATTCACTTCCGGCGGCAGCTTCATGGCCGGATGTCCCCAGTAGCCGTTGGCAAACGGGCCGAGCTGGCCGCTGGAGACAAAGGCCGCCAGCTTGTCCTTGACCGCCTGCATCTCGTGGGGTCCGTTACCGCCCCAGGAGGAGATACTCTCGGCCAGCTTGGCAGTAGCCTTGGGATCGGCCTCCAGGGCCGACACCACGTCTACCCAGTCGAGTGCGGAGAGGTGGTAAAAATGGACGATATGATCATGCACCGCATGAGCGGCCATGATCAGGTTACGCACGTACTGGGCATTCAGCGGCACTTCCAGATTGAGGGCGTTCTCCACCGCCCGCACCGAGGTCAGTGCATGTGTGGTGGTACAGACGCCGCAGATACGCTGGGTAAAGATCCAGGCATCACGCGGGTCACGGCCCACCAGGATCTTCTCGATACCCCGCCACATCTGGCCCGAGGACCAGGCGTTATTGACCTTGCCATCCTCAACCTCGACATCGATACGCAGGTGCCCTTCAATACGGGTGACGGGATCAACAGTTATACGAGTAGCCACAATATTCTCTCCTACTTAAGGAATGTCTGTTCTGCCTTACGCATGTTCAGCAGAATGCAGAACAGGCAGTTTCTTAACGAAGACCAGATAGGCCATGATTTCTATCGCCACGATACCCACGGTGACCATGATCTCGGGAACCGACGGGAAGTAGCTGTACCCCGGACCGGGATCAAAAGCGATCAGGAATGCATTGAAACGATACAGGGCGCCGGCAAACAGCAGTGAAACTGCGGCAAACAGCAACAGCCGTGCATTGTCACGACGACCGCGTGACAGCATCACCACCAGCGGGAACACGAACAGTGCCGTCTCCAGCAGGAACATATTGCCCGCCAGATCACCGGCGAAGGCTAAGCCCAGCTTGCCGCGTAGAATCAGTTCAACAAAGCGCACGATCAGGAACACCGAGATCAGGCCGATGATCGCCTTGCTGAGCCGCGCCAGCAGCGGTGTCTCCGGGCGACGGTTGAAGCCGACTGCGGCAAACGAGGCCTCGAAGATCACAATCGAAAAGCCCATGGTAATGGCCGTCAGCAGGGCCATCAGCGGCTGCCACTGCAGCGACTGCCACAGGGGATGCACCTTGTCACCCATGATGATCAACAACGAGCCGAGGGATGACTGGTGCATGGTAGGCAGCAGCACACCCAGGGCGATGAAGAAGAACAGCACCTTGTTGAGCCAGCGCAGGGCACTCTTCGCGCCGATCTTCTCCAGCAGCGCCGGGGCGAACTCGATAAACAGCACGAAGATGTAGGTGATCACGCAGAGTCCCACCTCCAGCATGACCGAGTTGAAGTTCCAGTTGGAGGGCATGGCGATGTTGTAGAACTGCCAGTAGCGCCCCATGTCGAAAAAGGCACCGAAACCGCCCAGGGCGTAGCCGAACAGGCTGGCCAGGATGGCCGGCCGGATCAGCGGGTGGTACTGCCCCTTGTTGAGGACGTAGATGACAAAGGCCAGGGCGTAACCGCCACAGGCCAGGGCGGTACCGACCACCACGTCATAGACCACCCAGATACCCCAGGGATAGCCGGAGTTGATGTTGGCGACCGCACCCAGTCCATCGGCAAAACGCACACCGAGGAAATAGAGCCCGATCGCAGCCAGTACGCCCAGGAACATGAAGGGCAGGGTAAGAATCTTACCTTCCACCGGTTTGAATTCACTCATGCTTCACCTCAATTCGTGTTGGGTCCGGAATGACGGTTTTTCTTACTGTCGGGGTCATCCTGATCCGATTTACTGGTGTTGCGCTTGACCACGTAGGCCAGACCCGCCAGGGCGATGGCCGGTGCGATCATGCCCTTGTAGAGCGTGTGCTGAACCCCCTCCGCGATCGAGGCGTAGGAGCGCTCGGGCAGTTCCGGCATACCGAGCTTGTCCAGCGGCACACCGGCGATATGCATCACCTGGGTACCACCGACCTCGTGCTCGCCATAGATGTGCTGCTGGTATGCGGGCGCAGCCTTCTCATGGGTATGCAGTTCATCGGATGCCCGACCCCGGGCGTAGGTGTAGGTCTCTCCCGGTTTGCTGGCGAGCCGTTTTTTGGCCTCCGCCAGCAACTCCTTGCGGGTACCGAACAGGGTCGCCCCGGTGGGGCAGACATCGGCACAACCCGGCAGCAGCCCCTGGGAGACACGCTCCACCCCGGCCTGGTTGCAGAACAGGCACTTCTGGATCTGCCCTCTGGCGTCGTGGTACTCGTACTGGGGAATATTGAAGGGACAGGCCACCATGCAGTTACGGCAACCGATACAGGTGTCCGGGTTGTACTGGACGATGCCGGAGACCGGATTCTTGGTCATGGCGGAGACCGGGCAGCTGGAGACACAGCCGGGATCGACACAGTGCATACAGCTCTTCTTGGCAAACGAGAAGCCGTCGATCTCCCGGTCCTTGACCTCCGAGGTGCCGTTCTTGTACACCTTGATCACGTTGTAGGTGGTACCGGAGACCCCGCGCGAGGCGTCGTACTGCACATCCTCGCCCATGATGGTGGGCGGCAGCCCGTTGATCTCCTTACAGGCCCGGACACACGCCTTGCAGCCGACACAGAGGGTGGCGTCATAGAGGATGCCGATGGCATTCTCCAGCGGTTCCTTGTTGGGCCGGGCCTCGGCACTGCCGGCACTGCAGAGTGCGGCAGCACCCCCGGCGGCGGCTTTGAGAAAATCTCTACGTTTCATAACGCCCCCTTAAGACTGCTTGTCGCCGTCACCCGACTGCTCGCTCTTGCCGAGCTTCCTGGCCGCCATGGCGGTGGCGCCCACCGCGGCGCCGATCACGCCCCCCACCAGGGCGGCTGCGCCCGGCGTGGCGCTGTTGGTGCCCGGACGGTCGTTGACATAGGGGAAGGCGTTGGGTGGCGCATGGGTCTTCACATCCGCCAGCTGATGGATCGCCTTGGTGAAGCCGACTCCCTGCTCGGTACAGCCGAAACAGGGGTGCCCCACGCCCACCGGCCAGGCACCACCACCCACATCGCCAAACTCCACGGCGGGGCAGTTGGCATAGGTCTCGGGCCCCTTGCAGCCGAGCTTGTACAGGCAGTAGCCCTTCTGATGACCCTCATCACCAAACTCCAGGGCGAAGCGGCCGGCATCGAAGTGCGGCCGGCGCTCGCAGTTCTCATGAATCAGCCGGCCGTAGGCGAACCTGGGCCGGTTCAGGTGATCCAGTGCCGGCAGCTTGCCGAAGGTGACAAAGTGCAGCACGGTGGAGAGGAAATTATAGGGATTGGGCGGACAACCGGGGATGGTGACCACGGTCTTGTCGGTCAGGATATCCGGCGCACCCTTGGCCTCGGTCGGGTTGATGCCGCTGGAGGGGATGCCACCCCAGGAGGCGCAGGAGCCGATGGCGACGATGGCCGCCGCGCCCTCGGCCGCCTCTTTCACATGCTCCAGCATGGTCTTGCCGCCGATCTTGCAGTAGATGCCGCCATCCTTGACCGGCGTCGCCCCCTCGATCACCAGCAGATACTTGCCCTTGTTGGCCTGCATGGAGGCCTGCTTGGCCGCTTCCACCTGATGGCCGGCAGCGGCCGCCAGGGTCTCATGGTAGTCCAGTGAGATCAGATCCAGGATCAGGGTCTCAATGGTGGGATGTTCGGAACGCAGCAGGGACTCGGTGCAGCCCGTACACTCCTGACCATGCAGCCAGATAACCGGTGGCCTCGCCTTCGGACTGGCGACCGCCCTGGCCATCGCCATCGCATCGCTGGTGGTCAGTCCCATGGTCGCCGCCACGCCGGTACAGAATTTCATAAAGTCCCGTCGTGATACGCCCAGTCTCTTCTCGAGTTGCTCGAAATTGCGCTCGTCGTTCATTAACCCCTACCTCAATTGTCGGCACTGGAAGGTGAGTTATTCTGTAAGTCTGTTCACCTGACAGCTTCAGATCTGTCATTCCAGGGCTAAGTACAATTTCCATGCCAGGGGAAAGGTAGGGGTGATTTTAATCAGCGACTCATGCGCTTAGCGGAGCATTTGACATATATCAGAAGGATATATTGGAAGGCTTTATTTCAGTATCGATGTATAACCGACAACTATCTTTTCATGTCAAGGGGAACCGAATGCACATTCCGTTTCCGGACTCTTGACCCTGGAAACAGCCATACCAGCCGGCCTCTCAACCGCCCACCGTCCGAATGGCGTGCCACCCGCGCGCGTGTTTCACGGTCATCGGGATAGGCAATGACAATCAGCGCTTCGCCCGCTCATTCAGGGGTCGCCACGACGGCGAGCGCCTGATGCACATCTTTAATGCTGTTTTATATGGATCCCTGATTCCCTGTACCCGGTTTTGGGCGTAAAATTTGGCCCATAGCTCGTGGAGAGGCGCATCCTGGTGGATCAGGTATACAATAATAAATAACGGTGTAGGATGGCAGTTTGTCAGATCGTGCGATGTCAGAAGTGAAAAATGAGCAACAACCCTGAGAACGGTACCCGCCGCATCATCGCGGACAAAGAGTGCGTCTTTTACGACGGCTACTGGATCCGCTACTACCCTACCCCGGAAAACACCCTCGCCAATCGTAAAAAACTGATTGACGACATGACCCGGCGTACCTTTCACCATACCGAAAGTGGTATCAACACGCCGGGCGAGCGGCTGGAAGAGGCGCGCGAAGCCTACGAGCAGGAGCACGACCCGGCACGCAAGCGGGTGAATGGCGCCATGCTGGCAGGCGCCCTGTTCAATCGCGCCTCGGACATCTTCAACGCCATCGTCGACCTGGAGGCCAAGGGGGTCAAGGTCAGTCCCGACAACGAACTGATGGTGCGCTGCGGCGACTACTTCAAGGAGGCGCTGGAACTGGGCAAACTGGTCAAGCACTACAGCGGCCACGAGGGCATCGATGAACTCTGGGGCGAGCCGTTCAAGGCCTTCTCCCAACCCCTCGACCAGCTGTTCGAATCACGCTATCGCAAGATCGCCCAGTCGATGAAGGATATCGACCGCATCAGCGCCCGCATGGTGAACAGCTTTACCAATGATACGGTTTTTGGTGCGGCGGTGCCGTACATCCGCAATTACTGTCGGGCTGCCAAGCAGCAGATCGAACTGATCAAACAGGACCGGGCCCTGTTTACCGTCTGGCCCGAATTTGTCGCCTCCCGGGAGCTGGTGGAGAGCTTCTTTATCCATCTGCCGACACCCATCGACACGGAAAAGAAACAACATATTGATCAAGGCGTGAAGCTGATCACCGCAGGAACCCAGCTAATCACCTATCTTTCAGGGGCCAGGGTTCCCATGCCCAAGAGCACCAGCGAATTTCTGGAACAGTGCCGGCTTTATGATCTGAACTGGTCGGCAAAAGCGTAGGCCGGCAGGCTCAGGATCCTGACACACTCACCGGAGAACCGGGTCATAGACGATCTGACACGCACCACGATTGGCAAATTCCAGATCCGCAAGCTGCTGGGAAGGGGCGCGACCGCCTCGGTCTATCTGGCACAGGACCCCTTTTCCAATCATGAGGTGGCAATCAAGATCGCCCACCAGAACATCTTCAGCGAACCGGTCAACGGCGCCCGCTTCAAGAAAATGTTCATCAATGAAGCGAGCCTGGCCGGCAAACTGCGCCATCCCTATATCGTCAAGGTGTTCGATGCCGGCACCGAAAGAGACATGCACTATATCGTCATGGAGTATGTCGACGGTCACACCCTCAAGCGTTATACCCAGCCCGAGAACCTGCTGCCGATCGACAACCTGGTGGAGATCATCTTCAAGTGCTGCAATGCCCTCGAGTACGCCTTCGTCAACGGCCTGATTCACCGGGACATCAAGCCAGCCAACCTGCTGACCAGCGGCGGCACCGATATCAAGGTCACCGACTTCGGCACCGCCCTGCTGGCCGACTCCGACCTGACCCAGGTGGTGGACGCAGTCGGCACCCCCAGCTACATGTCACCCGAGCAGATCATGGGTCAGGAGTTGAGCCAGCAGGCGGACATCTACTCCCTGGGGGTGGTGATGTATCAACTGCTGAGCGGAAAACTGCCGTTCACCGCGGAAAACCAGTATGACCTGATACAGAAGATCTCCAACAGCCCGCCCATCCCTCTGCAGGATGTGCGGCACGACATCCCCAGAGAGATCATCCGTATCGTCGACCGCTGCATCCGCAAGCGGGCAGCCGACCGCTATCAGAGCTGGGCCGACCTGGCGTGCGATCTCGCGACCGTGCATGAACGGCTGGAGCTGGCCGAGGACACCGATGTATCGGATACCCGGAAATTCAATATCCTGAAGACACTTGCCTTCTTCCATGACTTTACCGATGTGGAGTTATGGGAGGTGCTGCGGATCAGCAAATGGCGCCGCTTCCGGGGAGCCAAAACCCTGATCGATGAAGGTAAGATCGGCGGCTCCATCTTTATCCTCGCCGCCGGCGATGCCCGGATCATGAAGAATGACGCCTTCCTCGGGCTGATCGAGGCCGGCCAGTGTTTCGGCGAGATGGCCTACATCCACGGCATGAAAAAGCCACGTAGCGCCAGCGTGGTGAGCAACTCACCGGTGACGGTGATCAAGATCCGCACCGAGGCGCTGCAACAGGCCTCGATTCAGCTGCAGACGAAGTTCAACAAGGTACTGATGCGTACCCTGGCCGACCGGCTGGAGAAGACCTCCATGATGGCCTCGGCGCTCTAGTGGATCCTGCGTAAAATCATCGGTAACTATTCAACACTCGCTTGCGACTGAAAAAATCATCAGCTGTGGCGGATGAAACGTAGCGCATCGAGGGTGACTGAGATGCATCGCTGCGCCCAGCACATCCTGCATTCGTTTTATCTGAATAGCTGAATGGTTATAATCTCATGCCCCGTTCACCCCGTTCACCCCGTTCATCCCGTTCATCCCGTTCATCCCGTTCATCCCGTTCATCCCGTTCATCCTGAGCTTGTCGAAGGATGCAGCTCCGCTCTCCAATCAAGCAATTTTCCGGCCTTTACCGGTCGCAGCGAGGGAAAGCCGATCTGTTCCGCACATCCCTGTGCTCCACCCCTTCGGGGTTGGCGCGTCAATCGCTCCAAGCGAGTGAATGAGACAGATTATTTGATCTTTCGAGGCGAGGAGTGGTGCAGGAATGCGCCGTTTACGAACCTGAGGATGGAATAGTGGACCTATTCAACGAGGAAGATCGGAAAATATGGCCAAATCCGGCTTTTCCACAGTAGATCCGTGTCAAGCCCGACAGACTCCTGGCGGGTTCGACAGACCCGCCACGACGGGACACCCTGACAGGAACCTTGTAAACTACCACTTGCCCTGAAATTTCATGGATTAAGCAGCATGAGCAGAACAGTATTGATCACAGGTAACAGCAGCGGACTGGGATACGGCCTTACCCAGGCCTATCTGGAGAAAGGTTGGGAGGTGTATGGCGTCAGCCGGCGCGGCTGCACCGGTGTCACCGGCAAACTGAAGGATATCCGCTGTGATCTGACCGATTATGAGGCGGTACCCCTCGCTTTGGAGACCCTGCTGATGGGCATCAGCCACCTGGATGTGGTGATTCTCAACGCGGGCATCCTGGGCAAGATGCAGGATCTTGCCGACAGCAGCCTGGCGGATATCCAGCAGGTGATGGAGGCCAATGTCTGGTCCAACAAGGTGTTGCTGGACTGGCTGCTACGATCGGGGATCCGCATCGACCAGATTGTACTGATCTCTTCCGGTGCAGCGATCAACGGCAATCGTGGCTGGGGTGCATACGCTCTCTCCAAGGCGACCCTGAACATGCTCACCCAGCTCTATGCCCACGAATTCCCCCACACCCACCTCACGGCCCTGGCGCCGGGCCTGGTGGATACCGCCATGCAGGATGTGCTGTGCGACCCGGCCCAGGTCGATCAATCCCGGTTTCCTTCAGTCACCAAGCTGCGCGCCGCGCGTAATACCGAAGCCATGCCGAAACCCCGCGAGGCGGGGGAGCTGATCGCCAACGCCATCCCGGGACTGAAACAGCTCCCCAGCGGCAGCTTTGCCGACATCCGCAGCCTCGGCCGGCAGTGACCGACCGATGCCGGAGATCCTCCTCGCCACCCTGAACGCAAAGCATATCCACGCTTCGCTGGGGCTGCGCTATCTGTACGCCAACCTGGGTGATCTGCAACCCCGGGCAGCCATCCGCGAGTTCACCATCGATCCCTGGCCGATCGACATCGCCGAACAGTTACTGGCGGAACAGCCCCGTATCATCGGCCTTGGCGTCTATATCTGGAATGCGGAGCGGAGCCTGCAACTGGTCGCGCTACTGAAGCAGGTGAGTCCGGAAACGATCATCGTGCTGGGCGGACCGGAGGTGAGTCACGAGTGGCGAGAGCAGCAGATCGTTGCCCAGGCCGACTACCTGATTACCGGACAGGGCGATCTCGCCTTCGCCCGGCTCTGCCAACAGCTGCTGCATGGTGAACAACCGGTTCGGAAGGTGATCGAAGCGCCACCGCCACCACTCGACTCCCTGCAACTCCCCTATGCCTGGTATACGGATCAGGATATTGCCCAGCGGCTGATCTATGTGGAAGCCTCGCGCGGCTGTCCCTTCAAATGCGAGTTCTGCCTCTCGGCACTGGACAAAAGCGCCCGGCCTTTCGCCCAGGATCGTTTTATGGCCGAACTGGAGCGCCTCTACCAGCGGGGCGTCAGGCACTTCAAGTTCGTCGACCGCACCTTCAATCTCAACCCGGCACAGAGCGTTGCCCTGCTGGAGTTTTTTCTGGCACGCCTGGATGAGCGGCTGTTTCTCCATTTCGAGGTGATACCGGATCATCTGCCACAGCGACTGCGTGACACTCTGCAGCGTTTTCCGGCCGGTTCACTGCAGCTGGAGATCGGCATCCAGAGCTTCAATCCCGAGGTCCAGCGGATCATCAGCCGCAAGCAGGACAACGCCAAGAGCCGGGCCAATCTGCACTGGCTGCGCACCGCGACCCGGGCGCATCTGCATGCCGATCTGATCATCGGCCTGCCGGGGGAAGACATGGCCAGTTTCGCCGACAGTTTCAACCAGCTCGCCGCCCTCGCCCCCCACGAGATCCAGGTCGGCGTGCTGAAAAGGCTCAAGGGCTCACCCATCACCCGCCACAGCGAACCATACCGCATGCGCTACAATCCGGCCGCTCCCTACAATGTGCTGAGCACCGACCGGATCGACTTCCCCACCATGCAGCGGCTCAACCGCTTCGCCCGTTACTGGGAGATGGTCGCCAACTCCGGTCGCTTCCCCCACAGCCTGCCCCTGCTGTTGGGCGAGCAGCCGTTCGAACGCTTCATGCGGCTCAGCGACTGGCTGTTCACCACCACCGGGCAGGTCCACCGTATCGCCCTCAAGCGGCTGTTCGAGCTGTTGTACGACGGCCTGACCGGCCCCCTGTCAATGCCGTCGGCAACCGCCGCCGCGGCGCTCGATGCCGATTTCAACCGCTCCGGCATCAAGGGTCGACCCGGTTTCCTGCTGAACCGCAACGGGTCGGATGGCGTTGCAACAGGGACGACCGGTCGGCACGCGACGCGTCAGGCAAGACACGGCTAACCGCATTGACAGACGAATGGCGGGAGCGTTGGACCCCCTGAGTGGGGTATGATAATTTCAAACGATGCCCTCACCCCTGGAAACGTTATCCGTTGACAGGGCTCTATTCAGACAGCGTGCGGATCACCGGTTACAGCCATAACAAAACGATCGGCGCGGACAAAAAGGAATGTCGACCCATGAAACCACTTCGCAATCTCACGGCCTGCGCACTCATGCTGACCACGTCGCTGCTCCAGGCGGCGGATGCCGAAGAGTATATCCAGGAGGCCAAAACGTATCTGGAGAAGGGTGAGGCCAGGGCGGCGGTGATCCAGCTGAAGAACGCCCTGCAGGAGAACCCTGCCAGCATCGAGGCGCGGCTGATGCTGGGCAAAATCTATCTTCAGGCGGGCGACGGCGCATCCGCCGAAAAGGAGTTTGAACGGGCGAAAAAACTGAATGCCGCGAAGAGCTACTGGGAACTGAATCTGGCCAGGGCCTACCTGATGCAGGGCAAATATCAGGAGATACTTGACACCTTCAGCGAAACGCCCGACAGCCCGCTGGAAAGCCGGGTCTCCATCTGGCTGATGCGGGGCGACGCCCATCTCGGCCTGCGCCAGTACCAGAAAGCACGGGACGCCTACGTCACGGCAAAACAGCTCAACCCGGAGTCCCAGGAGGCGATGCTCGGCATGGCCATGACCGATATTGCCGAGAACCGTCGCGCCGAGGCGTTCAGCGGTCTGGAGACGCTGATCACCAATTATCCGGAAAACATCACCGCACGGGTAGTGCGCGGCGAGCTCAACCTGCAGAGCGGGGAGATGGCACTGGCCCGCAGCGATTTCGACCAGGCCCTCGCCCTGCAGCCGCAGAATGCACGGGCCCTGCTGGGCCGGGCACAGATCAACCTGGCCAGCGGTCAGCTGGACGCGACGAAAACCGATGTGGCCAAACTGGAAACACTGATACCCGCCCACCCGAAACTGCTCCAAATCGCCGGCACCATCGCCCTGCTGGAGAAGGATCTGGACAAGGCAGACATGCTGCTGCAAAAAGCCTTCAACGCCAACCCGGCCAATCCGCAGACCCTGACACTGCTGGGCGCGGTGAATCTCTACAAGGGTAACTACGAGGCCGCCCATGAGTATCTTGACCAGGTTCTCAAGGCCCAGCCGAATCTGCTGCCGGCAATCAAGCTGATGGCGTCGGTTCAACACCGGCTCAAACAGTCCGAGGCGGTGGTAAAGCTGCTGGAGCCGGCACTCAGGAGCCACCCCAACGACCCGCAGTTGATGGCCATGCTGGGCACGGCCTATATGCATGTGAAGCGGTTTGAAGAGGGTTCCGACCTGATGAACCGGGCCATCGAAATCAGCCCCGATCTGGCCTCCTACCGGACTCAGCTGGCTCTCGGGCTGCTGGCCCAGGGCAAGAGCAGTGAGGCGATTACGCAGCTGGAGAACACCATCGGCATGGAGCAGGAGTTCGTCCAGGCGGATATCCTGCTGGTCCTCTCCCATCTGAACAAAAAGGACTACGACAAAGCGCTGGCGGCGAGCCAGGCGCTGGAAAAAAGGTCGCCCGAGAGTCCGGTGGGCTACAACCTGACCGGGCTCGCCTATCTGATGTCGGGCAAACCGGCAGAAGCGAAACAGCGCTTCCGAAAAGCCCTCGAGGTCGACCCCAAATTTGTCACCGCCGAGGCCAACCTGGCCCGCATGGCGGTACAGGAGGGTGATCTGGATCTGGCCGCTGCCCATTACCGGAGCGCCCTGAAAAAATCACCCAAGAACTCCACGGCGCTGATGGGACTGGCGGATCTCGCCAGACGCCAGGGGGACAGCAACCGGATGCATGAACTGCTGGAGCAGGCGTATCACGGTGAACCGAAAAGCACCCGGCCGGGGTTGATCTCGGCCATGGCCTATCTGGGCGAAAACCAGCCCCTCAAGGCGCTGCGCATGACCAGCCAGCTTTCGGCCGAGTTCCCCGGCGATCCGTCGGTCCTGCTGATACACGGCAAAGCCCAGCTGGCGGCGGGTGATGCGATCAACGCCATCACCACCTTCCGGCAACTCAGTGACCTGAACAGGAGCGCCGAATCGCTGCAGCTACTGGGCAACGCCCAGCAGGCGGCCGGCCAACAGGAGGATGCCCGGAAGAGCTACCAGCAGGCACTGCAGGAGACACCGGAATATGTGCCTGCACTCACCGGTCTGTACAGTCTGGAACTGGGCGATCGGAACTATGACCTCGCGCTGGCCCATGCCCGTTCGATCCAGGAGGCCATGCCGGACAAACCGACGGGCTATGAATTCGAGGGCACGGTCTATGCCGTCCAGGGTGAGGCGGCACACTCCATCGCCCTGTATGAGAAGGCCTATGCCATGCAGCCCGGCAATCGGCTGGCGATCATACTGGCACAGCAATACGCGCGCTCCGGCAATGCACCGCGCGGCCTGGCGCTGTTACGCGAATGGGCAGAAAAACAGCCCGACAATCTGCCGATTCTGATCAGCCTCGGTGGCATGCTGCTGGAACAGGGTGAGAATGAAGCGGCGATCGAGACCTATGAGAAGGTGCTGCGAAACGACAACAATCACCTGGTGGCCCTGAACAACCTGGCGTGGCTCTACTCGACCCAAGGCAACAAGCGGGCGATAGAACTGGGCAAGCGCGCCTATGACCTGGCCTCCACCCGCCCAGAGATCGCCGACACTTACGGCTGGATCCTGGTGCAGACGGGTGATCTGCAGAAGGGCTCGGAGATCCTGAAACAGGCGGCGGAGCTGAGCCCTGACCATCAGGAGATCATCTATCACCTGGGCTACTCGCTGCACAAACAGGGCAACCGTCGCGAAGCGGAGATCCAGCTGAAGCGGGCGATTGCCATTGACGAAAAAACCGCCTTGGCCGGAACCGCCCGGCAACTGCTGGAGAGCATGCGTTAAAGGTCGAACATTAACCCGGTGGACCGCCAGGGACGCTGGTTCTGCTGCGCCTGGCCACCCGGCGACCAGACAGATCTGCGGAGATACCTCCATCCATAGATCCTGATCAATGAACAGGTCGCTGTAGTTGCTACCATTCAGAGGCTTCCGCCATCGGGGCGGCGCATCCGGTCCATATGTACACTTCCGATTCGGTGGCCAGCATGTCGATTCACAGCGAAATCAAAGCCCTGGAACAGGCAATCAACCAGCACATACTGGGACAGGAGGCGCTGGTCAGCCGCCTGCTGATCGCCCTGCTGGCGGACGGACACCTACTGGTCGAAGGGGTACCGGGCCTGGCCAAGACCAGCGTGGTGAAGGTGCTCGCCGCCGGTATCGAGGGCGACTTTCACCGTATCCAGTTCACCCCCGATCTGCTGCCGGCCGATCTCACCGGTACTGAAATCTTCCGCCCCCAGGACGGCAGCTTCAATTTCCAGAAAGGGCCCATTTTCCATAATTTCGTCCTGGCGGATGAGATCAACCGCTCACCGGCCAAGGTGCAGTCGGCGTTGCTGGAGGCGATGGCTGAACGCCAGGTGACCATTGGCCGCACCACCTATCCGCTGGACCCACTGTTCCTGGTGATGGCGACGCAGAATCCAATCGAACAGGAGGGCACCTACCCGCTACCGGAGGCGCAACGTGACCGGTTCCTGCTGCAGGCCAGGGTAGACTATCCGACTCCGGAGGCAGAACAGGCGATGCTGCGCCTGGTCCGGGAACATCGGCGACAGGGCACCGCGGTGGATCAGTTCACCGGTCCCCGGGTATCCCGGGAGACAATTCTGGCGGCGCGCCAGGAGGTGCTCGCCCTGCACCTTGCCGATCCCCTGGAGACCTACATCGTGCAGCTGGTCAACGCCACCCGGCATCCCGCCCCGCACGATCCGGAACTGCAGAACCTGATCGCCTATGGCGCCAGCCCGCGCGGCAGCATCGCCCTGGACCTGGCGGCGCGGGCCCATGCCTGGCTGAACGGACGTGACTATGTCTCGCCAGGGGATATTCACGCCGTGGCGGCGGATGTGCTGCGTCACCGCATCCTGCTCGGTTACGATGCCGAGGCCGACGGGATAACTCCGGATGAGGTGATCAGTCGGCTGCTGGCACGGGTTCCAGTGCCCTGATTCAGCCAGGAGGCACAGCGTGACGCAAGCCAACAGACACTCCCGCCAGCCGACCCCGGATCAGGGGACGAGGGTCTCGGTAGCGGAGCTGATCCGGCTGAGAAGCGAGGCCCGGCGACTCCACGGCTCCCCGACAGATACCGTCAGCAGCCTGTTCCCCGGTGTCTACCGCACCCTGTTCAAGGGGCGCGGCATCGAGTTTGACGAGACCCGCGGCTACCAGTGGGGTGACGACTTCCGCACGCTCGATTGGCGGGTCACGGCCCGCACCGGTCAGTTACACACCAAACTGTTTCAGGAGGAGCGGGAACGCACGCTCTACCTGCTGCTGGATGCCGGTCCAACGATGCAGTTCGGCACCCGCCGGCAGTTCAAGTGGGTCCTCGCGGCCCGGGTGGCCGCCCTGTTCGCCTGGCTGGCAGTGGCCTGTGGTGACCGGGTGGGGGGTGCCCTGTTCGGCGCCAGCAGCGCGGTACGACTGATCCCGCCCGGCAGAGGCGAAGCCGGGGTACGACGTCTGTTTCACCTGCTGGCGGCAACACCCACACCCTTCGCCGGCACCCCCAGTGGACCGGGCGAGGCCCTGCTGCACCTGCGCCGCCTGGCCCACCCCGGCTCGCTGATACTGCTGTTGAGTGACTTCAGCCGGCTGGAGACCCAGGCCCGCGAACAGCTGGCCTACCTTGGCAGACACAGTGAGATCGCAGCGATACAGATATTCGATCCGCTGGAACGGTCACTCCCGCCGGCCGGCCTCTATCCGGTGACCGACGGCATTCATCAGGCACTGCTGGACAGCCGCGACCCACTGCACAGCGACGCCTACGCCACCCGCTTCACGCAACGACAAGCCGCACTACGCCAGCTGTTCAATCGCTACGGGGCACGACTGATCAGCATCAGCACCGACCAGCCACTGCTGACGGGACTGCGCCATGCGCTGCGTCCTCCTGACCGCGCGAATCCCCGGCCTGCCAGACGACCGGGCCGACCATGAACAGTACGCCACCCCCCTCACTGCTGCAGACGCTGCGGGAGATCCAGACACCGGATGCCGCTGCCTGGCTGCCGCTCGCCCCCGGCTGGTGGCTGCTGGCCGGGATCCTGGTCACGGCCCTGCTGTTGCTGATCATCCACGGCTATTGTAGAGGCGCCCTGCGGCGTGCTGCCCTGGCGGAGCTGGAACAGATCCGCCGCTGCTATGCCGCCGAACCCCGCAGCGATCGTCTGGCGGGCGAACTGTCGATGCTGTTACGGCGGCTGGTACTGGTGCGATTCCCCCGGGAAGAGGTGGCCGCACTCACCGGGACGGCATGGCTGCAGTTTCTCGATCACGCCTGCCAACGCCGTCTGTTCAGCCAGGGGGCGGGGCTGGCGCTGGCAAACCACCCCTATGATCCGGACAGTGACTGCGACAGCGAGCGGCTGTTACAGCTTGTTGAAACCTGGATCCGGTGCCTGCGATGATCACCTTTCTCTGGCCCTGGCTGTGGCTGCTGCTGCCCGCCCCGCTGCTGGCACGCCGCTGGCTGCCGCCCAATCGGCACTTTCCCGGCGCACTGAAGATCCCCTTCTATGCACAGATCCAGGCACAGTCCCAGAGCCGCCCCGGCTTCGGCGGCTGGCACCGGGATAGCCTGCTGCCGCTACTGATCTGGTTTCTGTTGGTGGCCACGGTGGCACAGCCGCTCTGGGTGGGGGATGACCAGCCACAGCCGATCAGCGGCCGTGACCTGATGCTGCTGCTCGACGTCTCCGGCAGCATGCGCCGCATGGATTTCCAGCGCGCGGGCGAGCCGGTCAGCCGGCTCGACATGGTCAAACAGGTGGCCGGCCATTTTGTCGAGGGGAGACGGGGGGACCGGGTCGGCCTGATTCTGTTCGGTGACAAGGCGTATCTGCGTGCCTCCCCCAGCCACGACCATGCCGCCATCCAGGCACTGATTGCCGAAAGCGAGATCGCCCTGGCGGGCGAATCTACCGCCATCGGCGATGCGATCGGTCTGGCCATCAAGCGGCTGCAACCCCTTCGATCGCAGAGTCGTGTCGCCATCCTGTTGACCGATGGCGCCAATAACGAGGGACGCATCGCTCCCCGGCAGGCGGCACAACTGGCGCTGCAGGAGGGTATCCGCATCTACACCATCGGCGTGGGGGCCGCCGACTCTCCCGCCCCCAATCCCTACGGCGTCTGGTCCAGCGCCAATGCCGGACGCTTTGAACAGGCTGTTCTGCAGGAGATCGCCGAAACGACCCAGGGCCGCTTCTTCCATGTCCTGGATGCCGCCGGGCTGCAGCAAGCCTATGACCAGTTGGACCGGCTGGAACCGGCGCTGGGGGAGGATATCCATAAATATTACGCCGCCCCCCTCTATCCCTGGCCGTTGGCTCTGGCGCTGCTGCTGAGCCTGTGGCGAGTTTACCCAAAACGGCGCCCGGTTGGCAGCCCCGAAGGAGACCGCCATGGACGGCTTTGATCTGCTGCGTCCCGCCTGGCTGCTGGCGCTGCTGCCACTCGCCCTGCTGCTCTGTTGGCTCTTCCGCAAGACCGGTTCGGCAACACCCTGGCAGTCAGTGGTAGATGCCCATCTGTTGCGCCATCTGCTGCTGCATGACGATCCAAAACGCCACACCGCGCCCCTGATACTGCTGGGCATCGCCTGGAGTCTGGCGGTCGTGGCGCTGGCGGGTCCGGCATGGGAACGGGTCCCGCCACTGCAATTCCGGCCTGATGTGCCGCCCCTGGTGATTGCCCTGGATCTGTCGCGCTCCATGGAGACACGGGACATCACCCCGACCCGCCTCACGGTAGCCAAGGCGAAACTGCGACAACTGCTACAGCAACTTCCCCAGCGCCCGGTAGCCCTGATTGCCTATGCCGGCAGCAGCCACAGCGTCATGCCGTTCACCGAAGACCGGAGGCTGCTGCAGGAGACCCTCACCACGCTCACGCCATCCATGATGCCAAAACAGGGCAGCCGCAGCGCACTGGCCATCACCTTGGCCGGGGAGATGCTGCAGGGCTACAGCCGGGGCAAGGGGGAGCTGCTGCTGGTGACAGACAGTCTCGATCCGGCAGAGCGGATGGCAGCACAACAGGCGGCACGGCAGTTTGCCGGGGCAGGTTTCCAGTTGCTGGTCTATGCTGTGGCGACGTCTCAGGGCGGTTTCATACCGGACAGCGAAACCGGCTATCTGCCCGGCGCCGGGGAGCCGGTCACCTCCCGCCTGACCAGCGGGGATCTGCAACGGCTCGCCGGGCTCGGCGGCGGAGAGTATCAACCGGTGACGCCGGCAAGCGGTGATATTGATGGTCTGCTGGCGGCGGTTGCCGTGCCTGAACCGGCTGACAAAGCCGCCGAACCCGGCCCGGGAACGGTATGGCGGGAGGGCGGCCCCTGGCTGATCACCCTGCTCCTGCCCCTGGCCCTGCTGCTGTTCCGTCACGGCTCGCTGTTCACGGTCTGTCTCGCCGTTGCCATCATCAGCCCACCGGCCGAGGCGCTGGAGTGGCGCGACCTCTGGCTCACCCCTCATCAGCAGGGCATGCAGGCACTGGAACGGCAGCAGCCGGACGAGGCCGAGCGGCTGTTCAGTGATCCACTGTGGCGCGGCATCGCCCAGTACCAGCAGGGGAAATATACCGAGGCACTGGCCAGTTTCAGCCAGGCTCCATCCGCCCTGGGACACTTCAACCGGGGCAACACCCTGGTGCACCTGGGCAGACTGGACGCTGCGACTGCGGCCTATCAGCAGGCGCTGCAACTTGACCCCGGCATGGCGGACGCACGCTACAACTTGACACTGGTGGAGCAGGCATTGACCGCGCTGGAGAGAGCGGCGACAGCCGACAGACCCGTGCCGGCACCGCAAAAGAGTGAAACGGACAAGGCCCCCACCCGAAGCGCGGAAGCGCTGCTGGATGCCCCCACCGCCCAGGACCGGCAGCAGCCGAAAGGCGAGGCACCCGCCGATATCGGACAGACCGGCGCGGCGGGCGGCGGCGCCATGATGATGCAGGGTGGTGAACACCCGGAGCAGCAGCAGGGCACGACCGCAGGGGAAGGGATGAGCGAGGGTGAAGCGGAGCGGCAGCAGACCGCAGAAGATGTGGCACGCCAGAGCGGTCGCGATGATCTCTCCCGGGAGGCGGCCGAGGGCAGGCAGCAGACACCGGAGATCGCCCCCAGCCATTTTCAGGAGCCGGAACAGCCGGCACGACCCGAGGCGATGACCGATCCGGCCGCCACCGGTACACAACCCGGCAACCGGCCTGCAGCCGGTGATCGGCAGCAGGCGCCACAGGAGCCGTCGACAACGGCAACGCCCGCTGCCCCGGTCAGTACAGGGAGCGCTGACGAGCATGGCCACAACCGGGAGCAGCAGCAGGCACTGCGGCACTGGCTGGACGGCATCGAGAGTGACCCCGGCGGCCTGTTGCGGGAGAAGTTTCGCCGTGAATACCGGCGTCACCCGGACACCAGTGAGGAGGTCGCCCCATGGTGAGAGGATGGCTCTGCGGCGGCCTCCTGTGGATGCTCGGCACCCTGCCTGGCCTGCCGTCGCCGGTCATGGCCACGGAATCCCCCCGGATCGAGGCCCGGGCCGAACCGTCAAACCCCTTCCTGCAGCAACAGGTTCGCTACACCCTGCGCCTCTATCGCGACTCCCATCTGCAGCAGGGACACTTCGTCGAACCGGCCATCGCCGGTGCCATCCTGCTGCCGCTGGCGTCGCCCCCGCCCCGGCAGGTGGAGGAACAGGGACACCGCTACGAACTGCTGGAGCAGCGTTATCTGCTGTTTCCCCAGCAGAGCGGTACGCTGCACCTGCCAGCGCCGGTATTCAGCAGTCGCACGCTGTTTATCCAGGGCCAGCCGCTCACCCTGGAGGTCAAACCACCACCCGCCGGGACGGCGGTGGAGAACTGGCTCGTGACCCCCGAGCTGCGCATCACCGAACAGTGGCAGACCCCGACCGCGCCCTGGCGGACCGGCGATCACCTGCAGCGCACCATTACGCTACAGGCCGAGGCGCTGACCGGCGCACAGCTTCCCCGCATCCAGCCACCCGTCGTCGACGGCATGCAGATTCAGCACCTGGGATCCGACATCGAGGACGCCGTGCAGGCGGGGCGGCTCACCGGCCGACGCCACGAGCAGTTCCTCTATGTCCCGCAACGGGCCGGGCGGTTCAGCATCTCACCGCTCGATATCCCCTGGTTCAACAGCACCACGCAACAACAGGCCTGGAGCCGACTGCCGGGGCGTCAGTTGTCGGTCATCGAGTCTACCCGGGCGGGTTCGATCACCGACCCAGCCGTTACCGGGGCATTGCCCGCGCCTGACACGGCCACATCTTCAGCCGCCACCTCATCCGCCGGGGGGATTCCACTGACGCTCATCGCTGGCCTGCTCGCAGGCGCGCTCGGGCTCCTGCTGCTGCGCCGTTTCACCAGCATGAAAAGCGTACGGCAAAAAACAGCCTCAGCGTGGTGGGAAATACGCCTGATCAGCACCTGCCGAAAACCGACAGCGGCGACCTTGCTGCAGCTGCTGCGGGAGTGGTTCCGGTCCCGGGACGATGCCGCGGCACCGTTCAGTCTTATTGCACTGGCCAACCAGTGCAACGATCCCGCCATCAAATTCGCCCTGCTACAGCTCGATCAGGCGCTCTATGCCGGGAACGGGGAGACTTTCCCGCTCCGCCGGCACCTGCCGGCACTGCGCAAACTGCTGCGGTCGCCATCGGCTGAATCCTCCCGCCGGCGACCGGATCCGTTGCCGCCACTCTGGCAATAAACGGATACCGGTTGGCAGACATCAGAATCAACGTCGCCCGCATAAATCCGAGGGGGCTGTCAGCGCCGGGAATACCCCCCACAACGTGTCGCCAGCCCCCGGTGAGAGAATGGGGCATTTGGGTAATGAGCGGGGTTTCTCTCATTTGCCGATATATAAACAGCATCCAATGCCTTCACCATTCCCACACTTTCGGCAGCAGTTCGGCAAACCCCGCGCGGGGCAAGGGCTTGCTCAGGTAGTACCCCTGCACCATATCGCAGCCCTGTCTGGCCAGGAACTCCAGTTGCTCCCGGGTCTCCACGCCCTCCGCCACGGTTTCCAGCCCCAGCTTCTGGGCCAGTGAAATACTGGCTTCGACAATCGCTTCATCACTGCGGTCCTTGCCAAGTCCCGCGACAAAAACCTGGTCGATCTTCAATACGTTAAGAGGGAACTGTTTCAGATAGGCAAGTGATGAATAGCCCGTGCCAAAATCGTCAACTGCCGTGCGCACCCCCATGGCATGCAGGGCACTCAGGATCTGGGCGGCACTCGCCGGATCCTGCATCACGATATTTTCGGTAATCTCCAGCTCCAGGCAACCGTATTCCATACCCTCATCCCTGACCGCCCGGCGGATTTTTCCCAGCAGATCGGAATCGCTGAACTGGGATGCGGAGACATTCACCGAGATGCGCAATCCCGGATGCCCCGCATCACGCCATGCACGATGCCAGCGGCAGGCTTCCCGCAGCACCCACTCACCAACCGGTATGATCAGGCCGGTATTCTCCAGCAGGGGGATAAATTCGGTCGGCGGAATCAATCCCTTTAATGGGTGCAGCCAGCGCAGCAGCACTTCCGCTCCCACCATGTGACCGGCGCCCAGATCGATCTGCGGCTGGCAGTGAAGCAGAAACTGTTCATGTTCCAGGGCACGGCGCAGATCGGCCTCCATCGCCAGATACTCATGACCGTGGGCGTTCATCTCCGAGGCATAAAAACGGTACTGGTTACTGCCCGACGCCTTGGCCTGGTACATGGCGGTGTCGGCATGTCGCAGCAGATCCTCACAGCGGGAGCCATCATGGGGATAGAGTGCGATACCGGTACTGAAGGTCACATACACTTCATGTTGTCCAATAGTGACAGGCCGCTCGAATGCCGCATGCAGTTTGCGCAGCACCGCCAGCACCCCATCGGCACCCGCCAAGTCATCCGCCACAATGGTAAATTCGTCACCCCCGTGCCGCACCACCGTATCACTGGGCCGCAGACAGGCTGTCAGTCGCGTCGCCACCCGTTGCAGCAGGAGATCGCCCAAGGTGTGTCCCAGGTTATCGTTGATTCTTTTGAAGTTGTCCAGATCGAGAAACAGGACCGCGATACAGCGGCCATGGCGGCGCGCCCGTTCCAGCGCCGATGAAAAGTGCTCGACCAGAAAAAACCGGTTGGGCAGGCTGGTCAAGGCATCATGGGTGGCCTGGTGCTGCAGCTCCTCCTCATAGCGATAGCGCTCGGAAATATCCCGCGCAATGATGGAGAGATGTTCCACTTCGCCCCCCTCATTTTGATGTGCTATCACCACCAGCGAAACCGGCATCCGCCGCTCATTGAGGACGCGCAACACCGCCTCCCCCGCCCAGTAGCGATGTTCACGCACATAGGGGATAACATCGACCTGCAACTGCTCGACCAGCTCCTCCGGAAAGATATCCTTCAAACAGCGTCCCTCCAGCACCTCGCCAGCTTCGAAATTAAGCAGCCGCCGGCCGGAGCTGTTCAGGTAGCGCAGGCGTCCATCCGGTTCATGGATGGCAACCAGATCAGGGGTTGCCTCAAGCACCGCCGACAAACGATTGCGTTCCATTTCCGCCTGCACGCGTGCCGTGATATCCCTGCCGGTCGAGACAAAGTGGCTGATACTGCCCTGCGCATCCTTGAGGGGGGTAATCACCTTCTCTTCATAAAACAGCTCGCCGTTCTTGCGCCGGTTGACCATGGTTTCATGGTATACCGCTCCCCTGTTGATGGTGTGCCACAGGTTTTGATAAAAGTCATCGCTGTGATGACCGGAACGCAGGATAGCCGGCGTAAGCCCTTTCATCTCTTCCGCACTGTATCCGGTGAGCCGCTCGAATGACGGATTCACATACTCGATCACTCCCTGGGGATCGGTGATCAAGATGCTGTCTGCCGCCTGGGTAACAGCCAGGGAGAGTTTGCGCAGCATCTGCTGGTTCTGGCGACTCTCCCGTCGATTGCGGGCCTCACGCAGCTCCCGATCAATGCTGGGTAACAGGCGCGCATACTGACCCTTCATGACGTAATCGTGGGCGCCGGATTTCATCGCCGCGACCGCGGCCTCTTCACCAATCGTTCCGGAGACAAAGATAAAGGGAATATCCGGATCCTGTTCACGCACCATCGCCAATGCCCGGCTGCCGCTGAAGGAGGGCATGGAGTAATCGGACAGGATGATGTCCCACGGTTTTTGCAGGGCCGCCCTCAGGCTGGCTCCTGTTTCGACACACTCCCACTCGAACAGGAGACCACCCGCCTTGATATGGTCAACCAGTAACAGCGCATCGTTCTCATCATCCTCAATGATGAGCAGCCGCAACGGTTTCAGCTGTGCATCGGATCTCATCTTGGTGACCTCCAGATCCACAATCAGTCCGGTGGCGGCTGGTTCAGCAGCAGCCAGTAGAGGCCGATCTGCCCCGCTACCTTGACAAACTCATCAAAATCCACCGGCTTGCGGACGTAACTGTTGGCGCCCAGGGTGTAACCCTTGAGTCGGTCTTCATCCTCGTTGGAGGAGGTAAGGATAACCACCGGCAGCAACCTTGTGCGCGCGTCGGCCCGTATTTTATGCAGAACTTCCAGTCCATCGATTTTGGGCAGCTTCAGATCCAGCAGCACCATCGCCGGCTGGTCATGGAGGTCACGACCGGCATAACTGCCGGTTGCAAACAGGTAGTCCAGCGCCTCGACACCATTGCGTGCCACCACCACCGGGTTGCCGACATGATTGGCCGACAACGCCTCGATGGTGAGCAGTTCATCATCCGGATTGTCCTCCACCAACAGAATTGCGCCGTTCTTCATGGCAGACTGTCCGGCTGATCGAGCATGAAGTGAAACGCCGCACCCTCGCCGACGGCACCTTCGGCCCAGATGCGGCCACCATGTTTGCTGATAATGCGTTGCACCGTCGCCAGGCCGATACCGGTACCAGAGAATTCGCTGGTATCGTGCAGACGCTGAAATGCACCGAACAGCTTGCCGGCATAGGCCATGTCAAACCCCGCGCCGTTGTCCCGGACGGTGTAGACATAGTGCGCACTGTCGTCCACACCGCCGGTCACTTCAATCGCCGCCTGCCCGGTGTGGCAGGTGAACTTCCAGGCATTGCCCAGCAGGTTCTCCAGCATCACCCGCAACAGCCGCGGGTCACCCTGGGCATAGAGTTCGGGCTGAACCATCACCCGGACAGCGCGGTTGGGCTCCTGGTCACGCAGACCGGCAATGACATCCCGGGCCATGCGGGACAGGTCAACCAGCTCCTGCTTCACCTCGGCGCGGCTGACCCGCGACAACTTGAGCAGATCATCGATCAGCATCGCCATGCGCTGGGCCGCCGCACGCACCCGGTTCAGCCGATCCCTGCCCCGTTCGTCCAGCGCCTCCGCGTAATCGCTCAACAAGGTTCGGCTGAAGCCGTCCACTGCCCGCAATGGGGCACGCAGATCATGGGATACGGAATAGGAGAACGCCTCCAGCTCCTGGTTGGTCGCTTCAAGCGCTATGGAACGGGCCTGCAGTGTCTCGTTGAGCTCCCGTATCTGGAGTTCAACCTCCTTGCGACGGCTGATATCTTCCAGTATGCCGTCATAGTACTGGTCACCGGATGGACTCCGGGTCAGCACCGCCGTCACCGAGGCGTGGAAATTATTGCCACGCAGCGTTTTCAGATCGTACTCCCGGCTCTTCAACTGCCCCTGGCGGTGCAGGTTGGTGAAAAAATCATCCTTCCGGGTGAGATCACAGAAAAAGTCGCCGAGCGAATACTCCAGCAGCTCTGCGGCGGATTCGGCCTCAAAGATGGCCACCATTGCGCCATTGGCTTCCAGCAGGCGAGCATTGTCATGGGCGGCAATGCGAAACACCCCGATTGGCAAATTGTCCACCAGCTCCTGATACCGGGTTTCCATCTGGAGCCGCGCCGCCTCGGTCTGCCTGCGCAGAGTGATATCACGAATGATACTGGTCACCAGCAGTTCCTGTCCCATTTTCAAAGGACTCAGACTGATCTCCACCGGGAACTCCGAACCGTCCCGGCGCAACCCGTACAGCGCGGTCTCAACCCCCATGGGCCGGGCAACCGGATGCTCGGAATACGCCTCCCGAAAAGCGGCATGTCGCTCACGAAAGCGCTCCGGCACCAGAATCTCCAGTCGCTCACCGACCAACACATCACGGGAGTAGCCAAACCATTTCTCCGCCTGTGCATTGATCAACCGGATCACCCCCTGCTTGTCAACGATCACAATGGCATCCGGCGCCGACTCCAGCAGCCCGCGGAAGCGGGCTTCACGGTCCCGGATAGCGGCCTCGCTCTTACGCCGCAAGTAGTCCTTTTGTGCGACCACTGCGCTGATAACAGTCAACAGGAACGCCAGCAACAGAAAGACCACAAACAGGTTGCGACTACGTTCCCCCATTCGGCTCAGCAATACCGATTCGGGCAGATAGCTGACCAGAAACCAGCGCCGCGCATTGGGACCCACCGGCGAGGTTTCCGGGTCGAAGCGGTGATAGGTGACCAGCGCGCCATCCTGAATCAACTGTGATGTCGCCGGGCCCAACTGCAGGGTTTTCCACAACACCGGATAGGTCTGGGCAAAGTCGGCCGGGGGATCTTCCCGGTTCATAAAGGCCCACTCCAGCTCGGGCGTGGGGCCGAGCAGCCAGTATCCTTCCGCATTGAGCAGCCAAAGCCCCACCTGATTCTGGTTACGGATGTTGCGCAGACGATCCAGAAGTCGCTGCCCGAGATAATTGACCACCACCAGTCCACGCAGGCTGTTCTCCCGGTCAAACACCGGCGTTCCCAGCCGAATCATCGGTTTGAAAGGCTGCTCGATACGCCGGCTTTCAATATTGAGATCAAACGGCGAGACATAAATATCACCTGCATCCAGTGCGAGAGTTTTCGCCACATAATAACGGGCGGATTTATTCTGAAGGGCCCCCTCAGGAACACGCCGGGGCTGTCCGTTGTTCCAGTTGACGCGCACCATTTCCCTCCCCTGCTCATCTATCAGCCGGATCTGATCATAGATTCCACGGTGACGGATGAAGGCCAGCAGATCATCCCCCAGGCGCACCAATGCCTCGGGATCCCCGGTATCGATCCAGCGATGCAGGGCGGATTGTTCGGCGAGATAGCGCGTGTCGCCACGCAACATCTCCAGTTCAGCATTGATCAGCTGCCGGGCCAACTCGACCCCGTGCCGCTCATCGTTACGCGCCACCATTGTCAGCGCCGCATAATCGACGCGAAAAAGGAACCAGAGAGCCAGCCCAAGCAGCAGCAATGACGATACCCATAAACCCATGAATTTATAGGTGTATTGTCTATCCAGCATGATCCACCCATTGGCAGAAGCGTTACCGGATGGCGATCAGTACCGATCTCTCCTGAATGTGGCTTTCCTCCGGCAATTTACAGCTATTCTAGTCAAGTTTTGGCGGTGATGTGGATTCGGAAGTTTTTGGGATCAGGTAGAAGGCAACCCGATGCGGCGTCGGCGCATCGGTGCAATTACCTCCTCCCAGATAAAAGTAATGTGACAACCGATCAGCGGCGCCAGAATGACGGACTCAGCACCACCAACAGCGTAAAAATCTCGAGACGCCCCAGCAGCATGGCGAAGGAAAATATCCACTTGGCCGAATCGGATACCGACTGGAAGTTGGCAGCCACCTTGCCCAGTCCCGGACCCAGATTATTCATGCAGGTGGCCACGGCGCTGAAGGCAGTGACTTGATCCAGCCCCTGTCCCATGAGAAACAGCATGAAAAGCACGAAGGTGGCCACGTAAACACTGAAAAAGCTGCGCACCGCATCGGCCACCCGCACGTCGATCACCTTGCCCTGCAGCTGTAGCGGCTTGATCATGGATGGGTGCATCAAACGCTGGATCTCCAGCCCGGCCCCCTTGCCCATGATGACGAAGCGGATCACTTTCATGCCTCCGGCGGTGGAGCCGGCACAGCCACCGACAAAGCTGATCAGGATCAACAGCAGCGGCAGCAGGGTCGGCCAGACAGAAAAATCATCAATGGCGAAACCGGTGCTGGTCACTACCGAGGCGACAGTAAAGCTCGCATAGCGCAGTGACTCCAGCACCCCCTCCTTCGCCCCTTCCCCATAGAGCACAGCACTGGTCAGCAGAACTACTGCGGTGACAAACAGCAGAAACACACGGACCTCGACACTCTCCCAGTAGGGGCGTACCGACAGCCGCTTCCAGACCAGAAAGTGAACGCCGAAACTGATCCCGCCGATCAGCATGAACAGGCTCGCCACACTCTCAATAAAGACGCTGTCAAAATAGGCGAGACTGGCGTCATGGGTAGAGAAGCCGCCGGTAGAGACCGTGGAGAAGCTATGGGCAATGGCATCATAGAGGCTCATGCCACCCACCCAGTAGAGCAGCGCACAGACCACCGTCATCACCAGATAGAGTTTCCACAATGCCTGGGCAGTGTTGGCAATCCGCGGGGTCAGCTTCTCATCCTTCATCGGGCCCGGCGTCTCGGCCTTGAACATCTGCATGCCACCGATGCCCAGCATCGGCAGCAGGGCGATCGCAGAGACCACCACACCGATGCCGCCGAGCCACTGCATCTCCTGGCGGAAAAAGAGTATCGAGGGCGGCAACTCATCCAGTCCGGTGATCACCGTGGCGCCGGTGGTGGTGAAGGCGGAGACGGATTCAAACAGGGCATCGGCGATGCTCAGACCAGGGCCGAAGATAAAAGGCAGCATACCGAGCAGGCTGGTCACCAGCCACATCACCACCACAATAATGAAGCCATCCCGGGTGCGCAGCTGGGTCTTCTGTTTTGCCGACAGCAGCCAGATCACCAATCCACTGAGCATGCTGAACAGCACCAGCAGTGAAAAATGCACGGTCTCGCCGTCATGATATAGTAGCGAGATGGTTAAAGGCGGCAGCAGGCTGCCACTGAACAGCAACAGCCAGATTCCGAGTATATTGGCAATGATGGCGGGATTCATGAGGCCTGAGAACTCTGCAACTCTCCGATGCATTGATTATCGGAACAAGGTTCGGCAAGGTCACGTAAAAAAACTATAAAAAACTTATGTTTTTCTTATTCCTGGAATACCAGGACCGGCGGAAAGAAGCCCTCCCCTTAATCGATGGACACGCTACCCATGCCCACCCGGATCGACGACTTACACCCGGATCCCCTGTTCACGACCAGACCCCTGGCTTATGCCGGTGCCCTAGTCATTGTCCTGCTATCAATCAGTCTCGCCTTCCTGCTGCATCGTCTGATGCCCCATGCCAACCTGTCGCTGCTGTTTCTGACCGGCGTCCTGATCATCTCCGCCCGCACCGGCCTGGGCCCATCACTGGTGGCCAGCGTATTGAGTTTTCTCGCCTTCAACTTTTTTTTCACACCGCCCTATTACACCTTTGAAGTGGCCGACGATGGGGACGTGGCCAGCCTCATTTTCTTTCTGCTCATGGCCGCCATTACCGGCAATCTGGCGGCACGCATGCACCAGGAGATGAGCAAACGCCGTCTCTCCCTGAATCGCATCTCCACGCTCTATGAGTTCAGCCGTCGCCTCTCTTCCGCCGCCAGCACTGAGGAGGTGCTGGAGACACTGGTTGACCACTTCACGCAGTTCCTGGAGTGCCCGGTCGCGGTTTATCTCCCGGACAGCAACAGCGTTCCGGTGTTACGTGCGGGCGCCAACCCGGCCGCCCCTGGCCTGGATATCGCACAGGCATGGTCAGAGGTGGCATCCGAACCGCTGATACAGGAGCAGTGGCGGCTGTTGCCACTCATCACTGACCGGGAGCCCGTGGGTATGCTGATAGTGAATAGCGAGCTGGTGGATGGTGAGGAGCTCGATCTGTCCCGCAGTCTCTGTCAGCAGGCCGCCATTGCCCTGCACCGCACCCAGCTGGTGGCGGACCTGGAGCAGGCTCGGCTGATCTCGGAAACCGAGCAGTTACGCTCCGCCCTGCTGTCATCGGTATCCCATGACCTGCGCACGCCGCTCGCCTCCATCATCGGCTCCACCACCAGCCTGCTGGAGTATGGTGAAAGTTTCAGTCATGAAAACCGCACCGAGCTGCTGGAGACCGTGGTCGCAGAGGCACAGCGACTGGATCGGCACATCCAGAATCTGCTGGATATGACTCGCCTCGGTCAGGGCAGTCTGAGCCTGCGTCGTGACTGGGTCGATCTGCATGACATCGTCGCAAGCGCCATGCAGCGGATGGACGATACACTGAAAGGGTGGTCAGTAAAAATAGCCATTGCTCCCGATCTTCCCCTGCTCTGGGTGCACGGTGTTTTGATTGAACAGGCGCTGGTGAATCTGCTGGATAACGCGGTACGCTTTTCACCGCCCACCGGCACGATTACCCTGACAGCTCACCGCATGGACAATCAGGTGGAAATTCTGCTGTGCGATGAGGGACCCGGCATACCCACGGATCAGCGTGAAAAAATATTCGACATGTTCTACACCGCCCGCCAGGGTGACCGCGCCAGCCGTCAGGGCACCGGGTTGGGGCTGGCTATCGTGCGCGGTATGATCGTGGCGCATGATGGCACGGTCACGGCCCATGGCGGTACCCAAGGATGCGGCACCTGTATGCAGATCCGGCTGCCTGTGGGGCAGCCTGAAAGCAGCGGAATATAACATGCCAGACGAAACCATTCTGATCGTTGAAGATGAGGCACAGATACGCAAATTTCTGCGTATCAGTCTGGAAGCCCACCACTATACCGTTCATGAGACCCGCCTCGGCGAAGAGGGGCTGGCCCTATGCGCCACTGTTCAGCCACACCTGGTGATTCTCGATCTGGGACTGCCGGATATGGATGGCCATCAGTTCATTTCGCGCCTGCGGGAGTGGTCTGACATACCCATCATCGTGTTATCGGTGCGCGCCGATGAGACCCAGAAGGTGACAGCACTGGATGCCGGAGCCAATGACTATGTCACCAAACCGTTCGGCATCAGTGAACTGATGGCGCGTATCCGGGTGGTGCTGCGTGACGCCCACCGCTCCAGCACGACCCAGAGCCTGTTCGAATCCCAGGGGCTGCGGGTCGATTTCACCCAGCGTGAGGTAACGGTCGACGGCAGGCCCATCCACCTGACTAAAAAAGAGTACGAGCTGTTACGACTGCTGATCGCCTCACCGGGGCAGGTACTGACCCACCAGCAGATTCTGGGTGCGGTATGGGGCCCCGCACAACAGGAGGAGACCCATTACCTGCGGGTATTGGTGGGTCAACTGCGCAACAAGCTGGGCGACGATCCGGCACATCCGCGCTTTGTCACCACAGTGCAGGGTGTCGGTTACCGGCTGGCCATTCCCCTGGCGCTGGATGACCACGGCTGACTCTGTAATCACCATGCCCCGTTCCCGTAGATTCTGACACGGTTCGTTTCACGCAGCGCACTCCATCCCCACCATCGGCACCCACGGAGCGCATTAACCCCCATCGATGCCGTACCACCCACTGTTCCCCCCGCACAGGCAACTAATCGGATGCCGGCTTATCCACACTGAGGTCATCGTCCCAATCGGCCGGGTCTTCCGGGAAATCGTCCAGTGGCCCCAGTGGTCGCTCATCACGCTCGAACAGCTGGCCGCTCTGCATATACATCGAGAGCAGGCGGGCCACCGCCAGCACCGATTTCTCATGGGTCCGTTCATGGCCGTGTGAAGCGTCCAGGGCAAAACAGATCAGGCCGGTACGGATATCATTGCCGGCCTCTACCGCCGCCGCCGAGTCACTGCGGTAATAACGGAAAACATCCCGGCTGTGTTCGATGCCGCAGGTCTGGCAGAGGGAGATCAGCCGCCGCGTCAGGTACCAGTCAAACGGTCCGCTGGAGTCCTGCATGGCGATGGTTACGCCGTACTCGGATGTATTCTGTCCCGGCGCGATGGTGCCGTTGTCCACCGCCAGCAGTTCCGCCACATCACCATGCAGGATGTGCGAGGCACCGACTCCGGTCTCCTCGGAGATGGTGAACAGCAGGTGGCAATCCATCGGCAAGGGCACCTTGGCGTCACAGATCGCCTTGGCCGCCGCCAGTACCGCCGCCACGCCCGCCTTGTCATCGAGTAAGCGGGAGACCCAGAAACCGTTGTCGAGAAATTCCGGCTGCGGGTCGATGGAGATCATGTCCCCCGGGTGGATGCCCAGCTGCTCCAGGTCGGCATAGCCATGCACCGGCTCATCCAGACGCAGCTCCAGGTTCTGCCAGCTTGCCTCCTGGGTATCCACCTGCTTGCCGAACACATGCCCGGATGCCTTCAGTGGCAGCAGGGTGCCGCGGTACTGAACGCCCTTGTCGACATACAGCGTAACCCGGGCACCCTCGGCGGAGCGCGCCGGCCAGGTGCCGACCGACACCACCTCCAGCCGGCCATTCGATTTCAGATTCTTGACCATGGCACCGAGGGTATCCAGATGGGCGACAACGGCCCGGTCCGGCGAGTGTACCTCGCCATAAAGGTTGGCCCGGATGGCGCCGCGCCGGGTCAGTTCGTATTCAACGCCCATCGCTTCCAGCTTGTGGCACACCAGCTGTACCACGCTGTCGGTCATGCCGGTAGGGCTGGGCACATGCAACAATTCCAGCAGGGTTTCGCGCAGATAGCTACGGTCGATATCGAGAATCTTCATGGGCTCACCTGTTTGCCAGGGCCGTTTGGGGAAACAGCATATCCAGTAGTTTTTCAGCCGTGGGCTGGGGTTCATGATTGGCCAGCCCCGGGCGCTCGTTGGCTTCAATAATGGCGTAATCCGGGCGCTCCACATCCGGCACGATAAAGTCAAAACCGACCAGGGGCATGTCCAGCACCTGGGCCCCACAGACGGCCGCCTTGACCAGTGCCGGATGCAGCCGATCGGTCACATCCTGCAGGGTGCCACCGGTATGCAGATTGGCGGTCTTGCGCACCTTCAGCGGCTGCCCCTTGGGCAGGACCTGATCCATGGCGAGGCCGGCGTCGCTGATACAGCGTTCCGTCTCCTCATCCAGCGGAATCACGCTCTCACCCTGGGTGGCCGCCGCCCGCCGTCGACTCTGCTTGCGGATCAGTTCGGCTATCGTGTGCTCTCCATCACCCACCACCGAGGCGGGGCGGCGCACCGCCGCGGCCACCACTTCATCATTGATGACGATGATCCGCACATCGTCACCCGACACGAAACGCTCGCCCACCACCCGCTCGCAATAGCCCGCGGCGGTGGCGTAGGCCGCCGCCACCTCGTCCGGTTCGCTCAGGTCGACGCAGACGCCAATACCCTGTTCGCCACGCGCGGGCTTGATGACGATGCGCTGATGCCGCTGCAGAAAAGCCAGCGCCTGCTCTTCACTCTGCAGCAGTTCCTGTTCCGGCACATGCAGCCCGGCCCGGGAGAGAAAACGTCGCGTTACCGCCTTGTCATCACAGCGGCTCATGGCCACTGCACTGGTGTAATCCGTCAAAGACTCCCGGCAGCTGACCGTCCGGCCACCCAGGCTCAGGTCGAAGAAACCACCCGCGGCATCGACAATGTCCACCACGATGCCCCGGCGATACGCCTCATCGACAATGATCTGGGCGTAGACATTCAGCTTCTCATCCGTCTTGGGGCCGATATAGAGCTGCTCATTGATGGCGTTCTTGGTCTTGATGCAGTAAACCGGCACCTGGAAAAAGCCGAGTTTTTCGTACAGCTGGATCGCCTGCTCATTGTTATGCATCACCGACAGGTCCATGAACGAGCGTCCGGCGGCTTTGAAGGCGTTGGCCAGGGCGATCACCAGCGCCTCGCCGACGCCGGCATGCAGGCACTGGGGGTCCACCGCCAACGCCCAGAGGCTGGAACCGTTGTCGGGATCTGCAAACGCCCGGTAGTGATCGACCCCGGTGACACAACCGATCGCCAGCCCGCTCTGTTTCTCGACTGCCAGCAGAATCCGCAACTCCGGATGCTGCTGCTGGTAGTCGAAGAAGCCATCCCGCATCGGCACCATGGAGCGTGCCTTGTAGATCCGGTTGATCTGTTCGACATCCCCGGCACTGGCGATCGAGCGGATCTCGATACCAGGCCCGACAGTTTCAGCCAGCGCCGCCTGTTCCAGGTTCAGCCGGTAAGTGAGGGAGGGGTCGATGAACAGCTCCTGGGGCGCGCGTGACACCACTACCTGTGGATCACGGCTGTAGAGCGCCACATCACGACGCCCCAGATGCTCATCCCGCAGTTGGTCGGCCAGTTGCCGGCTGGAGCGGAAGGTCTGGCCGAAAATCAGCCGGCCCCATCCGCAATCCACTATCGCCTGCTTTTCCAGCTCATCGGCAATCGAGCTGGGCGGGGCGCCCCAATGTTTGAGTGACCCCATCTGCTCGATATTGAGATTACCGTTCATTCCTTTCTCTGGTTTACTCATTGTTCTCGCCCTAGAGATGATGGGTCTGCAGCCACAACTCCAGCAGGGCCACCTGCCACAGCTTGGAGCCCCGTAACGGGGTAATATGATCCTTCGGATTATCCAACAGCCGGGCCAGGTAGTCACGGTTGAACAGTCCACGATTGATGGCGCGGGTATCGTTCAGTGCATCCCGCACAAAATCCAGATAGGGACCCTCGATATACTTCAGTGCCGGTACCGGAAAGTAGCCCTTGGGACGATCGATCACCTGGTGCGGGATCACCTGGCGCGCCGCCTCCTTCAACACCCACTTGCCGTCACCGTGCACTTTCAGATCGGCCGGCACCCGACCGGCCAGCTCCACCAGTTCATGATCGAGGAAGGGTACGCGCGCCTCCAGGCCCCAGGCCATGGTCATGTTGTCGACCCGCTTCACGGGGTCATCCACCAGCATCACGGTGGTATCCAGATGCAGCGCCTTGTCCGCCGCACTGCCGCCCTCCTCATGGCTGAACTGCTGTTCGATAAAGGCACCGGCGTAGTCGGACTGCACATGCCCGGACTGAATCAGGCTGGAATATTCAGCAAAGTCACGATCCATGAAGAGACGCTGATAATCGGCTGCACCGTTGCTGCTTTCCAGTAGCGGCGGGTACCAGTGGTAACCGCCGAACACCTCATCGGCACCCTGCCCCGACTGAACCACCTTGAGGTGTTTTGAAACCTCCTGGGAGAGCAGGTAGAAGCCAATATTGTCATAGCTGACCATCGGCTCGGACATGGCACCGAAGGTTTCCGGGAGCGTTTCAAGCAAGCGGCTGGAAGGGACCTTGATCTTATGATGATCGGTCTGGAAGTGCTCGGCAATCAGGTCCGAGTACTGGAACTCATCCCCCTTCTCGCCGCCGGCCTCCTCGAAGCCGACCGAGAAGGTACTCAGTCCGGCCTGCCCCTGCTCCGCCAGCAGGCCGACGATCAGGCTGGAGTCGAGACCACCGGAGAGCAGCACACCCACCGGCACGTCCGCCACCATGCGCCGGCGCACCGAACGCCGCAGCGCCTCCAGTACCCGCTCCTGCCACTCCCCGGCAGTGACGGCATGGTCCTCTTCCCGACTGCCTACCCGCAGGTGCCAGTAGGTTTCACTGCGCTGGGAGCCATCCTGTTCATAGATCCGCAGAGTCGCCGGTGGCAGTTTGCGCACCCCCTTGAGCAGCGTGAAGGGAGCCGGAACCACGGCGTGGAAACTCATGTAATAATTGAGCGCCACCGGGTCGATACCGGTGTCGATGTCACCTGCTTCCAGCAGTGCCGGCAGGGTCGAGGCGAAGGCCACGCGGCCGGCTGTTTCGGCGACATAGCAGGGCTTGATGCCGAGACGGTCCCTGGCCAGCACCAGACGCCCGGAGTCCCGCTCATGGATGGCGAAGGCGAACATGCCGTTGAACCGCTTTACGCACTCGATCCCCCAGGCATGATAGGCCTTGAGCACCACTTCGGTATCACTGTGGGAGAAAAAACGGTATCCCTGGCCTTGCAACTCTTCGCGCAGTTCCCGATAGTTATAGATACAGCCGTTGAACACCAGATCCAGCCCCAGTTCCGCATCCACCATGGGCTGCTGGGCATGCTCTGACAGATCGATCACCTTCAGGCGACGATGCCCCAGTGCCAGCCCGTTTCGGGTCAGGATTCCTTCGCCATCAGGACCCCTGGGGGCCAGTTTGCGGGTCATTCGCTCTACCCGTCCGACAGCTGCTTCACCCACTCCGGGTGCATAGATCCCGGCAAAACCACACATATAAAACTCCTGTTGTATGACACGGCATCTCGACGGAGATACCCGCCCCCGGTCAGAGGGCCTTCTCTTGCACATATTAATCCGGTATTATTACACTTCTAATGTTTAGAGTACAAACTATTTGCGGCAACATTGGTTGAAAAATGAAAACTGGCTATAATCCATCACCCTTCAAATTCAACCTGACTCAGCTCATGGCCGAAACCCAGTACTGGCATGACGTGCTTGTCTCTCTGCGCCGCATCATTCGCGCAACGGATCTGCAATCGAAACGGATGGTGAAGAGTTGTGGCCTGACCATCCCCCAGATCATGGTGCTGCGGGCCATCAATGCCCTGGGTGATGTGACGGTGAAACGGATATCCGATGATGTCTCCCTCAGCCAGGCGACGGTCACCACGATTCTCAATCGCCTCGAGGATAAAAAACTGGCTGAACGGGTGCGCAGTAGCGTCGACAAACGGGTGGTCAATGCCCGGCTGACCGAAGCCGGCGCCGCGGTGCTGCTGGCAACCCCGCCCCTGCTGCACGAAAAATTCATAGAGCGGTTTGAGGCGCTGGAAGACTGGGAAAAGACCCAGATCCTCTCCGCGCTGCAACGTGTCGCCACCATGATGGACGCGGAAACCATTGATGCCTCGCCGCTGCTGGACATCGCCTCGCCCAGTCCCTGAACAGCCTCACCGACAATCTCGCCGGGCCACGCCGCGCTTTGACCAGCGCTTCTCTAGGTTGCACCACTGATCGATGTGTAGCGCTCGATGGTCTGTCGCAACAAGCGTTCATCCACCGGTTTGGCGAGAAAATCATCCATCCCCGCTTCGGCACAGGACCTGCGGATACTGGATGAGATATTGGCCGTCAACGCAATGATGGGCAACCGCCGGCCACTCTTCTCCTGCTCCCGGAACGCGCGGGTAAACGACAGGCCATCCATTTTTGGCATACGCAGATCAATAAAGGCGATATCGAAGCGATCTTTCAATGTCATCTGCACCGCCTCCTCTCCATTCTTTGCCCAGCTCACCTGACAACCGATACCGTTCAGCAGGGTACTCAGCACCCGGGCATTGATCGCATTGTCTTCAGCAATCAGGACGTTGACCGGAAACGGCAGCCTGTCGTGAGAACGGACAACTCCGCCATGCTCCACACCATCGTTTTGTTTCAACAGCAGGCCGATGTGGTTCATGAGTTCAGAGGCGATAAAGGGCTTCATCAGGAAAAAGCTGGCCGGGTGACCATCCGACAGCTTTCTCGCCATATATCCCAGATAAATAATCACCAGATCATCGCCCAGGTGCTGACGCAAAATCCGCGCGATTCGATATACATCCTGGCCACCGGGCGAGTCGGCAATCAGGGCGAAATCCAGACCGCCCTGCCGTTCCGCCTCCTGTACCGCCTCGGAGAGCCCGCCGATGCCGGAGACACAGTAACAATGGATACCCCGGGCGCTGCCTGCCTGCCGAATGATGGCGGTGGTACGCGGATTGGTCTCAAAGAACAGTGCCCTGACGCCATCGAACAGGTGTGAGCGGCCGAATGGCGAATCCAGAACCTGGCCGGTAAACGGCAGCTGTATGCGGAAGGTGCTGCCGGCTCCCGGGCTGCTTGCAACGGCGACATCACCGCCCATCAGACGGGCAAGACGGCGCGTGATCGTGGCCCCCAGCCCCATACCGCCATGGCCGCTGGAGGGGGAGGCATCTGCCTGCCAGAAACATTCGAACAGTTTCTGCTGCTGCGCTTCCGATATACCGATGCCGGTATCCCTGACGGCCATCGACAACATCGGGCTGTTATTCTCCCCACCAGCCGGGACGATTGTTGCCGACAATTCGACTTCACCCGACTCGGTAAACTTCATCGCATTGGAGAGCAGATTGCATAGTATCTGGCGTAACCGCAGCTCATCATAATAGAGCTGGGTCGGCACCCGGTCATCCACATAACAGACAAGCTCCAGCCCTCTGTCCAGCGCCTGATGCGACAGGGTCAGGCTGATATCCCGGAACATCCCACGCAGATCAAACAGCTGCGGTTTCAGCTCAAACCCGTCGGCATCCATCCTGGAAAGATCAAGCACTTCACCGATCAGGGAATCGAGCACATTGGCGGATGAGACGATGGAGTCGACATACTCCTTCTGTTCCGGGTTCAGCGCGGTATTTCTGAGCAGTTGCGACATGCCCATGATACCGCTCAGGGGTGTGCGCAGTTCATGGGTCATGCTGGATAGAAAGATACCCTTCGCCTTGTCCGACTGTTCCGCCTCCAGCCTCGCGTTGTGCAGTTTTCTTAACAGCACGTACTGATAGAGCGGCAGCAAAATCAGCAGCAACAGAAAAAAGATCACTTCGAAGGTGTATCGCTGCCACTGCCCCAGGGCGGTCAGCACCAGGGTATAGGCGAGGATACTGAGCAGTGAAGCCGCCTTCAGGTGCGCCTTGCCATAGCGTGTTCCGTAGGAGATGAATATCCAGATGTACAGCAGGTAAAAAGGACTCACAACCTCCTTGGTCAGATAGATGCAAAGACTGGTGGCGGAAATATCGAGCAGCAGGGAGAGATAGCGGCGCGCTTCCCATTCCGGGCGATGGAAGACACTCGTCAGCAGGGCAAGAAACAGGACCAGATAGCCGCCGAACAGCAGGGCATAGTCGCCCAGATCAACGGCATAATAGTCCGTGGCGGCGCCGAACCCGATATAGACCACGGCAAACAGCCAGATAGCCAGGCGGACCAGTGCGGACTGAAATTCCGGGTTCTTCAGTAGTAAAGGGGGAAACGGGTTGAGCATCCCATGCCTCGGCAAGTTATCCTGAAAATGCATCCTCCGGCCATATACTACTTTATATCCACTCTTTCCTGAAACAGCACCTTAACGAAAATGCCCCTGGCATCCAGGGAATATCCAACCAGCACACATTTTCGGCCGCTGCAGTGGCTTGTCATGGTAAAATCCGCCACATGAACCAAGCGACCAGGCGTGCCATATTCGAGCGACTGCGGGCTCAGAATCCTCACCCCACCACCGAACTGAATTTCAGCACTCCCTTCGAACTGCTGATCGCGGTGATCCTCTCTGCACAGGCCACTGACAAAGGGGTCAACAAGGCCACGGAAAAACTCTTTAGGGTAGCCAATACCCCGGCGGCCATACTCAACCTGGGCGAAGAGGGGCTTAAGGATTACATCAAGACCATCGGTCTGTTCAACGCCAAGGCAGGCAACATCATCAAGACCTGCAGACAACTGCTGCAACTTCACCAGGGAGCGGTTCCGCAAGACCGGGCCGCGCTGGAGGCCCTGTCTGGCGTGGGCAGAAAGACCGCCAACGTGGTGCTGAACACCGTATTCAGACAGCCCACCATGGCGGTGGATACCCATATCTTCCGGGTGGCCAACCGCACCAGAATAGCCACCGGAAAAAATGTACTGGAAGTTGAAAAGAAGCTGTTGAGAAATATACCCAGGGAGTTTCTGCTGGATGCACACCACTGGCTGATCCTGCACGGCCGCTACACCTGCCTGGCTCGCCGCCCCCGTTGTGGTTCCTGTATCATCGAAGACCTGTGTGAATATCGCGAAAAGCATCTGGACTGAGGATTCTGCAATAATGTTTGGCAATGACCGGATTCAGATGCGGCGCTTCTTTACCGAGACCTGGCGCAAGGCACGTGTCGGTGAGGCGTTGATTCCGCTGGAGCAGATGCTTGCCGATATCATCCGTCAGCATCCGGAATATCATGCCCTGCTGGAAGCCCCGGACAGCGCGCTGGACAAGGATTTTCTCCCGGACCTTGGCGGGACCAATCCATTTCTGCACATGGGGATGCACATCAGCCTGCAGGAGCAGGTCGGCACGGACCGCCCGGCGGGCATCCGTCAACTCTATCGGCAGGCAGTGCTGCAGGCAGGGGACAGCCATACAGCGGAGCACCAGATGATGGAGTGTCTGGGAAAGATGCTGTGGGAGGCGCAACGGGAAAACCGCATGCCGGACGAGCAGGCGTATCTGCGCTGTATTCAGGCGCTACTGGGCAGATAACGGCCGATCATCCCGGTTTGCCCTGTTCCGCTCCTTGACGCGCCCGGCGTATTTGCGCGCTCTGTCGCTGGACCACGTGCTGGATCAGCAGATCCCGGTCCCGGTCGCGAATATGCATGAAGGTTGTGCGCAGGTTATAGCTTGCGGGTTGCCCGGCTGGGGATGCAACGGGGTCGCAACCCAGCACCTCGACAAAACTCAGTATTCCGGCATAGGAAGGCATCAGCAGCATCTTCAACTCCAGCACGGCACCGACGGGAATATCTTCAGGAACCAGGAACGACACTCCGGTGGCACTGATATTCACCTCCTGGGCGGGCTGATTCAACAGTTCGGTAGTCTGCGCCAGCAGGGCGCGTCCCAGGATATCGATCTTCTTATCCAGTGACTTGAGATAGGCCGCAATCTCCGGGCGACTCGCTTCAATTTTGTGCAGCGTCCCCTGCATCTCCTGACTCACGGCAGCCAGGCTGCTGACCACGGTAAAGTCACGGTCGAGCGCGTTTTCCAGGTTTTCGATAGCGGCCGACAGACGCTCCGCAGGAATCTGCCGATAACTCAGACTGAGGCTGTCGTCGATACGAAAAAACTGCCGCCGTTCATCTTGCCGGTTATTCAATGACCCGTTACTCCCGAATTGAAGCTGTTCATCCCGCACTTCGCAACGCCGGCATCCCGTCCCAGCCTAGCCCTGGGGCACCTGTAGATTCAGTACATTCCCTTTTTCGATATCCGAACCACGCTGGATAATCAGTTCAACCCGCCGGTTAATGGCCCGGTTTTCCACAGAATCATTCGGCACCAGGGGTTCGGAATCGGCGTGTCCCTCGACAGCGATCCGCTTGGGATCCACATTGGGATCATCCAGCAGGGCATGCACCACGGTCACGGCACGGGCGGATGAGAGTTCCCAGTTGGAGCGGAAACGGCTGGTGGATATGGGAACATCGTCAGTATGCCCCGCCACCACCACCTTGCCGGGTGTGCGCGCAACCGCCTCGCTGATGCGGACCATCACGCCGTAGAAATCATCATTCAACTTGGCACTGCCGGAGGGGAAGGAGCCCTTTTCATTGATGCGGATTATGATCTTGGCCTGCTCCGTCTCCACACTCACCAGGCCCGCATCGATCTCCAGCTTAAGCGCCTCTCTGATCTCCTCGGCCTGCTCTGCCACCTCTTGCAACACCTTGGCCAGGGCGGCTTCAACCGCCGCATTGGCCACGTCGGACGGCACATCCAGATTTTGTTTCTCTATATCTGTGGTCTGTTGCCGCACCTCATCGACGATCGAGGGTTCAGGAATCGTAGAGGGGCTGAACTCCTGCATGATCACGCTGGTGCCCATGACGATATCCGGTGCCGGCACCTCACGCTGCACGCCAAAAGCGTCCTTCATCGATTCCGCCATCTTCTTGAACCGTATCGCATCGATCTCGGCAAATGAGAGCAACAAGACGAAGAAGCACATCAGCAACGACATCAGATCCGCAAAGGTCGCCAGCCAGGGAGGCAGGCCCTCGTCGCATTTAGGGCACTCATCCGCCATAGCGCTTATTCGACCTCTTCCTTGGCACGTTTATTCGACGGCAAGTAAGTGGAGAGCAGCTGTTCCAGGACACGGGGATTCATGCCCTCCTGGATACCGGCGATGGTCTCGATAATCAGGGATTTGTTGGTCTTCTCCAGAGCGCTGGCCCGGGCCAGCTTATCCGCCAGCGGCTGGGCAAAGGCGTTGGCGATAACCGCGCCATACAGCGTGGTCAGCAGCGCCACCGCCATGGCCGGACCTATACTGGCCGGATCGGACATATTGGCCAGCATCTGCACCAGGCCAATCAGTGTACCGATCATGCCCATCGCAGGGGCCATGGTGGCCATGTTTTTGAACATGGCCTGGCCTACTTCATGGCGCCCAATCGTCAGGTCGATATCCTTGCTCAGGAGCCGGTTGACCAGGGAGGGGTCATGACCGTCAACACAGAGACCGATACCCTGTTTCAGGAAACTGTTGCCGATCTCCTGCCCCTCCAGGGCAAGCAGGCCGTTCTTGCGGGCCACATCCGCCAGCCTGACCGCCTCCTCGATCAGCGTAACCGCATCATCCGTCTTGTAGAAGAAGGCTTTCATGCCAATGCTGAATGAACCGAGAAAATCCTTCAGGGAGACCTGCATCAGGGTCACCATGAAGGTGCCACCCACCACAATCAGGATGGAGGGGACATTGACGAACAGCATGATGTCGCCGCCCGTGGCAATCGCCCCGATAATGATACCAAAACCTCCCAGCAACCCGATCAGTGTCGCTATATCCACAAACACTCCCTCATCACGCTCCAGACCAAACCCATGCCAAAATCCAGGCATGCAAACCTGTAGCGGACGACAGCTCTGAAACTTTAGATGCGGAGAGTGGGCATGTTCGGTTGATTCGCTACCCGCCACACCCAAAAAACGGGTCGGGTTACCAGGCAGCCCGGCTACCGTTAATGCTGGCCGTATCCCGGTTGTCTATTGCATGCGGGGTGGTCTTTTCGGAGAAGCGGACTGATCCACCGAATCGGCGGCGAGGCGCCGCTCCCACCGGTGTTTCCCGCCAGCTTAGAGGGCGGGCTATTTCTGGGCGAAATAGTCCGCCAGGAACTGGGCAAATGAACCACTGTCCGCCTGCTCCAGCGCACGTTGCCGCTCCAGGGACTCCTCCGCTTCTTGCAGAAGCATCCGGTAACGTTCGGTATCCGCCGGAACATAACCATTGAAATAGTCCCGGTGTTGCAGGGATTTGCGCTTGGCGAAATGAAAAAATCCTTCCCCCTGCTGGCGCATCTCCCGCAGCATCCTGGCGGAAGGCGTAAGCTCAGGATCCTCGACACAAGCCAGCTGCTGCATCAGCACCTTGCCGTAGGGTTTTGTGTTGTCCCACCGATCCAGCAGTTCACACACCGGCCGCATCGCCTGCAACAGCTCCCGCGCCCAGTCACGCAAGCGGATATCCCGGCCATGGCGCGACAGATAGAGCGCGGGATCGCGCCCCCGGTGGGCAGCGCCGCCGATATTCTGATCAATCTCCCTGCGCTCCTGCACATTGATCGGCGGACTCTCCAGCAGCAGACAAAAGACCATGAAGGCGCGCAGAAAACTGAGCTGCTCTTCACTCACACCCAGCGGGTGGAAGGCGTTCACATCCAGCGACCTCAGTTCGATATAACGGATACCCCGACGACGCAGGGCCAGTGTCGGCTTCTCCAGTCCGTCCAGCACCTGTTTGGGGCGCACCGTGGTGTAATATTCGTTTTCAATCTGCAGGATATTGGCATTCAGCTGTTCATACCGGCCATTCACCTCTACACCGATCTTCTCCCACAGCGGGCTGGGCGTTTCAATGGCGTGAGTCAGGCTCTTGATATAGCTGTCGAGGTTGTTGTAGTTGGCCTTGATACCGACACCCTTCTCCTTGCTGTTGGTGTAGCCGATATCACCCATGCGCAACGAGGTGGCGTAGGGTTCATAGTAGGTGTGCCGGTCAAACTCCTGCAGTTCGGTCGGCTTGCTTCCCAGGAAAGATTTGCACACCGCCGGTGAAGCACCGAACAGATAGGGGATCAGCCAGCCGAAGCGCTGCAGATTCCTGATCAGTTCCAGGTAGGCGCTGTCGACAAACTCCCGCGGCAGTACCCGGCTCTGCCGGAGTTCACGGTACTGCGGCCAGAAGGCGTCATCAAACGAGAAGTTGAAATGGACGCCGGCAATCACCTGCATGGTCCGGCCATAGCGGTGACCCAGCCCCCGGCGATAGACATTCTTCATAATGCCTGGATTGGAGGTGCCGTAATAGGCGAGCGGAATATTCTCTCCCCCGTCCAGCACGCAGGGCATGCTGGTGGCCCACAGATACTCATGCTCCAGATGGTCATAGACAAACTTCTGGGTATCCTTGAGAAAGGTCAGGGCCTCCTCTGTGCGCCCGCAGGGCGGAGTGATCAGCTCGACCAGGGCTTCCGAATAGTCCGTGGTGATATAGGGGTGGGTGAGTGCCGAGCCCAGTGCCACCGGATGCGGCCGCTGGGAAATACTGCCATCCTCCGAGACGCGCAAGCACTCCTTCTCAAGTCCCACCGCTCCGCCGAGCGAGAGGTGCCGTCCACTTTCATCCGACAGCTCACGGATACGGTTTTCTACTGATTGATACAATCGCGTTGTCCCAGGTATTGTCAGTTCTGGTTATTCGTCCCACCCGCATCGGACAAAGCCCTCTCAGTTACCCGGCATTATAGCCAGTGAGATCGTCTTCTGTCCGATGAATAACAACGCCCATCAGACCCTCACGCAGGACATCCCCCCGGATACGGAGGGCTGCTGTTTTTTGCATTTCATCCCAGGTTGGGCAAAGATAGCCGGAATTCAATAGCCCGGATAAATCAAGTTTGAAGAAGTACATCTTTTTCGCCCTGCTGCTGAGCGCCGGTCGGCCGGATGCCAGCGAGCCGCCCCGCGCTGCCGGGTCACACACCCCGCAGACCACGCCCGTCAGCCAGGTCGGCGGCTCAGGCTGGAACAGGCTGGATGGAAAAAAACTGAAGCTGCGCTCGACTTCCGCCCTGATCGTTGACAGCAGCGGGAACGAGATCTACAGCAAACAACCGGACATCCCGCTGCCCATCGGCTCGATTACCAAGCTGATGACGGTCATGGTAATACTGGACGCAAAGCTCCCACTGGATGAGAAGATCCGCATCACCAAGCAGGACCGTGATCTGATCCGGCTCACCGGATCAAGACTCCAATATGGCGCCACGCTGAGTCGCCGCAGTCTGCTTGACCTGGCACTGATGGCCTCAGAGAACCGGGCTGCCAGCGCACTGGCCCGCACCTATCCCGGGGGGAGCAAACAGTTTATCCGGGCAATGAACCTGAAAGCCGCGCAACTGGGCATGACCAGCAGCCGCTTCACGGATCCGGCGGGGCTGGATGCGGGCAACGTGGCCACGCCCGACGATCTGGTCAGAATGGTCAGCGCGGCCAGCCGCTATCCCGAGATCGCAGAAGCCACCACCCGTTTGAAAATGGATGTCCGGCCCTATGCCAAGCGGGGTCCCTTGACTTACGGGAATACCAACCGTCTTCTCAAGAACCAGGCCTGGGATATCTCACTCAGCAAGACCGGTTATATCAACGAGGCGGGGCGCTGTCTGGTGATGCAGGCCATGGTCAAGGGACGCAAGCTGACTATCGTGCTGCTCAACTCATTCGGAAAACTGACCCCGTTCGGTGATGCGAACAGGGTCAGGAAATGGATTGAGCGGGGGTTTTCCGGATAGCGCCAAAACCGGAATCCTTCAATGGGCATTGTGCCGGGCGCACCCCGGGACGCCCTTTGCCCTCCGGGACATAGCCTTCCGGTTGGTTCAATTGACCATGGCGGCCCGGCTTTGCCCGCCGATGTAATCGGCCAGGATATGGGCGGCCTCGTTGAGCATGATCCTGGCGACCGGATCATCCTTGTCGGCTACCGGATCAAGGCGATCTTCCTCTTCATCCGCATTTTCCGGTTCCGGTGCCAGTCCCACGGCCACCAGGAAGCGGTTCTTCTCTGCCTTGCGGCGTTTTTCCCGCTGGTCCCACTCAATCCCCCGATCCTTCTCAAGCAGGGACACCGTATCCTGGGCCTTTACCTCTTTCAGCATCGCCTCGACCTGAGAGAGATAGATAAAGCCGGGATCATCCTTGATGCGCAGCTGGTGCATCTGCCGATACGGCTCCAATAATCCCAGCCCCTGGGCCTGATAGTCCACCGCATCTATTTTTGCCCAGGGAAGCGAGTTTTCCAGACTCCGTTCGCCCTGGTCATCGGACTGGACCGCGGAAGGATAAACAATATCCGGAACCACCCCCTTGAACTGGGTACTGCCGCCATTCACCCGGAAAAACTGCGCCATGGTGAGGCGCAGGCGCCCCAGATTTTTTTCACCGTAGCGGACGAATCGTCCGAGATCGACCAGTGTCTGTACCGTTCCCTTGCCGAAAGTCGGCTCACCGATGATGATCCCCCGGCGATAGTCCTGTATCGCGCCGGCAAAGATCTCCGAGGCGGAGGCACTGTGCCGATCCACCAGCACCGCCAGGGGGCCGGTATACACCTCGTCCGGATCGGGATCGCGCTCGATATCCAGATCGCCGGAGGCATTTTTCACCTGTACCACCGGTCCGGAAGGGATGAACAGGCCGGTCAATTCGGTGGCCTCGACCAGTGAACCACCCCCGTTTTCACGCAGGTCGATCACGATGCCGTCCACGCCCTCCTGCTCCAGCTCCTGGATCAGCCGGCGCACATCCCGGGTGGTGCTGGTGAAATCCTTGTCACCCTTCGAGTATCCCTGGAAATCCCGATAAAAGGCAGGGATATCGATCACGCCAATACGCATGTTGCCCATGCCGCCCAGGTCCTTGATGACAAACTTCCGGGCCGCCTGATCCTCCAGCTTGATCTCGTTGCGCACCAGCGTGACCAGCTTGGTGCGGCCGGCAGAGCCCTCGTCTTCCGGCAGCAGTTGCAGCCGCACGGTGGTGCCCTTGGCGCCCCGGATCAGATCGACCACATCCTGCAGACGCCAGCCGATCACATCCTCCATCTCACCCTGGAGATCCTGACCGACACCGACAATCCGGTCACCCGGGTTGATCTGTCCGCTCAGGGCCGCCGGGCCACCCGCCACGGTACGCTGCACCACGGTATATTCATTTTCATTTTTCAGTACCGCGCCAATCCCTTCCAGTGAAAGGCGCATGCTGATATCGAAATTTTCCGATACCCGGGGCGACATGTAGGAGGTGTGGGGCTCCAGGCTCAGGGTATAGGAGTTGATAAAGACCTGAAAAACGTCGTCCGAATCCATCTGTCGGGTACGCCGCTGAATCCCCGCATAGCGCTTTTCAAGAGTGCTCCTGATCTCGTCCATCGGCTTGTCCTTGAGTTTCAGGTTGAGAATGTCGCTCTTTACTTTCTTGCGCCAGAGTTCGTTGATTTCGGTCTGATCCGCAGCCCAGGGAGATTTCTGGCGATTAAAACGGTAGCTTTCGTTGATGGTGAAGTCATAATCCCGATCCAGCAGCTTCAATGCATGGTCGATCCGCTCATCAACGCGCTGGCGGTAGACCCGGAATATATTGAATGCGGAATCGAGCCGGGCATCCTTTAGATCATCATCAAGGCGGTCGCTGACCACGTTGAAACGGTCGATATCATCCTGGGTGAAAAAGCTCTTGTTCGGATCCAGCACCTCCAGATAACGACGCAGGATCGACCGGGACATTTCATCATCCAGAAGATGTTTCTTGTAGTGATACTCATTGATCACTTTCAACATGATCAGGGTGGATTGTCGCTGGGAGCGCGTCGGCTGCAACTCATCCAGCGGCACCTCCCGGACACTGGCCCAGGCAAGGGAGAAACACTGGAGCAGCAATAAAGCCCAAAGTAGCAGATATCTGAATTTCATAGAGTGAGGTCACTTCCTGGTCAAACACCCGTTTGGACCGCATCAGCAGCCAATAGGTTTCATGGCGTCATGGTTTTGAGTGTAACACGCAAATTATCCGCACACCGGATCGAGTGGCGGCAGGCCGGGGCGCAGCGCACTCAGCAGCCCCAGATACGACGCATCATCGGGGCCCAGATAGCCGTGCCGGATAAGAAAATCGATAATCACCAGATTACAGTTCAATTTGAACTCACGGCTATCTCTGACAAGCTCCATCACCTGCTCCAGCGGCCAGAGATAAAATTCCTGAACTTCGCCATCCATACAGCTTGGAACAAAATCTTCTGGCAATTCAAGGTCATAGCAGTAGAGTATGTCGGACTTGAAGCCCTTCTCGGTATCCATGTGATAACTCACGGCACCCACGGAGACAGCCGTGCGGACCAGCGGTTCGGGTATACCCGCCTCCTCCCAGCACTCCTTGGCCAGATTCTCGCTCAAGGTCAATCCGTAAGGGAGTCCACCGGCCGCCAGATTATCCAGCCGACCAGGATAGTGTTGACGATCGTCGGCGCGCCGGCTGACCCACATCTTCAGGCCCTCCCTGCTCCACACGATCCCGTTGACATGCTGGCCATAGGCCCGGATACCAAAACAGGGTGCCATGGCCCGATCAATCAATAGCAGCGGCTCTTTCCCGCCTTCTGCCCCATCCTCTGCCACAGCTGCATAGCATTCACCGTGAAATGGACCCAGCTCACCCTGAGCAATCAACTGCTCAAGCACCCCGGACACCCGGGCCGAACACGCCGCCAGCCCCGCATCCGTGCACTTGAGAGCCACTCCATGACGGGTCACGGAGAACAGCTCCGGCCACGGCTTCAGCAGTTCAGCAAAGTCGGGACGCATCCGTCCCACCATCCGGCCCCTGATTGTGAACGGAATAAAACGACGTGCGTCATGATCATTGCAGGCAGCAACATGATCCATAAAACCCATAAAGCATACTTCCTGAACAGGACCGGTAAGCGGAGTGACAGCTTACCGAAAAAACGGTTGGCGTTTCCGCTAATTACTCCACAACGGCGGCACCCACAACACGGCTGCCCCAGCGGCTCAGCTGCCGGCTGTCGGCAAGGCGGATATCCGTTTGGAGCGTGATCGACCGTCCGGCACCCAGGATTCCCGGCAGCTTGTATTCCGCCCGCACGAACACCTTGCCGCCGGCACCCGACTCACCCAACTGGACCCGCACATCCCGGGCCGCCACGGCAGTGGGATTGTCCAGCTGGATCAGCACGACACCGGCCCGGTTGATGCTCAGGCGACTCTTGATATAGCGTTCGGGATGGTCTGACAGATCCAGCCGGGCCAGGGCAGTGGCCGCCGCCCTGCCCTGGCCTGCCGGGGCATGCGAGGCAGACTGGAAATGGGAGATAGCTGTCGCCCGGTCCCCTTCGCGCAGGGCCAGCTGCCCAAGCAGATAGTGGGCATCCGCCGTTGGCAGCAGCTCCAGGCTGCGCTTGAGGTCCTGTTGGGCACCGGCCCTGTCCCCCAGTTCCGTCTTCACCACACCCCGTTTCAAGTAGTGGCGAAAAAACCCGTCATCCAGCGCCACCGCCTTGTCATAGGCGGTCAGTGCCCCGGCATGATTACCCTGCTGTTCCAGGGCATCCCCCTTCAGTCCATAAAACAGCGCCTCGCGCGGCTCGATGCCGATCGCCCGGTCTGCCAGCATCAGCGCCTTCTCCGGCTGCTTCTTTCCCAGTGCCACGACCCCTTCGGTATAGGCCTCGTAGGCCGGTGCGGTTTTTTTCAGGACAGCCACCATCTGCCGATAGCGTTCAACCCCCAGTTCACCCCCCTTTCCCAGCTCCCGCGCCCGTTGCCGGTTCTTCTCCACCCGCTCGGCAGAGGGTGGATGGCTGGCAAACAGCCCGCTCAGCCAGTTCTCCTTGCGGTCTTTCGACAACCGCACAAAAGTCTCCTGGAGACCGACCGCGGCCTGCGGATCATAGCCGGCCCGGGCCATGTAGGTCATGCCATAATGATCCGCCTCAAGCTCGGCGTCCCGGGAGTATACCTGATTGATCAGATTGGCCCCGACGGCCGCGGCACCCACCGCCAGTTGTGAATAGTCGCTGTCACGCGCCGCCACGCCGGCCGCCAGTAGAACACCCTGAAGCATCACGCCCCGCTCGATGCCCTTGGCGCCATGCCGTGCTGCGGCATGAACGATCTCATGGCCCAGGACAGCGGCCAGTTCCGCCTCATTGTTCAGTTCCAGCAACAGCCCCCGGTTGACCGCAATCTTGCCCCCCGGGAGCGCCCAGGCGTTAGGGGTGGAGTCATTCACCACCGCGAATTCATAGGGAAGTTTCCGGTCACTGACCGCCGCCAGGCGCTGTCCCACCTGTTGCACATAACGGGTAATTTCCGGTTCCAGCTTGTAGTCACCGCCCTGCATCTGCCGGCTCGGCTGATACTGTTTCCGGCCGATATCCAGTTCGCTCTGTTCCGAGATCAGGGAGAGTTCACTTTTGCCGGTGACCGGATTGGTGGCACAGCCGGCGAGAGCGGCCAGTAGCAGCGCGCCCCAGCACAGCCTGGAAGTGATTTTCAACAATTCACCATAGCCTCTCATGTTCCCCCTTCCTTCCGCTTGACCTCATTCCATGCCGCATCCATGGCGGATAGGTCGAAGGCGGCCAGCGTTCGCCCTTCCGTCAGAAGCATAGACTCCATGGCACTGAAACGGGTCTCGAATTTATTGTTGGCCGCCCGCAGCAGACTCTCGGCTTCAAAGCCAAGATGCCGGGAGAGATTGACACAACTGAACAACAGGTCACCCATCTCATCCGCCACCCGTCCCGGCTCTCTCTCCGGCCTCTCCAGTTCCGTCTCCAGTTCAGCCAGCTCCTCCCTGACCTTGGCCAGCACCGCACTGCTGTCCGGCCAGTCAAAACCGACTTTTGCGGCCCGTTTCTGCAACTTGCCGGCGCGCAACAGCGCCGGCAGGGCATGGGCTATACCATCCAGATGACGGACCGCACCCGTGGCGGCACGCTCCTCCCGCTCCTCGGCCTTCAACTGCTCCCAGGCAATGCTCTGCTCTGCAGCATCCGCCACCCGGGCATCGGCGAATACATGGGGATGACGCCGCACCATTTTTTCGCAAATACCCTGGACCACATCATCCATATCGAACTGACCCTGCTCGCTGGCGATACGCGCATAGAATACGACCTGAAACAGCAGATCGCCCAGCTCACTGCACAGCTCCCGCATATCACCCTTGGCAATCGTGTCGGCAACCTCGTACGCCTCCTCGATGGTATAGGGAACGATTGTCTCCAGCGTCTGCTCCCTGTCCCAGGGGCAGCCGTTATCGGGATCGCGAAGACGCGCCATGATCTCTACCAGTCGCCCAATGGTCATTGTACTATTTCCGTATTTATTGCTGCGGTTAACAGAAAACAAGCCGAGGCGGATTATTTTATAACGCCATGCGTCCCGTGTGAAACTTAACTCGTTCGACAGCGGTCTGTATTCTCAAAAGCGCGGTTTTTTACAAATATTTTTATAAACATTCGCGGCAAACCCGATAAACATACACTAAGCTTCGTGAGTAACGGACCAGCAAAATCATAGGGATGAGGATAACGACAAGCTTACGCTGGCAGTGCGGATTTTGCATGACATGCAGTGAGAAAAACGGGCGAGGAGAGACAAGACACCATACTGCGGTTGATGCGGATGGCGGTACCGTATAACACTATCAGGAGGGACGACTCCATGACCATTTTTGACCATTTTCAGGGCCGATACGAGGCCATACAGGAATCAGAACTGACACTTGAAGCCTACCTCGATCTCTGCAAGGAGGACAGGTCGGCATACGCATCCGCGGCAGAGCGCCTGCTGATCGCCATCGGCGACCCTGTTCTGACCGACACCAGCAAAGATCCGCGCCTCAGCCGCATTTTCTCCAACAAGGTGATCAAGACCTACCCCAGTTTCAACGGATTTTACGGAATGGAAGATGCCATAGAGTCCGTGGTGTCGTTCCTGCGTCACGCAGCCCAGGGTCTGGAAGAGAAAAAGCAGATCCTGTACCTGTTAGGCCCAGTGGGTGGCGGCAAGTCGTCCCTTGCCGAACAACTCAAATACCTCATGGAGAAAGTGCCCTTTTATGCATTAAAAGGTTCTCCGGTGAATGAGAGCCCACTGGGCCTATTTGACCCCGATGAGGATGGTGAACTCATCCTCGAGCGCTATAATATCTCTCGCCGCTATCTGGAACACATCCCCAGCCCGTGGGCGGTGAAGCGTCTGCGGGAATATGGCGGGGATATCTCCAAGTTCAAGGTCGTCAAGCTCTGGCCCAGCCGACTCAGCCAGACCGGCATCGCCAAGACCGAACCGGGTGACGAGAACAATCAGGACATCTCCAGCCTGACCGGCAAGGTGGATATCCGGAAACTGGATGAATTCTCGCAGGATGATCCGGACTGCTACAGCTTCTCGGGGGGGCTCTGCCAGGCCAACCAGGGGCTGCTGGAGTTCGTGGAGATGTTCAAGGCGCCCATCAAGGTGCTGCATCCGCTGCTCACCGCTACACAGGAGGGTAACTACAAGGGCACCGAGGGAATCTCCGCCATCCCGTTCGAGGGTATCATCCTCGCCCACTCCAATGAATCCGAGTGGCAGAGTTTCAAAAACAACAAGAACAACGAGGCATTTCTCGATCGGGTCAATATTGTCAAAGTGCCCTACTGCCTGCGGGTCACGGAAGAGATCGAAATCTACAAGAAACTGATCGCCAACTCCAGCCTGGCGGACGCTCCCTGTGCTCCGGACACCCTGAAGATGATGGCCCAGTTTGCCGTCCTGACCCGCCTTAAGGAGCCGGAGAACTCCAACATCTGGAGCAAGATGCGGGTCTATGACGGCGAAAACCTGAAAGACACCGATCCGAAGGCGAAAAGCCTGATGGAATACAAGGATTATGCCGGCGTCAATGAAGGCATGACCGGTCTCAGCACCCGTTTCTCCTACAAGATACTCTCCAAGGTGTTCAACTTCGACAACACCGAGATTGCGGCCAATCCGGTACATCTGCTCTATGTGCTGGAACAGCAGATCATGCAGGAGCAGTTTCCACCCGAAGTGCAGGAACGTTACCTGGAATACATCAAGGGCCACCTGGTTCCCGAGTACATCAAGTTCATCGGCAAGGAGATCCAGACCTCCTACCTGGAGAGCTATTCCGAATATGGCCAGAATATCTTCGACCGCTATGTGACCTATGTGGACTACTGGCTGCAGGATCAGGAGTTCCGCGACCCCGACACCGGTGAGTTCCTCAACCGCTCCGCCCTGAACGAAGAGCTGGAGAAGATCGAGAAACCGGCGGGCATCTCCAACCCCAAGGATTTCCGTAACGAGATTGTCAATTTCGTACTGCGGGCCCGCGCCAACAACAACGGCAAGAACCCGAACTGGACCAGCTATGAAAAGCTGCGCACGGTGATCGAGAAGAAGATGTTCTCCAACACCGAGGAGCTGTTGCCGGTCATCAGCTTCAACGCCAAGGCATCCACCGAGGATCAGCAGAAGCATGAGGATTTCATCAGCCGGATGATGACCAAGGGCTACACGCGCAAACAGGTCAGGCTGCTCTCCGAATGGTATCTGAGAGTGCGTAAATCCAACTGAAGCGAGCGCGAGGAGAAGCAAGCGAACAGAGCGAAGAAGGTTTTAGTGAAGGAAGTAATCTATGGCCATGATCATTGATCGAAGAGTTGACGGACGAAATAAAAGTGCGGTGAACCGTCAGCGGCTGATGCGGCGATACAAACAGCAGATAAAAAAATCCGTATCGGACGCCATCAACAAACGCTCCATCACCGACACCCAGTCCGGTGAAAAGATCAACATCCCCGCCAGGGATATCAAGGAGCCGATCATCCATCATGGTAGTGGTGGCATACATGAAAATGTCCATCCCGGGAACAAGCAGTTCAGTCAGGGCGACAAGATCAAGCGCCCGGAACAGTCTGGCCAGGGCGGCGGCGGCAGTCAGGCATCTGACTCCGGTGAAGGGGAGGATGATTTTGGTTTCGAGATCTCCAAGGATGAGTACCTCGACCTGCTGTTTGAAGAGCTGGCGCTGCCCAACCTGGTAAAGACCAAGGTAGTGGCGCAGTCCGCCAAGACGCTGGTGCGGGCCGGCTTCTCCAATACCGGGGTGGCCTCCAACCTGAATCTGGCGCGCACCATGCGCCGGGCCAAGGGGCGCAAGATCGCCATCGCCTCGCCCTACAGCAAACGCTGCCGGGAACTTGAGCAGCTGCTGGAACTGGAGCTTGAGAAGAAGCCCCATAACGAAGAGCAGATCAAGCGTCTGCGTGAAGAGCTGACGCTGCTGCGTTCGCGGATCGATGCCATCCCCTTCATCGACACCTATGACCTGAAATTCAACCAGTTCGTACCGCAACCGAAACCGATCACCCAGGCCGTCATGTTCTGCATCATGGACGTCTCGGGTTCCATGAGCCAGGCCACCAAGGATATCGCCAAACGCTTTTTTATCCTGCTCTATCTTTTTCTCAGTCGCAGTTATGAAAAAACCGATGTGGTATTCATTCGCCATCACACCTCAGCCAAGGAGGTGGACGAGGAGGAGTTTTTCTACTCCCGGGAGACCGGCGGCACTATTGTCTCCAGCGCCCTGAAACTGATGCGCGATATCATCCACGACCGCTACCCCACGGAAGAGTGGAATATCTACGCCGCCCAGGCCAGTGACGGCGACAACTGGGAAGATGACAGCGCCACCTGTCGTGATCTGATGGTGGATGCCATCATGCCCTATCTGCAGTACTACGCCTACGTGGAGATCCATAACCAGGAGCACCAGGGCCTGTGGCGGGAGTATGAGAAAGTCAGCGCCCTCTTTGAGACCTTCTCCATGAAACAGATCCGCGACGCCGGTGATATCTATCCGGTGTTCCATGAACTCTTCAAAAGGCAGGAAGCATGAGCACCTCTTCCGTCACCCCATCTCCTGATAACCAGCCGCAACCGGAATCGATCAGGCATAAGCCGATCACCACCGAGTCGGACTGGACCTTCGATCTGATCGAGGAGTACAACCACGAGATCGAACGGATTGCCAAGGATATCTATCACCTGGACTGTTATCCGGTTCAGCTGGAACTGATCTCCAGCGAGCAGATGATGGACGCCTATGCATCGGTCGGCATGCCGATCGGTTACAACCACTGGAGCTTCGGCAAACAGTTCGTCATTACCGAGAAAAACTACAAGCGCGGTCAGATGAACCTGGCCTATGAGATCGTCATCAACTCCAATCCCTGCATCGCCTACCTGATGGAAGAGAACACCATGACCATGCAGGCGCTGGTGATTGCGCACGCCGCCTATGGCCATAACAGCTTTTTCAAGGGCAACTATCTGTTCAAGATCTGGACCGATGCCGAGGCGATCATTGACTACCTGATTTTCGCCAAGAACTATGTCGCCGAATGCGAGGAGAAATATGGTGTTCAGGAAGTAGAGGAGATTCTCGACTCCTGCCACGCCCTGATGAATTTCGGCGTCGACCGTTACAAACGGCGCGCCGGCGGCACCCTGGAAGATGAACCCCACGTGCAGTCGGACCGGGAACGGCTACTGCAACTCCATGTCCATGAATTATGGCGGCAACTGAACATCCATACACCTGAAGAGAAGGAGCATCAAACCAAGCGGATCCCCCCCGAACCACAGGAAAACATCCTCTATTTCCTTGAAAAAAATGCCCCCCTGCTGAAATCCTGGCAACGTGAACTGATACGCATTGTGCGCAAGATCGCCCAGTACTTCTATCCGCAAAGACAGACCCAGGTGATGAATGAGGGGTGGGCCTGTTTCTGGCACTACACCATCATGAACCACATGTATGACGAGGGCCTGATCAACGATGCCGCCATGCTGGAGTTCATGCACACCCACACCAATGTGATCGCACAACCGGATTTCGACAGCCCCTACTACTCCGGCATCAATCCCTATGCGCTGGGTTTCAAGATGATGATGGATATCCGCCGCATCTGTGAAAACCCGACCGAGGAGGATCTGCTGTGGTTTCCCGACATTGCCCGGTCGGACTGGCAGAAGACCCTCGATTTCGCCATGCGCAACTTCAAGGACGAGAGTTTCATCGGGCAGTATCTGTCGCCTCGGCTGATCCGTGAATTCAGGCTCTTCGCGGTACTGGATGACGAACGAAATGAAACCCTCAACATCTCCGCCATCCATGACGACACGGGTTACCGTGCGGTACGTGAAAAATTGAGCGCCCAGTACAATCTGAGTAACCGGGAACCCAATCTTCAGGTCTACAATGTGGACCATCAGGGCGACCGGACATTGACGCTCCGCTATTACCAGGATCGAAACCGGCCGCTTTCAGACACCACCGACGAAGTGATGAAACATCTGCACCGGTTATGGGGTTTCAAGGTTATCATTGAATCAGTGGAGAGTGACGGCAGTACCCGGGTCACACACTGCTGCCCAAAGCCGCCCGGTGAAGGGTCGCTCCAGTAACCCGGTGTAAAGCCGCAGGGTGGATAGGCCCGAAGGGCGCATCCGCCAAGCCCCCCCCTGCCCGATGGCCCTAAACACCAACAGGCCTGCTCTCCGCGGGCGGCTTAACCGTCCATTGCCAATGGCAGAGGAAAATATGGCACCTACAATATGCGGAAGGAAGCCCTGAATTGGTCAGGTTTCCCAACCAGAGACAGACAACAGCGGGCCTGACGTTGTACCATGGCCCCGAAATCGACCTGCCGAGTCCGTCAGGTCAAATCGCCTGATCCCCGGAAACCTCTGTATCCATTCAGACAGCGACACGGCCATGAAAACCACCCACCCCTGGAAACGTCCCGATATTCTGCTGATGCTGATGGCCGCGGCCGTGCCGATCAGTTTCGCTGCCTGGCAGGCGCTGCTGAACAACTTCGCCATCGAGATGGCCGCCTTTACCGGCAAGGAGATGGGGATACTGCAGAGCCTGCGTGAAATTCCCGGTTTCCTGGCCTTTGGCGTGATTTTCCTGCTCCTGCTGTTTCGTGAACAGACCCTGGCCTATGTCTCCCTGCTGCTGCTCGGGATCGGCACCGCCCTGACCGGCTTCTTTCCGTCGGTTCTCGGCCTTTATCTCACCACCATCGTCATGTCGATCGGCTTTCACTATTACGAGACCCTGCAGACTTCGCTCGCCCTGCAGTGGATCGACAAACAGCAGTCCGCTGAAACCCTGGGCCGGCTGATCGCCACCGGCTCGTTTGCTGCCATTCTCACGTTCGGCCTGATCTGGCTGGGTAGTGATCTGCTGCAGCTGGACTATCAGTGGCTCTATCTGCTCACTGGCGGCATCACGATTGCTATTGCCCTGATCGCCTGGACGGCCTTCCCGCTGTTTCCACAGCAGACCGAGCAACATAAGCACATGGTGTTCAGGCGTCGCTACTGGCTCTACTACGCCCTCACCTTCATGTCGGGGGCCCGTCGACAGATATTCGTGGTGTTCGCCGGTTTTCTGATGGTGGAGAAGTTCGGCTACTCGGTCAGTGATATCGCCATGCTGTTCCTGCTCAACGCCTCGCTGAATGTGCTGTTCGCCCGGCGCATCGGCCGCCTGGTGGGAAGGATCGGTGAACGCAACACCCTACTGATCGAATACACCGGCCTGATTCTGATCTTCAGTGGCTATGCCCTGGTGGAACAGGCTGAACTGGCGGCCGGACTCTATGTGCTGGACCACCTGTTCTTCGCCATGGCCATCGCCCTCAAGACCTATTTCCAGAAGATCGCGGCACCACAGGATATCGCCGCCACCGCGGGAGTGAGTTTCTCCATCAACCACATCGCCGCCGTGATGATACCAGCCAGCTTCGGCCTGCTCTGGCTCACTTCTCCGGAGCTGGTGTTTTACTCAGGCGCGGCCATGGCGCTGGTCTCGCTGCTGCTCTCACTGCTGATCCCGGACACACCGGAAGCCGGCTGCGAACACCGGTTCTCACGCCTGGCAACGGAGCGCTGAGCCCGCTGCGTGGGCACCGCATAGCGCCAACCGGCCATCAACCCAGCACTGAATCCCAGTCCTTCCAGACCGGCTCGAAACCCTGTCGACGGATCATCGCGGCCACCGCTTCGGGCGTGCGCTCGTCGCTGATCTCGAACTGCTCCAGCGCCTCTTCCTCGATGGCATAGCCGCCCGGCTCGGTCTTGGAGCCGGCGCTCATGGAGGTGATGCCCAGCTTCAGCAGGTGATCGCGGAACTCGGGACATTCACGGGTGGAGAGGGAGATCTCCACGTTCTCGCTGTAGATCCGATAGGCGCAGATCAACTGCACAAAATCCCGGTCTGTCACTACCACGTTGGGTGGCTGCACCCCGGCCGCCGGCCGCAGACGGGGCAGCGAAATGGAGTACTTGGTCTGCCAGTACTGCCGCTCCAGATATCCCAGATGCAGGGCGACAAAGGCGGCGTCGGTGCGCCACTCCTCCAGCCCCAGCAGACTGCCCAGGCCGATGCGGTGAATCCCGGCACGCCCCAGCCGGTCCGGGGTCTCCAGACGATACTCGAAGTTGCGTTTCTTGCCTTTCGGGTGGTATTGCGGATAGTTGTCCCGGTGGTAGGTCTCCTGATACAGCAACACGCTGTTGAGCCCCCGCTTGATCAGCCGCTCGTAATCGGCCTGGTCGAGGGACTGCACCTCCATGGAGAGGCTGGAAAAATAGGGCCTGACCCACTCCAGTGCCTGTTCGAGATAATCCACCCCGACCGTGCGATTGGCCTCCCCGGTCACCAGCAGCAGATGTTCAAAACCGTGGGCTTTGATCGCCTCCACCTCCCGCATGATCTGCTGTTGATTGAGGGTCCGGCGCTCCAGTTTGTTGTGCACGCTGAAACCGCAGTAGGTGCAGATGTTGTGGCACTCGTTGGAGAGGTACATCGGGATATAGAGCTGGGTGGTATTGCCAAAGCGCTTGCGCGTCAATTGATAGCTGAGCTGCGCCATGCGTTCCAGGTAAGGCACCGCCGCCGACGAGATCAGGGCACAGAAATCATCTAGATCGCGCCTGCCGGTTTTGTTCAGCGCCCGTTCAACATCGGCGGCTTGCTTGCTCTGTATCCGCTCCGACATCCCTTCCCAGCTATGCTGTTCGAAGGTATCCAAAAAACTCATTTTGGTTCACTCCTGCCCAAGGAAAGCGGTCAGGGGACTGCTCGCCTCGGCTGCTTTACTGACGTTGCCCAGCCGCGCCTCATAGGCCATGCGCCCGCACAGGGTGGCCATCTTGAACGCCTCGGCCATGGCCACCGGATCGCCGGCCACGGCGATGGCCGTATTCACCAGCACCGCGTCGGCCCCCATCTCCATCGCCTCGGCCGCCTGGGAGGGGGCGCCGATGCCGGCATCCACCACCACCGGCACCCTGCTCTGCTCGATGATAATCTCCAGCATGGCGCGGGTCTGCAGCCCCTGATTGGTACCGATGGGTGCACCCAGCGGCATCACGGCGGCGGCACCGGCATCCTCCAGACGCTTGCAGAGCACCGGGTCGGCATTGATATAGGGCAGGATGATGAAACCCTCTTTGGCGAGAATTTCCGTCGCCGCCAGGGTCTCGATGGGATCCGGCAGCAGATAACGCGGGTCGGGATGGATCTCCAGCTTCAGCAAATTGGTCTGCAGCGCCTCCCGCGCCAGCTGCGCCGCCAGCACCGCCTCCTTGGCAGTACGCACGCCCGAAGTATTCGGCAGCAGGTTGACGCCGGGAATCTGCAGGTGGGCAACCACCTCGTCCTCCTGCTCCTGCAGCCGCACCCGACGCAGCGCCACCGTCACCAGTTGACTGCCGGAGGCGACCACCGCGTCGTGCATCAGTTGGTTTGAGCCGAACTTGCCGGTGCCGAGAAACAGCCGCGACTGAAAGGTGTGTCCGGCAATCTGTAATGGTTCAGTTTTCATGCTTTATCCGTTCCTTGAATAACGGAGAGACCTCCGGTCGGCTCAACCGCCCTGGACCGGGGCAATCACCAGCACCCGATCCTGCGCCTGCAGCCGGTAGTCGGGCCACGCATCCTGGCGGATGACGGTGTCGTTCACCGCCACCGCCACCGGGCGGCCGCCGGTCAGGTCGGCGAGCAGCGATGCCAGGGTCTGGTCGGGCTCGATCCGGGTCTCTTCATCATTCACATAAATATTCATTCACGCCTCTTTGTAGATCTCGCTGCCACCCGCGGTGAACTCCTGCGACTTCTCGCTCATGCCCACCTCCACGGCTGCCGCCAGATCGTCCAGCCCCTTCTTGTTGGCGTACTCACGCACATCCTGGGAGATCTTCATGGAACAGAACTTGGGGCCACACATGGAGCAGAAGTGGGCCACCTTGGCCGACTCCTTGGGCAGGGTGGCATCGTGGTACTCGCGCGCCCGCTCCGGGTCGAGTCCCAGGTTGAACTGGTCCTCCCAGCGGAACTCGAAGCGCGCCTTGGACATGGCGTTGTCACGGATCTGCGCACCGGGATGGCCCTTGGCCAGGTCGGCGGCATGGGCGGCGATCTTGTAGGTGATGATGCCCTCGCGCACATCCTCCTTCTCCGGCAGCCCCAAATGCTCCTTCGGAGTGACGTAGCAGAGCATGGCGCAGCCGTACCAGCCGATCATGGCGGCACCGATGCCGGAGGTGATGTGGTCATAGCCCGGTGCGATATCGGTGACCAGCGGGCCGAGGGTATAGAAGGGGGCCTCGTAGCACTCCTGCAGCTCCTTATCCATGTTCTCCTTGATCATCTGCATCGGCACATGCCCCGGACCCTCGATCATCACCTGCACATCATGCTCCCACGCCTTCTTGGTCAGCTCACCCAGGGTCTCCAGTTCGGCGAACTGGGCCTGGTCGTTGCCGTCGGCGATGGAGCCGGGGCGCAGCCCGTCACCCAGCGAGAAGGCCACATCGTAGGCCTTCATGATCTCGCAGATCTCGTCGAAGCGGGTGTAGAGGAAGTTCTCCTGGTGATGGGCCAGGCACCACTTGGCCAGGATGGAGCCGCCACGGGAGACGATGCCGGTCACCCGCTGCGCGGTCATCGGCACGTAGCGCAGCAGCACCCCGGCGTGGATGGTGAAGTAGTCCACCCCCTGCTCCGCCTGTTCGATCAGGGTGTCGCGCATCACCTCCCAGGTCAGATCCTCGGCGATGCCGCCCACCTTCTCCAGCGCCTGGTAGATCGGCACGGTGCCGATCGGCACCGGCGAGTTGCGCAGGATCCATTCGCGGGTCTCGTGGATATTCTTGCCGGTGGAGAGGTCCATGATGGTATCGGCGCCCCAGCGGATGCCCCAGGCCATCTTCTCCACCTCTTCCTCGATACTGGAACCGAGCGCCGAGTTGCCGATATTGCCGTTGATCTTGACCAGGAAATTGCGGCCGATGATCATCGGCTCCAGCTCGGTGTGGTTGATATTGGCCGGGATAATGGCCCGGCCCCGCGCCACCTCTTGGCGGACGAATTCCGGGGTGATCTCCTTGGGGATCGCCGCACCGAAGCTGAAACCGGGGTGCTGTTGCTGCAGCAGCCCCTGCTCCTGCGCCTCCTGCAGGCGCATGTTCTCGCGCAGGGCGATGAACTCCATCTCCGGGGTAACGATGCCCTGGCGGGCATAGTGCATCTGGGTCACATTGGCACCGGACTTGGCGCGGCGCGGCGCGCGCAGATGCGCGAAACGCAGGGCGTCCAGTTCCGGATCATCCTTCCTCTGGCGGGTAAACTGGGAGCTGACCCCGGAGAGCCGTTCGGTATCACCCCGCTCCTCGATCCAGTTGCGGCGTACCTCCGGCAGGCCCGCCCGCAGATCGATCGTGGCATCGGGGTCGGTATAGATACCGGAGGTGTCATAAACCAGCACCGGTGGATTCTTCTCGGCGCCAAAACTGGCCGGTGTATCCGTCAGGGAGATCTCACGCATCGGCACCCGGATATCGGGGCGACTTCCCTGCAGATAGATTTTACGGGAACCGGGAAAAGCCTCGACCGTCATGTTGCCGGTATCGACAGATTGAAGTGGTTGCGTATTGTCTTTGGATTGCATCGCGTTGCGTCCTCCATTAAGGGTGGATCAGACGAAACGGGGAACTTGAACAGGATGGAAGAAGTATCGCTCTGGTGGGTCCTGCTCATCAGAGCCAGCTTTCCTACGCCGGTATGACCCGGATCAGGTTCAAAGGGTATCTCTCAGCCACCTCGCGGCGGCACCCCCGCTTCAATCAGGGCAGAGTATCCGCCCACATGTGCCACATGGTACAGCAAACGAATGCAGCGCGGCAATGCGCAAAAAAACTGTCCGATTACCCATCTTACTCAACCGCATGTGGAAAAAAGTATGGCCGCTAATGATGGGTTATTGCAAATGCCTCACCGGCGGACGGTGCCGCATCCAATCGGCCCGAGGGCGGACCTCCTACAAAATCGGCAGATAGCCTGGCAGGGTGGGCACATTTTTGTGCCCACGCGGGAAATGCGACACCGCACATGTGGTGGGCACATTCTTATGCCCACGTGGGAAATGCGACACCGCACATGTGGTGGGCACAAACGACGTGCCCACCTTACTCGGCTGCCGCATCTGTAGGAGCGGCGCCCTCGCCGCGATACTCACTCTGTGACGGTGCCGCATCCAATCGGCCCGAGGGCGGACCTCCTACAAAATCGACAGATAGCCTGGCAGGGTGGGCACATTCTTATGCCCACGCGGGAAATGCGACACCGGAGATATGGTGGATGCGCCCGGTTATGCCTCAGAACTCCAGCCGCATCAGCAGTTCCGCCAGGTCCGGCCGCCAGCCGAATTCACCCAGCCTGACCCGGTTGTTGAGCACCACCACATCCTCTTCCTGTAACCGCTGCTTCTGCCGTTCGGCCTGGGGCGAGCCGGCCGGAAAGGCGATACGCCCGTCACTCCTGAGCACCCGGTACCAGGGCACGCTCATCTCATTCGGTACCTCGCCCAGAGCCCGTCCCACCAGCCGGGCCCGCCTCGGCAGACCGGCCAGATCGGCGATCTGCCCATAACTGGCCACCCGGCCTTCCGGGATGGCCTGTACGGTGCGCCATATGCGTTGATAGTTGTTCACTTGTCTGCTCAATCCCCAGCCCTGTTTAGGGTCATCGTATTAGCCGCGAATGAACACAAATTAACGCAAAAGCATGTTATTTCATGACGGCCTCACTCCATGGTTGAAGGGACACCGCGCTTTGCGCTAGAGATCGAGTTTGTTACATCACTAAAAAGGTTT
>JACDJA010000279.1_pt1 | contig 64010 bp, 55 predicted proteins | sample 7449241 | NCBI WGS metagenome assembly JACDJA01 (sample SAMN14253289, study PRJNA609438) | sludge metagenome | isolation source: initial anaerobic sludge | collected 2018-12-20 | reverse complement strand
CCAGACCATAATCCGCCTGATTGCTGCTTGGAGACGCACTGGCTGGCAATGCCGTTGGCTGGCCGTCAGCCGCGTCATAAACAATATCAACACCGGCAGTGGGCGGAATACCGTTACTGGTGGCAAAGGCAGCGGCTTCCTCAGCAGGTGTCAGCTGTCTTACCGCATAGGCGTTGTCTTTGTCTGTGGCGGCAAGGCTGAGCCCGCACACACGGTCCTCGACACCCGCGCGGCCATAGGCGTTGGCGTAGGTCATGGAAATACTCTGGGCAACCTTGGAGGCAAAATGCACCGGCGCAAGCAGGTTCTGCTCGGGCTGGATGCCGAATTTCTCATTCAGGATACGCAACGCATCCGTGGCACGGGCGTCCCTGTCGGCACCGGTTACAAGCCCTTTATTAAACAGCGAGTTGCAGATATTTTCACTCACCTCCGGTGCGTTAAGGAAGTTCAGTGGCGCAACATCGCGGATAGCTGGCGCCTGATTGGCACACCCCTGGTATACCGCCAGAGCCGTGGTGTATTCCAGCAGGCTGCGACTGTGCCGGGTTACTGGCGCCTTCGAACCCTGCTTTATGGCGAGTCGCGTATCCACAACCGGGTTTACATTGGGCTCGGACACCGCCACGCCATCAATAAGGCCCTTGGTATCCTGCTCCGCCGCGCGCACCGACGCGCCACCCCCATTGGAAACACTGGAGGCAATAACCAGTGTATTCTCAGGCGTTATCGGGTCAACGTTGTTGTCGTTAGCAAATTGCTCGTTGAGGGCCCAGAACCCGAACTCTATGGATTGCAGAACATGGCGCCCCCAGTCCGCTTCCGGGTTGACTTTCGAGTGGGCGTGTTTCCAGGCGAAACGGTTGGGCCAGAGGGCATTGAATTCGTCGCGCTCAGCATCGCTCAGCTCCGCACGGAACTGCACGGGCTCATCAGCAGCCGTGAGCGTGCCATCAATGCGCTGGGCCGTATTGGTGTCCAGATTGTGCGAACCCGTGCCACTACCCTTGTCGGTATAGACCACGGCGCAGCCTTTTTTCAGACCCCACTCGCCGGCGGTTCCTATCGCACCGTATATACCCCGGGAACCGGAAGAAGGCGCGGTGACCATGCAGGGGCTTTGCGGATCAAAACTGTCCGGAACCTGGGCCATCACCGTAACGGGAACGCTGCTGCCCGGTACGGTCATATAGGCAATGTACTCATGCCCGGGAATCATCCCTTCGGTATTCTTGCCCACGCCGGGGCCAAAGAACTCGCCGTAACCGCCACCCGGTGACGTATCCACCAGCGCGCGGTAATTGTTGTAGATAGCAAGCCGGCGCAGCTCGCGGGGCGAGGGGTTACGCTCATCGGAGAACGCGGGTGCGGTGGCACTGCCCAAGCCGGACGCGCCCAGACCTGCCGTCAGCAGGTCATCGGTAATGCCATCGTACCGGGTGTGCCGGATGTCGCCCTGGATAAATCCGGGAATCTGGTTTTCGGCGGTCGGATTATCGTCATTGCTGTCGTTGCAGGCACTGAGGCCAAAGCCTGTAGCACCGATCAGCGCACAGATCATGATACGTTTCATGGTCGTTCCTTGTTTGTTGTTGTTGAGAACGGGCCGGGACCACGACCCGAAACAACCGCTATGCGCATCCTGTGCCATAATTTTATCTGTTTGTTTTTATTGTTTATTTTAGGATTTTCTTTTGCCTGGCAAGCAACCTGTCCTGATTTTCGGACAGCGTTAAGCTTGCTACCATCCGGATTTGTGCCGAAACACCCTGCTGCAGGCGTTGACCGGACTGTTTGTCCTGAAATCCAGACACCGTCGTGATTGGCGGACAATCTACAAAAGTAACAGGCATCCAGCGCAAGCCATCACAATGCACCGGCTGAATCTGTCATGCTGGAAGATATAACGATCAAATGCGGATAAACGGCAGCAGGCTCAGGCCAACTATGACCAGAATCGCCAGGCAGGCTGCCAGCGTGCGGACAGGCTTGTGCCGGAACATCTGCCAGACGCCCCCGGCTTCACCACGCAAACGCCGGCCCTCGTAGGCTTCTCGCTGGCTTTGCAGCCGCTGGCGCTGATACTCCGCAAGCAAGCTCCTGGCTCTGGCAGCTTCGTCGGCATCGTGCACCCAGAAGCCCCCCATGCTGATACCCCATCGGCTCGGAGGCGTCTCGTAATAACGCACTTCATGAGCCTCAAACAGCGCGCGGATTTCCTCGGCTTCGTCGTCGGGAACGTGGCGCAGATTCATCAGATGGTGGGGCATGAAGGCTCGTTGTCTGGTATCGGACAGGGTAATGCCGATATCCTAACACCAAAGAGCCACACACCGAATTCACCACCGGAACCGTTCATGACCGATCATCCACTCCGCCTGCTGCTGGATTTTGATGCCTGCGCCCAGAGAGACAAAGGCCAGGCGCCGGCATTTCTGCACCGGCGGGATCGCAAGTTTGCACTGACCTGTGAACAGCAAGGCGTTGAACCCACAGCGAAACGCTGGCTGGCCCATATAAATCATCTGAGCGGCCCGGGCGCAGGCACACCTGCCTCGGCGGACACCCTGCGTTTCTGGCGCCGAATCAACAGCGGCTTTATGGTGGCAGGCTCCGTGTTCGGTTTACTCACCATGCTTGGGTTGCTGTTCTATGATGGCGGCCAGCGCATCAATATCACGGTTATTCTGGCGTTCGTGGCCTTCCAGTTGTTACTGGCGTTGCTGACCACGGTTCAGTCCCTGGCGGGTTGGCAACCATGGCGGGCGCTGCTCCGGCGCCTTCGCAACAATCCGGAATCTGGCGTCGCGTTAAAACTGCAACCGGTGCTCATGGCACGGGCCGCACACCTTGGCGGACTGTGTTTTGCGCTCACCGGCCTGGCAACCCTCCTGGTTATGGTGGTGCTGCAGGATCTTGCCTTTGGCTGGAGCACCACCCTGGAAACCGATGCCAGCCGCTATCACAGCCTGATTGCCGCAGTCGCAACGCCCTGGGCCTGGCTCTGGCCGGCTGCCGCACCAGATCTGGCGCTTGTAGAAGCCACCCGGTTTTTCCGTGCCGGCGCAGGCGAGGGCAGCATGAACCCGGCACGCTGGGGCCAGTGGTGGCCTTTCATCGCCATGCTCTGGAGCACCTGGGCGCTGCTGCCCAGGGTGGTTCTTGCCTTGCTGGCGGGCATACTGATCCGGCACAAAGCCCGGCAACTGCTGGCCAGCCACCCGGGCATGCGTGCCTTGATGTACCGGATGGAAACACCAGCCCTGGATACCGGCAACGAACACAGCGACGCCTCCGACCTGCCAGAAACGGAAACACAACTCCAGCTGCAGCCACTGCCGGAATCCCGCATCCTGCTGTGCTGGGCCGGTGCCGGCGAGCCTGAACTGCCGGATACCCTCAGCGCTGGCAAGACACTGATTGCCAGCGCCGGCGGCAGGATGTCTCTGGCCCGGGACCGGCAGACACTGGAGCAGGTAGCCGCAGAGCTGGAGCAGCAGCCTTGGCGCTCCGTTCTTCTGGTTACCCGCAGCTGGGAACCACCCACCGGGGAACTGGAGGACTTTCTTGCCAACGCAAAAGAACTCTGGCCGAAAGGCGCGCAAATTGCCCTGGTGCCGCTGGCAATCCGCCTCGACCACGAGCCCGATGCGCATCAGGTTCAGCAGTGGCTGAGATTTGCCAAACGTATCGGGCCGGAATTTGTGAGCGTCAGCCTGCTGCCGGCTCATAGAGCCCTGCCCGATATCGACGGGGGAGTTATGGCATGAGCACCGCACCCACCTTTGCCGTTGTCGGCCACCCGAACAAGGGCAAATCCAGCGTGGTGGCAACCCTGTCCCAGAACGATGCCATTGCCATTGCACTTGAGCCGGGCACCACACGCAAGCGCCAGGCCTACCCACTGAGCGTGGATGGCAAAATCCTCTACACACTGGTAGACACCCCGGGCTTCCAGCGCCCGCGCCGGGTGCTGGAATGGCTCGAAGCCCACAGTGTGTCGGCATCCGACCATGCCGAAACGGTTCGCGCCTTCGTGCTGCAACACCAGGGCGACGGTCGCTTTACTGACGAGTGTGAACTGCTGGCACCGCTGATTGAAGGTGCCGGAATCATCTATGTGGTGGACGGCTCCGTTCCCTACAGCAGCGAGCACGAGGCGGAAATGACCATTCTGCGCTGGACAGGACAACCCAGCCTGGCGCTGATCAACAGTATCGGGCCTGACGATTACAGTGCCACCTGGCAGGCCGCGCTGGGCCAGTTCTTTCAGGTTGTGCGCAAGTTCGATGCGGTTCGCGCCCCTTTTGAGCAACATCTCAGCCTTTTGCGTGCCTTTGGCCAGCTGGAACCGGACTGGGAGAAGCCGCTGGACGAGGCAACCCATTATTTGTCGGCCCAGCGTGAGCAACGCCGCCACCAGGCAGCGGGAATCATTGCCACGGCATTGCAAGACATGATGTCGTTTCAGGAAAAGCGCACCCTGACCCTGGACCAGGCCGCAGGCACCAGCGACAGCACCCTTGCAGATCAGCTCCGGCAACGCTGGTACCAGCACCAGCGCCAGCGGGAACAGACCTTACGGGTGGAAATCGAGCATCTGTACCAGCATAAACAGATCCGGCGACAGGAAGCCGAGCTGGAATGGCACAGCGATCATGACCTGTTCTCGGAAGACAGCCGCAAACACTGGGCCGTTAGCCGGCGTTATCTGGCCACCGCCGGTTTCGGGGCCGGTGCCGTTGGTGGTGCAGGGCTGGACGCCCTGACGCTGGGGTCATCCCTGGGTACCGGCGCGCTGGTGGGTGGGCTGATTGGTGCCGCCGGCAGTTATTTTTACGGCGGCAAGTTTGCCCTGCCCATGCTGAAAATCGGCTTGCTTCAGGACGGCCTGAAGACCGCCACTTTCGGCCCTGTGCAAGACAGCCAGTTCGGGTACGTGGTGCTGGGCCGGGCCGTGGACCACTGGTGGCACATCAGCCACCGCAACCACGCCGGCAGGGACCTGCTGGACCTGGAGCCTGCCGATCATCACTGGCTGGAAGGCCTCGACAAGAAAAGCCGCCAGGTTATCCAGAAAACTCTCGACAAATGCCGCAAACAGCAGCCTCTGGACGACAGTCAGCAGTATAAATTCCATGCTGCCATAGAGCAGTGCATGGCAGTTTACGACGACTGGCGGTTGAACCGGACCTGAGATGAGTGTTTATACTGTATGGCTATTCCATCACAAAAATGAGGAATGCTCATGAAAATTGTACGAGTTCAGGACATCATCGGTACCGAGCGTGAAGTCAGTGCCCAGCAGTGGACCAGTCGCCGCCTGCTGCTAAAAAAAGACGGCATGGGGTTCTCTTTTCACGAAACCATCATTCCCGCCGGCTCCGAGCACACCTTCTGGTACAAGCATCATCTGGAAGCCGTTTACTGCGTTGCAGGCAATGGCTCCATAACCGACATTGCAACGGGTGAAACCCACGAAATCACCGACGGCACTCTGTATGCGCTCGACAAGCACGACAAGCACATCCTGCGCGGCGGTACCGAAGATATGCGCCTGATCTGCGCGTTCAATCCACCCGTTACCGGGCTGGAAGTACACGACGAAGACGGCGCCTACCTGCCGGATACCAGCGAAGACTGACCGTTATTGCCGGCAACTGAACACTCCGTGCCATCCGCAGCAACAACCACACCGTCATCGACAGCAAGCCTGCTGCCGGTGGCGGTGTTGCTCTGGCTGGCGGGGGTCTACCTGCGCATCCCGATACTGGTTGCGCCGCCGCTGGCGCCGTTTATCGGCGACGAACTGGCACTCTCCCAGGCCCTCACCGGCGCCCTGACCACCCTGCCGATCCTGATGCTGGCCATAGGCGCCATGCCCGGCTCCCTGTCCATCTCCCGCATAGGCCCGCGCAATACCCTGGCACTGGCCATGCTCATCATGGTCATCGGCTCCGCAGGGCGCGGCCTGGCACCCGAGACCGTCACCCTGATGCTCACCAGCGCGGTTATGGGCCTCGGCATCGCCATGATGCAGCCTGCGTTACCGGCACTGCTGCCGCGCTGGCTGGAGTCCAAGCATCTGGCCTTCGGCTCGGCCATCTACATGAACGGCATGCTGATGGGCGAATTCATAGGCGCCGGTATCACCCTGCCAGTGATCATGCCGCTACTGGATAACAGCTGGCGCGCAACCATGCTGGCCTGGTCACTACCCGCACTTTTGGTCGCCGCAGCCCTGTTCCTGCCCAGACGCGACCTGGCGAGGCCTACCCGCAAAGTCGCCTGGTTACCCGACTGGAAAAACCCGCTCACGCTTAAATTGGGATTACTACTTGGCGTATCCGGCTCCCTGTTTTTCGGCGTAAACGCCTACCTGGCGGCGCTGCTGGAGCAAAGAGGTGAATTCGACAACCTCACCGAAGCCCTGTTCTGGTACAACTTCGCCCAGGTGGTGGCCTCGCTGCTGATGCTGAAAATGGCCCGTTACTGGGTAGGCAAAAAAGCGCCACTGATCATCATGCTGATACTCAGCCTGCTGGGAACAATCGGGTTGCTGGTGTTTACAGGATGGTGGGCAATCGCCAGCGCCACGTTCATGAGCTTCACCGCTGGCATACTGCTAATCATGATGGTGGCGTTACCACCACTGCTGGTACCTGCCAGCGAAACAGGCAGACTATCCGCTGGCAACTTTCTGGTGGGCTACACCATGGCCTTCACAGTGCCCATGCTGGGCGGTTTACTCTCAGACTGGACCGGCGACATAAAACACGCCATTGCCGTAATGATTGCCTACGGAATCCTGGTTTCTCCATTAGCAATCAAACTAAACCTGCAACGGCAATAAAGCGCCCCCACCAATGGCCGAAGGCCGGGGAGCGGGGTGTTTTTTCTGCCGGGAAAAAGATGTCTGAGCGAAGCGAGTTGTTTTTCCCAGAAGAAAAGACACCCCGCTTCGCGGCCCACCCCAACGAAGCAGGCCCTCAGACTTTAGATGTAGTAATCCTTTAACGGAGGGAATCCGTTAAATTCCACTGCGCTGTAGGTTGTTGTGTAGGCACCAGTGGACAGCCAGTACATACGGTCACCGATAGCCAGATTCAGTGGCAACGGGTATTTGTGGTGCTCGTACATGATGTCGGCACTGTCGCATGTTGGCCCGGCAATCACACAGTCTTCGCCTTCGCCCTTCTTTTCTGTCCAGATGGGGAATTTGATCGCTTCATCCAGCGTTTCAATCAAGCCATTGAACTTGCCCACATCCGTAAACACCCAACGGTGTAAAGCAGTACGGGATTTACGGGCGATCAGAACTACCTCACTCACCAGAACACCGGCGTTGGAAATCAACGAACGGCCCGGTTCGATAATAATTTCCGGCAGATCGTCGCCAAAGTCTTCCTTCAGGAAACGGGTGATTTCTGAAGCGTAGACACCCAGCTCGTTAGTACGGTTGATGTAATTCGCCGGAAAACCACCGCCCATGTTGATCATTTTCAGTTCGATGCCGTCTTCTTCTTTCAGGCGCTCGAAAATGACCTTCACCTTGTTCAGGGCCGAGTCCCAGGCGCCGATTTCGCGCTGTTGGGAACCGACGTGGAAGGACACGCCGTAGGGCACCAGACCAAGGTCACGGGCCAGAATCAATAGATCCATGGCCATGTCGCTCTCGCAGCCAAACTTGCGGGAAAGCGGCCAGTCAGCCGTTTGCGTGCCATCGGTCAGAATACGCACATATATTTTTGCACCCGGAGCCGCCTTGGCAATAACACGCAAATCCGCCTCGGAGTCCGTGGCGAACATGCGAACACCCTTCTCATAAAAGGTGCGGATATCCCGCGCCTTTTTTATGGTGTTGCCGTAGCTGATCCGGTCGCCGGTCACCCCAAGCGCCATCACCTTTTCCAGCTCATACACCGACGCAATATCAAAGTTCGCCCCTTTGTCCCGCAGCATGGCCAGAATCTGCGGAGCCGGGTTGGCCTTTACCGCGTAATAGACACTGGCGTAGGGGAAACCTTCCACCAGCTCGTCGTACTGCCGATCAATCGTGGCGGTATCAATCACCACAAACGGCGTTTCCTTAGTATCGGCGAAAGCCTTGATCCGGCTGAAGGTCTCATCGGTGTAGTAATCGGCGATGTTAGCGTTGGCTGACTCGGTCATGGACGGTGTTTTTCTCCGGGGTAATAAAGCCATGTCAAATAACGGGCGTCGAGGGCAAACCAACCCCCGACAGGAATCGCGATAATCAGGCTTTTCCTGCCCTGCATATATCAGCAGATCTACCCATAATTTGAACAATGGCCTCCCTTTCCAATGGCGGACAGGCCGCTGGCGGTCACCGGCTGGCTAGATGATCCTTACCCGCTGTTTGAACGTACCTACTATGAACTTGTTGTGAACTTTGATGTGTTCGGCAGTTCTGGGAGATTCCCCTCAACATTACCGCCTGGCAGCGGGAGCACCAGCCCCTGCAAGCAGGTGTCTTTGATATCAACCGTTACAAGAATCTTTAGTGATTGAGCGCCGGGCTCAGACCGCCACCGGGCGGGAAGGCTCGGGGGTGTTTAAGCCACCGGGATCCCGGGGCTCGCTTTGCTGTTGCAGGTATTCCAGGATGGCATCCTTCAGGTCACTGCCCTGGCCAAGTCCCTGATTGCCGAACAGGCGATTGAATTCCAGCACAAACGGATAACCTTCCACCAGGGCAATATCGAAACCGGCGTGATCCACTTCCAACTCCCGGGCAAGCCGCAGGGCAAGATCCGTCATCACCGCCGGCACCGGGCTGTTATCAATCTTGCCGCCTCTGGACACATTGTTATAAAAACCCTGATCTGCCTGTGTGCGCCAGTAGGCGGTGACAACCTTGTCGCCCACCACCACTATGCGCGCGTCGCGATCCAGCGGCAGGTATTCCTGAACGTAGAGAACCTCAGTGCGGTCGCAGTATTTGTGCCAGTCGTCCCGGTTTTCAATCAGCCACACACCTTCACCCATGCTCGCTTTAGGCAGTTTCGCCACAAACGGCAGCGCCATCACACTCCAGATGTGCTCGCGCTCCTCGATGCCATTGGCTTCGATGATGGTCCAGGGGATATGTTCCGGTGCAACCGCCTCAAACGCCCGGGTCATTTCCACCTTGTCGTGGCCAATGCGGTAACTGGCAACACTGGGGAAAACCCGGCATTTCAAACCATGCACCAGCGCATTGAGCTGCCAGTATTCCGGGAACAGCACCCAGTCTGCCTGGCGCAGTAATTCCTTATGCTGCAGATAATGCTCCGGCTTCAGTACGGTCGTGTCCGGGAAGCCAAGGGTGCGGAAAACGTTGAACGATACAAGATTCATGGGCGGGGTCGCGCAGCTTAAAACTGGGCAATTTTTAAGCAGTTTTAGCCTTAGCGCAAGTGTTTTTTGTGGACCAAATTGACGGAGATCATGGTTTCCGACAACATAACTGATAATAATTCGCATTACATTATGCATTAACTTCCACGGAGCCTTACCATGACAATCGTTCGCAACCTTACCGCTGTTGCTGCCTCCCTGCTGTTCGCTGTGCCTGCTTTTGCCAGCGAAGGCGATCATTTCAAAGGCAAGCCGGCAAACACGCTGGAGCAAGCCGTTGCCAATTTCTCCGAGTACAACAACAGACTGGAGGATATGCTGGCCGGTGAACTGGGCCTGGAAGCCATGAACGAAGTGCACCAACTCACCTACACGCTGGAAAACGCCCTGAAGAAGCTGGACGATGAAATTGACGAACTTGAGGACACCCTCGAGAAAGTCCATAAGGCATCCGAGCACGCTGATCCGGACACCGTGCGCTCTGCCGGCAAGCAGTACCTCAGCGACAGCCGCAAAATAGTTCGGTAACGACTGCACAAACACACGTCTCGCAATCTCTGCTAACCTCTGTTCAGGCTGTTCCGGTACGGCCTGTTCAGAGGTGGTTTATGGACCCACAGGCACAGAAAATCCTTCAGCAGGTGCGAGATGATCACCAATCAGGCGCAGCACAGCTTGCCGTCCAGACTTTGGCGTCGCTGTGCCAGTGGCTCGATGCAAAAGAGGTTGGAGCGGGCGAGCTCAATGATGTCCTGACGGGTCTGCACGCTGCACGGCCCAGCATGGTGCCCTTGGGCAACGCGATTTCCCGTTGCCGGCAGGGGCTTGAGGCCAGCACCGACACAACACCTGTAAGCGCCCATGCCCGCCCGGTGATTCGCCAGGTGCTTCAGCAACTACAGAGCGCCCAGACACAGACCGCAAAACATGCCACAGAACTGGTTTCGCCGGGTGCTGTTCTCATGACACACAGCAACAGTTCCCAGGTATTTTCCCTGTTCCGGCGGCTCAGCGAACAACGTCAGTCATTTTCGGTAATCTGTACCCAAAGCAGCCCGGGAAACGAGGGCTTTGCACTGGCCCGCCAACTGGATGATCTGGGTATCGGGGTTACCCTGATTACGGATGCCCAGCTGGGGCTGTTCATGGCCCAGGCAGACATGGTGGTGTGTGGCTGCGACACGTGGCTCAGCGACGGGGCCTTCGTCAATAAAAGCGGTACCTATCTGATGGCTCTGGCGGCCCGGGCTCAGGCAAAGCCCTGCTGGGTGCTGGCGGACACATTCAAGGACAGTTCAGCCACCAGCCAAACCGTTGTACTTGAAGAAATGCCCCGGAGTGAGCTTGGGGCACCCGCAGGGCAACACATCACCGTCCGCAACGTCTACTTTGAAACCATTCCCACACATCTGCTTTCGGGCCGGGTCAGCGAAGCGGGCGTTTTTTCGTTCCCTGCCGGGCCTCTGCGGTAAACGGATCCTCAGGCCAGGGGTGTTTGGGGTAACGGCCACGGTTATCTTTACGCACTTGCGGGTATACGTTAGACCAGAAACTTGCCAGATCTGCCGTGACCGCCAGCGGCCTTCGGGCTGGCGAAAGCAGATGGATCAGCACCGGTACCCGGCCGCCAGCCACCACCGGCGTGTTGGTCCATCCAAATAACGCCTGTAACTTGGCCGCCAGCACCGGGCCGTTCTCGGCTGTGTAATCCAGGGTTACGGAGCTGCCGGTGGGAATGGTCAGAGCAACAGGGGCAAGTTCCGCCAACTGCTTCTGTTGCGGATAATCCAGCAGGCTGTTCAGGGCATTCTGCAGGTTCAGCCTGGCAAGATCAGACCAGCGCTCTATACCGCCCAGAAAGGGCGCCAGCCAATCTTCCAGAGACGCCGCCAAGGCTTGCTCACTGACATCCGGCCACTGGCCGGGATAGTGTCTGGCCAGCAACGCGACCCTTGCCTGCCACTGCCGGGTAGCGGGGGTCCATGGCAGGCTATCCAGCCCTTTACGCCTGATCGCAGCCAGAATACCCTGCTGAATCAGCTCCGGTGAGGGTTTTGCCAGCGGTTTCCCGGCAAGGAGCAACGCTCCCAAACGGCGGGTTTTTCGAGCCACGACCGTCCCGCGTTTATCATCCCATTCCGCCTCGTCCTGCTCGCTTATATGGGCCGCCAGATCGGTTTCCAGAGTCGGCAGATCCACCGGCGCTGCCAGATAGATCCTTGCTTCTCTTGCCTTGCCGTCCAGGTCGGCTGCCACCAGCCATTCGTGCCGTGCCAGACCGTCGTCGTCCCGCAACAGGGCGCCTTTGCCATTACTGAGCTGGTAGCGCGGTATGGTGCCGGGGCGTCTCTTACCAACTCGATCGGGGTAAGCGAGTGCCAACAAACGCCCGACTTCTGAGGCCGTTGGCGTAGTTTCCTGTTCGCTTTTTCCATGAGCGTCGGATGCTGACAAGCGCTTTGCCTGTTGCCGTAATGCCTGAAGCCGTTGCGGATCCGCGCGTTGGGCGCCACGCTCACCATAGAGTACGCGAACCCGCTCATGCATATCAGCACCGGCACCGGGCCCCAGCAAATCCCGGTCTTCCAGCAATGCCGCCAGTTCAGCCGCCAGCCGGCCCAAGCCAAGCGATCGCCCCACAATGACCATGTGCGCCAGCCGTGGGTGAATGCCCAGTGCCCGGGCCGATTTGCCATGTTCGGTAATGGCGCCATCATCGTCCAGCATATCCAGCCACTGCAGCAGCTCCACGGCCTGTTGCCAGTGAGCCGGGGGCGGCGGGTCGATCCATACCAGGTTATCCGGCGTTCGGGCACCCCACTGGGCCAGTTCAAGCACCAGTGGCGCCAGATCGGCTTCGCGAATCTCCGGAGGCGTAAACTCCGCCAGGCCATAGTGCTCCGACTCGCTCCACAACCGGTAACACACGCCCGGTTCCACCCGGCCTGCGCGGCCTTTGCGTTGCTCTGCGGAGGCCTTGGATACCCGGCCGGTAACCAGCCGTGTCATGCCGCTGTTGGGGTCAAACACGGCACGGCGCTGCTGGCCGCTATCCACCACTACGCGCACACCCTCAATAGTGAGGCTGGTTTCAGCAATGGCGGTGGCCAGTACCACTTTGCGGGTGCCCGCTGTGGCCGGTGCAATGGCCTGATCCTGTGCTGCGGCTTTGAGGTTGCCAAACAGGGGGGCAATGACAACATTCGGGGCCACATGCCCGGCCAGGGCCTGAGCCACCCGCTGAATCTCTCGGGCTCCCGGGAGAAACACCAGCACTGAACCCGGCTGCTGTTCCAGGGCTTCGGTAACCACAGCCACCACCTGATCCACCAGCCGTGGATTGCGTTGTCTGACTGGCGCCGGGCGATAGCATACCTCCACGGGAAAGGCTCGCCCTTCGCTGTTCAAAACGGGCACATCTCCAAGCAGCCGGGCAATGGGTGCGGTATCCAGCGTGGCAGACATCACCAGTACCCGCAGATCTTCCCGCAGTGCCTCCTGTGTTTCCCGCACCAGGGCCAGCCCGAGATCGGCCTGAAGGGACCTTTCATGAAATTCATCAAAGAGGACGGCGGCGTAGTCTTCCAGCATGGGATCACTCTGGATCAGCCGGGTGAGAATGCCTTCGGTGACTACTTCTATGCGTGTGGTAGCAGAAATTCTGGTATCCAGTCGCGTGCGGTAACCCACGGTTTGCCCGGGCTTTTCACCCAGTTGCGAGGCCATAAACCTGGCCGCCGAGCGGGCCGCCAGCCGCCTTGGTTCAAGCATCAGGATTTTTTTGCCCTGCAGCCAGGGGGCATCCAGCAGCGCCAGGGGCACCCTTGTGGTCTTGCCGGCGCCCGGGGGTGCCTGCAGCAGGACCGTGCTGGCTTGCTCCAGAGCTTGTTTCAACTCTGGGAGGATATGGTCTATTGGGAGCACGTTTTTTGCTTTGGCCTTGGTTCGCAATCAATGTGCCAGGGATCAATCACTTGAGTGAAACCGCAAAGCGCCACCACGGCGGCGCAGAGCAGCAGGCCTGTGGCGCCGGGCACGATTACAGCAGCCAGTACGCCGGTAAGCGGGATCAGAAAATTAAGCTTCAGTACGGGCATTCTCACGATTGGCTTTTGCCCACTGGTAAATGCGCTCGAAGGCCTCTGCCAGTTGCTCTGGATTGTGCGGCGGCTGTATCAGTGCAGCCAACTGGCCGTCGGGGTTTACAAGGGCAAAATGGCCGCTGTGGTCCACCAGTAACTCACCGTCCACTTCCCGATGAACGAACACGGCACTGAGGCTCTTGGCCAACTCCCGCAGGGTTTCCAGGTCGCCGGTCAGGCCGTGGAAGTTTTCGCCGAAGAAGGCGGTATAGTCCTTGAGCTTACCAGGGGTGTCATGTTCGGGGTCGGCGGTGATCAGCAGGTAATCCGGTTGTGGCAGTTCTTTCGATAACAACTTGTCCGTACGCCGCAGATTAGCCATGGCCGCCGGGCAGATATCCGGGCAGTTGGTGTAGCCGACAAACGCAAACGTCCATCGGCCCCGCAGGCTTTCCCGGGTGACTGTTTCGCCGTTTTCGTTGGTAAGCGTGAATTCTGCCAGTGGCCGTGGCTGGTCATAAACATAGGTATTCATTTCAGCCAGATCCGGAGCCGGCATTGGCTCCCCGCTGCCCACCAGAAATACCTGTCGGCCTACCACCAGTCCAAACACCAGCACGACCAGCAGCAGAAGTACGAACAACGTCACCCGAACTGAACGATTCATCATTGCTCCTATCAGAAAACTCTGCGGTATCGCAGCGCCAGCAGGAGGGGGTGCCTTTTTTGCAGGGAAAAAGATGTCTGAGCGCAGCGAGTTGTTTTTCCCGGAAGAAAAGGCACCCCCTCCTGCTGGCGCGTCTGCACCGAGTCAGAAAAACACGTAATGATCCACAAGGAGTACCACAAACAGCGCCATCAGGTAAGTGATGGAGTATTTGAAGGTGTTGAGTGCCACTCGGCGGTCGTCGCCTTTCAGCAAGCGTATTGCGTACTGGAGAAAGCGCAGGCCCAAAGCCAGAGCACCAGCCAGGTATATCCAGCCGGACATGCCTGTGACAAAAGGTAGCAGGCTGACCGCCAGCAATATGAGGGTGTACAGCACAATGTGCAGTTCGGTGTATTTGTTGCCGTGGGTCACGGGCAGCATGGGGATGCCGGCTTTAGCGTATTCTTCTTTGCGATGAATGGCCAGCGCCCAGAAGTGCGGCGGGGTCCAGGCGAAGATGATCAGTACCAGTAACAGCGCATGGCCTTCTACCTGGCCGGTTACGGCTGTCCAGCCCAACAGGGGCGGCATGGCACCGGCGAGGCCGCCGATGGTGATATTCTGGGGCGTTGCCCGCTTCAGGAACAGCGTGTAAACACCAGCATAGCCCACCAGGGAAGCCAGCGTTAACCAGGCAGTGAGGTGGTTCACCTGCCACATGAGCACCACCATGCCAACGCTGGCCAGCAGTGTGGCAAAAGTAATCGCTTCTGCCGGTGTAATCTTGCCGGTAGCCACCGGGCGCTTGCGGGTGCGGGCCATCACAGTGTCGATCTTCTGATCCACCACATGATTGACGACGGCGGCGGCTCCTGCAAGGAAGGCGATGCCCAGATTGCCCCAGATCAGCACACCCGGGCCGGGAAGCCCGGAGGTGGCCAGTAGCATGCCAATAACAGATGTCAGAATCATCAGGGCGACGACCCTGGGCTTGGTCAACTCCAGGTAGTCGCGCCAGGATATTGCGCGTGCGGAATGGCGGGAAACTCGCTGGGCCGGCAGTACATCCACTCGCTCTCTCATGCCGTAACCTCCTGATGTACTGTTGTTGTGTGTGTTGCTTTTACACTCTTTGCCTGCGGCAGCAGGTGGTGCTGCCAGATCAGGTAAATCACCGACAGCAGCAGCCCGGCGCCCATGGCGTTGTGGGCGACTGCAACCGGCAGCGGAATATGGAACAGAATGTTGGCAAGCCCCAGGGTGATCTGCGCTGCCAGCGCCGCAGCAACCAGCCGGACTGGCCCGCGCAGCGCCGGGCTACGGCGCCGGAGTAGTGGCAGCAAAACGCAAAAATAGGCCAGCACAACCAAAGCGCCCACCCGGTGGGTAACGTGTATGGCTACCCGCCCATCCGCCGTGAGTTGCCCACCCAGATAATTCGGGCCAACGTGTTGTGTGATATCAAAACCATGCCGGAAATCCATGCCCTCGGGCCACCACTGACCCTGACAGGTCGGCAGGTCTGTACAGGCTACGGCGGCGTAATTGGCCGCAGTCCAGGCGCCCAGCGCGATCTGCATGACAATGAGCAACAGACCAGCGTACAGCCAGGGGCTGAGGTTCGTGACGGCAAGCGACCCGCCCGGTTTTGCTGATGCCTTCGGCAATCGGGTTGCCGGGTTGTTGCGCTCGCCTGCAAACTTCCGGAGCCGGAGCATCAGCACAGTCAGCAGGCTGAGCGTTGTAAAACCTCCGAGCAGATGCAGGGCAACCACCTGGGGCCAGAGTTTCAGGGTGACTGTCCACATGCCGAAAGCCCCCTGCAGCAGAATAAAGCCGGCAATAAACAGGGGCAACTTCACGGGTACACCGCTCCGGCGCTGTCTCACGGCACTGGCTGCCAGGCCAAACACCACCAGCCCCAGCGTTCCGGCGGCGTAGCGATGAATCATTTCAGGCCAGCCTTTGGCAACGTCTACCGGCGTATCCGGGAACCGGGCATTGGCGATGGCAATGTGCGTCTCACTCTGGGGCACGGTGATGAAGCCGTAACATCCCGGCCAGTCCGGGCAGCCGAGGCCTGCGTCCACTAACCGTGTCCAGGCACCCAGCATGATCACCACAGCGGCGAGCAGCACAGCAAATGTCGCCCAGTTAACCATGGCTCTGACGTTTGGCTGCTTCTCGGTGGACGCATAATTCAAGGTAATTCCTCCGGGCTGGACTCAGCCCACCTGGGACAGTTTGAGCAGGTGTTTCAGATCCTCAAGCATGTCCTTGCCGGAATTCTCCGGGCCGTAGTGCATCATAACGTTGCCAAACGGATCAATCAGCATGATGCGCGGCTCCTGTTCCGGATTGACTCCCGCAGGCCATGCCGGAGTTGCACCAGGCGCGGGAACCAGGCGCTCCATCAAACGGTATTCCGTAGGCCAGCGTGCCGCAAGGTCGCCGGAAATGCCGCCCAGCACGGCGGCTCTGGACACACGGTTGGCATTTTTCCCCAGCGCTATGTTGGCCTGCCGGGCCAGGTAGAGCAGCTCTTCACAGCGGCTGTCACACTCGCCGGCTGCAACCAGCAGCAACCATTGCGGGTCTGTCTTGCCAGCAGTAAAACGACTGGCCAGAGGCTCACCCGAGAGGGTTTCAAGCTTAAGGGCAGCCACGGGTACCGGTGGCTGGATCAGCGTGCCCTGATTCGTGTGCCCTGCAGGGTTCAGCCAGCCTGTATAGAACATTATGGTGGCAAGAATCATTGGCCCGAAGCCCAGAGCGAACAGCAAAAAGGCCGTACGCCGGCCTCTGCGAACCTGTTCCGGCGTGGGGTGGTCTGCATCGTCCTGTTGAGGTATCCGGTTAGCCATTGTCATTGTCATTATTGGCTCCTGTCTTTCGGTAACTCGCTATTACACTCAATATAGTCAGCACCACGGCAAGCGCAAACCATTGTGTCGCATAACCGTAATGCGTCTGCGGCCCCATAAGGTCCGGCTCCCAGTCAGCACGGTAGGCGCCTGGCTGCCCGCTGCCCTGAAGCCGGATAATCGCACCAGGCAATTGTGCAATTTCCTTCCTGGCAATTTCTGCGGGCAACGTCTGTACCCGCCGGGGCCAGCCTTCTGCCGGCACGGAATCTTCCGACAGCACCGGCGGCTCCGGAAAAGGGCTTAGCCGCCCGGCCAGGCTGAATACACCATCGGGAGGAGATACATCCGGTAACTGATCCCGGGTTCTCGGGGCTGCCACCCAGCCCCGGTTTACCAGAACCGGCGGGCCCTCAAGCGGATAGAATACAGTCAGTACTTCGTAACCGGCAACGCCGTCGCGGGTCCGGTTATCCAACAGCCAGCTCCGGTCGCCAAACAGCCCCGTTACCGTTACCGGCCTGCCGCTTTCAAGCCCGCTGGCCACCTGTTCCGGCCAGGCCAGATCCCGTGCCTCCTGTTGCCATTGCTCAAGCAGAACCTGTTTCTCTGCCGCCCGGTTCAACTGCCAGATACCCAGGCCCACCAGCAATGGCAAAAATGCACCCGCAAAAATCAGTAGTCGCCAATCTGCCTTCCATTTGCGCGGGCTTTTCTGTGCCTCAGTCATGGTCTGCTATAGTGAACCTGGCAGCAACCGGAACAAAACCCAGAGATGTCTCTATGCTCAAAGCACTGATCATTTTTCTCATGCTTACCGTTGTAGCCAGTCTGTTCAGCGGCCTGTTTTTTCTCATCAAAGACGGCGGCAGAACCAAACGGGTGGTGAACTCCCTCACAGTGCGGGTGTTGTTGAGCGTGCTTCTGCTGGCGGTTATCCTCCTGTCCCTCTGGCAAGGGAGCCTTACGCTACATCCGACTCCCTGAGGTTTTTTGATTGCTGCGTCAAATAACATACACGAACACAAACAGGCCCAGCCAGACCACATCCACAAAATGCCAATACCAGGAGGTGGCCTCGAAACCAAAATGGTTGTCCGCCGTGAAATGCCCTTTTTGTATGCGTATCAGCATGATAATCAGCATCAAAGTACCCAGCATCACGTGGAAGCCGTGAAAGCCCGTGAGCATGAAGAAGGTAGTACCGTAAATGCCGGACTGAAGCGTCAGGTTCAGCTCCGTATAGGCGTGGATATACTCTTCTGCCTGCAGAAACAGGAACGCCAGCGCCAGCACGATGGTAGCCGCCAGCCAGATTTTCAGCTTTTTCCGATTATCGGCTTTCAGGGCGTGATGAGCCACGGTGACGGTAAACGATGAGGTAACCAGCAGGATGGTATTCACCAGAGGCAGGCCCCAGGCTCCGATCACCGATTCGGGCGGCGGGAAGGCTTCCGGATCCGGGTTGTTAATCAAGGGCCAGGTGGCCTGAAAACCTTCCCAGAGCATGTTGGAGCTGCCACGATCGCCCTCACCCCCGAGCCAGGGAACGGCAAACACCCGGGCGTAGAACAGGGCACCAAAAAACGCTGCAAAGAACATGACTTCCGAGAAAATAAACCAGCTCATACCCCAGCGGAAGGAGCGGTCCATCTGCGGGCTGTACAGGCCGGAGCGACTTTCCCGGATAACGCTGCCAAACCAGCCGAACAGCATGTAAATCATCACCAGAATGCCGGCCCAGAATATCATCCAGGCACTGCCGGTACTCTCTCCCTGGTTGCTGCTGACCATGATTGATGCGGCCCCATAGAGGGTGACGCCAAGGCCCACCGTGGCAACTATAGGCCACTTGCTCTGTTCTGGAACGTAATAGGTCTGATAGTCCGCCATAGCAATCTCCGATGGCTTATCCGTTATCGTTTGTTGTTGTGCTGGCTGCCGCTGCCTGGGGCTCGCCCTGATCGTAAAGCGTGTAGGACAGGGTCAGTTTGGTGATGTGGCTGGGTATCTCCTGATCCACAATAAACACCAGGGGCATTTCCGTATTCTCCCCCGCTGCCAATGGCTGTTGGTTAAAACAGAAGCACTCGGTTTTATGGAAATACAAAGTGCCCTCCGATGGTGACAGGCTCGGAACCGCTTGCCCCACCATATCCCGGCTGGTGGGATTTTCAGCGTAGAAATTCACTGTGGTGGCCTCACCCGGGTGTACCTCGACGCTCCGGGACACGGGGCGGAATATCCAGGGCATGCCCGGCCCGTTCTGGGCCAGGAACTGCACCTTGATGGTTCGGTTCATATCTGCCACCGAACGCTCTGTGGACTCATAACGGCCACCGGTTTTGCCATTGATGCCGGTGATGTCGCAGAACACGTCGTACAGGGGCACCAGTGCAAACCCGAAGGCAAACATGCCCACCACACCCGACAGGCACCAACCTATAACCTTCGCGTTGCTGCGACGGGGGGCGGATTCACGTGCCTGTTGATCAGCCATTTTTACGGCCTCCTATTTCACTTCGGGTGGCGTCGTGAACGTGTGGTAAGGCGCCGGCGACGGGATCTCCCACTCCAGCCCTTCCGCACCTTCCCAGGGCTTGGCCGGCGCTTTTTCGCCGCCTCTTGCACACTTCACAACAATCAGAAGGAACAGCAACTGGGTAGTGCCGAACATGAAGGCCCCGATACTGGACACCATGTTGAAATCGGCAAATTGCAGTGCGTAATCCGGAATCCGGCGCGGCATGCCTGCAAGTCCCAGGAAGTGCATGGGGAAGAAGGCCAGATTCATGCCGATAAACGACAGCCAGAAATGGGTTTTGGCCAGGGTTTCATCGTACATGTGGCCGGTCCACTTGGGCAGCCAGAAATAGGCCGAGGCGAAGATCCCGAATATGGCACCGGGCACCAGTACGTAGTGGAAGTGGGCAACCACAAAATAGGTGTCATGGTACTGGAAGTCTGCCGGTGCAATCGCCAGCATCAGGCCCGAAAAACCGCCGATGGTGAACAGAATCACAAAGGCAATAGCGAACAACATGGGTGTCTCAAAGGTGAGCGAGCCCCGGAACATGGTGGCGACCCAGTTGAACACCTTAACCCCGGTCGGTATGGCAATCAGCATGGTGGCGTACATGAAAAACAGCTGGCCTGCCACCGGCACACCTACCGTAAACATATGGTGCGCCCACACCAGGAACGACAGCAAAGCAATGGCGCCCGTCGCATACACCATGGAGGAATAACCAAACAGCCGTTTACGTGAAAATGTCGGGATAATCTGGGAGATCGCTCCAAATGCAGGGAGGATCATTATATAAACCTCAGGATGCCCGAAAAACCAGAACACATGCTGGAACAGCACCGGGTCGCCACCACCAGCCGCGTTAAAGAAGCTGGTGCCGAAGTTGATGTCCATCAGCATCATGGTGACCACGCCCGCGAGCACCGGCATAACGGCAATTAACAGGAACGCAGTGATCAGCCAGGTCCAGACAAACATGGGCATTTTCATCAAAGTCATACCCGGCGCCCGCATGTTCAGCACCGTGGCTATGACGTTGATGGCACCCATGATCGACGACACACCCATAATGTGGATGGCGAAAATAAAGAAGGTGGTGCTCGGCGGCCCGTAGGTGGTGGACAGTGGCGCGTAGAAGGTCCAGCCGAAGTTGGGCGCGCCCCCCTGCATGAACAATGTGGAGACCAGAATCAGGAAGGCACAGGGCAGCAGCCAGAAACTCCAGTTGTTCATTCTTGGCAGTGCCATGTCCGGCGCGCCGATCATCAACGGTATCATCCAGTTTGCCAGCCCCACAAACGCGGGCATAACCGCACCGAAGACCATGATCAGGCCATGCATGGTGGTCATCTGGTTGAAAAATTCCGGCTGCACAATCTGCAGCCCGGGCTGGAACAGCTCAGCCCGGATAACCATCGCCATGGTCCCTCCCAAAAGGAACATGGTGAAGCTGAATATCAGGTACATGGTCCCGATATCCTTGTGGTTGGTGGTCAGCAACCAGCGACTGATGCCGCTGGCCGGGCCGTGATGATGATCCTGTGCGTGGGTATCTGCAACCGCACTCATGAAAACCCCCGTTACCGCCAATTTTTGTGGCTGGTGATATCTGTTATCTGGCGTTGATTACTGTTGGTTCTTGTAATCGAAGATTTCTTTTGGCGTGACCATGTCACCCACCTTGTTACCCCAGGCATTCCGCTCATAGGTAATGATGGCCGCGAGATCTGCCTCGTTCAGCTGGCCACCAAAGGCCTGCATTGCCGTTCCGGACTTACCGTTCACCACAATATCAATGTGGGCGGCTATGTCTCCGGTAGCAATGGCGCTGCCTTTAAGGGCCGGGAATGCCGGTGGAGCGCCGCTGCCATCGGCCTGGTGGCAGGCTGCACAGTTGGTAGCGTAGGCTTTTTCGCCACGCTCCATCAGCTCTTCCATGCTCCAGTCTTTCTGGGTCAGCTCACGCTCTTTCTCGGCTGCGGCCTTCTTTTCGGCAACCCAGGTGTTGTATTCCTCTTCCGGCACCGCCTTTACCACAACCGGCATAAACCCGTGGTTCTTTCCACACAGCTCGGTACACTGGCCACGGTAGGTGCCTGGCTTGTCTACGCGGGTCCAGGCTTCGTTGATGAAGCCTGGGATGGCGTCTTTCTTGAAGCCGAAATCCGGCACCCACCAGGAGTGAATAACGTCGTTTGCCGTCAGCAGGAAGCGAATCTTCTTGCCGACCGGAATCACCATTGGGTTGTCCACTTCCAGCAGATAGTTTTCGCCCTTGGTCTGGCGGTTGCCGATCTGGTCTGCAGGTGTTGTGAGGTTGGAGAAATAGCCGAAATCCTCATTGATATACTCGTACTGCCACTTCCACTGGTAACCGGTTACCTTGATATCTATGTCTGACTCGGTGGTGTCGTACATATCAATCAGGGTCGCCGTGGCGGGAATCGCCATGATGACGAGAATGACGAGGGGAATCAGCGTCCAGAGCACTTCAACCAGTGTATTCTCATGAAAGTTGGCTGGTTTGGCGCCCTGTGACTTGCGGTGGGCAAAGATTGACCAGAACATGATTCCGAAAACCACGACACCAATCGCGACGCAGATCCAGAAAATGGTCATGTGAAGGTTGAATATATCGTTACTGGTACCGGTCACCCCCGGGGTCATGTTTACCGTCCAGTCCGCCATGGACAGAGCGGGGAACAACAAACCGCCTGAAAGGGCACCTACCCGCTTAGCGTGCACGCGCATGCTGTGTCTCCACAGAGTGTTATTCTTGTCGGATTTTGCATAATCCCTCTGGGCTTAACCGGTGCTCGCATTCACCGGAAAATGCCAGAGTGAAAGCCTGCTTACAGATACATCAATGACGAGTATAGACACAGATCAAAAAAAGACTAAAAAACTGGTTAAACCTAAAACGACTAACCAGGAGTTTTTAATAAACAGAATGAATATGACGCTCAGACTTTCAGTCACGGACCGACGCCTGTGGGCTCTGGCATGGCCACTGATGCTCACCAACCTCACCGTACCGTTACTGGGGCTGGTAGACACTGCGGTATTGGGGCACCTGGAAAGCCCGGAATATCTGGGCGCGGTTGCGGTTGGCGCCAACCTGTTCAGCATTCTGTACTGGACCTTCGGCTTCATGCGCATGGGCACAACAGGGCTGGCTGCCCAGGCCTGGGGCAGGCGCGACAGTCTCGGCCAGGTTGCCCTGCTGCTGCGCTCGGTGATGCTGGCGGTGGCTATCGGTTTACTGCTCATCCTGTGCCACCAGCCACTGATCCGGATCGGGCTGGCACTGATGAATCCCAGCCCTGGCGTTACGGAACTGGCCGCAGAGTACGCTGCCATAAGAATCTGGAGCGCTCCGGCGGTGCTGTGCCAGTACACTCTGGTGGGCTGGCTGATTGGCACCCAGTTCCCGCGCGGGCCCATGATCATGCTGATTGTGGCCAACGGCCTGAATATCCTGCTGGATGTGCTTTTCGTAACCGTGCTGGGCTGGAACAGCCGGGGTGTGGCTGTTGCCACGGTAATCGCCGAGTACGGAGCCGCCATTATCGGCTTTGCAATCGTGTTGCAGCGCATGCCCGATGGGCAGAGGCTGACCCGGGAGTTATTCGGTACCCTTGCGGACTATCTGGCCATATTGCAGGTAAACCGCTACATCATGGTGCGTACCATTGCGCTGTTGCTGGTACTGGCATTTTTCACCGCTCAGGGCGCTCGTCAGGGCGACACCATACTGGCGGCCAACGCAGTACTGATCACCTTCCTGCTGCTGATTTCCAATGCTCTGGACGGCTTTGCCAACGCCGCTGAAGCCCTGATTGGCGAGGCTGTGGGCAAAAACAGCAGGCGGCGTTTCCTTGCAGTGTTCCGATGCGCGCTGCGCTGGTCTCTGTGGGGTTCGCTGTTGCTGACAATTCTGTTTGTTGCCGGAGGCCGCGGACTGATCGCGTTGCTGACAGGTATTGAAGAAGTACGTACCACTGCCTGGCAATATCTGCCCTGGCTCTGGCTGCTGCCTTTTGCCTCGGTGTGGGGATTTCTGTTTGATGGCGTATTCATTGGCGCGACACGCACCCGGGATATGCAGAATACCATGCTGTTTTCGGCACTGGGGGTATTCGCTCCGGTGTGGTGGCTGACCACGGGCTGGGGTAACCACGGGCTCTGGTTTTCCCTGATCTGTCTGATGCTTGCCCGGGCAGCGAGCATGGGCTTGCTATGCTGGTCACACACTCGTAACGATCGTTGGTTCCAGGCCCGGTAGCCCGGGCAATCGTTAACAATATCTGACAGTTTGTAAATCGCAGCTTGTAAAATCTCGTCTACACTTGTCAGAAAAGACGGGCACCTCCTTGGTGGAAAGCGATGATAACTAGCTGCAGCCTGGCCGCCCTGATATTCATTGCCCGTTACAGGAGGCGCCTTGCGACCTCAAATTGTTCAGACACCGGCATGTCCTCAAATGACTCCACAGGCAGTACTGGAAATCATTGATCACGCGCGACGCAAGGAAGCCCGCTCGGGCACCTTTCTGAGGCAGCTGCATAAAAAGGCGGCAGCGCTGCCTTCGGCTGTCACCATTGAGGGCTATCAGCCTGCGCCCTGCCTGTTCCAGTTCGCTATCGAGTACATTGAGATGGCACCGCGGCTCATAGAGTGTGTGGATGCCTGTGCGCGGGAAGCCGGTAAAGCCCAACTGTTTGACCCGTTTGTAAAAGCCGCCATCGGTTACTTCACCGAGCCCTCGGCGTTGCTGGTGCGCTACGATGGCCTCGACGGGCTTCTGATACGCGCCTACCTTTGTCACCGCCTTATGGAAGAAATGCATGAGAACAACCATTCCATCCGAACCGGCGGGCTTGTGGATATGGAGGCAACCCGAGCCAACCTGCTGGTTCACGAGCTGATTGGTGAACCCTTCGCAAACGAACTGGACGACTCCATCACCGTAACCGTACTGCAAATTGCCGGCACACCGGACTATTATGAGCTCAACCTCGACCCCTTCGTCGAACAGGTAAACAATGAGGCCTGGAACTGGATGCGACACTACTGGGAAAACCTTCTGATCCGCAATCATATCCGCTTTTCGCTGGGCTCCGGCCTGGCCTGACCTGTCCAGGACTATTCCGGGAGCAACCAAAGATCCTCAGAGACTCATTATGACCGAACGCAAAACCGATATCCGCCCGGGCCGCTACCGACACTACAAGGGCCAGGATTACGAAGTTATTGATATTGCACGGCACAGCGAAACCGGGGAAAAACTGGTGGTTTACCGTTGCCTGTACGGGGATTACAGCCTGTGGGTGCGCCCGCTTGGCATGTTCCGCGAAACTGTTGAGGTTGCCGGGGAGCAGGTCCCGCGCTTTGCTCGCATTGACGGGAGTTGAGCATTAGACAAGCCCTTTGACTCAGCCGGCCATTTACTGCACATTACCGCGTTTTCATGATCCCCGCCTTCACTGCAAGGCTGGAAAACCAACCACTACGCCATACTCGGAGTCCCCCATGAATGCCGTTGTTGCCGCGGTGCTGATCATGCTCGTATTGAGCCTGGCCCGCATCCACGTTGTTGTTGCCCTGATCGTAGGCGCCGTCTCCGGTGGCCTGATTGCCGGGCTGTCCCTTGATGCGACCATTGAAGCCTTTAATAACGGCCTTGGCGGTGGCGCTACCGTAGCCCTCTCGTATGCAACCCTGGGTGCCTTCGCCGTTGCCATCGGCAAATCCGGCCTGGCCCACGCCCTCGCCGACAAAACCCTCGCCATGGTCGGCCAGCAGGATAACAACACCGCGGCAAAAAGTGTGCGCTACATGATCATTGGTGTGCTGGTGCTGATTGCCCTTTCGTCCCAGAACATCCTGCCTATCCATATTGCGTTCATTCCGCTGGTGGTTCCGCCCATGCTGTATGTGATGGCCAAGCTGAAAATGGATCGCCGCCTGGTGGCCTGTGCGCTCACTTTCGGGCTGATAACCCCTTACATGTTCCTTCCGGTGGGTTTTGGCGGCATTTACCTGAACGAAATCCTGATGGCCAAAATCAGCGCCAACGGCGGTGAAACCGAAGGCCTGAGCGTTATGCAGGCCATGGCCCTGCCTGCTCTGGGCATGCTTTGTGGCCTGCTGATAGCCATCTTCTTCACTTACCGGGGTGACCGTGAATACGATCTGGACGTTATCACCCGCACCGAACGCGTAAATGTCTCCTACAGCGCGGGCACCCTGATCATGGCGCTGGTCGCTATTGTTGTCGCCTTTGTGGTTCAGCTCTGGCTGGGCTCCATGATCCTCGGGGCATTGGCTGGCTTTCTGCTGTTCAACCTGTCGGGGGTGGTGAAGTGGAAAGAAGCCGACGACCTGTTTACCGAGGGCATGAAAATGCTCGCCATGATCGGTTTCATCATGATCGCCGCCTCGGGTTTTGCGGAAGTGATGCGTGAAACCGGGGAAATCGCGACTCTGGTACAAAGCTCCGTGGATCTCATCGGCAACAACAAGCCCATGGCGGCTCTTCTGATGCTGGTTGTTGGCCTGATGATCACCATGGGCATAGGCTCATCTTTCTCCACCATCCCCATTATCGCTGCCCTGTACGTACCCCTGGCCCTGGAAATGGGCTTCAGCTCCCTGGCGATCGTTGCCCTGGTGGGCACCGCCGGCGCCCTGGGCGACGCCGGTTCCCCGGCTTCAGACTCCACTTTGGGCCCCACTGCCGGCCTGAACGTAGACGGCCAGCACAACCACATCTGGGACTCGGTAGTGCCCACGTTCCTGCACTACAACCTGCCGTTGCTTGGGTTTGGGTGGTTGGCGGCTATGGTTCTTTAGCTTGGGAGTTGACGTTCTTTTCTCGTAGCCTGCTGGTTTTGGGGGCTGCGAGGTCACGGTGGGTCTTTTCTGCCAGCAAAAAGATGTCTGAGCGCAGCGAGTTGTTTTTCCCAGAAGAAAAATATACCGCCACGGCCTCGAACCCCGCCAAGCCAGCAGGCTACAGTCTTTAGTCTTTAGTCTCTAATCCTTAGTCCTCACTCCCAGCCTTGAAGAAAACAACCTGCTTAACCGTATGATCATCCTGGTTGTCACGTCGATTAACCCGAGTCTCAAGCTCAGGGTTGGCTGGCTGCTCGGCATCCGACATGGCATCGGTAAAGCCGCACGCCACACACTCACGAATCTGCTCACCGGCATCGTCGGTGAACATCATGATCTTGTCCATTTCCGCGCAGCGGGGACAAACCGCTCCGGCAATAAAACGTTTCGGGGTAGCCATTACATAACTCCAGGTTAAAGCCTCCGGTGGCCATCACCACCACCGGAGATCGTGGGATCAGGCCGCTTCGTCCGTGATGCCGGTCTGCTTTAGCAACGCATCCACCTGCGGTTCGCGGCCACGGAATGCCTTGAACAGCTCCATCGGCTCCTGTGATCCGCCTTTTTCCAGAATGTTGTGAAGGAAAGCCCGCCCGGTTTCCGGATCGAAAATGCCGTTTTCCTCGAACAGCGAGAAGGCATCTGCCGCCAGCACCTCTGCCCACTTGTAGCTGTAATAGCCAGCCGCGTAGCCACCGGCGAAGATGTGCGAAAACGAGTTCGGGAAGCGGTTGAACTCCGGCACTTCGACAACGGCGATAGCTTCGCGCACCTGGCGATGCATCGCCAGCGGGTTGGTGGGGGCCTCTTCGGTGAATTCTGCATGCAGGCGGAAGTCGAACAGTGAAAACTCCAGCTGCCGCACCATGGCCATGCCGGACTGGAAGTTTTTCGCCGCCAGCAGTTTTTGCAGCAAGTCTTCCGGCAGGGGTTCCCCGGTTTCGTGGTGGCTGGCAATCAGTGCCAGGGAATCGGGGTTCCAGCACCAGTTTTCCAGAAACTGGCTGGGTAACTCTACCGCGTCCCAGGCCACGCCATTGATGCCAGACACATCCATAACGTCCACCTGAGTCAACATGTGGTGCAGGCCATGGCCAAATTCGTGAAACAGGGTAGTGACCTCGTCGTGGGTGAGGAGCGACGGCTTGCCATTCACCGGCGGCGTGAAGTTGCAAGTAAGGAAAGCAACCGGCAGCTGAAGCTGGCCGCGCAGGTTGCGCCAGCGCACCCGGCAGTCGGCCATCCAGGCACCCCCGCGTTTGCCCTGGCGGGCGAACAGATCAAGGTAGAACCAGGCAATTGGCTCGCCGTTGCGGCTTATGCAGTAGGCCGTGGCATCTTCGTGCCAGGTTTCCACTTCCGGCCTGGCTTCAATCTGTATATCGAACAGCTTCTCGGCAACCCTGAACAAGCCAGGTACCACCTTATCCACCGGGAACCAGGGGCGCAGGGTTTCGGGGGAGATGTCGTAGCGCTGCTGCCGCAGTTTTTCACTGTAGTAGCCCACATCCCAGGCTTTCAGATCCTCCAGGCCGTGCTCGTCTTTGGCGAAAGCCTTGAGCTCAGCAAACTCCTGCTCGGCAACCGGCCTGGCTTTCGCCGCCAGTTCGTTGAGGAACCCCAGAACCTCATCGCTATCCCGGGCCATTTTGGTAGCCAGCGAGCGCTCGGCGTAGTTGTTAAAGCCCAGCAGTTTCGCCATGGCGTGCCGGCGTTTGAGGATTTCGGCCATTACCTGGGTGTTGTCCCAGGTACCTGCGTCCGGGCCCATGTCCGAGGCACGGGTAACAAAGGCTTCGTATACCTCACGGCGCAACTCACGGTTGTCACAGTAGGTCATTACCGGGAAAAAGCTGGGGAAATCCAGGGTAATCACGTAGCCATCCAGCTCTTTCTGGCGAGCGGCTTGTTTTGCGCCTTCAAGAGCGGAATCCGGAATACCGGCCAGCTCTTCCACGTCGGTGATGTGTTTGAACCAGTGCTGGGTGGCATCCAGAACGTTGTCACTGAAGCGGTTGGAGAGTTCCGCCAGTTCGCGGGACAGCGCCGCATACTGTTTTTTCTGGTCTTCAGGCAGGTCGACACCACCAAGGTGGAAGTCGCGCAGGGTGTTTTCCACCGCTTTGCGCTGGGCTTCGCTCAGATCCTTGAAATCATCGCGAGCGGCGAGCTTTTTGTAGGCTTCGCAAAGGGCTGTGTTCTGGCTAAGCTCGGTACTGTATTCAGTGAGCTTTTCCAAGCAGTTTTTGTAGACTTTGCGCAGATCGTCGTTATTCATTACACCATTGAGGTGCGAAATAACGGACCAGGCGTTACTCAGTTTGTTTTCCAGTGACTGCATGGGTTGGGCCAGGGTGTCCCAGGTGGGGTCTTCGTTCTGGGCCAGGCTGGCGATTTTCATGCGGTTTTCGCTGAGAATCTGGTCAATGGCCGTCTCCATATGCTCGGTTCGCACGTGATCGAACTTTGGCAGCAAATCATCAGTCAGTAACGGGTTATTCATGGATCCCCTTCTCAGCTGTTCAAATGTGAGGTAGCTTCATTTATATCTATCATCGGAGAAAGGCGTCTGTGTGGAGGCTTTGCCAAAACACGCTCCTTGCGGCACATCCATGTGACGCTTGGGCTCCGCCATCCCTGGCTCCGCACAGTTTTGGCAAAGCCTCCACACAGACACCCCCAACTTCCGAGCAAACGCGACTAAGGTATATGTAATGACGAATGTACGTTCTCACAAGGGTATCACGCCAGATTTAGGAAAACGCACTCTGGTAGATGCCAGTGCAGTGGTGATTGGTGACGTTAAAACCGGTGACGATTGCTCCATCTGGCCAATGACCGTGGTGCGGGGCGACATGCACAGGATCCGTATCGGCGACCGCTGCAGCATTCAGGACGGCTCAGTACTGCACATTACCCATGCCAGTGATTATAACCCGGGTGGCTTCCCGCTCACTTTGGGCGACGATGTCACCGTGGGGCACAAGGCTTTGTTGCACGGCTGCACCATTGGCAGCCGCGTGCTGGTGGGTATGGGCTGCATTATTATGGATGGCGCCGTGGTGGAAGATGAGGTGATCGTTGCGGCGGGCTGTCTGGTGCCGCCGGGGAAAACACTGGAGTCCGGGCACCTTTATGTTGGCTCGCCGTGCAGGAAGGCGCGGGCACTGAGCGATAATGAGCGCTCGTTTTTTGCATACACAGCGGCCAATTACGTGAAGCTGAAGGATGAATATCTGGCTGAGCTGGAGCCATGATGCCGGTTAATCCCAGATCATATCCGACTGGGCTTGAAAAATGATCAACCGTTCCCATATAGAGTTGTAGCAGATGTTCACGGATACCCGGTCGGCTGACGCCGGCATTCGGAGCAGTTCCGGGAACGAGGCTGAATGAGTTCAGGTTCGTTTTTTTATAATGGAGGTGTTCTATTATGAGCAATCTTACTCGCTGGAATCCGATCAACGAGTTTGAAGACTTGATGAATCGCTATAACCGGGTTTTTGGGCTGACACGCAGTGGCGGAGAAGGCAAAGATTTATTCAGCCGCAGTGATTGGGCGCCCGCGGTCGATATCAAGGAAACCGATCAGGCCTTCACCATTGAGGCAGAATTGCCCGGAATGGAAAAGAAGGATGTGAAGGTAAGTGTGCATGAGGGCGTGTTGTCCATTGAGGGCGAGCGCAAGCACGAGGAAGAATCCAGCGATAAAAAGCTGCATCGCATTGAGCGTTTCTATGGCAGCTTTGTACGGCGCTTCACACTGCCCGACAATATCGACGAGAACAGCGTGAAAGCCAACTTCAAGGACGGTCTTCTCACGCTCACGCTTCAGAAGGCCGAGCCGAAGGAGCCGAAGGCCATTGAGGTTGACATCGAGTAACCTGCTTCGCCTTTCCGGGACCCAAGCGGTGGTCGGGAGTCAGCTCCCGGCCACCGTAGTTTTTTTCGCACCTACCTTTTCCAGCGCAATGGCGTAATCCTTACCTTTGCGGTGCTGTGAAACCAGATCCAGAATGGTTTCACCATCTTCCCCTGTGTCATTCAGGTTGCCGCCGGCTTCCACAAAGAAGCCCACAAAGCGTTCGAAATCCTCCGCTCGCATGGCCCGATAGGCTTTCAGCAGCGCCGTGTAATCCGACCCCTCGCCCCGGGGCTCTGCGACCAGAAAGCTCTTGACGCGCTCATCACTCCACTCTTCGCCAATAACCTTGGGTTTATCAGGGCCGCTCATAACCACACTCTCCTCAATTGTCGGTTTCTTGCTCAGGGCAGTATTTCCACCGGCAGGTCGCCGGTGGAGATGGATTTGTTACATTCGGGATCGCGGATGGCAATTTCCACCCGACGATTCAGGGCGCGGTTTTCCGCCGAATCGTTTGGTGCAAGCGGGTTGGTTTCTGCGCGACCGGCGGCAACCACACGCTCGGCAGGCACCTGCCGGCTCATGACCAGTTGGTGCACCACCGATACTGCGCGGGCCGCAGACAGGTCCCAGTTGGAGCGGTATCGGCTGCTGGAAATAGGCCGGTCATCGGTGTAACCGGACACCAGCACATCGCCCGTACAGTTCGCCAGCACGCCTACAACTCTTTCAATAATAGGGATCATCTCGGGTTTGATGGATGCCTCGCCAGAACGAAAGGTGGCTTCCTCTGAAAACCGGATAACCACTTTGTTCTGGTCATAATTGACGCTCAGGGCTCCGGATGCCACTTCGTTTTCCAGTTCACGGATCATCCGGCTTGCCAGGTCTATGACGCCTTCGGAAACGGCCGTTGTTGCGGTCTCGGGTGCCCGCTCGTCAATAAATTCCGGCTCCCGGGCCTGGGAGTCATTGGGCTCGGGCAGGGAGACTGTGTCTGATTCCACCAGGGTAATGGGTGAGCCGCCGACATTCTCGGACAGCACGTTGGCAGAGCCAAACGCCACAGACATGGAGTTGGCCATGGCCCGGTATTTTTCGATATCCATTTCCGCAAAAGACAGCAGCAGAATAAAAAAGGTGAGTAACAGGGTGGCAAGATCGGCAAAGGTAACGATCCACGCGGGTGTCTGGTTTTTCAGCCGGGGCCTGCGGTTCTTACGGATCTGTTGCAAAACGTCAGACCTCCCGCTCCGGCGCAAGCCCGGTGCGGTGTTCCGGCGTCACAAAAGAAGAAAGCAGCTCGGTCATAACCCTCGGATTTTCACCACGCATGATGTTGCGGATAGACGTGATGATCAGAACCTGGTTACGGCTTTCATCTTCAGCCTTGAGCTGCAGTTTGTCCGCCAGCGGCAGCGCAATCAGCTGGGCGATAAACGCGCCGTAGAGCGTTGTCAGCAACGCAATGGCCATAGCCGGGCCGATGGAGGACGGGTCATCCAGCGTATTGAGCATCTGCACCAGGCCCACCAGAGTACCCAGCATACCGATGGCCGGCGCAGACTCGCCAATACCCCGAAACACCCGTTCCGCCACTTCGTAACGCTCCGCCATCTGCTGGGACTCCTGGGCCAGGGCCTCTTCAACCAGTTCAGGCGGATGGCCATCCACGCACAGGTTGATGGCTTTTTGCAGGAATTCATTTCCGGTCTGATGATTTTCCAGGCCAAGAACACCCTCTTTGCGCACCACCAGAGCCAGGGCACCGGCCTCACGAATCAGCTCCGTAGGCCGGTCAACTTTATCGGTAAAGGCCGCACTCATGGCCAGGCGGAAGGCGCTCATAACCGACGACATCCGGAACTTTACGAGCGTTACCGCAAAGGTGCCACCTACAACAATCGCCAGCCCGGGGAGATTAAGAAAAGTGAGAAGCGAGGCATTTGCCAGCATCGCCAGCATAACAATCAGAATACCGGCGACAAGCCCTACGAGGGTGAGAATATCCATGCATAGCCCTTGTAAATAGCCCTTACGGGTTGTTGTTTGTGCGCCTGGCCCGGCGCCGGCGCTCTCAGTCGCTACGTAACGTTTCTATAACCGGCACCGTTTCCGGACGCACGCCACGCCACACCCGGAAGGATTCTGCAGCCTGCTCAACCAGCATACCCACGCCATCGAAGACCCGGGTCGCTCCGTTATCCAGAGCCCACTGATTGAAGGTGGTTGTCTGTAAAGAATACATCATGTCATACACCACTGTGCCAGCCGCGATCACATTTGCGCAAAGGGGCGGCAAGTCGCCCTGCAGGCTGGCACTGGTGCCGTTGATAATCACATCAAACGGCTGGTCCGGCGCTTCAAACCCGCAGGCACCCAAAGTGGTTGCGCCCGCCTCATCGGCAAACAGTGTTGCCAGCGCCTCGGCTTTGGCCACCGTACGGTTGGCGATCGTCAGGCTCGCGGGCTGCTGCGCAAGCAAGGGGCCCAGAACACCACGTACCGCCCCCCCGGCACCCAGAACCAGTATGCGTGCGCCTTTGAGCTGAACGCTGTGATTCGTTATCAGGTCCTGCACCAGGCCCTGGCCATCGGTGTTATCGGCCACCAGCTGGCCTTGGCTGTTCTGATACAGGGTGTTGGCGGCCCCGGCTTTTTCGGCTCTGGCTGTTCGGCTTTGTGCCAGCGCCCAGGCCTGTTCCTTGAAAGGCACGGTTACGTTCAGACCCTTGCCGCCGCCTTCAAAGAAATGGCGAACCGTTTCCGCAAAGCCGTCAAGAGGCGCCTGAATTGCAATGTACTCCACGGGTTCGCCAGTCTGGCTGGCAAACAGGCTGTGGATGCGCGGGGATTTACTGTGGCTGACCGGGTGGCCCACTACCGCATATAGCTCGTTACTCATTGCTTGCCTCCCTTATTCGGTGTCGCCGGCCAACCAGTCGCGCCCGGTGAGAAAATAGTCGGTCAGGCGCGCTTCTTCACTGCCCGCTTCCGGTACCCGGCTGTAATCCCAGCGCACCAGTGGCGGCAGTGACATCAGGATGGATTCTGTGCGCCCGCCTGATTGCAGGCCAAACAGGGTGCCGCGGTCGTACACCAGGTTAAATTCAACGTAACGCCCGCGCCGATAGAGCTGGAAATCCCGCTCGCGCTCACCGTAGGGGTGATCCATGCGGCGCCGGACAATGGGCTCATACGCCTCAATATAGCTGTTACCCACGGATTTCATCAGCCCGAAATCCTGTTCGAAATCAGCGGTGTTGTGATCATCAAAAAACAGCCCGCCAACGCCCCGGGGTTCATCCCGGTGCTTCAGGTAAAAATAATCGTCACACCAGTCTTTGTAGCGTTTGTAAATGTTGTTGCCAAACGGCGCGCAGGCTGCTTTGGCGGTCCTGTGCCAATGCACGCAGTCCTCCTCAAAGCCGTAATAGGGCGTCAGATCGTAACCACCGCCAAACCAGTAAACAGGCTCTCCATTCTCCGGGGTCGCTATGAAGAATCGCACATTGGCGTGAGAGGTGGGCACATAAGGATTGTTCGGGTGAATCACCAGGGAAACACCCATAGCCTGCCAGGGTGCGCCGGCCAGGTGGGGGCGATGCGCGGTGGCTGACGGCGGCATGGTAGCGCCCATCACATGGGAGAAGTTGACGCCGCCCTTCTCGAAGACACGGCCCTCGCTGATTACCCGGCTGACACCACCACCACCTTCGGGGCGATCCCAGGCGTCACGAACAAACTTTGTTCCGCCTTCCAGCGCCTCCAGACGCTCGCATATGGCGTCCTGCAGGCCAAGCAAATACTGTTTAACCGCTTTGCTGTCCGGTTGCTCTGGCATGAATTCTCCTAACGAAGCTGTTTCCCGCTGACGATATCAATAATACGGCTGGGTTTCGGGTTACCACCTAGGTCGCCAGGAACAATGCAGTCAAGCTTGTCACCAAAATAGCGTTGAACCTCTGATACATCGCGTGCGGGCTCTTCCCCCGCCGGATTGCAGGACGTGGATACCAGAGGCATACCCGCAGTTTCACACAGGGCTTTCACCACCGGATGTTCGCTGACCCTCACTGCAATCGTATTATGGCTACCACGTACCCATGCCGGAATCTGTTCATTTACATCCGGCAGCAGGCAGGTAACCGGGCCGGGCCAGTGTTTCCGGGCCTCCACCTGAAGCGCCTCGGGCAGAGGGTCCAGAAGGAAACGAATCTGCTCCACCGATGCCGCTACCAGGATCATACCTTTTTCCACAGGCCGGTTTTTGAGTTCAAGAATACGAGTGACCGCCTGGAGGTTCCAGGGATCACACCCCAGGCCCCAGACTGCCTCAGTGGGATAGGCAATAACCCCGCCCTGCAGGATAGCATTGCAGGCAAGCTGTAACTGCATGTCGTTCAATGGTTTGCGCGCAGCCATATTGATGTTGTCGGGTCATGAACACAATGGATGATCACACCGGCTCAGGCAATTTTCTGGAAACCTCCGGGCGCGGAGCTCACCAGCCCCTCCAGCTCGAGAAGCAGAAGAGACTGGACGAGCTGGTCAGCCGGAAGACCGGTTGCCAGACACAGTGCGTCGGTTGACTGGGGATCATACCCTAATGCCTCAAACACCGCGATTTCCCGGCTGTCCAGAGCATCCACCCGGCTGGCTGCCGAGGGGCCTCCGGTTGACACAGGCAAGGACCAGGCCGCGCCCAGCTCTTCCAGAATATCGTCTACCTGATCAACCAGACGGGCGCCCTGCTTTATCAGATAGTGACAGCCACGAGCCACCGGGCTGTGGATGGAGCCCGGAATGGCGAACACCTCACGCCCCTGTTCCAGTGCCAGGCGCGCCGTGATCAGAGAGCCGCTTTTCAGGCCGGCTTCAACCACCAGTATGCCCCGGCCAAGGCCGCTGATAATGCGATTACGCTGCGGAAAGTGGGCCGCCCGCGCTGGCGTTCCCGGCGGGTATTCAGAAACCATTACCCCGTTTTCGATAACCCGCTCGCCAAGGCGACGGTGCTGGTTGGGGTAAATCCGGTCAAGCCCGCAGCCTATAACCGCGACAGTGGCATGCCCGGCATCCAGCGCTCCCGCGTGTGCTGCACCGTCTACACCCAGGGCCAGGCCACTGGTAACCAGCAACCCCCGTTCACTCAGTTCGGCAGCAAAGCGCCGCGCATGGTCGAGCCCTGCAACCGTGGCATTGCGGCTGCCGATAATACCAATCTGTTCGCGGCTCAGCAGCCTGCGATCACCCCTCGTATACAGCACCAGGGGCGCATCATGGATGTGCCTGAGCGCCTCCGGATAATCAGGATGTTGCCAGCTCACCATATCAATGCCGTGGCGTTCGCAGGCCCCGAGAATCTGCCTGACCTGGCTCACCGAGGCGTGGGTCTCATCCTGTTGCTGCCAGGCAATAAGTGCCGCAACGGTTTCAACGTGCAGACCGCACGCCTTGAGCGTTGCAGGGTTACTGGCAAGCAGGTCTGTAAGATCAGGTATTGTCGCGAGCATGGCACGCCGCCGGGTGCGTGCAAATTTAGGCAAGCAGGTGAGAAACAGCCATTGCGCAGAAGGGGAAGAAAACACAGCGTCATCCTTGAAGACAGCAAAACCGGGCCGTCCTGGCCCGGTGTTTATTTAACCGGTTATCGGATCAGGGGTTGGTCACCTTGTCACCCACAGACAGCGGGCGGGTGGCCTGCAGAATCAGACCGTAACTCATTTTTTCATAAACCTGGAACACCATCAGCAAACCCGCCCGCTCAGAGGGCAATTCGATGGTTTCTTTGGTCACCGGGTCACGTACCAGGTTACCGCTTTTAAGAATGGCCATCACATTGCCGGCTTCCAGACCCTCACGGGTGCCCCGGTTGATCGCCACAACGTTGTACTGGCCAATCTGGGTAACACCGCCATCCACAGCGATCATTTTGCCTTCAATCTGATCATCGGGAGAACTGGGCACAAAAGTTGTCGTCAGGCGGCGGTCTTCATTAACCAGCAGGCGATCGCCGATGCGCACTTCCTCGCTGGAGCGAGTCAGGTTTACGGTCAGAACATCACCGTTTTCTGCAACCACATCACCACGGCCAATGCTGCGCGCCTCCAGGCCGAGAAACTCTCCGGTATCCGGGTCCACAAATTCCGTGCTGCGACGGAACACACCGACCTTGTCCGCCGGCTTTTCACCACGGGCATACAGCCGGTCACCGGCACCGATAACAATGCGGCCATCCGCGCCTTCGAGCACATAGGGTGCGGCGCTGATCAATTCGGGGGTGACAATGCGGGTGTCGGTGAGAAAGCTGCTGATTGCATCCAGAGGTATGGCAGGGATGGGGGTATCAATCGGCTCGGAGCGTACCTTTGGCGACAGTTTCACAACGCCGTTGCCGGACGTCACCTTGGTAACCCGGGGTTTGCCGTCGATATAAACCAGGGCAAGCCGGTCGCCCGGATAAATCAGGTGCGGGTTGGCAACCTGAGGATTGACATGCCAGATTTCCGGCCAGTACCACGGGTTTTTCAGAAAACGCCCCGAAATATCCCAGAGGGTATCACCCTTTACAACAGTGTAACGCTCAGGGTGATCATTCCGCAGTTCTGGTGCAGCATGAGCCCAGGAGGTTAACAGCAGCATAGTTGCTGCCAGAGCGTACAGCAGTTTCCTCATTGTCCAAGTCCTTGATCGCGTGCCTTGATTCTATGCATTCTGATATGGATGCAGCCGGTTTTCTGCAGCTTATTACGTTGTTATGCAACTTACTATAGAAGAAGTCTCGCAAATTGTGATGTTATCTTTTGTTCTTCCAGTAAATTCTATGCCATCTGTGAAAGTTTTTAACTATCGCCTGATCAGTTTGTACTCAATCGACGAATTGTTGGATAATGTACCCGACAGGCACAACACTGCTTTCAGTAACGCATTAGTAGTGTGAAGGGAACAATTTGCGCTCTACGCTGTCGCATTTCAGAGACCACCTTCACACAGTTACAAAAGAGAACGTTAAAAGTCAGGCGGTAACCATTCGCCACCCGGACCAAAAGCACGAACACTATGATACTAGACATTCTCGAATACCCGGACCCCCGTTTGCGCACCATTGCCAAACGGGTAGATGAACTGACGGACGCCGACCGCACTCTGATCGACGACATGTTCGAGACCATGTACGATGCGCCCGGCATTGGCTTGGCGGCGACCCAGGTCAATGTGCACAAGCAGATCATCGTTATGGATCTGTCTGAAGACAAAAGTGAGCCAATGGTGTTTATCAACCCGGAGGTTGAAGTACTGGATGGCGAACTTGAAGCCATGCAGGAAGGCTGCCTTTCGGTTCCCGGCTTTTATGAAGACGTAGAGCGTGTGGAACACTGTATGGTCCGCGCTCTGGACCGTGACGGAAAGCCTTTTGAAATGGAAGCCCGCGGTCTGCTGGCGGTTTGCATCCAGCATGAGATGGACCACCTGAATGGCAAGCTGTTCGTAGACTATCTGAGCAACCTCAAGCGCACCCGCATTCGCAAGAAGCTGGAAAAGCTGCACAAACAAAGCGCATGACCTTGCCTGAAGGGCGCATCACGATTTGTAGTTTCAGATAATATCGGACCGGGCCAAGGCCCGGTCTTTTCGTATTCAACTCGTATTCAACGAAACAGAGACCCAACACTGTGCGACTTGTTTTTGCCGGCACCCCGGATTTCGCAGCTACCGCTCTCAAGGCATTACTGGGCACCCATCACACCATAGTGGGCGTTTACTCCCAGCCGGACCGGCCGGCAGGCCGCGGGCGCAAGCTTCAGCCCAGCCCGGTCAAACAGGTAGCTGAGGATAGCGGGATCCCGGTATTCCAGCCGGCAAGCCTGAAAACCCCGGAAGCGCAGCAGGAACTGGCCGCACTGCGGCCTGATGTGATGATTGTTGCGGCCTACGGACTGATTCTGCCGGAAGCCGTGTTGCAAATTCCTGCCCACGGCTGTCTCAACATTCACGCATCGCTCTTGCCCCGCTGGCGTGGCGCCGCGCCTATCCAGCGCGCCATTGCCGCCGGTGATACAGAAACCGGCATTACCATCATGCAGATGGACAAAGGCCTGGATACGGGCGACATGCTGCTGAAATCCGTAACCCCAATCGCAGCGGATGATACCGGCGGCAGTCTTCACGACCGCCTTGCGGAGTTGGGCGGCAAGGCCATTGTTGAAGCTCTGGATCTGCTGGAAAAGGGCGAGCTTCAGGGCGAAGCGCAGGATGACGAACAGGCTTGCTATGCTCACAAACTGTCGAAGGAAGAAGGTCATATCGACTGGTCCCGGAGCGCTTCGGACATAGAACGCCTGGTTCGCGCCTTCAACCCCTGGCCCGGTACCTACACAGATCTTGAACAGCAACGCCTGCGAATTCACGAGGCCACGGCCATCGACGAACAAAGCCGGAAACCGGCTGGTACGGTAATCCGGCGCGAGAGGGAAGGTATTGATATTGCCTGTGGCAGAGGTGTCCTGCGTGTTACCAGGCTGCAGTTGCCGGGTTCCCGCGCCCAGAGCGTGAATGACCTGATTAATGGTGGCAAGCAGCTGCTGTTACCCGGGCAGGAGCTGCACTGAGATGGGTGACGTCCACCGCCCCTTACGCGCTGTTGCCGCCGATGTGCTGCTGTCGGTGGAAAACGGCGTATCACTGTCCCAGTGTCTGCCACCGGCCCTGCAAACCCTGGCGCCCGGCGAGCGCCCGGCGCTTCAGGCACTTTGCTACGGCACCTGCCGCTGGTTTCACCGCCTCGACGATGAACTGAGCAGCCGGCTGAAAAAACCGCTGAAAAAACCGGACCGCATTGTGCACCACCTTATGCTGGTGGCTCTCTTTCAGCTGCGCTTCAGCCAGCAGGCCCCTTACGCCATACTGAACGAATCTGTAGAGGCCTGCCGCGCGCTGGACAAACCCCATCTCACGGGCCTGGTCAACGGTGTGTTGCGCTCTGCCGAACGCGAAGGTGCACCGGAACCGAAAAACGATGCCAGCCGATTCAGCCACCCTGGCTGGATGGTGGCAAAGCTCCGCCATAACTGGCCCGACAACTGGCAGCAGATTCTGCATGCGAACAACACCCAGGCCCCCATGACATTGCGAGTGAACGCCTTGCGCTTCAGCCGCAACGAGTATCTTGCGCTGCTGCTCGAAGCCCGTGTTGAAGCATCTGCCACTCGCTTTGCGCCGCACGGCATCCAGCTCAGCCGACCGGTGCAGGTAGACCAGTTACCCTGGTTTGCCGACGGCGCCGTCAGCGTACAGGACGAAGCCGCGCAGCTTTGCACCACGCTGCTGGACCTTGCGCCCGGGCAAAGGGTTCTGGACGCCTGCGCTGCCCCCGGCGGGAAAACCTGCGCCATCCTGGAAAGCCAGGCGGAACTCGCGGAGGTCATTGCCATCGACGAATCCTCCTCCCGCCTGCCCCGGGTTCAGGAAAATCTGGACCGGCTGGGTTTACACGCCAGCCTGCTGCAGGCAGATGCAGCAGACACCGGGCAGTGGTGGGACGGAAACCTCTTTGACCGCATACTGCTTGATGTGCCCTGCAGCGCCAGTGGCGTTATCCGCCGCCACCCGGATATCAAACTGCTGCGCCGGGAAACCGATATTGCACCTCTTGCTGCCATACAGACCGGGCTTCTGGAGTCCATGTGGTCTGTGCTGAAACCGGGCGGACGCCTGGTTTATGCAACCTGTTCCGTGTTCCCCCAGGAAAATCACCGTATAATCCAGAGGTTCCTCAAACAGCAGAACGGTGCCGTTCTTGTTGAGCCAGACGTTCAGTGGGGGCACGATATGGGTGCAGGGCGACAGCTTCTCCCCGATCCATCCAGCCATGACGGCTTTTTCTACGCCGTACTGGAGAAACCTGAGTCATGAAGATCCTGATCCTCGGTGCCGGCCAGGTAGGCGGCACGCTGGCTGAAAACCTCGCCAGCGAAGCCAATGATATAACGGTTGTCGACACAGACCCGGTGCGCCTTCGCGAACTGCAGGACCGCCTTGATATCCGCACGGTACAGGGCAAGGCTTCCTATCCCACGGTGCTGGATCAGGCCGATGCCGACAATGCCGACATGCTGATTGCGGTTACCAACAGCGACGAAACCAATATGGTGGCGTGCCAGATAGCCAGCATCCTGTACAGCACACCCACCAAAATCAGCCGCATACGAGCCAGCGCCTATCTATCCAACAACAAGCTTTTCGAAAAAAACGGTGGCTTCCCGGTTGATGTGATGATCAGCCCGGAGCATCTGGTTACCCGGCACATCACCCGTTTGATTGAGTACCCCGGCGCTCTGCAGGTACTGGAGTTCTCCAAAGGCCTGGTTCGGCTGGTGGCCATTCGGGCTACCGAAGGTGGGCCGCTGGTAGGCCGCGAGCTGTCGTACCTGCGCACGCACATGCCGAAAATCGAGACCCGGGTTGCTGCAATTTTTCGCAAAGATCGCGCCATCATGCCCCGGGGGGATACGGTACTTGAAGATGGCGATGAGGTATTTTTCATTGCCGGCGCCGATCACATCCGCTCGGTCATGAGTGAACTGCAACCGCTGGTAAAAAACTACAAACGCATTTTTATCTGCGGCGGCGGCAATATCGGTCAGCGCCTGGCCTATACCCTGGAAAACCGGTATCAGGTAAAGCTGCTGGAACGTAACCATGAACGCTGTGTTCTGCTCTCGGAAAATCTGCGCAAAACCGTGGTGCTGGAAGGCAATGCTGCAGACAAAGACATACTGCTGGAAGAGAACATCGAGAACACCGACGTGTTCTGCGCCGTAACCAACGACGACGAAGCCAACATCATGGCTTCATTGCTGGCCAAGCGGCTGGGAGCGCGCAAGGTATTCACCCTGATCAACAACCCGGATTACGTGGATCTGATCCAGGGTGGCGAGATTGATGTTGCGATTTCACCCCAGCAGACCACCATCGGCAGCCTGCTCACCCACGTGCGCCGGGGCGACGTTGTAAACGTTCACTCACTGCGCAGAGGCGCTGCCGAGGCCATCGAAGCCATCGCCCACGGAGACCACAAATCCTCCAAAGTGGTGGGCAGGCGGCTGGATGAAATCAATCTGCCCCAGGGGGCGACCATAGGTGCGATCGTTCGCCACAACGAGGTACTGATCGCCCACGACCATCTGCGGGTGCAGCCGGATGACCATGTAATTCTGTTCCTGGTGGACAAGTCCCGGGTGCGGGAGGTTGAAAAACTCTTCTCCGTAGGGCTTACATTCTTCTAGTGCAAAATCAACAGCATAAAGACTCCTTAGAAATACCGCTTTGGCGCGCGTATAATGCGCCATTTTTGGCATGACCCTCTTCCGGGCGAAATGAAGAGCGGCTACACACAGACCGAATCAGCAGGCAAACGTTGTGAAAGAGAAGGCGACAGACAAGGCAACGAACAGCAACGCTCCGGACATCAAGACCTTTCAGGGCCTGATTCTGGCGCTGCAGAATTTCTGGGCGCAGCACGGCTGCGTGGTACTTCAGCCACTGGATATGGAAGTGGGTGCCGGTACGTTTCACCCGGCCACCTTCCTGCGCGCGATAGGGCCGGAAACCTGGAACGCCGCATACGTGCAACCCAGCCGCCGTCCGACAGACGGTCGCTATGGTGAAAACCCCAACCGCCTGCAGCACTATTATCAGTTCCAGGTAGTGCTCAAGCCCTCACCGGACAACATCCAGGAGCTGTACCTGGATTCGCTGCGGGCGTTGGGCCTTGATCCGCTGGTACACGATGTCCGCTTTGTGGAAGACAACTGGGAATCGCCCACTCTGGGCGCCTGGGGTCTGGGCTGGGAAATCTGGCTGAACGGCATGGAAGTGACCCAGTTCACCTACTTCCAGCAGGTGGGAGGCCTGGAATGCTATCCGGTCACCGGCGAGCTCACATACGGTCTCGAGCGTATCGCCATGTACCTGCAGGGCGTCGACAGTGTGTACGACCTGGTCTGGACAGAAGGCCCGGATGGCACAGTCACCTACGGTGATGTGTTCCATCAGCAGGAAGTGGAAATGTCCACCTACAACTTCGAGTACGCAGACACCGAGTTCCTGTTTCACAGCTTCGATGTGTACGAACGTGAGAGTACCCGGTTGATCGAGGCCGGCCTGGCGCTGCCCGCCTACGAGCAGGTCCTGAAAGCGTCCCATACCTTTAATCTGCTGGATGCCCGCCACGCCATTTCTGTTACCGAGCGCCAACGCTTTATCCTGCGTGTGCGCACTCTGGCAAGATCCGTGGCCCAGGCGTATTTTGACAGCCGCCGCAAGCTTGGCTTCCCGCTGGCGCAGGAGGGCATTCGGCAGGAAGTCCTGGCAGCTGCCGAAGCTGCGGATAACAAAGCCAATGGCAAGAAAGGCAAAAAGGCGAAGCAGGCAGAGGGAAACGTATAATCATGGCAAAGCAGGATTTTCTGGTCGAACTGGGCGTCGAAGAACTGCCCTCGAAAGCACTCAAGCCACTGTCTGATGCGTTCACTCAGGGTATCATCAAGGGTCTGGAAGACGCCGGTATCACGTTCGGTAAAGTCGAGTCTTTCGCCACGCCGCGGCGCCTTGCGCTGCGTATACGTGATCTCGCCGATGCGCAGCCGGACAAACCCGTTGAAAAACGCGGCCCCGCTGTGAAAGCAGCCTTTGATGACTCGGGCAACCCGACGCGAGCCCTCACGGGGTTCGCCACCTCCCTGGGTGTAACCCCGGACCAGCTCGACACACTGGAAACCGACAAAGGTGCCTGGCTGGTCTATCGCACCGTGGAACAGGGCAAACCGACCGTCGATCTCATGTCGGGACTGGTTGAGCAGTCACTGGCATCCCTGCCAATTTCCAAGCGTATGCGCTGGGGAGCCCACCGCACCGAATTTGTCCGGCCTGTGCACTGGCTGGTTATGCTGTTTGGCAACAAGGTTATTGATACCCCCGTTATGGGCCTGACGCCGGGCAACAAAACCCGGGGCCACCGCTTCCACTGCCCGAAGGCACTGATTATTCCAACGCCGGCTGATTACGAAGTTGTACTTGAGCAGGAAGGCTATGTCATTGCCGACTTCGCCAAGCGCCGCGAACAGATTCGCTCCGGTGTCAGCGCTCTTGCTGAAGCAGAAGCCGGTGGTAAGGCCGTTATCAACGACGATCTGCTGGACGAGGTTGCCGGCCTCAACGAATGGCCGGTACCGCTGATGGGCCGCTTCGACAGACGGTTCCTGGAAGTCCCTGCAGAGGCGCTGATTTCCTCTATGGAGGAACATCAGAAATACTTCCACGTAGTCGATGAAAACGGCGACATGCTGCCCTTGTTCATTACGGTCGCCAACATTGAGAGCAAGGATCCCTCCCTGGTTATCTCGGGTAACGAAAAAGTGATCCGTCCCCGCCTTGCAGATGCGGCTTTCTTCTATGAAAACGACCGCAGAATCCGGCTGGAAGACCGAATCGAACGCCTCAAGCCCATTGTTTTCCAGGAAAAACTTGGCAGCATGTACGACAAGGCGGTGCGGGTAGCGGCGCTGGCCGGCAAGATCGCCACTGCGATTGGCAGTGATCCGGCTCTCGCAGAGCGCGCCGCCATGCTGGCGAAAACCGATCTGGTCACCGAAATGGTGCTGGAATTCAGTGATCTGCAGGGCATCATGGGCCAGTACTACGCCGCCCACGACGGCGAGCCGGCCGATGTCGCCAAGGCCATGAACGAGCAATACATGCCCCGTTTCGCCAAAGACAGCCTGCCCACAACCATGACCAGCTGCGCACTCGCCATCGCGGACCGGCTGGATTCCCTGGTAGGGCTGTTCGGCATCGGCCAGCCACCTTCCGGTACCCGGGATCCCTTTGCCCTGCGCCGCGCCTCCCTGGGCGTGCTGCGCATCATCGTCGAACGGGAACTGCCGCTGGATCTGCAAACCTGCTGCCAGTGGGCGGAAGAAAACTTCACCGGGCTGACCGTGGAAAATACCGCCTCCAATGTTGTTGATTACATGCTGGAACGCTTCCGTGCCCACTACGACGAGCAGGGTATTGGTGCCGAAGTGTACCTTGCAGTGCACGCCCGCCGCCCGACCCGTCCGCTGGACTTTGACCGCCGGGTAAAGGCCGTGGAAGCCTTCCGCCAGCTGCCGGAAGCTCTGGCACTGGCCGGCGCCAACAAGCGAGTTTCCAACATCCTGTCCAAGCAGGGCGGCGACTCTGTGGGAGAAAGCATCGACAGCAGCCTGTTGCAGGATGAGGCTGAAAAAGCGCTCGCAGCACAGGTTGAGCAGCAGGCAGAAAAAGTACTGCCGTTGTTCGAGCAGGGCAACTACACCCCTGCGCTGCAGTCACTGGCAAGCCTGCAAGAACCGGTGGACAGCTTCTTCAACAACGTAATGGTGATGGCAGACGACAAAGCCGTGCGGGACAACCGACTTGCTCTGCTTAACCGCCTGCACAACCTGTTTTTGCGAGTCGCAGATATCTCACTGCTGCCTGCCGCTGGCTGATCCGAGCCGGACCCCTTGCACAACAAGCTGAAGCGGTTGCTGGAACAGACCCACGACCACTTTCAGCTTAGCAACCTGAGCGGCACGATCCTGGGGGGCAGCCGCACGGATCTTGAAGCCGCCAGCGCCGGCTGATGTCAGCCGGTGCTGGTGCGCACCGGTAATGGTAAAGACACCGGGCTCGGCCTGAAAACCCGCCCGATACCCGGCCCGGGCGTGGCGACATACGACAATCTCAGTGCATTTGCGGATGCCTTTTTATCCCGCCCGGGCTGGTAAAAAAAAGTTGAATCCGTATAATACCGGCGGTTGATCGGCGTGTGGCGCAGCTTGGTAGCGCACTTCGTTCGGGACGAAGGGGTCGCAGGTTCGAATCCTGCCACGCCGACCATTTTCCTGCTTCCTGCAGCTTCCGCCACGGCCACGACACTCAACCGTGCTCACTGCCTCTAAATCGACAGGTGCCGCCTGAACAACGCCAGTGCCGCACTGAAAAACACCACGCCTATGCCCGCCAGCGCCAACATTTCCGGCCAGACCACATCTATACCTGCACCGCGGTAGAGAATAGCCTGGGCCATGCTTACAAAGTGGGTGGTAGGTGCCGCCAGCATAATGTTCTGCACCAGATCCGGCATGCTTTCACGCGGTGTGATACCGCCGGAGAGCAACTGCAAGGGCACTATAGTGAGAATCAGCAACAGGCCGAACTGGGGCATGGTGCGGGCCACAGTGCCAATCAGAATGCCAATAGCGGTGGTGGAGAAAAGATGGATCAAGGCGCCAAAGAAAAACAGCGGCAATGACCCCCGTACCGGGACGGCAAGCACTTGCTGGATAACCACGGTTACTGAAAATATCGCAGCCACCATCACAATCAGACCGTTTGCCCAAACCTTGGAAGCCATGATTTCGAATGGCCTGATCGGCATCACCATCAGATGCTCCACAGTGCCGTGTTCACGTTCACGAATCAGCGCCGCGCCAGACAGAATAATGCTGATCATGGTGATCATGGTGATCAACTCCATCACACCGCCGAACCAGGTTCCTTCAAGGTTCGGATTAAAGCTCGCACGGACCACCATGTTAATGGGGAGGGTTCCGATGGAGCTGTCACTGCGCAAGAACTCAGCCACTTCCGTGGTTATCATTCTTTCAATGTAACCAGCGCCAATGAAGGCCTGGGTCATGCGCGTAGCATCAATATTCAGCTGCAGGCTTGTCGGCTGCCCGGTACGCATATCGCGCTCGAAGCCTTGGGGAATCACCAGGCCGAAGGTGTGGCTGCCCGTATCCAGAACCGAGTCAATCTGGTTCAGTTGAATAAGGTCTGGCTCGAGAAACCAGGGTGCCTGCAGTGAATCAATAACATGCCCCGACAATGCACTCTGATCTTCATCTACCACTGCCACGGGGGTATTGTTCAACTCCATGGAGCCGGCAGACCCGGCGGTGTAAATCACCAGGGTGAAGGCGAGCAACACAAACACCAGCAGCACCTTGTCACGCCAGATACTGCGCAACTCCTTCATTCCGAGATTCCAGATGTTGACGACCGAGTCCATTCTCAACGCCCCTGTTTTCGAAGTAGCAACACCGACATCAGAGTCAGCACCGGAACAAACGCCACCAGCACCAGAAACGCCCCTTGCATGTCACCCAGGGACAGACCTTTGGTGAAAACCCCACGGCTGATCTGCAGGAACCAGGTGGCTGGCCAGAACTGGCCAATCAATGCGCCGACACCTTCGAGTGATGACACCGGTTCGGTAACCCCCGAAAACTGTATGGTCGGCAACATGGTAACAATCGCTGTGGCCGCCAGCGCCGCCGTCTGGGTCGAGGCGAATGCCGAAATAACCTGGCCCAGCGCGGTCGTGACGGTTACAAAGATCAACGCGCCCAGAGTAAGGGTCAAGACGCCACCCTTGACCGGCACATCAAACAGGAAAATGGCCAGCAGAACCAGGCTGGCATAACTCACCATGCTGAACCCGATATACGGCAGTTGTTTGCCCAGGAGGAACTCCAGCCGGTTCACTGGCGTTACATACAGGTTGGTTATGGAGCCCAACTCTTTTTCCCGCACAATTCCCAGCGCCATCAAGACCGCCGGAATAAACATTAACAAGATGGGGATAACCGCTGGCACCATGGCATCCAGACTGCGGAAGCCCTGGTTATAGCGATACCGGGATTCAACGGTTACCAGGCTCAGGGTTGGCACAGTACCGTAGGTGCGCCTGGCCAGATCCTTGAGATAGCTGAGATGCAAGCCCTGTATATAACCCCGAATGGTCTCGCCTCGGAAAGGCATGGCGCCATCGACCCACACCGCGAGATCTGTTGGCCGGCCACGTTTGAGATCTTTGCCAAAACCAGGCGGGATAACCAGCGCCAGACTGAGTTCGCCGGACCGCATCCGGTGCTCCAGCTCGGTCATGTTGCTGATAGCGGGTTGCTCTATGAAATAACGAGAACCGGAAACAGAGGTTACGTAATCGCGACTTTGAGCGGTCTGATCCTGATCCAGTACCGCAAACGGCAAATCCTCCACATCCAGCGTAATACCATAGCCCAGAATCATCATCAGCAACGCCGAACCGATAAAAGCGAACGACATACGGATAGGGTCCCGCAGTAACTCGCGGGTTTCGCGGCGGGCATACGCCAGCAGCCGTTGCGGACTGAACAGGCTATGGTGAAGCAGGGTGCTGGTGTCTGTATCGAATACCTTGCCATCGCCCTGGCTTTCAGGTTCTTTGTCGACGGCTTCAAGCGTTTGCATGAAGGCGCCTTCCAGACTGTCTTCGCCGGCCTGCTGAATCAGTGCAGCAGGGGTATCGCAGGCCAGCACTTCCCCGGCGTGCATCAACGAGATGCGATCACAGCGCTCACCTTCGTTCATGAAGTGGGTGGAAATAAAGATTGTTACGCCATCTTCCCGGGACAGTCGTAATAACAAATCCCAGAACCGGTTTCGGGCGCCTGGGTCTACGCCCGAGGTAGGCTCATCAAGAATCAGCAACTCCGGTGAATGCACCACCGCCACTGCCAACGACAATCGCTGGCGAACCCCCAATGGCAAGTCACCGGCCAGTTGGTCCATTACGTCGGACAAACCGAATTCCTCTACCAGCTCATTAATTCTTGGCTGGATGCGCTCTGGTGGCAGGTGAAACAGCTTGGCATGGAGCAACAGGTTCTGGTGTACGGTTAGTTCGCTGTACAGTGAGAACGACTGGGTCATGTAGCCCACCCGGCGCCGTGTATCCAGATCCCGTGCATCCAGGGGTGAACCAAACAACGACACCTCGCCCTCAGTAGGCGTCAGCAGGCCAGTGAGCATTTTCATCGTGGTGGTTTTGCCACAGCCGTTGGAGCCCAGAAAACCAAAAATTTCTCCTTTGGGGATGGTGAAACTGACATCGTTCACGGCCGTGAAATCGCCAAAGCGAAGTGTCAGGTTATGGGCTTCTATGGCAGGAATGTCATTCTCGCCTGTTGTCGTTACAGCTAGTGCGGAAGTTTGGCGGTCTCCCGTGATGGTTACCCCAACACTCTCATCTTGCTGGCTCTCGTGCGGTGACAGGACTGTAAAAGCATCGTCCAGGGTTTTTGTGCCGGTCACCTGTTTCAGTTCCTGCGGCGAGCCGGTGGCCAGAATGGTGCCGTTATTCATGGCAACCAGCCAATCGTAGCGCTCGGCTTCTTCCATATACGCAGTGGCAACAAGTACGCTCATGGATGGCTGCTGCTGCCGGATAGAATCAATCAGATCCCAAAAGCGCGCTCGCGCGAGGGGGTCCACGCCGGTGGTGGGCTCGTCCAGAATCAACAGTTCGGGGTTGTGGATCAGTGCACAGCAAAGCCCCAGTTTCTGCTTCATGCCACCCGACAGCTTGCCGGCGGGACGGCCTCGAAAATCCAGCAAGCCGGTGGCATCGAGTAAACGATCAATCTGCCGGGCACGTTCCTTACCTGTCAGCCCGAACAAATCGGCAAAAAACTCGATGTTCTCGTCGATTGTCAGCGTGTGATAAAGGTTACCGCCCAGCCCCTGGGGCATGTAGGCAATACGTGGCGCCGCTTCGCTGCGAAAGCGCGAGTCGGCCATGTTACCGCCCAACACCTGCAGCTTTCCCTGCTGCAACTGGCGAGCACCAGCCACCAGGCCCAGCAAGGTGGACTTACCCACACCGTCCGGCCCGATCAGGCCCACCATACAACCCGCGGGCAGGTCGAGGCTGACGTTTTCCAGGGCGGTACGGCTGCCGTAGCAGTGGCTTATTGACTCCAGCCGTGCAACCGGTTTTGTACCCACAGCATCGGCGTTAGGCTTATCCACCATTGGGCAGGTTCACTTGCAGATGCTCCGGCCAGGGCTGGCTTTCATCTAGGCGCACATAGGCCTCTCCCGGCACACCGGTTTTTACCCGGTCGCGGTAGGCGTTCAGCAACTCCGGATTGATGCGGATGCGCACCCGGAACATCAGCTTCTCGCGTTCGCTGCGGGTTTCTACCGCCTTGGGTGTGAACTGGGCCTCGGCCGCCACAAAACTCACCTCCGCAGGCACCACGTAATCGGGCAAAGCATCCAGAATAATCCGGGCTTCGGAGCCAACCCGCACCTTGCCCGCCTGCGCAGTGGGCAGGAAAATGGTGAGGTACACGTCAGTGACATCGATGACCGTTGCGACCTTGCCTCCGGCCGCCAGCACTTCACCCGGTTCGGCCAGACGGTAGAGCACACGACCGCCTACCGGGCTGTTCAGGTGGCTGTCATCAATGGTGGTTTGAATCTTGCGAATGTTGGCTTTTGCGGCTTCAATACCAGCGCGGGCAGAGGCCACCTGAACTCTTGATGCCTGCAAAGCTGCTTCAGCAGTTTCTGCGGTGGTGCGGGCACGGTCAAGCTGCTCCTGAGACACATGGCCTTTGTCCACCAGGGATTCCATCCGGCCCAATTCTGCTCGAGCCAGCCGGCGCTCACTTTCACGCTGAGCCACCATTGCCTGGGCCAGGTTCAGGGCTTCTTTCGCCTGGTTCAGGTTGGCTTCGGCCGCCGCCAATGTTGCCTGCAGTTCGTCGATGTCCATCTCAGCCACCGGGCTTCCGGGGTCAATCAGATCACCTTCGGCTACAAAAAACCTCTGCAAGCGCCCGGGGATACGGGTGGCGATGTCTACCTGGGTAGCTTCAATGCGGCCATTACCAGAGGCTATATGCTCCGGGAGCCTGTCATGGTCCGGCACAAACTGCCAGGCGACAATAACAATCGCGGCGATAAGGGCAAGACTAATCAGAAGTTTCTGGGGAACTTTGGAGTTTGAAGCGGACATTGATCTTCCCTGGTGTAGCCGTGAGTTAATACAGAAAATTAGGTTACTACCAGTGTAGTGACATCTTTACTATGTCGGACTGATGCGCATCAAGAACGTACGCGATGACAACAACCCAACAGGCACAACGACAAAGCTTCTTCTACAGCAAATGCTCAATAGGCAAAAACGAGAACAGGGAAACCAGCATACGCTTAACTGGCCCGGTTCCAGGATCGTGGCTGTGCCGGATTTCGTCCTCGCCATTGCGCTCAATCCACTGCAAATGGCCTGCCTCGTCCAGCACCACTTCATAGGCGGTTACCCGGGCCTTTTCTTCAAAGTGGTCCTCCACCGCCTGGGCGAGTTCCGGGCTCTCGATCACGAAGCCCAGTTCGGTGTTGATATGGACTGAACGGGGGTCAAAATTGAACGAACCCACGAACAGTCTTTTGCCATCTACGGCAAAGGTCTTGGCATGGAGGCTGGAGGATGAACTGCCTATCAGGTTGCCCTGTAGCTGGCGTTCCACAGGTTCCTCTCCGGGTAACTTGCGCAGCTCAAACAGCTGCACACCCGCTTCCAGCAGCGGCTTGCGATATTTCGCGTAGCCGGCGTGCACCATGGCCACATCGTTGGCTTCCAGGGAGTTGGTGAGCACTCGCACGTGAACACCCTGGCGCTCCAGATTGCGGAACAGCTCCACCCCGGCCTTGGTGGGTATGAAGTAGGGCGACACCAGTATTATCGAGTGCTCGGGGCTACCCATGGCTTCTGCCAGCTGGCGGCTCATCAAGCCGTTCTTCGGTTTTTTCCCCAGCACCTTGCGGGGGTCATCGCTGACCATGGAGACCGGTGCCCAGGTAAACCCGAGGTTACCTTCCAGCAGGTTTTTCAGGAACTCTGAATCGGCCACCGCACACACATAGCGGCTGGCCTCTGAGCGATCGTTGCATGCCCTCGCCGTTTCCACAACCTGTGCCAGGTCCTGCTCGCCGGCTTGCGGCAGGATGACCGCTGCGGGGTAGGCTGAGGCACTGGACCAATACCGGTCAAAATCATCCGAAAGCTCGCTCACCACCGGGCCTATGGCCAGTACATCGAGGTCTGCGAACAGCGCGCTCTGACCGGCTCCGAAATATTCATCCGCAATGTTGCGTCCGCCAATGATGGTGGCCTGGTTATCGGCCGTGAACGATTTGTTGTGCATGCGGTGATTCAGACGCGAAAAGCTGGTTACGTAGCCAATCCACTTGGGGCTGCGCACAACAAAGGGATTGAACAGGCGTACTTCTATATTCGGGTGGGTATCCAGCGCGGCCAGGGCACCATCCAGGCCCGAAATGCCATTATCGTCCAACAACAGGCGCACCCGTACACCGCGCTCGGCTGCGCGGTAGAGCACATCCAGCAGCATGGTGCCGGTGATGTCGTATTGCCAGATGTAGTACTGCACATCCAGAGTAACCTCCGCAGCTTCAGCCAATAGTGCCCGGGCTGCGAACGCATCGTGTGCGTTTTTTAGCAACACAATCCCGCTTTCCCCCGGGTGAGCGAGGGCCAGAGGGGCTATCGCACGCCCCAGCCGGGTATCGGCGGTTTTTTTGCTGGGTACCGAGAGGCTTTCCGTGCGGTCGCCCAGTGGGGGCAGAGCGCATCCGCTTATGCTGAGCAGCAGGGCCAGGAAGGATAAAACAGCCGGGTAATGCCGCGTGGGCCGGTTCAACAATGCACGCACTCCTTCTGATAGGAGGGCTAAGTGTAGCAGTTCCCCGGCAACTATTTGACCCCGGTCAAGCCAACGAATATAAGCTTATGCCCGGCATTGTGACTTTCAGGCCCTCAGGAGTATGGTGGAAGTAGCACCCCACTGTATGACGATTTCAGGAGAAAATGCGATGAGGCTTATACTGGCTGCACTTCTCGTTACCCTCGGGCTGAGCTTTCACGCGTCAGCGGAAGAAGCCATGTCCCTGACCCCACAGGAAACCTACGATCTGGTTCAGAAGCAGGGCGACCAGATGCTGTTTGTAGATGTACGCGACCCGATCGAAATCATGTTTATCGGCTTTACCGACGCCGTGGACAAAAACATACCGTTCAAGCTGGCCGACCGCAGCACTTTTCTCGCGGACAAGGGCCGGTTTGCCATGAAAACCAACCCGGACTTTGCCGCGGAGGTGGAGGAGGCCCTCAAGGATAAGGGGCTGAGCAAGGATGCCCTGATTGTCACCATGTGCCGGTCCGGTTCCAGCCGTGGCAAGCCCAGCGCCGACTATTTGCTGGAACGAGGGTTCACCAACGTGAAGTATATCGACCACGGCTTTCAGGGCAGTGGTGCAAAGGAAGGCAAAAAAGCCGGTATGAGGATTGTAAATGGCTGGCAGAACGATGGTCTGCCCTGGTCCATGAAGCTCAATCCGGAAAAAATCTACCAGCCCTGATAACAGCTACACTGGCAGGGCGGGTGGTTCCTTAATCTGACAATAACATGGAGGGTGTCATGGCCACCCTGAGCACGGTCCACCGGGGCAGATACCTTGCGGCGAGATTTCTGGCGGCCTTGCTGATGTTTGCAGGTACCCCAGGCATGGCGGCGATTGAGCGCAGCCCCGCCACTGCCGATCACAGCAAGTTCAAATCCCTCCAAGGCCCTTTTGAAACCGCCAGCCAGGTGACTGACGCCTGCCTGCGATGCCACACCGAGGCGGCCGATCAAATCAAGGCAACCACCCACTGGACCTGGCTCTATAAGCACGAGGAAACCGGGCAAACCCTTGGTAAAAACCAGGTAATCAACAGCTTTTGCGGTATGGCCGTCACCAATGAGCCCCGGTGCACTTCCTGTCACGTGGGTTATGGCTGGAAGGACATGAGGGAGCCGCCACCGGAAGCCGATTCCGCCGTGGATTGCCTGGTGTGCCACGATACCACCGGCGATTACTGGAAGTTCCCGACCCTGGCCGGCGACCCGACCTACGTACCCCGGGAATGGCCCAAGGGCAGCGGCAAGATTGTGCAACCGCCCGATCTTCCCGACATCGCCCAGAACGTGGGTGCCACCGGCCGCGCCAACTGCGGTAGCTGCCACTTCTACGGCGGTGGGGGCGACGGTGTAAAACATGGCGATCTCGACTCTTCCCTGGTTTCGCCGGAACGCGCTCTGGACGTACACATGTCCCCCGAGGGAGCCAATTTCAGCTGTTCCGACTGCCACTCAACCTGGGGTCACAGTGTTTCCGGCAGCCGTTATCAGGTAAACGCCAAAGATACCCTCGGCATTGATATCCCCGGCCACACCGACCTCAGCCGCGCGAGTTGCGAATCCTGCCATGGCGCTGAGCCCCATGAGAAAGAAAAGCTGAACCATCACGTGGACAAGCTGGCCTGCCAGACCTGCCATGTACCCGCTTTCGCCCGGGGTGGTGTGCCAACCAAGATGTGGTGGGACTGGTCCACGGCCGGCAAACTCGACGAGAACAGCGAACCCATCGCCACCTACGACGAGGCGGGCCATGTGAGTTATCTGAGCGAAAAAGGCGACTTCCGCCACGGTGAAAATGTGGTGCCTTACTACGCCTGGTTCGATGGCACCGTTGAATACACGATGGTTGACGAAAAGTTCGACATTGATAATCCACCACTGGAGATCAACCGGCTTGATGGCGCGCCAAACGACCCGGGCTCACGCATCTGGCCATTCAAGGTAATGCGCGGTAAGCAGCCTTTCGATACCGAATACAAAACGCTGTTGGCGACTCACGTCTTCGGGGCCGATGATTCCTCACTCTGGAGCAACTACGATTGGCCCAAGGCCCTGGAATATGCCAGCGAAATGTCGGGCATGCCGTTCAGTGGCAACTTCGACTTTGTGGAAACCAGGATGTACTGGCCGATTACCCATATGGTACCGCCAGCGGACCAGGCCCTGCGCTGCGGCTCCTGCCATGCCGGAGAAAGTCGCCTGGCCGGAATCGGTGGCATCTACATGCCCGGACACAACGCCAATCCATGGCTGAATCGCATTGGCTGGTTAATGGTGGCACTGACCCTGGCCGGCGTAGTGATCCACGGCCTTGCGCGGGTGGTATTCAGAAAGAGGAAGCAATCATGAGCCGGGTACTGATTTTCAAACGCTTTGAACGCTTCTGGCACTGGTTTCAGGCCTTGCTGATTTTCAGCCTGCTGATTACCGGCTTTGAAATCCACGGCAGTTACTCGCTGCTGGGCTTTGGTGACGCCACGCGGCTGCACACCATTGCCGCCTGGTCACTGATCGTGCTCTGGCTGTTTGCCATTTTCTGGCATATCACAACCGGCGAGTGGCGCCAGTACGTGCCCACCCGCGACGGCCTGTTCGCAGTGATGCATTACTACCTGATTGGCACCTTTACCGGTGCCGAACACCCTTATCGCAAAACCACCAGGGCCAAACACAACCCGTTGCAGCGGCTGGCCTACCTGTTTTTCAAGCTTGCAATCTCACCCATCATCTGGGTAAGCGGCCTGCTGTACCTGTTCTACAACGACTGGCCCGCCACGCTGGCAGGGGCACTCAGCCTCGAAACCGTAGCACTGGTCCACACGGCTGCGGCTTTTGCCATGCTGGTTTTCATTATTGCCCATGTGTACATGACGACAATGGGCCACACACTGACCAGCCATATCAAACCCATGGTGACCGGCTATGAGGATCTGGATGAGCCCGCCAGCAAACCCTGATGGCGTGGTGAATCAAACAGTTCAGGCAGGTATGAAAAAGCCGGCTCCTTGAACAGGGCCGGCTTTTTTTCATCCTCACGAACCGTGGAAGCGACTCAGAAGGTAAAAGTACGCATCGCCGGGTTCAGCATCTGGCCAGCCATCTCCGGTGGTGTAGCAACACCTACACCCTCAATCAGATCGCTCTTGCTGTAGTCACTGTTAGGCAGGTAAAGCGCGCACACATTAGCCACCCCGCCCTGCTTCATCAGCCCGCGCAGCATCTGGCCAGGAGTTACGTCCTTCGGTTTCAGCGCCGGTGCCTCGTAGTTTTTCAGTGCCAGGTCGCCGGCTTTGTCGCACAGCAGTACGTTTACCTTGGCACCCTGCTGGGCCATGGTGGTGGAAAGAACCATGGCCATACCCTGAGTTTGCAAGGAATCGCTTGAAAGAATCACCAGTACTTCCTCAACCATTTTCTGATCTCCTGCCTGAGCGCTGATGGGCGCAACAGCAACCACGGCTGCTGCAATAAGTGCCTTGAGTGATCTGATCATTATGCGGTGCTCCTTATCGGTTTATCGTTGGTATACACCCAGAATAGTTCCAGGGCCCTCATTGTTCAGTGACAAAGTCACCTTCACCCAGGTCAAAACCCGGCGGGGCCAACTTTTGTGCGATCTGCTAGAATTCCGTTCACTGGTTTTATCAAGGGCGGCAAATGACTGATACGGAGACTGAAAAAAGACGACTCGCAGCACTGACCCGGCTGGGGCTTCTCGACACCCCTCCGGAAGAGCGTTTCGAGCGTCTGACGCGGATCGCCAGACAGCATTACCAGGTAAAAACGGCCCTTTTCACCCTGCTGGACCACGACCGTCAGTGGTTTAAATCCCGGCAAGGGCTTGATATCTCCGAAACCCCACGCTCTGTCGCATTCTGCGATCATGCCATACGTCAGGATCAGATTTTTGTTGTGGAAGATGCAGCAGTGGATCCGCGCTTTCGCAACAACCCTTTTGTTCGGGATGCACCGTACATCCGCTTCTACGCCGGCATGCCCGTGCGCGAGCCCAGTGGATTCAGAGTGGGCACCCTGTGCATCATTGACGATAACCCTCGACAATTCAGCGAGAAAGACCTGGATGTACTACGCACCCTGGCCACCATGGTGGAGGAGGAGCTGGAACGTTCCTACAGTGACTCCGATAAAAGCGAGTATGTGCCGGTTTCCCATCTTAACCGGGCCATTCATCATGCCCAGAGCATTTTCCTGACCAGCGACAACGAGCGCTCTGCGTTTGAGCAGTTACTGAGCGATCTTCTGGCTCTTACCGACAGCAAGTTCGGGCTAATTGGTGAAATCCTGCATAAGGACAACGGCGCGCCCTTCCTGAAAGTTGGCGCCATCACCAACATCGCCTGGAGCCCGGAAACCCAGGCCCTGTACCAGGATGTGGAGCGCCGGGGCATGGAGTTCGACCGCCTGGACAATGTTCTCGGGCTACCCCTGGTGACCGGCGAAACCGTTATCTCCAACAACCTGGATGTGGATTCCAGGCGCGGAGGCCTGCCGCCCGGGCATCCGCCCATCAATACATACATCGGCATCCCGGTATACTCCGGGGGTGTGCAGCTGGGGCTGATTGGCCTTGCCAACCGGGCTGAAGGCTATAATCAGAAGCTCGCCGATGAACTGGCTCCCCTATCGCAGGCGCTCGGCAACCTGATTGAACGCAAGCGGCTCTACGAAGAAAAGAGAACCCACGAAAAGAATATTGAACTGGCTGCCAATTACGACGCACTGACCGGCCTGCCCAACCGCCAGCGGCTGACCGAACTGTTCGAGCAGGAGCTATACGAAGCCAACAAAAGAGACGGCGTGGTGTCTGTTTGTTTTATCGATCTGGACGGTTTCAAAGCCATCAACGATGAGCACGGCCATGCAGTAGGGGATGCGGTTCTGCGATCTGTGGCCGCCAAACTTCAGGCCACCGTGCGTAGCCACGATATCGTGGCCCGCCTGGGCGGCGACGAATTTGTGGCAATCCTCCGCGATGTGGACGATGAACGGGTGTATGCCCGCCTGCTGGAAGCCATTCGTCAGCCCATTAACTTCCGGCACTATGTGCTCCAGGTTTCCGGCAGTATGGGCGTTACGGTTTATCCGGAGGATGATGCCGATTCCGACCTGCTGCTCCGGCATGCGGACCAGGCCATGTACGCGGCCAAGGAAACCGGCAGTAACTGCTTCAAGCTATTCGATCTTCAATCCCATTCTTCCCGCAAAGAACGTCTCAGGGTGCTGGAGCAAATTGACAGCGCACTGAGTAACCGGCAAATGGAACTGTACTATCAGCCCAAGATCTGTTTCCGAACCCGGTCGGTAAACGGGTTTGAGGCGCTGATTCGCTGGAACCACCCGAAGGATGGCGTGCTTGGCCCCGGGCATTTTCTGGCCCACATCGAGTACACCGAGTATGCCCGAACCCTGGGGAATTTTGTTATACGGGAGGCCGTCAGACGGCTGGTGGAGTTCGCCCGGCAGGATCTGCCCTATACTCTGAGCATTAATCTGAGCCCGTGCCATTTTCTGAGCCCGCAGTTCCGGGACGATTTATCCAGTGCCCTGGAGGAGTGCCCGGAAGAATTACGTGCTCACCTTATTCTGGAAATCCTTGAAACCACGGCCATGGATGATTCGGAAACCGTTCTGCAGAACCTCAAGGCCTGCCGCGAACTCGGGGTCGACGTGGCCCTGGATGATTTCGGAACCGGCTATTCGTCTCTGGATTATTTCCGCAGGCTACCGGCCCAGGAGATCAAAATTGATCGGTCGTTCGTAATGGATATGCTGGAGGATGCTGACGACAGCATGATTGTCAGTGCTATCGTCAGCCTGTCGAAAAGTTTCAAGCGACGGCTGGTAGCGGAAGGCATAGAAAATGCCAGCGTTGAGCAGAAATTGATAGAACTTGGCTGTGATCTTGGCCAGGGATTCTTTTACAGCAAACCCCTGCCACTGAGAGAAGCGCTGAACTGGGCAAAAGACTTTCAGTGGCAAAGCAGGTTTAATGACTAACCTCAACCGCGCAGGTTCAAGCGCAAGACCGGAGAATAAAGCATGATCGGATACGTCACCATCGGTGTCAGTGATATGGAAAAAGCCAAGACCTTCTACACGGAGCTCCTGGGTGGCATGGGCGCAAAGCTTCTGCTGGATATGGGGCGCATTGCGTTCATTGGTGAAAGCATGAAGGGGCCGATGCTGGCAGTTTGCACGCCATTTGACGGTGCCCCAAACCATCCGGGTAACGGCAATATGCTGGCATTCTGGCCCGGCTCGAAAGAGGCGGTTGATACCTATTACCAGAAAGCCATCGACCTGGGGGCGCGCTGCGACGGCGAACCGGGACAGCGTATCCCGGACAAGTTCTACGGTGCTTACGTAAAAGATATGGATGGCAACAAACTGGCGTTTTACCATTTCGGCTGATTCAGCCACCACTTCTGCCCACCTTCAGTCCCCCGGATACCGGGCCGCCCTATCCGGCGGCTTCGGTACCGAACCACCATCCCGGCAATAACCCCCGAACCGTCGGCTGCAAAAAGCGATCATCAATCAGCCAGATCACCCCCCGGTCATCCGGTGTGCGAATCACCCGTCCCGCAGCCTGGGCTACTTTCTGCAAGCCCGGAATCAGGTAGGTGTAATCGTAACCGGCGCCGAAGCGCCGGTGCAGGCGCTGTTTCAGAATCTCGTGCCAGGCATCGAAGGGCGGCAAGCCGAGCGTCGCCACGAAGGCTCCGATCAACTGATCACCCGGCAAATCGATGCCTTCGCTGAACACACCCCCGAGAACGGCAAAAGCCACGCTGCCGGATTCTTCCCGGAACCCTGCCAGAAACTCCTTGCGCTGCTGCGGGCTCATCCCCGGATGCTGTGAACGCTGGCGCACGTCCGGAGCATGTTTGCGTAATACCTCGCTCACGTCATGGAGGTATCTGAAACTGCTGAAGAACGCCAGATAGTGCCCGGGACGCTCCCGGTACTGCCTGGCAATCAGTGCAGCAATGGGCTCGGCGGATGCCTGCCGGTGGGCTTGGCGAGTGCTGATCCCGGGCGTGAAATGCACCTGTAGCTGGTCAGCGCTGAAGGGACTGGGCAGGGAGGTAAAACAGCTGCTTTCCGGCAACCCCAGCAAGTCCCGGTAATACACGCCGGGGCTGAGGGTAGCGGAAAACAGCAATACCGAAGCAGCTGCCTGAAAGCGGTCGCGCAGGAAATCCGCCGGCACCAGATTCTGGATAGTCAGGCTGGCACGGCCGCGGCCTTCGCGGCGGAACTCACACAGGGAATGATCGCCAAACGAGCCTGCCAGCTTCATGAAGGCAACGGATTCAAACAGAACCTCCTGCAATGCCAGGTCCGGCGGGTTGTCTGCCAGATAATCCGTAAGCCCGGAAACCAGCCCTTGCAGGCTGCCCGTGAGCGCGGCAGGCAGGTCATCAAGAAACACCGGGGTGCTGCCGTTCTCTGAGTGATCCCGGATAACGCCCTGCCAGGCGCGGGCGGTGCGATCCAGATACGGTTTCAGGGCTTTGGGGGCGGTTTTACGTACCTTCAGCAGCCGCTGCTGATCCAGTTGTACCGAATACATACCCCGGCCCCGATCCACCAGATTGTGGGCTTCGTCCACCAGAACTGAGGTTTTCCAGTTGTTCTGCCGGGTGAGGCCATGGAGCAGGGCAGACTGATCAAACATCCGGTTCACATCGCCAATGATCACATCACACCAGCGCGCCATTTCCTGCGCCAGAAAGTAAGGACAGATATTGTGACCGGCGGCAATCTTTGCCAGTACCTCCTGAGTGAGCGTTGTGCCCGCCTGAGCGGCTTCGGCACGGGCATCCGGCAGGCGATCAAAGAAGCCTTTAGCCAGTGGGCAGGAATCGCCATGGCAGGCTTTGTCCGGGTGCTCACAGGCATCGGACTTGGCCACCAGTTCCAGCGTACGCAAGGGCCAGATCTGCGGCGCTTCCTGTGCCGCCCGCAAACGCTCCATGGCATCCACCGCAAGCTGCCGGGCGGTGTTGCGACAGGTCAGGTAGTAAAGCCGGTCATGGTCCGCTGCGGGCATAGCCATAAGCGCAGGAAAAAGCGTACCCAGGGTTTTGCCCAAACCGGTCGGTGCTTCCAGCAGCAAGGTGCCGCCTTTTACCGCGTTTTTGTAGACGGTTTCGGCGAGTTGGCGCTGGCGAGGGCGAAACTGCTTGAACGGAAAGTGCAGACCCGAAAGGCGATGATCGCGCTGCTCCCGGTGGAGGGCTTCCTGCTCAGCCCATAACCGGTAGCGGTCGCATAACACTTCCAGTTCTTGCCAGAGCTCCTTGGCAGTGGCCGTTTCGGTAACCGGTGTTTCCCGGTTGTTGCCGATATTGAAATACACCAGCGAGAGCTTCAGGGTTTTGCGGCTTTCCTGCTTGCAGAGCAGGGCACCGTAGGCTCTTAACTGGGCCCGGTGCAACGCCCGTTGATGGGGCCGGATTCGGGACAGGTCACCTCGGTGGGTTTTGATTTCTTCCAGCAAACCGGAGTGCGGGTTATACACATCGACCCGGCCATACAGCTCCAACCCCAGGCATTGACCGGTAAGTGAATACTCGCTTTTGTAACCGTACCCACGTTTACTCTGAATGGCCTGGTGGCCAAGAATGCCCTCTTCCGCGCTGGGTGCCGGGGTGTAGCGAAAGTCCAGATCGCCTTCTCGAGCAGCAAATTCGCACAGGGTTCGTACCGCCACCCTCATGTTGTTGCCTCGCTGTCTTGCCAGCGCAGGTAGCACACGCTGGCAGCAATGCCCTGGCGGGCAAAAAAATGCAGCCAGCGGATTTGATGATCCTGTAGTCGGTCGCCTGGGCCTTTTACCTCGATCATTTCATAACGGGGCGCATCTTCGTCGATCTCCTTGGAAAACCGTACAAGATCCGGGAAACCGGTGCGATGTTCGCGAATATTCAGCAGGAGTCTCTCGAACATGATTTTCAGGTCTGCGGCCGGAATACGGTCCAGCGCCAGGTTCAGCAACTCTTCACTCAATGCCGGCCAGGCCACAAAGGGGTTGGTAATGCCCTGTTTGGCGGCGTAGGTTTCCAGAATTATCTGACGGTAGCCGCCATCCTTCAGGGCGGCAAAGCACTGATCAAAAGCAGCTTGCCGGCGGTTGACAAAATCCTCCCGCACCAGATCCGCCGGCCCGGTGTGGAAGGGGTGAAAAAATGCACCGGGAATGGCTTTGAATATGGTGTGCCAGCACAGCAAGCCGAACAGGCTGTTGATCAGGGTATTTTCCACATAAAACGCAGGCGCTTCTGGCGTGGAAAGATGATCCCGAACCACCATCTCAACCGAGCCACCGGTTTGTGGCAGGGTCAGTGTGAACTCGCAGATTTCAGGATTCATCGAAGCGGACGGAACCGGCTCGCCCACCTTTTTCGCCAGCCGCTTCACAATGCGAGCCAAACCCTGAGCTTCGGCATCGCTCAACTCTTCCTTTTCCCACTGTGTTGCTATGGCCCAGGCTTGCTCAAAGCGTTTCATCCGCTCCAACAGACGCAGCTGTTTTAATCTCGCCTCGCGATGGCCACTGGCCGCCAGCGCATGCAACGCCAGCTCCCGATCACCCTGGCGCTCCGCCTGCCGCCCCAACTCGAGCAGCAGGCGATCACGGCGGCTGGTAAGCCAGGGGTTGTTTGTGGCTGCGGGAATATCAGCCCAAACCTCAGCGGCATGTACTCCGGCATCCAGGCTCTCGCGGCAGTGGTGCATGGCCAGGTAGGTATCCACCTCGCTGCGCTGAGAGAACGCCCGTGCTTCGGGGGTAAACTCCACCTGCTCATAGCGGTGATGGCCCAGCTCAACCAAAACAAAATCTGACCAGCTCTGGCGTAGGTTGCCGAAGAACATCAGGCGAATGCGATCGAACAAAGCCATATGGCTCACCCGAACCACCGGCGACGCCACCTCACCAAACCAGCCCGACAGTGTGCGGGCATCAGTATAGAATTCCTGCAGGATTTCCTTCATCCGGGCCTTAGGCCGATTTTTGGCAAGACCAGCCTGCTCCAAAACCGGCGCAAAAGCCGCGCGCAATTCAGCCAGAGTAAACAGACGGAAAATGTCATCCAGAGTTAGCAGGGGATTCGCATCCAGCCAGCCATCGGCAACCAGCTCATCCAATGCCTCCGCCTCCGGGCAGCCCAGCTCCGGGTAACTCAGCTTGTCGGTGCGAAACAGATCACCCGTGCGCATCACCATGCGGGTCAGCAAGGCACGGGCAGCGCGAGACAACTCAAAAAAATCACGCAAACAGCCTCGCTCCAGCTCCAGCAGCAGATCCGAGTGATAATTCGCCACCCAGGCCACGACCGTTTCCATGTTTTGCAGGTAGTACAGGGGGTTTTCAAGGTCTGCGGCGGTGGGGCGTTCATGGCCCGGAGCCATTATCAGTTCAGACATGCCCTATCACCATTCTTCGTTCCAGCCGCATAAATGATCCGGTGCGTTACGCTCCACCACACGCAACTCAAGGTCAAGAGCGGAAAGGAGTTTGAACAGAGTCTCAATGCGGGTCTTGTCCGGATGGTTCTCGAAGCCGGAAACTGTGGCTTGCTTCACCCCAACTCTGACGCCCGCAGCCTGCTGACTAATGTTTTGGCGCTGCCTGGCATATTTAATAGCAGCAGCCAGAGCTTCAGGCGTTGTGATTCTCATGACTATTTCCTTTCGTAGACGATTCAACCTTCATCCCTTGTGGGGTATAAAGTCAAAAATATCCTTTATACGGGATAATGCCAGCGACAGTTTTTCCAAAATCGAATTTCACACCCTCTCACGTGCCTGAGCAGTCCGTTTCTCCAAGCACATACGGTAACCTGTAGCATTGGAATAGTCTGAAATACCAAACAGGGAAAAGCATGCCCGAAAATTCTGCCATCACCCCCGGCTTTCACGCCGTTCACGCCAACCATCTGGAAGACCTGCGCCGGGCTGTTGTGTTTATCTGCCAACAGAACCCGCTGCCACCGCTGCAGAGCGAGACCTTTCTGGTGCAGAGTAATGGTATTGCCCAGTGGCTGAAGCTGGCGCTGGCAGAAAAGCGTTCGGAAGATGGCAGTGAAGGTGGATTGGGCATAGCTGCGGGTATGGATTTCCTGTTCCCGGCACGATTTATCTGGCAGGCCTACCGGGCCGTGCTGCCGGATGGCGAAGTACCAGAGCAATCCCCGTTTGATAAGCGGCGGCTGGTGTGGCGGCTTTATCGGCTGCTGCCGGAACTGGTGCATACCGATGAGGTATTCAACCCGCTGGCGCGCTTTCTGGAGGGCAGCGACCCGGATTTGCGGGCCTTCCAGCTGGCTGAGAAGGTAGCGGATCTGTTCGACCAGTATCAGGTGTTCCGCGCCGATTGGCTGGCCGCCTGGGAGCAGGGCCGGGATGTGGTGATCACCGCCCGCAGCGAAGAAAAGCCGGTTGATAAGGAAACGCTTTGGCAGCCGATGCTCTGGCGCAAACTGGTAGACGACACAGGTGCGGAAGCCCACACCAGCCGTTCGCAGATTCACACGCGGTTTATGGCCGAGGGTCAGCGTATCTCTGCGCCCGCTCACCCAAGCCGCTTGCCCAAACGCATCGTAGTATTCGGGGTATCCTCGCTGCCGCGTCAGGCGCTGGAAGCTCTGTATGTTCTCAGTCGTTTCAGCCAGGTGGTGCTGTGCGTACACAACCCGTCGCAATTCTACTGGGCCGATATTGTCAGCGACCGCGAACTGCTGAAAGCCGAGCGCAAGCGGGGCAAAGTCCACCAGACGCTATCGATGATTGAAGATGCCGACCAGCTGCACCAGCACGCCAATCCGCTGCTGGCCGCCTGGGGTAAACAAGGCCGGGATTATATTCGCTTGCTGGATGAGTTCGACAATCCCGATGAGTACCGCGCCAGTTTCCAGACCCCGGATCAGAAGATCGACATCTTCTCCGAGCACGGATCGGGTCAGGCTCCGTGCCTGCTGCACCAGCTCCAGCACGACATCTACAACCTGACGCCCCTTCAGGAAATCCGGGACGAACAACGCCAACTCAATCTGGCCCACGACCACTCCATCGCCTTCCACGATGCCCACAGCCCGCAGCGGGAAGTGGAGATT
>JACDJA010000277.1_pt1 | contig 64926 bp, 53 predicted proteins | sample 7449241 | NCBI WGS metagenome assembly JACDJA01 (sample SAMN14253289, study PRJNA609438) | sludge metagenome | isolation source: initial anaerobic sludge | collected 2018-12-20 | reverse complement strand
GCCGGGGGCGAATAACCCAGCACTTCCTTATGTCCCCGGCAGCAGCCGGGGGCAAACCTGAATAACCCCCGGCCATAAGAGCGAAGCGTTTATGAGCCGGGGGTTAAGCAACCCAGCACTTCCTTATGTCCCCGGCGACAGACGGGGGCAAACCTGAATAACCCCCGATTAAAATACGCCTGCCTGCCGGCAGGCAGGGGACAGGCTCCAGCCGGGATGGCGTAGCCAATCACGAGCTGGGTGATACCGAACAACTGCCCTTCCCCACTACCGCGACTTCATCAAGGCTCCCCCTCCCTGCCTACCGGACAGGCAGGCTTCGGAGAACTTGTCCCGCCTTCGCGGGAGCCTGTCCATCTCACGCGGGAGGATTGGGGAAGGCCCCCCAACCTGCTATCCTCAAATCCTCCCAAAAACCCGGGTAGGACTTCGATACCACCCCCGGATCATTGATCACAATTGGGCCAACCTTCAGTGCTGCCGGTGCAAAAGCCATGGCCATGCGGTGATCGTGCCAGGTATCTATATGCTGTGTTCCTTCTTTGGGTTGCCGGCTACCATCAAAGTGCAGGTCGTCCGCCCCGTTGGAGGTGAAGGTAAAGCCCAGTTTAGCCGCTTCAAGGATAAGCGCTTCAATGCGGTTGGTCTCCTTGATGGTGAGGGTATGCAGTCCGCTGAAATGGAAAGGAATATTCAAACAGGCACAAGTCACGGCAAAGGTCTGTGCCAGGTCGGGCTGATCGGTAAAATCGTACCGGAAGCAAGATGTTCGCTCGCCGTTTAGAGTAATCTCAAGTTCTTCATCCTCCTTGAAACGATGGGTTACTCCCAGCTGCTGAAAGAGCTCCGCCACTTTGGCATCGCCCTGCAAACTGTGCCGGTGAAGCCCTTTGAGCACAAACGAAGCACCAGGCTGCGACAGGGCAATGATTTCAAACCAATAGGAGGCAGCGCTCCAGTCGGCCTCTGCCGTTACCTGAATTGGTTTATAAGATTGTTCGGGCAGGGTAATCACGTTACCGTGCCATTGGCTCTTTATCCCGAATTGCTCCATCAGCCTGAGGGTGAGACTTATATAGGGTCGTGAAGTAATCGAACCAGTCAGCTCCAGCGTCAGTCCATCGGTTATCACAGGTGCAATCATCAGCAGGGCGGAAATATACTGACTGCTGATATCTCCCGGTAATTGGAGTGTTTTTCCCTGTAATGCGCTACCAAAGATTTTCAATGGCGGATAGCCCTCCTTTTCGGTGTATTCAATTTTGGCGCCCAGCTCACGAAGGGCATCCACCAACACTTTTATAGGTCGTTCCTTCATACGGGCGCTGCCTGTGACAGTCCACTCCCCCACGATGCGCGCCAAAAAAGCGGTGAGAAACCGCATCGAAGTGCCGGCAGCACCCACGTGAAACAGGTTGCTGTTGGAGTTGAGCGCAGCAGCCAAAACGCGCGTGTCGTCGCTGTCGGAAAGGTTTTTTACCGGCCAGGGACTGTATGAGAGAGCGTTGAGAATGAGGAGGCGGTTGCATATGCTTTTGGAGGAGGGTAAAAGAAGCCTCCCTCTAACCCCCTCCAAAGGAGGGGGAAAGCCTCCCGCAAAAAGCTCCGCACTATCGCGTAGCAGCCCCTTTGGATCGTAATTAGGAGGGGTTATAAGATATGAGGTTTCTGATGATTGATCGGAAGAATCGGTATCAGAGGTATTTTTATTGAAACGAGTTTTTGACATAGATAAGTATCAATAGCAGTTGAGTATTTCAAAAGAAATTAGCTGGTTATTTTCTCTTAAGCCGGGCTAAACAAATGAATGGAGCCCATCCGGCACAAAAAATAAGGTAATAAGGTTAGGAGCTTATAGCACCTGCAATTCTACTAAGGTAAAAAAGGAAAAGATAAGGTTTTTTCCATAAACCTATGTACTTTTAATCGAATGAAAAACGGCGAAGCAATTCCAGAATCACCTAAACTTCCATAAATGGATGATGTGACAAAAGAGCATACAAAATTCAAAGGAAAGACCTTATTTTCTGTTTTTAAAGCTTAGTAGCCCAATAGTGCAGCCTCTGCCATCAACCTTATTACCTTATTTTATCGCAAACGCGCATAAAAAGTTCAACACATTAACCAAAAATCAAACCTTAATTCGCATTAATAAGAGACTCTCTTTCAGAAAATTCAATCATGCGCGATAACCGGTGTTTAGAGCGTTAAAAAAAACGGGTTGCTTACCCCTTGGAGAATTCAAGTCATTTTCACTTAAAATGTGAACATCCATTATTATTCCATATTTCAACTCGATTTCGTAACACATATCAGATATTTCTCTTTCAAGACTCCAATCCAAAGGATTCTTCACCAGAACTAAAATGTCAAAATCTGAATCATAAGAAACAGTCCCCGTCAACTACGAACCAAACAATACCAAGTTTTTCAGGTTATCCTGCAGTTTGTTTGACAGCAACAATCTAAGATCGGTCAATATTTTTACTTTGTCCTCGGTCATAGTAATCATTTCCTTCAAAGATAAAAAATAATCTCAATGTACTTTTATCTCGCTCTTTACCAGATGCTGCCCCCTTCCCCCTCTCCCTGCCTGCTGGCAGGCAGGCTTCGGAGAACTTACCGAAATAAAGTCGGGACAAGTCGTCCCGGGACTAAGGAAGGGCCGGGGTGAGGCTTTCCGCTATCTCCTCTCTTGCACAATCCACATCAATCTCCACTTTTCCCACCTCACTCAAAAGAGTAAAATTAATACGCTGGTCGCGGTTTTTTTTGTCGTGTTGCATCAGCTCATAGAGCTTGTCAAAACTGCCGGGCTCGAAGTTGTATGATCCGTAAACCTCATCCACATAATTTCTTATCCTTTGGAAAAGCTTCTTTGCGAAACCTTTTTTCATCACCGAAAGTTTCAGCTCGGGGATAAGTCCGTAGGCCACTGCGTAACCATGCAGCAGAGGTTTGTTTTCCATCATGGCCAGGCTCTCGATGGCATGACCGACGGTGTGACCTAAGTTAAGAGCCTTTCTAAGGCCCTTTTCGGTAGGGTCGGCATACACGTAGCGGTCCTTAATGAGCACCGATCTTGCAACCAGGGCGCCAAGGGTTTCTACATTAAGGTCAACGGGCTTTAGGCGGAGCAACTCTTCAAGAGTTTCAGGGCCTTCAATCAGGGCATGCTTCAGCATTTCGGCGTAACCCGACAACAGGTTTTCACGATCGAGTGTTTCTAAGAACGGGGTGTATATCAACACCATTTCTGCATTTTTAAAAGCCCCTACCTCGTTCTTATAGCCATTGAAATTCATACCTGTCTTGCCTCCCACTGAGGCATCTACCATGGCCAGAAGAGTGGTGGGCAGGTTAATAAACGAAATCCCCCGCTTATAGGTAGCCGCAGCAAATCCGCCCAGGTCACAGGGCATACCACCGCCCAGGTTGATGAGCAGCGAATGGCGGGTGGCCCCGCCACGGGATAGAAATTGCCATACATTACTCAACGCCTCCACCCCTTTATGAGCATCGCCGGCCTTAATGGTAAGGAGAGAATCGGCGCTTAAACCCTTTAGTTCCTCCAATATGGGGAGACAGTGTTGCCGGGTGTTCTCATCGGTTAGCAGAAAGAGTTTATCGGGTTTCAACTTATCAATAAGTTGCTGAATATCGTTTACGGGAAGGGAACTTAGAGCCACCTTTGCAGAACGAGTGGGTAATAACTGCATCGTATTATTATATTTGTATTTTGCAAAAATAGCGATTTTTGCACTTTAACCCTATTCATTAATGGCGAGGCTTACTTTGTTGAATCAAACAGGAAACTCCTCCGGAGTTTCATTGGTGACCTGACCTGGATAAACCTGGATTTTATTGAAGGGTGGATAAATGAAGTAAAACAAAAAAAGTAACGCTGACAGTTCTTTTTCGTATGTAATGAAATGGGATATACATACACTTAATTTTAATCCTACGATACCCCTTAAACTTTCAAACATAAATCAAATGATAACCAACAAAAAAGAGTCGAGCCGTTCCCTAATGATATTTTCCCTATCGTGGATGATTTTAATTGTAACTTTTGCAATTACTTTTTTCATCTCAGGTCCATTGCCTTCCTGGGTCAGACCGACTCTGATAATCGCGCTGGTGTTGGTTGTGATAATCTTTTATACAGGCGGTTTTTTCTATCTCCGGGCCGAAAAGAAAGAAGACGTACTGGAAATAAAATACTACAATCTATTCCCTGTGGGGCGTATGTTTCAAGCGATGCAGGTACCATTGAAACAATTCCACCATTATGAAATTAAGAACAGCTTTGGCGGTTGGTTCAAGTGGCTGGTAATCTTTCAGGAGATGCGCGGAGGGGTAGCCAAATTTCCGAATGTGGGGCTGTCGGCAGTAAGCAGGTCAACTTTAAAGGAGCTGGAGGAGCTGCTGAAAGTGAGTAAATAATGAAACACCCTGTTTCTTTTGCCAACCAGCAGAGATTTTGCTAACTTTAAAAAACAAGCAACAACTAATATTATGGCATTCGAGGCAATAGACATAAACACCGAATCGGGATTTCACCCCTGATTTTATGGATTTGCGCGAACAACCAGACGACCAAATTAGAGAATCGTTCAAAACCCTCCCCTGACATCGATAATATCTTAAAATATCGCATTGCCCTGAGCCTGATAAAAGGTATTGGGCCCAAGCTGGCGCGTAACCTGGTGGCCTATCTGGGTTCCGAAACGGTTTTGTTTGAAGACAAAACGACCAATCTGGCTAAGGTGCCGGGTATTGGCACCGGTCTGGAGCAACTGTTGCGAAATATCGACCGTAAGGCCCTGCTTGCGCGTGCCGAACTGGAGTGCGATTTTGTGAACCGCCACCACATCACCCCTCTGTTCTTTTCCGATCCGGGTTATCCCCGCCGCCTCTCCTTCTGCGAAGATGGCCCTCTGATGGTTTACTCCAAAGGAGAGATCAGTTACGACAGCGCCAAAGTTATTGCCATTGTAGGCACCCGTTCTCCCACCGAACAGGGATTGGACCATTGCGAAAAGCTGGTTGGTGAGTTGGCATTGCGTCATCCCGGCACCGTTATCATCAGCGGACTGGCCTATGGCATTGATATTTGCGCGCATCGGGCTGCATTGAAAAACAATCTGCCCACAGCCGGCGTTCTTGCACATGGGCTGGACCGCATCTATCCCGGTCTGCATCGCAGCACGGCCCGGGAAATGACCCAAAAAGGGGCGCTGCTTACCGAGTTTTTGAGCGAAACCACCCCGGACAAACCCAATTTTGTGAAACGTAACCGCATTATAGCCGGACTTGCCGATGCCGTGGTGGTAGTGGAATCGGCACGAAAAGGAGGAGCGCTCATAACAGCCTACCTGGCACAGGGTTACAATCGCGACGTGCTGGCTTTTCCGGGTCGCCCCGGCGACGAAATGTCGGGCGGATGCAACCACCTGATAAAAAGCAATGTGGCAGCCCTCATCGAATCGGTTGAAGATCTGGAATACACCCTGGGATGGGAAACACAAACTACGGGAACACCTGCCATTCAGGGAGATTTATTTGCCACCCTCGACAACGATGAGCAACGTCATGTATTTGAAAACCTACTGGAAGAGAAAGAGATGAATCTGAATCTGCTGGGGCTTAAATGCCAACTACCCATCAGTAAACTGTCTGCCATCCTTCTGGAACTGGAATTTAAGGGCCTGGTAAAAAGTCGTCCCGGAAGCATTTACCGGATAATTTAAGCCAATGTCCTCATCTGCCAAAACCTTTTACTGTTACCTTTGTTTCTATTTTGATTAACGATGGCACAAAAACCATAGACAAATGAAAGTTACATTAAATGGAGGTCAGGGCTATGCAAAAGTAGAGTCCTACGATGATAAAATAACCCATGATCTGTCAGAGAATTACAGCTCTATATTATCCACTTTAGGAGAGGATATTTCGCGCGAAGGACTTAAAAAGACGCCTTTGAGAGTGGCAAAAGCCATGCAGTTTCTTACCCAGGGATACCACATGAACCCTGAAGACATCATCCTCTCTGCTATGTTTCGCGAAGATTATCAGCAAATGGTGGTGGTAAAAGACATTGAGCTTTATTCGATGTGCGAGCATCACATGCTTCCCTTTTTTGGAAAAGCCCACGTAGCCTACATTCCCAGGTTTCACATCACGGGCTTAAGTAAAATAGCCCGTGTGGTAGAGGCCTTTGCACGGCGTCTGCAAGTGCAGGAGCGACTCACCACCCAGATAAAGGAGTGCCTTCATAAAACGCTGAATCCCCTGGGCGTAGCAGTGGTTATTGAGGCCCAGCACATGTGCATGCAGATGCGTGGCGTTCAGAAGCAGCATTCAGTAACCACCACCTCCGACTTTACCGGCGCCTTTTTGAACAACATGGCCACGCGCCAGGAATTTCTCAACATCATAAGCTCCAACCTACACTAACCCTTATTTCCTATATTCATTAATGCCAGGCCCGATGCGTACCGACTGGTAGGTAACAGAATAAGCGGCAAAAAAGCCCAGGGCCCCATTGCTTATATTCCCCGGAACATTGGCAGGCGGCCCTGTAAATAGCGGGTATTGGCCCCGTCCTTCACGCTGAATGGCTTCTATAAAATTATAGTATTCCCGGGTAATACCGGCTATCTGTAACGAAACGATGTCACCCTCTTCCAGAGGACGGCTATTTTTGCCGGCATCCAGCGATTGCACCCAAATTCCTTTGGCGTAATTACCATCAAAATATTTGTCGCTCACAATGCTGTATTCAGAAATATTACCGGAGATAAGCTTTCCGTTTTTAAAAACCCTAAACATATAGTAATCTTCAGATTCGGGCGGGTCCTGAGCAAAAAGCAGTATCTTCCACAACTCCCATTCCTGGCTGTAACTAAGCCAAATAGAATCGCTCTCGCCTATATACGGCATTACCGAACTTGCCTCGTATTGCTCATATATTCCATCACCATCAATGTCAACTTCATCAATTTTAAGTGTATAGGTTCTCCCGGGAAATCCAACAAATTCACGCTGGGTAAAATAGATGCCGGGAAATTCAATGGATTCTTTCATCTCCATTAAATTAATACCGTCGGAAAGCGAAATCACCGCTCCTGAAACCACTGGCGTAGGCTCATTTTCAAGATAGGGGATGGACATGGAAAGCTTCACATAGTGCAACTTCGTCTCATTGGTGACGGTACCTTCCACCACCAAAAGTTGATTTACCGATTTTAAATCCAAATCGATCACTTCTGTGCAGCCCCAAATAAAGATTAATAACACAATTGCCAAAACTTGTTTTAACAGACTTACCATTTTATAGAGATAGATAATTCATATAAAGGTATTTGATTATCTGAATGTGCGACAAAATTCTCACCAGTATAAACGAACAATCAAAATTTAATATTGTACGACACCGAAGGCACCACCGAAAAAAGATAGGTCTTTTCTGCCTTTATTCCATATCGGCTCTCCTCGTCATCCACAAAATTTATAGCCCAGGCATTTTTACGTCCATAGGCATTGTAAATCGAAAAGGCCCATTCGCCCTGCCATCCTGAACGCTTTTTAGACACAATGGTCAACGACAAATCCAGACGGTGATAGTCGGGCATTCGCTCGGCATTTCTTTGCGAATAGAGTGCCACTACCTCGCCCCCAAAATCGAAACGCCCCACGGGCAGCGTCACCGGGGCGCCGGTATAATAGACCCAGTTACCCGACATCCTGACCCGTGGGGAGAGCTGGTAATTGAGAAACACAGAGAAATCGTGGGTGTGATCGTATGGAGAAAGATAGGTTTTCCCGTTGTTAATGTCATCCGATTGCCGCTCGGAGCGCGACAAGGTATAGCCTATCCAGCCATTAAACAGAGTAGTATTCCAGCGGGTCATCAACTCCACCCCTTTTGCATTGGCTTTGCCGGATCGAAGTTCCCGTTCAAGCGTCTCATTCAAAATTAAATCGGGGTGGTCTTTAAAGTCTATGGTATTTTGCATCCTTTTATAAAACACCTCCACCGAATTCTCAAACAGCCCGCTGCGTGAGGTATGAAAAAGACCCATTGACACCTGATCCGACACCTGAGGTTTTACATTGGGAGAGGCCGGAAACCATACATCCAACGGTGTTGATGAAGTTGAATTGCTGGCCAATTGTATATATTGCCTGGTTTTGGAGTAACTTGCTTTCAGAGCCATGCGTTTGGTAAGCATCCAGGAGATACCTGCACGCGGCTCTAATCCTTGATAGGTATTGAATATTTCGCCCCGTTTATAGTCCAGAGTGTCCACTACTTCATAGTCGTCGTTAAATTCAAAAACTCGTCCCTTTCCAATATTTTGAAAGAGAGAATACCTTAACCCCAACCTCAGGACAATCCGTGGAGTTATTTCCACACTATTGCTTAAATAGAGCCCCGATTCGAGGGAGTTGCTTTGGGACAACTCTATATTGTTAAAGATAGAAGCTTCATCCACTCCCGAGACCTTTCCCGGCTCAATTTTATGCTCGATAACCTGCACCCCAAACCGTACGGTATTTTTGGGAATGGGATACCATGAAAAATCGATATCCCCCATATAGTCAACAAGTTTCGACCGCCACTCCATATCCTGAAAATCCTCTTCGGCAGTGCCAATAAAATAATCGTACCGGCTGTTGACCAGCGTTAGATTTGCAAAGAGCCTGGGGGATATCAACCGGTTCCACCTAAAGGTAAAGGTATTGTTTCCAAAATCGAGTCGGACAAAATCATCTCTAAAGACATCCCGTCCCAGATAGCTGCCCAAAAAGAAACGATTCTTTTCATCGGCTATCCAGTTTAGTTTCATATTAAGATCGTAAAAATAGAGCGAATTGTCCTTGATATCGTCATCACCCGACAATGGAAGAAAAAGATCGAGATAAGATCGCCGGCCGCTGACCAGGAAAGAAGCCTTCTCATTAACAATAGGCCCTTCGAGCATTAAGCGGCTTGAAATAAGCCCCAGGCCTGCAATACCTGAAAAACGATTCATATTTCCATCACGTGTGCGAACATCCAGCACCGAAGCCAGGCGTCCACCTGCCGAAGCCGGGAGATCGCCCTTGTAAAGTTTCAGATCTTTAACGGCATCGTTGTTAAACACCGAGAAGAAACCCAACATATGGCCTGCATTGTAAACAATGGCTTCGTCTAACAACAGCAAATTCTGATCGGGATTTCCTCCACGCACCGTAAAATTACTGGAGCCTTCACTGGTAGCCGAAACGCCGGGCAACATCTGTATGGCTTTCAAGGGGTCTGTTTCGCCAAATAGGACAGGCATAGTTCGAATAGCTGAAGATTCCATCTTTTCGAGGCCAAGCAAAGGAAAGCGCGACGACGAATTGCCCGCTTCTCCCACAATCTCCACTTCGCTGATGGTTTGAACATCCGGTTCGAGCTTAACCGTAACCAACTGACTGTCGGAAACACCTTTGCTAAATGCTTTGTAGCCCAAAAAATCGAATTGCAACACATAACTGCCCGATGAAAGCGAGATGGAAAAAAAGCCATAGCCGTTGGTAATGGTGCCGGTTCCGGTGCCTGCAACCAATACGGTAGCACCTACCAGCATCTCACCTGTTTGGGCATCTTTAACATACCCGCTTATGGTAAAACGGTCTCCATCGTTGTTCCACAAAGGCGCCGCCATAGAGCTAAAAGCAAGATGTAAAATAAATACAGTCAGCAAAAAGTGCTTCATAAAATTATATAGGAAGACCAGCTTATTGATTCCTTTATGGTGATTTGAGGGAGTCCGTTAAGCCCGATAAAACATCACTCCATATTTCGCTGTAAATATGAAGAATAAAAGGCAATCTGTCAAGAGACCAGCAATTGGTATGCTTTTTGGTGTGATAAACTTAGTTCGTGTACTCTTATTCATAAGATAAAGCGTCTGAATTTCAATCGGACGGCTTATACAACTGCTCCTTATAATATGACATTTAGCCAACGAAAGAAATAATTTAATCTACACCCGTTCGTGTATCACTTACCCAATAAAAAACTATTTGATATGAAAAAGAGAATGCTTTTCTTAACAGCCATGATTCTTGGCTCTGCTATTTCAACTCGAACACTGGCTCAGGACCACTTTGTACTAGGAGTGAAGGCCGGATACAACTCCTCAGAATTTAGGACCGACAACGCAGGCACCATGATTGGCGGGGAAACCGAATATTCAATTAAAGACGATGCAAAGCATGGTATGCTCTTCGGGGCATTTGCCCGCATACATCTCATTAATAACCTCTCGTTTCAAACCGAATTAATTTATGCGAAAAATGGAGGAACCACCACGTTCACCCATGATATTGATAACTATAACTCCATAAACAGCACTTACTATACCTGGGATATCCCCTTCCTGGCACATCTTCGTTTGATAGACCTCAAAATAGCTAATATTTATGGTTTAGCAGGTCCGATGGTCTCTTTTAAAGCGAGTGAAGACAATAAACTCAATAGCCTACCGACGACTACTGAAAGCATTAAAAGAACTCAATGGAGCTTCCAGGCTGGTGCGGGTATTGAGTTCTGGCGCCTGAACTTTGATGCGCGTTATTCCTGGGGTCTCAACGATGCCTCTTACAAACTGGAGCGAGTCAGCAACAACCTTACCTTTTCGCTTGGATATAAATTGTTTACATTATAAATAACAGGAGCCTCTCCCACCCCAACAGCCTCACCCCGGCCCTCCGGTAGTCCCGGGACGACTTGTCCCGACTTTATTTCGGGAAGTTCTCCAAAGGGAAGCCTCCCCCAACCTCCCGCAAAAGCGGGACAAGCTCTCCGAAGCCTGCCTGCCGGCAGGCAGGGAGGGACTAAAGGAAGCGGGCCAAGGTAAACGAGGAGATGAAGAATTGCTTCAAAAAACTTACCGGAGGATGACTTTAAGTTATCCAAGGGGTTCTCTTAGTCTAAGGAGTTTCCGTTTTGTCGCTGTTACATTTTTGTTTCATTTAACGACAGGCAACAACAATCTTTTCATTTATTTTCATTGCTGCAGCCCGTTTCCTTCTCTCCCCCTTCGGGGGAGCCGGAGGGGGCTACTTCCCCCGGAAACAAAACCACACCGCGGCTGTTCTGGCCGTCCATCAGGGTAGTAATGGGTTTCCCGAACCGAAGATGCTTCAGCAGGGTTGTCTCCTCAATGGCCTGCTGGTTATCCAGCCACGACATATCGATGGAACCTTCGCCTATGGAAGGATTTATAGTGAGGTATCCCACCCGGAGCGAAGTCAGATTTTGAAAAAAGTGGGTACCCTGACTGGGCTCCACATGATAGTTTTCCAGCCCCATCTCAACGATCACCCTGGCGTTGGAAATCTGGCTCCATCGTACCGGAACCCCCAGCCAGGGATCCTGCGAACCCCATCTGCCGGGACCTATAAGCAGGTAGGGACGTCCTTCTCTGAGCAATTTCTCGTTTATTCTCTGGATGTGGGTGGCAATTTCAGTGTTTTGAGCCGGTTTAAACGACTTGGTCTTTACATACACCAAATCAAACACATCCTCGTATATGCCGTTGCCCAGGGCCGAAGTGGAGAAGATAAGAGAACCATCACTGGTAAATTGGCTCAAATCGGGCCCTGAAGGGTCTTTGGTATCTACAATGGGACGTATCTGGAGAAGATAGAACACAGGATTTCCATCGGGGGCTTGCAAATCAACCGCGAACTCAATCTCCACCGGCTGCTTCATCTCATCCTGCCCCATATCCAATATTTTAATACAAATATCGGCCAATGGAAACGCATCGTACTTTAGGATATTGGCGAAAGTTATCAGCCGGATTCCTTCGGCCATCATGCCATCACGTATCATATTGTTTTGCATATCGAACACCGAACCCAGCCATTTTAATGAACCATGGGGCTCGGCATCTTTTATATCAATTTGCTGAAAATTCATGGCATCGTTAAGCGACGGCTTAAACCGGCTGGCATCCAGGTCGAGGGCATAAAAGGTTTTTTGCGTTTCGCGCATCACCATTTCGGGTGAGGAGAGTTGCAGTACCTTAGTGGGGTATCTGGGTGAGAAGCGCAGCGAGGCGCCCCCTTCAACGATATGCCTGCCCAGGCCAAGCGCCACATTTACAATACCATCTTCGGCCTTTTCGGGTGGGATGGGATAAAAGTTAACCGATCGGGCCACCCCCGAGAAAGTAGGATAATACAGGTTCCCGTGCTGCTGCCCTATCACTTCCTGTAATACAATGCCCATGCGCTCTTCATCAATCAGGTTCATGGTTCCGTCCATATAGGCCTTGCTCGATGCAAAATAGACCGATGCATATACACATTTAATGGCAGTGAGCAATTGTTCAACCATGTTTTCGTCGGTGGAGGGTGCAATCATATAGGTAGAATAGATACCGGCAAAAGGCTGGTAATGGCTGTCCTCCAAAACGCTTGACGAGCGCACAGCCACGGGCCGTTTCAGTACATGCACAAATTTTAAAAGATCGCCCGATAAATGGTCGGGCAGTGAAGCCGCAATAAAGCTACTCAGTATTTCCTCATCGGAGGCATCGGAAAGTCCGATGGAGTAAAGATTGTTACTCTCCATAAAACTCTCGAAAATATCAATGCCTAACACAATGGTGCGGGGTATCATAATATTTACGCCGGAATAGTGGCTCAGCTCTTTATACTTCCTATTTATAAAGTTGAGAAATGCCAGCCCACGGGCCTTTCCTCCCACCGAACCCTGCCCGATACGGGAAAAGGTGATATATTCGTCATATCGGGCACGCTCGAAGGAGGAGATGATTCCCCTGCTTTTGCTCATTCTGAACTGCGATATAAGACGCACGAGCATACTACGGGTGGAAGCCAAATCTTCAAAGTCCTCTACCTTTAACTTGGCTACCACATCGGCAATTGCAAAAAGGGCTCTGGCTGTAAGCCACTTAGATACATGGTCGCGTTTAAAGTGATAGAGCAACGAAGCATCGGGTATGCCCGGCAGTTTATCCTGGAGCTCCTTTAGATTACTTACCCGCTCCAGCTCTTCACCGGTATCGGGGTTTACAAAAATAAAATCGCCAAATGCCAGATAGGTATTAAGAAACTCCTTGAGCTCCTGCAACAGAAACTTGGAGTGTTTATGAATAAAGCCTACGCGCAGTTCACCGGCGATTTCTCCTATTTTTAAATCGGATGACTGTAATAAAAAGGGCATAAAAGGATTATCCTCTTTCACTTTTTTGGCCAGCAAAATACCTGCGCCATGCTCCTTTTCACCCTTATGGCTAAATGAAACATCGGAGATTACCCCCAGCAGGTTCTTTCGATAGCGGGAATAGTAATCCAATGCCTCCTCGTAGGTACGCGCCAGCAAAATTTTGGGCCGCCCGCGCATGCGCATCATCTTTTGATGTTCGTTTAACCCTTCGGTCATGAATTTTTTGGACTGGCGCAATACGATTTTGTAAATCACGGGCAGATAGCTGGAATAAAAGCGCACCGAATCCTCCACCAGCAGAATACATTGCACTCCCACCTTCATAACATCGTGCTCGACATTCATTCCATCTTCGATGAGCTTTATAATGGCCAGTAAAAGGTTGGCATTTCCCAACCAGCAAAACACATAATCAATGGCACTGGTATCCTCCCTTCCCAGCTTCATCGACACTTCCCGTGAAAAGGGCGTCAGCACAACGATGGGTATAAAGGGGTAATCGCTCTTTATTTTTCGCGAAAGAGTAAAGGGGTCCATCCCTCCCACACTCAACATGGTTATAACAAGATCAACAGAATCCTCCTGAAGAACCTGCAATGCCTCCCGGGCTGAGGAGGCTCTTATAAACTGAGGTGGATATCTGAGATTAAGAGAGACATACTCGTTAAAAAGCTGCTCTTCTATACGCCCGTCCTCCTCCAGCATAAAAGCATCGTAGGAGCTGCTTATAAGCAATACCTTATAAATACGCCTCTGCATCAGCTGCTCAAAAGCGGTTTCGGAAAATCCGTTTTTATATTTCTCTCTCATATGTATTGGTTGGCAGAAGAAGCGGTTGTTGATTTTGCCAGATTAAATCTAAACAAAAACGGGGTTGACCTGTAAAAGACCAACCCCGTTTAAAGAATTATTGCGCCCCTGTTGTATTAAAGGGGTAATTTATCAACTTTACGTGCCGAGTAGCTGATTTTAAGGGCTTGCGATTTACGCAAGGCCTGCTTAATATCGGTTATGATACCCATAGGACTGTCGTAATCGGCTTTGATTGAGACGGTCATCTTGGGCCGGTCGCTTTCACGCATCGATTCACGCTCCTGTATAATGTAACTCTGGATATCGGCTATGGTGGCAAACTGATCGTTTAGCTGCACCCGCGGCTCAGAGCCAAAAATTTTCTGATAGGGACGTGCAGGCACGCCTACATAAATATAGGTAACCAGTGATTTTTTCTCCAGTTTTTGAAGCTCCGTAGCCTCCGGTGGTTTCATCTGCACCATAAGTGTTACCTCCTTCATGGTAGTACTCACCATAAAGAAGAACAGGAGCATAAAAACAATGTCGGGCAGCGAGGCGGTATTAATGGCCTGCGACTGGCCACTCTTTTTCTTTCTGAATTTTGCCATTTTATTTCCCTCCTATGTTTTTAGGTTCAGCTTCGGAGATGCGTTGTGGATAGATCTCGCGCACAGCTTTCTGTTGTTCCTCATCCAGTTTGTCGTATGTGGTTCCAAATTTACTGCGCGAAAGCTCATTTCGCAACTCATCATAGGCACGCTGAAGCTCATTTTGAACAGAAAGATACACCTGATATTGCGTGCCGCGGTCGTTTTGGAGTGATATTATGCCCTTCGAAATGGGATAAACACCAAAGTAAGGAACCTCCTTATCGGCCTTTTCGGGCAGATTGGTCTCATTCAAAGGGTTTGAAATAAACTCCTTTGTTGCGTCTTTCAATTGACTTAACTGCATGGGTCTGGATTCGACCAACAACTGGTTTTTCGAGTTGATGAGTACCTCAAACACGTTCCGCTCCTTGATGGGCGGAGGTGCGGGCTCATTTTCCGGAATGGGCTGAGGCAAAAGCCTCGCCAGCCCCGAGTCGGTATCCATGGTGGTAGCCATAAGAAAGAAAATGAGCAGGAGGAAGGCAATATCCGCCATCGACCCCGCATTGACTTCCTGAATATCTCTTTTAGCCATAGAATATCAATATTTTTTAAAAACCGTGATGCTAAGAAAGAGCAAACCCGATCTTTAGGGTTATTACCTGAACAATCGGGATAACTCTGTGTACAAAATAACCAACAGGGCTAAACCAAAAAGGAAATAGGTTGAGTACAAAAAGGTATCGGACATCACCAGCATGCTTGGTACATTATCGCCACCTGTATATCCAATCAGGTTCAGAGGGGTTCCATCTCCCAGAGCATAGGAAACAAGAGCAATAATAGCCAAAACTGCAATCGAAACCAGCGTGCGTATGGCATTGCGCGGATTAAGCACCAGAGCGACCACTTCGAAAAGAATGGCTATAACAGCCGCAGCGACCACCAGGATTTTAGCCCAGTCCAAAAAAGTTTCGGTATAAACGGGAGTAGCTAAAGGAGCACCCTCCACTTCTCCCCCGAAAAAGAACAAGCCTGCAAGAACCAGCGTCACACCCAGGAGAACATATAAAACAATACTAAGTATCTTTGAGAGTTTGGTCATGACGACAATTATTTTTTATTAATATTATACTTCACCAAAATGTCCATCAAAGAGATGGAAGCATCTTCCATGCTGTTAACAATACCGTCGATTTTAGATACGATATAGTTGTAAAACACCTGAAGAATAATGGCCACAATAAGTCCGGAAACAGTGGTAATAAGAGCTATTTTAATACCACCTGCCACTGCAGATGCAGAGATGTCACCCATGGCCTGGATGTTGTCGAAAGCCTCGATCATACCAATTACAGTACCCATGAAACCAAGCATGGGGGCAACGGCAATGAACAAAGATATCCAGGTAAGGCCTTTCTCAAGGAGTCCCATTTGAACGGAACCATAAGATACGACCGACTTTTCAACCACTTCGACACCTTCATCAATGCGATCGAGTCCCTGGTAAAAAATGGAAGCCACCGGGCCACGCGTATTGCGGCAAATCTCTTTGGCTGCTTCTACACCACCCTCATTGAGTGCATTTTCAATGTTCTGTAAAAGCTTCTTGGTAGGGGTTGAGGAGGCAAGGTTCAGATAAATGATCCTTTCAATACTAAGGGCCAGACCAAAAATGAGACATAAAAGAATGAAACTCATAAAAGCAGCGCCCCCTTCAATAAATTTGGCCTTAATCTGCTTATGAATGCCCTGAGGAGCCTCAGCCTCATCTGCTGCCATCGTCTGTGAAGCAGCCGGCTGCTCCGTGACCTGTTCTTTGGTAGCTTCTTCTGACACCGACTGGTCATCCTGGGCAAACATGGACGATACGCCCATCGTAAGCATTCCAAAAACTGCTAAAAAAACAAATAGCTTTTTCATAATCTGTAAGAAATTTTGATTTGTATTGGATTGTTGTTACTCAAAAATAATTCAAATTTTTCTAAGAAAAAAATATTGTGCAAATTTAATTGCATTAGTTCAGTTCTACAAGAGCCACCGGCACATTATTTCTAGTTTTGGCGCAAATTACAAAAAAAATAGCAATTACAATGGAGCTACAAATTAATTTCACCCTTTAGCGAACATTTTAGATGTGTTTTAATCTCTTCCGGTGATTTGCAATTGCCCAAAAGATACATTAATTTAGTGATGGCACTCTCGGTGGTGATGTCGTAACCGCTTATCACACCCATATCTAACAGATGGCGCCCGGTTTCGTAGCGCCACATTTCAACACTTCCGGCCAGGCATTGAGTAACATTAAGCACTATAATCTCATTATCTATAGCCCGGGCGAGCGCTTCTAAAAACCATTTTGAAGTAGGTGCATTGCCAGAGCCGTAGGTCTCGAGCACTACTGCCCGTATATTTGGCGCATTTAAAACCGATTGAACTACCCGGGGATTAATTCCCGGAAATATTTTCAGCAATGCCAGATTGGTATCCATTTTATGTGACGCCCAAAAGGCCCCCGCCTCTCCAGCCTCTCCTATATAAGGATGGTTATATTTTATGTGTAATCCCACTTCGGCCAGCGGCGGGTAGTTGTCAGACCGAAAGGCATTAAAATGTTCTGCATTGTATTTTGTGGTACGGTTACCTCTGAAAAGTCTGTTCTGAAAATAGATACACACCTCAGGCACCAATGATTTATGACCTTCATAAGCGGCTGCTATTTCCAATGCCGTAATCAGATTCTCCTTGCCGTCGGTGCGAATGGCTCCCAGGGGCAACTGACTTCCGGTTAAGATTACCGGCTTTTGCAGATTATGAAGCATAAAACTCAGAGCACTGGCTGTGTAAGACATTGTATCGGTTCCGTGCAGCACAACAAACCCATCGTAAGCGTCGTAATTTTTTTCGATAATTTTGACCAGATCCAACCAAATCTCCGGCGATATCTCCGAAGAATCCACTATGGGTTCAAAGGAGATGCTGCGCACGGTAAACCCGAACTTTCGCAATTCAGGCACCTTTCGTGAGATGTTCTCAAAATCGAAAGGTACCAGTGCATTGGTTTCAGGATCTAAAACCATGCCTATGGTACCGCCGGTATATATTATAAGTATTCGTTTTTCCACAGGGATTATATATTATATAGTGTAAAATCGGGAAACCTCCGCCTAAAGAGGAGCAACCTGTCCGGGATTTTGCATTCGGGAGGTTCTTACAGGGTTCATCCAAACAGGATTCAAAAATCAGCAAAAGCTTTAGAACGCGGGAATATCTTAATTACACAACCTTCACGTCTCTTTAAACAACGTGAGGGCATTTTGGGTGGTGATCGTGTCCATCTCACCCACTGTTAAATCAAATATTTCAGCCAGTTTCCTCAAGGTGTGAACCATGTAAACCGGTTGGTTGCGCTTTCCCCGAAAAGGAACGGGCGCCAACCAGGGTGCATCGGTTTCGGTTACCAGCCGGTGGGGGGCCACACGACTGAGCACCTTGTCGAGTCCTGCATTTTTAAAGGTCACTATCCCATTGATTCCCAGAAAGAAGCCAGGGTAGGAGAGTGCTCGTGAAGCCTCTTCAGAAGTGCCTGCGAAACTGTGAAAGACACCCTTGAGGCGTTCGTCGTACACACTGTCTAACACTTCAAATACCCACTGAAAGGCATCGCGCACATGAATAACCACCGGAAGATTTGCCTCTTTGGCCCACTCCAGCTGGATGCGAAACACCTCCTGCTGCTCTTTTAGACGCGACTGATCCCAATAGAGGTCAAGCCCGATCTCTCCAATGGCCGCAAAGGGCCTTATGCCCAACCAATGTTCTATAGTTGCGAGCTGTTCACGATGATCCTCTTTTACCGAAGTGGGATGAAGCCCCATCATAGCATGGCAAACATCGGGAAACGCCGCTTCCGCCTCCAGCATAGAGTGAATGGTAGCGGTGTCGATATTGGGCATAAATACAGAATGAATACCGGCCGATAGGGCATCTTTTATAACGCACGCACGGTCGGCATCAAACTCCTTCAAATATATATGCGAATGGGTATCTATCATACTAAACCATGCCCTGGGCCATCATAGCCTCGGCCACCTTAACAAATCCGCCGATGTTGGCTCCTTTTACATAGTTAATTTTGCCATCGGCTTCAGTACCAAACCGCACACAGGTGTTGTGAATATTAATCATAATCTGATTCAACCGGGCATCAATCTCTTCGCTGGTCCAGTCGATGCGCATACTGTTTTGACTCATCTCCAATCCCGAAACAGACACTCCCCCCGCATTGACAGCTTTGCCGGGAGCAAAGGTGATTTTTTCGTTGGCAAATGTAGCAGCGTCGGCTGTACACCCCATATTGGAGGCCTCTGCAATGAGCTTACACCCGTTGGCTATAAGCGTCTTTACATCCTCAAGGTTCAGCTCATTTTGTATGGCACAGGGAATGGCGATGTCAACTTTTTGCTCCCACGCTTTTTTACCGGCAAAAAACTGAGCACCCTTAAACCGGGTGGCATAAGGTTCCACAATATCCTGATTAGAGGCTCGCAATTCCAGCATATAATCTATTTTACTGCCTGAGATGCCCTCCGGGTCGTAAATGTATCCGTCGGGGCCCGAAATGGTCACTACTTTAGCACCCAGCTCTGAGGCTTTGAGCACTGCCCCCCAGGCTACATTGCCAAAACCTGAAATGGCTACCCGTTTTCCCCTGAGGGTATCATTTTTAAGAGCCAGCATTTCACGCACAAAATAAACGGCTCCAAATCCGGTAGCCTGCGGGCGCACAAGACTGCCGCCATACTCACGTCCCTTTCCGGTAAAGACACCGGTAAACTCGTTACGCAGCTTTTTATACATCCCAAACATATAACCTATCTCGCGTCCGCCCACTCCTATATCACCGGCAGGCACATCGGTATTGGCGCCAATATGGCGAAACAGCTCGGCCATAAAAGCCTGGCAAAAACGCATAACCTCGTTATCAGATTTTCCTTTGGGATTAAAATCACTTCCACCCTTTCCTCCACCCATAGGCAGTGAAGTGAGACTGTTTTTAAAGGTTTGCTCAAATCCCAGAAACTTTAATCCGCTTAAGGTCACACTTGAGTGAAAGCGTATGCCGCCCTTATAGGGGCCGATGGCCGAATTGAATTCAATTCGGTAGCCGCGGTTCACATGAACTTCGCCTTTATCGTCAACCCAGGGTACCCGAAATATGATAGTCCGCTCGGGCTCTACCATCCGGTCGAGTATCTTAGCTTTCTGATAGCGGGGATTTTCCTCATAAAAATCCCAAATGGTTTCCACGACCTCAAGCACAGCCTGTAAAAATTCATCTTCGCCCGGATTTCTCATCCTGACTCCATCCATAAATGTTTGTAATCTGGTTTGCATTTTCTTTGGTTTTTAGTGATTAGATTAGTGAAATCAAAATTAGTGAATATTATTGTATCTGCTAACAATTTATCAAATTTAATTTGCATCAGTCTAAAAATGCAAATCGCTGTATAAATGTATGTTGCAATATAACAGCTCTGATTCGTGATATAAATCATATCCGGAGAAGAGCCTAAATCATAAAAAATGAAAGCCACCCGGGCAAAAACCCTTTGCGAAATACCGCGAACTCTTTAAAATAGGGCTACGTGCAACGTTACTGAATTTTAAATCAACTAAAAATGTAAGGTATAGGACAAAATTCATCGAAAAGCCTATATTTGCCATAACTAAACTCATTTAGCAATGAAAAGAGTCTCCCTGAACACCGTTGCCCGTCGGGCAGGCGTCTCCAAAACCACAGCCTCGTTGGTGTTGAATGGCAAAGCCTCACACTACAACATTGCAGCGGCAACCATTGAGCGGGTAAAACAAGCGGCCCTGGAACTTAAATACAATCCCAACAAGCTGATATTAAACTCATTTTCGGGACAATCGAAGGTGATCGGTTTGATTGCACCAGCCTTTAACATTTCTGAAACGGGAGAGTGGCTGCAACATCTTATTCCAGAAGCAAGAGGCAGAGGTTATCAAATAATCCCGGAAACCGATGCAAGAAACGATTCAAACACCAACACTATAATTCAGGAGTTTCTAAATTTTGGGGCCGATGGGATTATCCTGTTATCCTGCAAAACACCCGAAAACGTTTCTTCGACCTGGGCAGAGGCGGAAACCGGGATTCCACTTGTATTTGCAGGAAGAGGGCCCATCTCCGCTAAGGTCTGTGCGGTGACCGATGATTTTGTGAACGGCATAAACCGCCTGATTGAACATCTTTACCGGTACAACAAAAGAGCCATAGGTTATTTGGGTCGCGATGTGCAAACCTTCGAAAATATTGAAAAGAGGGAGACCTACCTGAAGAGTTACTGCGAGAGGTTCGAGATCAGCCCCAACATGGAACTGGTAACAGGCACGAAAATGGAAGGACTCGAGATCGTGAAGAGCTGCTATAATCTTATCAAAAAAGGTGCAAACAGCATTTTGTTCGAAGATCCGGAACTTGCTGTTGCAGCTTTTTCGGACACCAAATTAAGGAGAGAACTGCAACAACGCATTTTTTGCGCCAGCTATGGATATCACCCCGCCTTTAAGCTGATTGACGAGAATTTTATCTTTGTACATTCCAATATTCCACTTATGGCACACCATGTCATTGATTCACTGGTGAAGCTGATAAACGGAGAAGCTGCAGAAAGCGCAGTGGTAAAGACGTTGCCGGTGGTTTAGGAGAGGAAGCTGAATCCGGCAGCTGCCGGACAAAGCTCGAAGCTGAAATCAAAAAAGGATTAGGGATTAGGGATTAAGGATTAGGGATTAGGGATTAGGGATTAAGGATTAGGAGATTAGAGTTTTTCCCTCAGCGTACACTCCCTCGTAGCTGCCGGATTGAGCTACCACTTCATTTAGTTCCTAATCCATAATCCTTTTCATCTTCCCTGCCTACCCTGACTACTTCTGCCTACCCTGCCTACCGGCAGGCAGGCGGCAGGCGGCAGGCGGCAGGCAGACGTCTCCGGTCTTCGGTCTCCCATCTTCTTTCCTCAATCCCTCTTAAAGATATATTCAACAATTTTCCACTTATTGGATTAAACATTATCCTCATAAAACGGTTTCAAAGAAATGCGAATCAAAGGATGGATATCCGTTTTATCAATGATGCTTTTAAACATTATCTTTTATTTTGGTGGTTGTTCAATAATCTTATCTTTGCAACCCATATTAGAACCGGCATACACAACCCACTTCATATCAGCAGGATCATAAATTCTATTGAGTGCGGCGCTCAATTTATAATTCCGAAACAATGGCAAAAAGTCAAATTTACACCAAAACCGGCGACCAGGGAAAAACCAGTTTAATTGGCGGAACGCGCGTACCCAAACACCATTATCGTTTGGAGGCTTATGGCACTGTTGATGAACTGAATGCACAGATTGGAATGATTCGTTCCTGGCCCCTTGAACCGGAAATTATACACACCATTCTGCACATTCAGGAGACGCTTTTTACCATTGGTGCTTATCTGGCCACAGACGATGCAGTTTCGGATTTGAAAACACGCTTAAAGCCCGACGATAAAGAGATTGAACTTTTAGAGACAGAGATGGACCGAATGGACGAAGCACTGCCACCTCTTCGAAATTTTGTACTTCCGGGAGGACATGCCACTGTTGCGCAATGTCACATTGCGCGCACCATATGCCGTCGTGCTGAGCGGCGCGTGATTGCGATGAGCGCAGAGACCGGAGTAAACCCCTGGGTAATAAAATATTTAAACCGTCTTTCGGATTACTTCTTTGTTCTTTCGAGGCATTTGGCCAATTATTTTGAGGCGGAAGAGATTCCATGGAAGCCAAAGTTGTAAAATTAAGATTTTTGCTTAATTTCGCAGAAAATTGACAAGTAAGATAAAATATTAAAGGAGTTAAACTGAAATTGATATGTACTGGACTCTTGAATTAGCTTCAAAGCTCGAAGATGCGCCCTGGCCCGCCTCCAAAGATGAGTTGATCGATTATGCCATCCGCTCAGGGGCACCCCTTGAGGTGATAGAAAACCTGCAGGAAATAGAAGATGAAGGTGAAATTTATGAAAGTATAGAAGACATCTGGCCCGATTATCCGAGCAAAGATGATTTCTTTTTTAATGAAGATGAATATTAGAGCCTCACAGGTTAGGGTGCAGCAATAGAAAAAGAGGAACAGCTAAATGTTCCTCTTTTTTATTGGTTAAAGCGGAACTCGCTGTAGTTGGTTGTGGATTGCCGGTCTTCAATATTCTCAAACAGGAAAATATCTTCCATTTTTTTAGGCTGGTAAGCTTCAAACCACTGAAACCCTTCCAGTTTTTGATCTTCCGGCTTGAGCAAAAGAGGAGGATTCATATTTCCCGCCGGTTTATTGTGCAGAACAATGGTATCTACCGTCCGTTTATCTAAAAAAATAGTGAGACTGCTTGCCTCTGCGCGGTTAACACCTATTAAAAACTCCTTATCTTTAGGGTAATACACCGTCTGTCCGTTACCATCCACATCAATGCGATAAAGGTCGTTATCGCGAAAATAGCCCGTCATCAACCGCCCCTTTATCTGATTAAAATGAATGGAATCTTCGGGCGAGATCAAAAAGGCATTGTCTATCATCTCCGCTTTATAGAGCAACTTTTGACGGGTGTATAATTTAATGGTATTTGCGACCATCTGGTTGCCCTGCACCCAAATTATGGGATCGTGATAAAAGGTATTGGTAGAGTCTCTAAAGTCGTACACCATAGAGTCGCAACGTCCCTGAAGGTCGGTTTTGAAAAATTTAACCCGGTGAAAAGCACGCACAAGCTTACTCTCCGGCTCTTCGGGGATGAGGTCGGCGCGTAAAGTATCGGCGTGCATAAACAGGGTATCTTTTTGATATATTTGCATTAGTACGGCACGGCGGGTAGCCAAAGCCTCCTGCGTCAACTCGTTATAATGGCCATAATTACCTGTAATTACAATATTGTTGGCAGTATCTTCGAGGGCCATGTGGGAAAAAACCTCGCCAAAGCCTGAATTGCGGTCGTAATAAATGGTGTCGCCCATGAGTTTTTGCTCACCCCCATCAATAAAGTTATTTTTCAACAAGCGGGCATAATCGGTGCGGGTATCGTAAAACCCATTTTCGGAATAGATGGTATTTTGCTTGCTGTAAATATAGGTGGGTCCTACAATCCCCGCCACTTCGGTAGAGGTGAAATATTTCAGCGTATCCGAATTCATGGTATAATCGGGGTTTACCAACACCACGTTGTCCTTAAAGTTAACCTCACCGGTGCGTGCATAATAAAAGCCTTCGCTGCTGGTTAATACATTAGTGGTATCTACAATTTTACCACCGTTAAAATAGAAAGCCACATCGTTGTGGCGGTCGTAATCTAAAAATTGGGTGGTGAGGGTAACCTCCTTATTCACAAGCCTTACATTGCCACGAACTTCAGCCAGCTCTTCATTGCCATAATAATTAAGCCGGTTACCGAAAAGATGTATGGTGTCGTTTTGAATGATGTGAATGGAGCCAAAAGCATGTACAATACTCGAATCACGGTTTAATATGGCACTGTCGCAGAACATTCGTGTATTCAGGTGCTTCAGCTTCACATCTCCTTTAAGCACATATACGTTTTTGCCCAGTCGCTCCTCCGCTCCCACCATATAATCGGCGTATTCGATAAGAATGGCACTCCTTTTTTCCTTATTTTGCTGCTGAGGATAAAGTGAGCCCCCAAAAATGCAGCACAGAATAATAACAATAATCAGCCTGGGTCGGGATAAAAACATACAGATGGCTATAACAAGATGGTGCTAAAAATTGGGTTCGCTGACAGGAATTATTGAAGCAGAAACCGGGAAAAAGAGTCTGTTTTGCAGATCGGGCTGAAACAGGTAGTCGAAACGAATACCCTTTTCACTTACTGTTTGATGGTTCACCTGATAAATAATTTCACAAATGCGCTCCTGAGGTATCACCTTAGCCACGTGATTACCATTGCGACAAAGCACAAAAAAACCGGCTTCATCACCTGTTATTACATAATGTCTGGTATAACCGGTTTCGGGTGCCCGGGTAACGTGAGTAACAAAGTCGCTGTCCTCCTGCTTAAGTACCGGGAAAATGCCTCCTTTTGGGTGGGCTTTTAAAACGATTTGTTGATTGCTCTGATTTATTTCCAGCCATATATCGGCACTGTCAAGCTCATCGGTATTGGTTCCGTTTAGGAAGTCATATCCCAGGAGGTACACCCTTTTTTTCTCCCCCTTTTCGGTGGAGTTAACCACTACCTGTCTTATAAATGGTTCCTGAGGTGAAAAAGACTCCTCATTTTGCATCCTCACCACCAGGCTGGCATTGAATGGATGAGCAGATAAAAAAATGGTATCGCTCATGGAGTTGTTTTTAACGAGCTTATAATCCAATCCGCTCAAATAACCCAATGCGCTGGTATTTATCCTGAAGCCAAATCCTCTGGCAAAAGAGAATTTAAACCGGCCATAACCATCGCTGATGGTATATTTCTGTTCTTCGCCGGTTTCATCGATATTTTTCTGATAGCTGCAAGAGGCCTGGATTTGAGCCTGGGGTACCGGTTGTTTGGTTTCTTTATCCACCACCACGCCACTCCACGAGATGTTGTACACCTCTCTGGCACAAGAGGCGGAAAGCAACCCTAATAAAAGAAATAAGCCGGTTTTAATCGTCATTCTTCTTATCTTTTGACTGGAACTAATTCTTCGTCCAACCTTTAAATTCAAATTCACAATTCAGCCATTCGGGAATAATTGACACATAGGTCTCCTTTTGCTTCTTCTTTATCCAGGCTTTAAACGCATCTTCGCTCTTTTTGTTCTCCAGCATGGCTTTAATCATCTGATAGTCATCTACAATATTGGCCTGATGAGGAGTCGTTTTACTCTTTAGCTTCACCACGGTAAACTGGTCTTTTCCAAGTCGCTCATCCTTCATGGCAAAGGCGTTGGAGACAGCACCCTCTTTCATATTTTCCACCATCACTGCTATTGAGGGTTCAATCTCCTGCAGTTCGAATTTGGTAGATTGAGTGCGGGGATTAATCATAATCCCTCCACTGGCCCGGGTATCCTTATCCATCGAAAATCTAAGCGCAGCCTCTTCGAATGAGAGAGAGTCGTTGCGGATAAACCCGGCCAATGAGTCGGCCCGGGCCTTTGCCTCCTTTATGGCCTCGGCGGTAGGGCGGGGCTTAATAAGTATGTGCCGCACATTAATACGGTCGCCCTGTCGGTCGATCAGTTGTATAATATGAAAACCAAACTCCGACTCAACCACTTTAGACACTTTATTTTTATCCTGAAGGTTAAATGCTACCCTGGCAAATTCGGGCACCAGATTGGCTCTGGGTTGCATTCCCAACTCTCCACCACGGGCAGCGCTGTTGGGGTCCTCGGAATAGAGCACCGCCAGTGTGGCAAAGTCACGTCCTTCGTTTATTTGTCGCTGAAAATCGCGCAATTGCCCCTTCACTCGGTCTATCTCTTCGCGGCTCACCTTGGGGTAGATGGTAATCTTTTGAAGCTCATACTGGGCGGGCACAAAGGGCAGGCTGTCCTTGTTGGTTTCACGAAAAAAGTTACGTATCGCAAGAGGAGTAACGTTTACGTCTCCCGTAATTTTCGACTGCATTTGTTGGGTAAGCATCTGATTGCGAACCAACTCACGCTGCTCCTCCTTGATCTGCAGTATAGATTTATTCAGCCACTCTTCCAGCTTTTCGCGGGAGCCTGCACGGTTGATAAAATCGTTTATCTGGCGATCCACAGTCATAATTACCTGATTCTCGCCCACTTCAATACTGTCCATGCGGGCCTGCTCAAGAAGCAGATTTTGAATGAGCATCTGCTCCATAATATGACACTTCATGTCACCGGCAAACTCCGCCCCCTGCATAACTGCTTGCTGATATTGGTACTCAATATCGGATTTCAATAAAGGCCGATCGCCCACAACGGCAATCACCTGATCAATTACATTTGATTGTCCGACAAGGGAAAGCGGGAAAAATATCAATATCGTTAAGAATATTCGAAATACCCGGTGGGTTACTTGCTGCATGCTTATAAATTTTGCCATAAAGATAGCAGAACTTTAGTAGAAATTAATGGTTTTTTCCTGTAAAGCTTCGTTGTAAAGCTCTTTCTCTAAATTTTTAATAAACTCAACTCTCTTCTTATTCAGGAGAATTGCCTTAATACGCTCTTCCACATAGCTCAAGGGAGCCGTTTCATTAATGGTATGATGATCGGTGATCACTAAGAAATATCGAAACCCGTCGTCACTGGTTTCATAAAAGCGATTGTACAACAAAAAAGATGCCTCATTTTTAAGAGGTATCGGCAAATTGGCGTTGATGCGCTGAAAAGGCACCCAATTATCCAAAAACTGATCGAATAAACGGGCGTTCTGAAACGACCAGGTCTCCAGTTCCACCATATTTTCGGGTTTAAACCGGCGGCACCAATCCCTCACCTTCGCTAAATCAGGAGTCGACTTGGGCACTTTGATTAAAAGTCCCTTGAGAATGTTGTCCTGAAGTTTAAAATTCTCCTGCATTTTATTGTAATATTCCTCAATCTCCCGACTGGTGATAAGGGGTGAATACTTCTGCTCCAGCATTTTTTGCTGATACAGATGTACCAGCAGCGATGTGCGGTATTCGTCGATGAGCCGGCTTATATCCTTTTCACTTTCGGTGAGGTTAAGTTCTGCCTGTCGCAGAAAAAGCTTACTTCTTACCCAGCGGTTGATGTACTCATCGGCTAAGGCCGCACTGTCCTCACCAACAATGTGAGGCGGCAGATAGCTTTGCAAATCACCCAGCGTTAACCGGTCGTTTCCTACCGACACAAGAGGTGTCTCAGACGGATTATTTTCGCCGCAGGAGACCAAAAAAAAGAATAAAAAGCCAATTAAAATTAACAATATTGGTTTGTTCATTGTCTTGTTTCTTTGCTTGCACCTAACGGTAATAAACTGTAAATTATATGGTAGTTGCGGTGTGCATCCTTTTCAACCTGCACCAAAGTACATGCGGCGCACAAACACACAAAAACCAGATGAACCCCGTTGTCAGCTTGTGTCACTCCAAATTTCTTAACTCCATAATGATGAGTCTATTTCGAAAAGTCAGAGTTCTTTGATTTTCAACTTTCCTACCCCTATCCCCTGAAGAGGAACTCGTTGAGAATCAATGAACTCTTCAAAGTCCCCTTTAGGGAATTCCTGCCTGCCGGCAGGTAGGGGTAATTTACTTTTCTGAGTGGACTCAAGACTTAGATTTTTAATAATATTTACTCTTTACTGTCATTCGTAAATCCACAGTTTTCAGCACTTTCCAATTTAGAACTTATCCAATCGATTTGACGCTGTTGCTTTCTGGCTTGGCGTACTAAATCATTTATCAGTTCACTTTTGCTTGAATACTTTTTGCATTCAGCTTTGTCCGGCAGTTGCCGGATTGAGCTCCCCTCCCTATCTCGAATAATTAGGCGCCTCCCGCGTAATGGTCACATCATGTGGATGGCCTTCGATGACACCGGAATTGGTGATGCGGGTAAAGCGGGTGTTGTGCAACTGTTCAATATTTTTAGTGCCGCAATAGCCCATCCCTGCCCTTAAGCCGCCAATAAGCTGATAAATAACCTCCACAAGCGTTCCTTTGTAAGGCACCCGCCCCGAAATACCTTCGGGAACCAGCTTTTTAATATCGTCTTCCACATCCTGAAAATAGCGATCCCTTGACCCTTTTTGCATGGCTTCAATGGAGCCCATTCCACGATAGGTCTTAAATTTTCGTCCGTTGAAAATGACTGTTTCACCCGGCGACTCGTCCACCCCGGCAAAGAGCGAGCCGGCCATTACTGAGTGTGCCCCGGCTGCCAATGCTTTTACAATATCACCGCTGTAGCGCAGCCCGCCGTCGGCAATCAAAGGCACATCGGTATCTTTCAGAGCCTTATAAACATCGTAAATCGCCGATAACTGAGGAACACCCACTCCGGCAATCACACGGGTGGTGCATATTGAGCCGGGGCCAATCCCCACTTTAACACCATCGGCGCCGGCCTTCACCAGGTCCACGGCCGCTTCGGCAGTGGCTATGTTGCCCACCACCACCTGCACCCCCGGATAACGGCGCTTGGTCTCCTTCAGCATCTCAATAACCCCTTTTGAATGACCGTGGGCGGTATCAATCACCACGGCATCCACGTTGGCTTTCACCAGGGCTTCTATGCGGTCGAAAGCATCATGGGTTACCCCTACGGCGGCAGCCACTCTCAATCGACCTTTGGGATCTTTGCTGGCCAGGGGCTTATCTTTTGCCTTGGTAATATCCTTGTAAGTAAGCAGGCCTATCAGTTTGTTATTTTTATCAACAACTGGTAGCTTTTCAATTTTATAACGTTGCAAAATAGCCGCCGCATTTTCGAGATTGGTAGTTTGATCGGTGGTCACCAGGTTTTTGGAGGTCATCACCTCTTCAATAGGCCGCTGAAACGCGGTTTCGAAACGCAAATCGCGATTGGTAACAATACCCACCAGAAAGTGGTCGCCATCTACCACCGGAATACCACCTATCTTATATTCGCTCATCAGTTTAAGTGCATCGCCCACAGTTTTGTTACGCTCAATGGTAATGGGATCGTAAATCATGCCATTTTCGGCCCGTTTTACTATTTCCACCTGCTTGGCCTGCTGCCGGATAGTCATATTTTTATGAATAACCCCTATGCCACCTTCCCGGGATATGGCTATGGCCATTCGCGAATCGGTAACGGTATCCATGGCCGCCGAAACTATTGGGGTGTTAATAATTATGTCGCGTGAAAAGCGGGATGCCAGATTCACCTCGCGTGGCAACACCTCCGAGTAGGCAGGTATTAACAACACATCGTCGAAAGTCAAACCGTCTGATGTAATTTTATCCTCAAAAAATGACATAAACAGATATTTTTGGTGATGAAAAATTTCGGCAAAGTTACAAAAAAATGTGGCTTGTCCAGCCTTCAAGAGCTTGAATATTTCGAGGTTTTTCTCTATGTTTAAGCTAATTTTGCAACCATGCTAAACCCATACTTTCAAATACTCAAACAATATTGGGGCTATGACAGCTTCCGCCCATTACAGGAAGAGATCATTCGCTCGGCAGGCAGTGGCGAGGACACTCTGGCCCTTATGCCCACAGGAGGCGGTAAATCCATCACCTTTCAGGTTCCGGCTCTTGCCATGCCCGGAGTGTGTCTGGTTATTACGCCTTTAATTGCACTCATGAAGGATCAGGTAGAGCATCTTCGCAGCCGGAATATAAAGGCAGCAGCCATTCATTCGGGGCTCACCTACGATGAAATCAGGGTCACCTTCGACAATGTCCTGTTTGGTGGCACCAAGTTTTTATACATCTCCCCCGAGCGTCTATCCACCGAGCTGTTTTTAGAAAAACTGCCCCTGCTCAAAATAAATTTACTGGCCATAGACGAGGCTCACTGCATTTCGCAATGGGGCTACGATTTTCGACCTTCATACCTCAAGATAGCCGAAATTCGAAAGTACCTGCCGCAAGTGCCCGTGCTGGCTCTCACCGCCACCGCCACACCGCAGGTGGCAGAGGACATTATGGAGAAACTGCTTTTTAAAAAGCGCAACATTTTCTCCAAAAGCTTTGTCCGCGAAAATCTGGCTTATGTAGTTCGCCGGGCCGACGATAAAGAGCAACAACTCATTAAAATATTACAATCGGTGAAGGGCAGCGCCATCGTATATGTGCGAAGCCGCAAAAAAACCCGCGACTACGCCACTCTACTACAGCAAAACAACATCGATGCCGGCTATTTTCACGCCGGGCTCACGCAAAAGGTAAAGGACGAGCGACAAAGCAACTGGAAAAACAACCATTTAAGGGTAATAGTGGCCACCAATGCTTTTGGTATGGGCATCGACAAGCCCGATGTAAGACTCGTTGTGCACATGGATGCACCCGACTCTCTGGAAGCCTATTTCCAGGAGGCAGGACGAGCCGGACGTGATGGCAAAAAAGCTTATGCAGTTCTTTTGTGGAGCGAAAACAACGTAAAAAAACTTCGGAGCAGTATAGCTGCCTCATTTCCTGAGCCCGACATCATCAAACGCATTTATGAGGCGTTGGGCAACTTTTTTCAGATTCCTGTAGGAGCCGGATTTCAAATGGTGTATGATTTTGAGATAGGGAAATTTTGCAGTGCCTTTAATTTCAACATCATTACGGTATTCAACGCTTTAAAAATACTGCAACGGGCCGAATACCTCAGTTATACCGAAGAGCTGGATATCCCATCGAAAGTTAAATTCATTATGGAAGGCTCGGAGCTCTACCGGTTTCAGGTGGCCAATGAAACGCTTGACTCCCTGATAAAAATATTGCTGAGATCCTACACCGGCCTCTTTACCGAATATGTGGCCATCAATGAGGGAATGCTGGCACAGAGACTGGAAGTAACCAATGAAGCACTTTATACCGGACTGGACCGGTTGAGTCACTTAAAGGTAATCTATTACATTCCACGACGAAAAACTCCGCTCATCACCTACGTACAATCACGCGAGGAAGCGCGACACATTCGCCTGCCCGACGAGGTGTATGCCCTTCGAAAAAAACGCTACGAAGAACAGGTAGAGTCGGTCATTGAGTTTGCCTCCCTCTCGCACATCTGCCGAAGCCGTTTGTTGTTGAACTATTTTGGGCAATCCAAATCGGCCAACTGCGGCCTGTGCGACGTTTGTATTGCCCGTAAAAGAGCCAATATTAACGACAACACCTTCGACCGGATACAACAATCGATAGAACAGGCTCTGGCCGAAGTACCCCAAAAGGCAGATCAACTGATTGACAACCTGAATTTTGAGAAAAACCACATCTGGCCGGTGCTTGCATGGCTTGAAGAACACGGGGTAATCTCGGAAAACAGGGAAGGTGAACTGGAGTGGAATAGGTGAAAAACAAATAAATATAGTTGACAAACCCAATATTGTTAGCCCAATCTCCTTCTAACTAAATATAAAAAGCTAATTTTGCAGCCATTGCATGGAGATGTCATCGCTCGAAGATGATAATAAACTATGCCACTGAAATTCAAAAAGACCTGGTAAATTAATTTACGAACCAACCGGTTGTTTTGAGGTTTATATTATTATGAAGAACGATTTAGACCATCTGGTATATTCGAAAAACGTTATAGAATTTGTGACTGTGGCGCGCGAGTATTGTGGCTGGCTTGAGAGGACGCTGCAATTTCCCCGCCGCGACTTTATCGACACAGGCATAAAATTGCTGCCCCTGCTTTATCTTAAAGCTGTGGTTTTGCCTTCACCCGCTCCCATGATGAAAGATGACTTTCTGGACAAATCGGTCACTGAAGAGGAGTATCAGCAAATATTCAATGCAGTGCTGACAAAGATGGGGCCTTACAATGACTACCTGGAAGTATTTACCGCCGACATGCAGCACAGCGGGGAGCCGCTTACCGCATCTGTATCCGAAAACCTGGCCGACATTTATCAGGATCTAAAAGACTTCCTGATGAGTTACCGCACAGCCGTTACCGAAATTATGAACGATGCCCTTTGCGAACTTATTAATAACTTTAAATTATACTGGGGCCAGCGACTTGTAAATGTGTTGCGCGCGCTTCATCAAACCCTTTTTGGCGGAGAGGATTTAGACGAGACAAACGATGAAACAACAACCACCGAAGATATCAGAAATACAGACGACTGGCTAATCTCCAGGATGCAACAAGACTGGCAGGCTGATCAGGAATAAAACTCATATCAACAAATCATAAAACTTTATAGATGAATGCATAACACTATTTCGAAAGAGGAAATTAAAGAGTTGCCATTACAACAATTTGAAGGAACTGTAACAATTATTGAAGACCCCCGGAGTGTTGAACCAGTGGTTCATCGGCTCATGAAAGAGAAGGTTATAGGTTTTGACACCGAAACAAAACCGGCCTTTAAAAAGGGCGTTTCGCACAGTGTGGCCCTGTTGCAATTAAGTACCTCCAAAGAGGCTTTCCTGTTCCGGCTCAATCAAACCGGTCTTACCGATTCACTCATTCAGCTTTTAGAAAGTCCTTCCGTTTTAAAGGTAGGCGTAGGTATCCGCGACGACCTGAGGGGGCTGCAACGCCTTGCTAAATTTAAACCGGAAGGATTTATTGAGCTTCAGGAGATGGTTACCCGCTATGGCATTGAGGTGTTCAGTCTCAAAAATCTTGCGGCACTGCTTCTCAACGTACGCATTTCCAAGCGCCAACGGCTCTCCAATTGGGAGTCTCCGGAGCTCCAGGAAGCACAGGCTGTATATGCTGCCACCGACGCCTGGATAGCACTGAAAATCTATCACAAGCTCACAAAGATGCTGCCTTTAAAAAAGGTCACCAAACCCACTAAAGCTATCCCTCAACAGGAGAGTCGCTAAACCGGCAGATGCACTCTCATTAATTAATTTGATTGCGCCCCTCCTCCTCATTTTACACCGCATTACGCGATATGACCTATTCCAAAATAACACTAAAACCAGGGAAAGAGCAAAGTGTGCACCGGTTTCATCCCTGGATATTTTCAGGTGCCCTTCAAACGCGTTCCCCCGGGATAACCGAAGGAGAAACTGTTCAGGTAGTTGATCACCTGGACAATTTTTTGGCTATGGGCCATTTTCAAACCGGTTCCATCGCTGTCAAAATCTTCTCTTTTGTTCCGGTAGCACCTGACGAATCGTATTGGAAAGAGAAGATAAAAAAGGCTTATGATTTACGCCAGGCAATGGGTCTGGTCAACAATCCCAAAACCAACGCTTACCGGCTGGTAAATGCAGAAGGAGATGGCCTACCGGGTCTTATCATCGATGTGTTTAACGAGGCTGCCGTAATACAAACACACTCGGCAGCCATGTATATGATAAAAGAGATGATCTTCGATATTGTTGAGAATCTTCCGGGAAATCACCTGAAGGGCATCTACCTTAATCCGGAGGGGAGTCCTTCAGGAAAAAGCACGAACCAGACCATCAGCAGACTCATAGGAAACGAGAAGGCAAGCAGGAAGGCACTGGAGAACGGAATTCAATTCACCATTAACCCTGAAAAAGGACAAAGATTCGCCTTTTTTATTGACAGACGGGAGAGCAGACTTCTATTCGCAAATTACAGCAAAGGGCGAACGGTTCTGGATCTCTTCTGCCACACAGGTGCTTTCTCCCTTTACGCACTCAGTGCAGGTGCTCAACAAGTGCATTCAGTGGACAGCTCGGAGCGGGCCATCGAAACCAGCCGGCAAAATGTGGCTTTGAACTCTCCGGGAGATGAACGGCATGAGGCTTTTGCCGAAGATGCTTTCAAATACTTAGAAAAAGCAGCAGGAAAATATAATCTGATGGTGATAGATCCGCCTGCCTTTGCCAAGCATCAAAAGATAGTACACAATGCGCTTCAGGGCTACAGGAAGCTAAACATTATGGCTATAGAAGCCATCCAGCCCGGAGGTATTATTTTTACCTTTTCCAGTTCGCAGGTTGTAAGCCGTGACACCTTTAGAAAAACTATTTTTTCGGCAGCAGCCAAAACAGGCCGGATCGTACGTATTCTTCACCAAATGGAGCAATCAGCCGACCATCCCCTAAATATTTACCATCCTGAAGGTGAATATTTAAAAGGGCTGGTGTTGTATGTGGAGTAGATTACCGGAACGGTGATTATCAGCGCTATCTCCAAACCCGGGATTAGCCACAAAGGCACCCCAACACAAAGGGTTTCCTAAGATTAATTATTACACTATTTTTAAAACTACAAAGGAAGATGAACAGACACTCAACCGGCACTTCGGCTTCCGGTCTTCTGACTTCAGGCTTCATTCTTCCCTCCCATTTTTAAACCTATGAAATTTACTAAATTCGGTTTTACACCTGAAGTTCTTGAAGGACTGGATGCTATGCGATTTGAAAAGGCAACTCCGGTTCAGGAACAAACCATCCCCATAATTATGAAGGGGAAAGATTTGATTGGCTGCGCACAAACCGGGACCGGTAAAACAGCAGCCTATCTGCTTCCATTGTTAGACCGCCAGGTACGAAATCCGCAAAAAGGGGTAGATACCCTGATACTGGTTCCCACCCGTGAACTGGCCATGCAGATAGACCAGCATGTGGAGGGCTTTAGCTATTTTATGCCGGTCACCTCCATAGCCGTTTATGGCGGAAATGATGCCGACCTGTGGTCCCAGCAAAAAAACGCCCTCATCACCGGTGCTCAGGTGGTGGTTGCCACGCCTGGCAGGTTACTCCAGCACCTGAGCATGGGCTATGTAAATATGGAGAACCTGAAACACCTTGTGCTGGACGAAGCCGACCGGATGTTGGATATGGGCTTTCACGACGACATCATGCAGATTGTATCACACCTGCCTAAGAAACGACAAACGCTCATGTTCTCGGCCACCATGCCCCACAACATTCGCGATTTGGCCCACAAACTGCTGGAAAAACCCGAAGAGGTGAACATTGCCATGTCGAAACCCGCCGAAGGCATTCTTCAGGGAGCTTATGTATTGTATGAAAGGCAAAAATTGCCCTTAGTGAAACTTCTGCTCCGTGGTAAGGAGTTGCAGAGCATCCTTGTCTTCTCCTCCACGAAAATAAAAGTGAAAGAAATTCACCGTGCACTGCTAACACTGGGATTCAACGCTGCTGCCATACACTCCGATCTGGAACAAAAGGATCGCGCCGAAGTCATGCGGGAATTCCGAAACCGCAATATCCAGATACTGGTAGCCACCGACATCATAGCCCGGGGAATTGACGTGGAAGGCATCGACCTGGTGATCAACTTCGATGTGCCCAACGACGCTGAGGATTACGTACACCGTGTAGGCCGTACCGCCAGAGCCGAATCAACAGGGGTGGCTCTCACCTTTATTACAGACAAAGACCAGCGTGACTTTGCACAGATTGAAAAACTCATTGAAATGGAGGTTTTCAAAATACCGCTTCCCCAGGAACTGGGCCCGGCACCCGAATACAATCCAAAGAAACACAGATCTCACAAACAAAAAGGAGACTTTCACAAAGGGAGAAGAAGAGAAACGAAAGAAAGATAAAAAAAATAGAGAGACCCGGGAAATAAAGAGGCATGGCCCTGCTTCTCAACAGTCTGGACTTATGAACTTATACAATATGGAACAATTCGTCAACCTCATCGCAGGCCAAACCGGCATTTCATCCCATCAGATTAGCAATACCATTGAACTGCTCAACCAGGGTGCCACCATTCCCTTTATCAGCCGTTACCGCAAGGAGCACACCGGTAGCCTCGACGAGGTGGCCATAGGCTCCATTAAAGATGCTTACGAAAGGTTACAGGAGGTTGAAAAACGAAAAATCACCATTCTCAATACCATCGAAGAACAGGGCGCTCTCACCGAAGAACTCAAAGAGAAGATTACCGCCTCGTACGACCTCAGCGAGCTCGAAGACCTCTACCTCCCCTACAAGCCCAAACGTAAAACGCGTGCGGTAAAAGCCCGTGAACTGGGGCTGGAACCCCTGGCTCAACTCCTGATGAAACAGCAGGAGCACGACGTGGAATCGCAAGCCGAAGCTTTCATCACCGAGGATGTGCCTGATGTTGAATCGGCCCTGCAGGGTGCGCGCGACATCGTTGCCGAATGGATAAATGAGAACCAAACGGCACGCGAAATTGTAAGAGGCGGATTCCAGCACAACGCCATTATCTCGGTTAAAGTGGTAAAGGGTAAGGATGAAGAGGGGATAAAATACCGCGACTATTTCGACCTCAGTGAACCTTTAAAAAAATGCCCTTCTCACCGGTTCTTAGCTATGCAAAGAGGGGAAAAGGAGGGTTTCCTGAAAGTATCCATTGCCCCCGATCCTGATGAGATATTGAATCGCCTGAACCGGTTGTTGATAAAATCGGAAACAGCCGCCGCCCATCAGGTGCAGACAGCTCTTGAAGATGCCTACAAACGCCTTTTGGCGCCCTCCATCGAAAACGAAACGGCAGCCCTGCATAAGGAGAAGGCGGATACCGAAGCTATCCGGGTTTTTACCAACAACCTGAGGCAACTGTTGCTGGCACCGCCTCTGGGACAAAAACAAGTGTTGGCCATCGACCCGGGTTTCAGAAGCGGCTGTAAAGTGGTTTGCCTTGATGCTCAGGGAACGCTGCTACACAACGAAACCATCTATCCCCATCCGCCTCAAAAGCAAATGGCTCTGGCCATGAAAAAGCTGGACTCGCTGGTAGATGCCTATAAAATTGAGGCCATCGCCATCGGAAATGGGACAGCTTCGCGTGAAACGGAGGCTTTTGTGGGCAAAATACGCTTCAGCCGCAACCTGCAGGTGTTTGTGGTGAGCGAAGATGGCGCATCGGTTTACAGCGCCAGTAAAGTGGCTCGCGACGAATTTCCCGACTACGACGTAACGGTGCGTGGCGCCGTCTCCATTGGCCGCCGGCTGATGGACCCCCTGGCCGAACTGGTGAAGATTGACCCCAAGTCCATTGGCGTGGGTCAATACCAGCACGATGTTGACCAACCCAAACTCAGAGCCTCCCTCGATCAGGTGGTGGAATCGTGCGTAAACCAGGTGGGGGTAAACCTGAATACGGCCAGCCATCATCTGTTGACCTACGTTTCGGGATTGGGGCCGCAGTTGGCTAAAAATATTGTGAAACACCGCGAAGAGAACGGCCCGTTCGCCTCCCGTAATGAGCTAAAAAAAGTGCCCCGTTTGGGAGCCAGGGCTTTTGAGCAGTCGGCCGGCTTCCTAAGGATAACAGACGCCAGAAATCCATTGGACAATACAGCCGTCCACCCCGAGTCATACCCTGTGGTAAAGCAGATGGCCGTTGACCTCAACGCAAAAGTAACAGATTTAATTGAGCAAAAAGAGCTGCGGGAAAGGATAAAACCCGAAGACTACATAACCCAAGAAACCGGGTTACCTACCCTTAAAGACATCCTGGCCGAACTTGAAAAACCGGGTCGTGACCCGCGCCAGTCCATTAAAGTGTTTGAATTCTCTAAAGATGTTTTTTCTATAAACGATCTGGTGGAGGGTATGGTGTTGCCCGGGATTGTGACCAACATCACCAATTTTGGTGCCTTTGTGGATGTAGGGGTAAAACAGGACGGGCTGGTACACATTTCGCAAATGGCCGACCGTTACATTTCGAATCCTGCAGAGGTGGTAAAATTGCATCAGCATGTAAAGGTTCGTGTGTTGGACGTAGATATTTCCCGCAAACGCATCCAGCTCTCACTTAAAGAGTCATGATGTCTTTTATAGTGATTGGCCTGTTCGCTGCGGGCATTCCCCTGGGCTACCTGATTAGGAAACAGACGTTTGTTTTTAAGATAACAGAGCGACTTATCAGCCTGGCCATCCTGGCTCTTCTTTTTTTTCTGGGAGTTTCCGTAGGCAGCAATCCGCAGGTGGTGCGTAATTTTTCAGCGTTGGGGTGGCAGGCCTTTTGTCTCGGTGTGGGGGCCATGACGGGGAGCCTTGTCCTGGCCTGGCTGGCAACCAATTTCTATCAAAGGAGGAACGCTCCACTTCCCACCAAAAAGCTGCCCCTGCCGAAACAACTTCCCACCTCAGAACCCGAAACAAAAAGAATTGAAAAACACCTCCTGAGACTATTAAGCAATCAGAGCTTCCGGGTACTTCTCTTTTTTCTTTTGGGAGTATTGAGTGCCCTGAAACAGGTGGTGCCGGCCACGTTGGGGAGTGACCGTTTCACTACATTTACTCTCTATATCCTTATGATGCTGGTGGGTATCAGCATTGGCGGCGACCAAAGAGCCCTGAACGCGGTGCGGCATATCCGCTTCAGAGTACTGCTGGTGCCGCTTATTGTAGTGGTGGGTAGCCTGGGCGGAAGCGCCCTGATTTCGGTGCTGCTCCATAAAATATCGTTGGTCAATGCGTTAGCCGTTGGCGCGGGGTTCGGCTACTATTCCCTTTCCAGTATCTTTATCGGACAGATAAGCGGGGAAGAGATGGGGGTGGTGGCTTTGCTGGCCAACATACTCAGGGAAGTAACAACGCTTGTGGCAGCACCATTTATGGTGAAATATTTCGGTAAACTGGGTGCCATAGTGTCGGCAGGAGCCACGGCTATGGATACCACTCTGCCTGTAATTGTAAAGGCCACAGGCCGTGAGTATGCCATTGTCTCCATATTCAGCGGTATTGCGTTAACGGTTCTGGTGCCGGTGTTGGTGCCTTTTATACTGGAGTTTCTGTAAATTAAACCTTGGCCGGTTCGGCGTTTACCACATCACTCTCCACCTCCCCATCCAACAAACGAACAATGCGGTGTGCATGACGGGCAATATCCTCTTCATGGGTTACCACCACAATGGTATTCCCCTCTGCATGAATGCGATCGAACAGCCGCATGATATCCACTGAGGTCTTGGAGTCCAGATTCCCGGTGGGCTCATCGGCCAGGATCAGCGAAGGATTATTTACCAGCGCCCGTGCAACAGCAACCCGCTGGCGCTGTCCTCCCGACAACTCATTGGGCTTGTGAGTCATCCGGTCTTCAAGACCTACACTTGCGAGCGCCTCCCTTGCCCTTCGCTGTCTTTCATCTTTTGAGATACCCCGGTATATCAACGGCAGTATCACATTTTCAAGGGCCGTATAACGCGCCAGGAGATTAAAGGTTTGAAACACAAAGCCAATCTCGCGGTTGCGAATCTCCGCCAGATTATCATCGGTAAGGTGACTCACATCGGTGCCATTGAGCACATAACTACCTTTGGTGGGAGTATCCAAAGCACCTATCAGATTCATCAGCGTAGATTTTCCCGAACCCGAGGGGCCCATAATGGCAACATATTCTCCTTTTTGGATAGAGAGTGAAACACCCCGTAATGCCTTAACCAACTGATTACCTACCTGGTAGTGTTTCTCCAGGTTACTTATGCTGATAATATTGTTACTCATTTCGTAGCTTTTGCATTATAATATATTCTTCTCCACCAACCATTGTGTTTTTAATCGCATACTGCAACTGCCGGTTAGACCTCTGGAGTAAGGTTAGGTTTAAAACCAAACGGTGTAGTGTTGCTTCAAACACTCCTTGCGAAAAAACACCAGCCCCAGGCGAAAAAGGTCGATGGAGACGGTGACCAATGGATGCCCGATGATCTCGTCCCAGGCCAATTCCATCTCGCGCGACCAGTGAATATCGTCGAAAACAAAAAGGGCATTGTTGTGTACTCTTTTAACACATGTATTGAAATATTCGAGGGTAGGTTCCCGCCGGTGATCGCCATCAAAGAAAACAAAATCTACCGATTTCATACTGGCAAGGATTCCGGGCAGTACCTCACTAAAACGACCTACTGTTACATTTATATTATTGATTCTATGATGCCTGAACAATTCCTTAGCCACCATTGCTTTGTCCTGGTTTCCTTCGATGCTCCAAACCTGTGCCAGCGACGAGGGCATAGCGAAATAAAGTGTGCTCATTCCGACACCGGTACCCAATTCAAGTATATTTTTCAGACCAAAATGGTTGATCAGCCTGAACAGCAAATGCCCGTACTTAGGCGGCAAACTGCCTCGCTTAACCACCTGTTTAACCTGTTGTTGTTTTGCTTTACCTGTTTGAGAAGGTGCGCCAAAGGTGCCGGTATCAACCTTGTGACGCTCATGCAACAGAGCATTTCGGATTGCCTGAATCCTATCAAAAGCATAATAACTGTATCGTTCGTAAACCAGCTCACGAACCAGATAAAAAACAAACGGGGAGTGAATCCCAAACCCTTTGTAATAGCGCCCTTTGGCCAGATAGCGAAAAAAACGGAAAAACTGAAACAAGTTCAAAGCTTCAACAATTTTATGTTTCGGGATAAGAATGTGTCCTGAAAGCAAAGATATATTAATATTGCGAATTAAGGGTTGGAGTCACTGTTGAACCCTTAATTCAGATCAATAATGTCTGTATTTGGCAGCAATCATCTCTGTCCACTTGTTTCAAAGGAAGGTTTGCTCTATTTTTGAGGTCATTAATTATGTCCGATCTCGCAACAAATAACATCATGTATCTGCCAGGAGTAGGCCCCAAAAGAGCCGAACTCCTTAAAAAAGAGCTAAAAATAGCCTCTTTTGAAGATTTGTTGTATCATTTTCCCTACAAATACGTCGATCGCAGTCGTATTTATCCCATTAATGAGGTATCGTCCGAGATGCCCTACATTCAGGTAAAGGGCAAGATTACTTCCCTGAAAACCCTGGGTGAAAAGCGCAACCAAAGGCTGGTGGCACATTTTACCGACTCCACCGGAACCATTGAGCTGGTTTGGTTTAAAGGACACAAATACATAAGGGAACAGATCAATCCCAATCACACCTTTATTGCTTTTGGAAGACCAACCCTCTTTAATGGAGTGATAAACATTGTACATCCTGAACTGGAAAAACTGGAGGAAGCGCAAACCCGGCCTTTTGGTGGTCTTCAGCCATTTTACAACACCACCGACAGGATGAAGAGCCACTTTTTGAACTCCCGAGCGATGTTTAAACTGGTTCAAAATCTTTTCATCACCTTTACAGGCAAGATACCCGAAACACTTCCGGCGCCCCTCATTGAACAATATAAGCTGATGAATCTCAATGAGGCACTACGCCAGATACATTTGCCGCCTGATCCCCATGCACTGAAAAATGCCACCTTCCGGCTCAAGTTCGAGGAGCTCTTTTACATACAATTAAACATCCTGCGCCTGCGCAACCAGCGCACCTTTAACCTGAAAGGCCACGTCTTTGAAAAGGTAGGATCTCAATTTAATGACTTTTTTCTCCACCATCTCACCTTCGAGCTCACCAATGCTCAAAAAAGAGTGATCAGGGAAATACGTAAAGACCTGGGCAGCGGCCGGCAAATGAACCGCCTGTTGCAGGGAGATGTGGGCAGCGGTAAAACACTGGTGGCCCTCATGGTGATGCTCATCGCCATCGACAACCATTTTCAGGCTTGCCTGATGGCGCCTACCGAGATTCTTGCCACCCAGCATTTCGACACCCTTTCGCAAATGCTGAAGGGCATGAATATAACAGTGGAACTGCTCACCGGATCTACGAAAAAGTCGGAGCGCGAACTGCTGCACACTGCTCTCCGGGATGGCACTCTTCACATTTTAATTGGTACCCACGCCCTGATAGAAGATACCGTTAAATTTCGCAATCTGGGGCTGGTAGTCATCGATGAGCAGCACCGCTTTGGTGTGGCACAACGGGCCCGGCTGTGGAAAAAAAATCTTACCCCGCCCCATGTGCTGGTTATGACTGCCACCCCCATTCCACGCACACTGGCCATGACCATATACGGCGACCTGGATGTGTCGGTGATTGATGAACTGCCGCCGGGACGAAAACCGGTACAAACCACCCATCTCTACCACAACCGCAGAAACGAACTTAACAGGTTCATTATAAAACAGGTAGAGGCAGGACGACAGATATATCTGGTCTATCCGCTCATTGAGGAGTCGGAAAAGATGGATTTTAAAAACCTTACCGAAGGTTATGAATACATGACCCGCGTGTTTCCACAATACAGGGTGAGCATGGTACATGGCCGCATGAAACCTGCTGAGAAGGAGGCTGCCATGCAAACATTTGTGACCGGCGAAGCCCATATACTGGTCTCCACCACTGTTATAGAAGTGGGGGTAAATGTGCCCAATGCTTCAGTCATGATCATTGAGAGCGCCGAGCGCTTTGGGCTCTCGCAGCTTCATCAGCTCAGGGGACGCGTGGGCCGGGGTGCCGAACAAAGCTATTGTATATTGATGACCGGTTATAAGCTGGGCAGCGAAACCCGCAAACGCATGGAGATCATGACCCGCACCACCGATGGTTTCGAAATTGCCGAGGCCGATCTGAGACTGCGTGGCCCCGGCGACATGGAAGGCACTCAACAATCGGGTCTTCCCTTTGATTTACGTATTGCCAACCTGGCTCAGGACGGGAAAATTCTGCAACTGGCACGCGACGCAGCCCAGGAGGTGCTCAACAACGACCCTCTTCTGGAAAAACAGGAAAACCTGATTCTTCAAAAACAACTCACAAAACTGGCCCGCCAAAAAATGAACTGGAGCATGATTTCTTAACCCTCCTATTGTTTTTTTTATACCTTTGCATGCTATACAACAATGTTTTAGAACACAGGCACAACCATGGCAGCCATAAAAACGAGCCCTTTAAAAGAGACAACCATACGTGACATACCCCAACTGTTCGATGTTCTAACCCATGAGGAACAGTCTTATTTACTGGCCAACCACACCACTGTAAAATATCGTAAAAACCAGATTATTTATCAGGAGGGCGAAGAACCATCCGCTTTTTTGTGCATTGGTTCGGGCAAAGTAAAGATCTTCAAAGAGGGCCTGATGGGTCGTGACCAGATTCTGCGCATGGCCAGTGGCCCCGGCTTTATTGGTTACCGTGCATTTTTTGCCGAAGAGAACCATGTGGCCTCAGCGGTGGTATTCGAACCCTGTGTGATATTCCACATCAGACGGGAGGTGATCTTAAACCTCATGAAGTCGAACAACGATTTGTGCATGAGCATTATCAAATCGTTTGCATCTGAACTTGGCTTTGCCCGATACCGCACCGTCACCCTCACTCAAAAGCACATACGTGGACGATTGGCCGAAAGCCTTATCGTGTTGCGCGACACCTACGGCTACGAAGATGATGACTCCACACTAAGCATTTATCTCTCCCGCGAAGACCTGGCCAACTTCTCAAACATGACCACCGCCAATGCCATTCGCACCTTAACCACCTTCGTAAAAGAGAAGGTGCTGATCGTGGACGGGCGCATCATAAAGATTATAGATGAGCAAAAATTAGAAAGAATTTCGAGATTGGGTTAAAAACTACTTCTTCATAAGTTTACCGGTATAAACCGTTTTTTGCCCCTCCAATAATTTAACCAGATAAATACCCTTGGCAAGATGTGCCACCGACACCCGTTCACCCGAAGAAACATTTCGTTCCAGAACCATTGCACCGGTGATTTGGAAAATCTGTAATTTCAGATTTTTTAGGTTGTCGCTCCATTTTAGGGTAATCTCATCGAAGGCTGGATTGGGATAAAATCCTACCGGAGAATTTTCAAGTATCTCCATGCCAGTAGAAGTGCCGGCTGAATAATAGAAAGTAGATTTGTCGGTTTGCACCCACAGGCCGTTTTCCATATCGAAGGTTTCGTAGTCCAAAACAACCTTTGTGGGCATAAAGGTAGGATCGCCTATGCCAAAAATGGCATCGCCAAAAGAGGGAAAAGCAACCTCCGAAAAATCCATGGTGCTGTACTGATATTCGTATTTTTCATCTTCTTCCCACGTTTCGGCAGTGCTGTTCCATTCCGAATCTATTTCAACGGTCACATCACCCAAAGTGTTGTACTGGTATTCTGTACGTTTCTGATTCTCCATCACTAAGGAAGAGAGATTTAGCCCTGAAACAAAAGTGGTTACAAGTTGTCCGGAAGCGCTATAACTGTATTCCGACTTTGAAAAAAGCACCTCCACGCCCTCCATAATAACATAGGTACTTTGGGTTGTCAGTTGTTCTGAACTATTGTAATCATATTTTATAACCGCACTTTTGGTCATCGCCTCATCCTCGTCCCATGCCCATATATCCCATTGAGTTAGCCGTCCTGAGACATCGTAATAAAAGTAGTTTTTTCCATCCAATTCCCATACTCCGCCGGTTTCGTAGGAAGAAACCAACATAGAGTCCAGTTTTTCGTCAGTACTAAAATAAAGCTCCGACTTATTGTCTAATACCAGCTGGCCGGTTAGGAGTTCAATCTCATAATCAAGCCAGGTGCTTATCAACCCGTCAGTTCCATATTCAAATTCTGTTTTATCAATTGTTTTCCACGCTTTTGTATCGCTGCCCCATTCCTGTTCGAGCCAAACGATACCTCTCATTTGCGAATCATATTGATAGACATCCCTCCAGTCGTATATAAAGGTTTCGCTTAGCTTATCGAAGGTCCACGATACAATGCTGTCGAGTTTTTGGGTTGGTGCACTCTTTAAAAGAGCAGAGGAACGGAGAGGCGTAAAGTGAACTGTTTTAGATAACAAACCGGCTTGTTGCAAAACCTGGTCTGTTTTAGATTTCATCTTCAGCATCTTCTGCTGAAGATCGGTTCTGTTCTGTGTGTAAGCCAGCAGGGTTATTACTGACAAAGCGATAACCAGAGTAAATCTTTTCATTGCACTTTTTTTTAGTTTAACAACAACAATCATTGCAAACAATCGAATTAATACACCTACTCTCAAGTTATTAGAAATTAATAAAAGAGAAATTACCAGTAAACGACTGAACGGAAGTTACGATTGGAAAATAAAAAGAGCAATAGCCTTTTTATGAAGCTTCTTAGAAATTACATTAAATTTCAGGATCACGAATGTACCAAAGGCTTCAAAGGAGCTATACCGGGTGTTTTACCTAATAAAGATTTGAATGGGATTGTTTGGGTCCCCTCCTCCTCACTCCTTGAAATAGACCCTGTTGACCCGTCGCGATATGCCTGTAAGAATTTCGTAAGGAATGGTATCCAATTGGCGGGCCAGGTTGGTCAGCGGATAATCGTCGCCGAATATCAGCACTTCGTCGCCCTCTTCGGCCTGAATATCACTTATATCCACCATGCAGGTATCCATGCAGATGTTACCCACCACGGATGCCAACCGGCCGTTAATCATCACTTTGCCGTTACCGTTGCTCAAATGCCGATTTAAGCCGTCGGCATAGCCAATGGGTATCACAGCAATGATTCCGTCATTTTTCAGCCAGCCGGCACGGTCGTAGCCTATGGTTTCGTATGCCTTAACTGGTTTTATTTGCGATATATAAGTTTTAAGGGTCACCACATTTTGCAAATCTGTGAGCTCTCCTGCGCCGAATCCATAAAGACCAATTCCCAAACGAACCATATCGAAGCGGGCTTCGGGGAACCGCTCTATGCCGGAGCTGTTTAATACATGCCTCAAAAAGGAGACCTCCAGGGCACTCTGCAACTTTAAACAAATAGCTGTATAATTTTCAATCTGAAGCCGGGTAAAAGCATCGTGAGCCTCATCATCGCTGCCCACCAAATGGGTGAAAACCGATTGTACCCGTATGCGCGGCATCCTTTTCAGCTTTTGGATTAAAGCATTGGTTTCCTGCTCTAAAAACCCCATTCGGTTCATGCCGGTATCTATCTTTAAATGAATGGGTACCGCATCTGCACCCTCCATCTGAACGCGGTTATAAAAAGCGTCCAATACCCTGAAGTTGTATATTTCCGGTTCCAGGTTGTGCTCAAGCATCTGGGCGAAACTCTTTTCGTCGGGGTTCATTACCATAATGGGCAGTGCTATGCCCGATTTACGAAGTTCCATGCCTTCGTCGGCATAAGCCACGCCTAGATAATCTACTTTTTGATGTTGCAAGGCAGAGGCAATTTCAAAAGAGCCACTGCCATACGAAAAGGCTTTAACCATGGCCAGCAGGCGGGTTTCGGGCTTTAGCAGAGAGCGGTAGGCGTTGAGGTTATGCACCAGTGCATTGAGATTTATCTCCATCACAGTGGCATGTTTCTTCAGCTCCAAACGTTCGGCAATCTGCTCAAAGGCAAAAATCCGCGATCCTTTTAAAAGGATGGCCTCCTCTTTGAACTGAAGAGAAGGAAGTGCCAACAAAAATTCCGAAGTGGAATAAAAAAAACGTGCATTATTGCCGAACAATGAGGCATGTTCTGATAAAGCAGGGCCAATGCCTATGAAACGATCCATGTTTTTCTCCCGAATCAGACGGGCCACCAACGGATAGAGCTCCCGGTTGGTTAATCCGGTTTGTAAAAGGTCGGAGAGTATTACTGTACGCGGAACCCCTTTACTGCGACTTTGCTGCACCAAAAAATCGAGCGCAACTTCCAGAGAAGTAATATCGGCATTATAAGAGTCGTTGATAAGCAGATTGTTGCGGATGCCGGCCTTCTGTTCCAAACGCATGGCCACAGGCTGTAATTGTTGTGCCCGCTTAGCCAAAGCTTGGGGTTTAGAGCCCTGATGAAGCATAAAGAGAAATACATGCATTATGTTATCCACCGAAACGCCATCGGTAAAGGGAATCTTTACAGAAAAATCACTCCCTCTCCACCGAAGCATGAGCGCAGTATCATCGTTATCAACTAATGTATTCAACAATTGCAGGTCTCCATTCGCTGTTCGGCTCCACGTAATAGTTTCCATTTGAGGAAAAAGGCGCCCGATGGTTTCGTGCACCAGAGGCAAATCCCTGCAATAAAAGAGCGTCTTCACTTCCTGAAAAAGCAACAACTTTTCATTCAGCTTATGTTGCAGGGAGGTGAAATTCTCCTGATGCGCCTGCCCGAGCATAGTAAAAAGGCCCATCGTGGGTTTTATGCAACCTGCCAGACGAGCCATCTCTCCAGGCCTGGATATGCCGGCCTCAATAATGGCCAGATTGGTGTGTTCATCCATTTGCCAAAGCGACAGCGGCACCCCCACCTGGCTGTTGTAACTGCGCGGAGAGCGCGTAAGCCTCAGGTCGTCACCCATCATCTGAGCCAACCACTCTTTAACAATGGTTTTACCATTGCTGCCGGTAATGGCCAGCACCGGAACTTTATAGCGTGAGCGATGTGCAGCGGCCAGTTTTTGGAGCGCCTCCAGCGTCCCGGAGACCTCTACCCAGTTGGCCCGGCCCTTTAAAGCGGTGGGTACATGCCCCTCTTCCACCACAAAGTTACAAACCCCCTTCTTAACCAAATCGTGCAAAAACTGATGCCCGTCGTGCCTCAGACCCCGGAGAGCAAAAAAGAGACTTTCGGGGGCCTCGAACACCGACCGGCTGTCAATGGACAAACGGGTGATGTTACCAGGCACATTAAAAGTGAGACGACCCGTACAAAGTTTTGCTAATTCCCGGGGTGAATATGACATTATGAATAATATTTTTCGGACTGTAATCGTTACCTTTGCAAAGATAACTAAAAATGGGTTTAACAAGTTATTATGGAAAAGAACACACTTCTTGAATTGATGATTCACGAAATCAGCGAAATCGAAAGACTGATTGAAGCGTTTAAGGGGAAAGAGACCATCTCCGGCCCTTTTATAAACCTTGCCCGAAACAAAGTTCGTAACCTGCTGGAGGAGCTTGATTTACTGGAGGACTTAAGTGAATCAGAGACGAAAAAAAAGGAAGGAACCTCGTCAGGTATCAAAGAGGTTTCAGCCGGCCTCCCGGATAATAGTCAAACAACGGTAACGGAACAGGAACCATCTGCCATTCAGGAAATACCAGCGGCAAATGAAACCCAGGCAATAGAGAAAACGCCGGCGGCAGAGGATGTGCAAACAGTTCAGGAAAAACCATCTGAGGAGGAGAAACCTCCAATGCCAAAAGAAGATACTATACAGGCAGAGAAAATCAATGAACCGGTGCAGAAGGACAACTCTCAATTTGGCGGGGACAAAAACAACAGCATCAAAGCCGGAAGAGGGGTATTGGGAGAGACTCTGGGCAAAAACAAATCATCTTTTAACGATCTCATTGCCAAAAAAACCACCGCTATTGCCTCATCGCGTAATCTCAAGGCCACACCTGTATCAGACCTGCACAAAGCAATGGGAATCAACGACCGCTTCTTTTACCAGAGAGAGTTGTTTGGTGGAAACGCCAGCCTGTTGAACCAAACAGTGGATCAACTCAACCAAATGCAGACATTGGCAGATGCTAAAAGTTTTTTAAAGACCAATTTCAATTGGGATAACGATCATGAGACTGTTGTCGAATTTCTGGAGCTCGTGGAAAGACGTTTTATATGAGCCAGTTAACCATAGTCCCCACTCCTATTGGCAACCTTGAAGACATGACCTTCAGAGCGGTGCGCCTGCTAAAGGAGGTGGATTTTATTTTAGCCGAAGATACCCGTACTTCAGGAATCTTACTTAAGCATTATCAGATATCGACCCGGATGTACGCTCATCATAAATTCAACGAACACAAGGCCGTTGAAAAGGTGATAGAAAGAATAAAAGCAGGCGAACATGCCGCATTAATCTCAGATGCAGGTACTCCGGGCATCTCCGATCCCGGCTATCTGGTAGTACGTCGCTGTATTGATGCGCAAATAAAAGTAGAGTGCCTGCCCGGCCCCACGGCCTTTGTGCCGGCGCTGGTCACATCGGGATTACCCAACGACCGGTTTTGCTTTGAGGGCTTTCTGCCAGTGAAAAAAGGAAGGCAAACACGGTTGGATCTTTTGAAAGATGAAAACCGCACCATGGTGTTTTACGAATCACCTCACCGGCTGGTAAAAACCCTTACGCAATTGGCCCAAGCACTGGGTGAAGAGCGGCAGGCCGCAGTTTGCAGAGAAATCAGCAAGTTGCACGAAGAGACCCACAGGGAGTCACTTGGGGCATTAGCTACATTCTTTAACACAAATACCCCCCGCGGAGAGATCGTTTTAGTTGTGAATGGCAAAAAATATAAATAACTTTGTTGTGCTACATCAAAACATTACCGGTAAAGGTAAACGGGACCAATTTGTTTATACGGATTTCTTTGGCGGGAAAAAAGTACCTTCCAAAAAAATAATGTATCTCCAACTATCCAATACTGCATTTCAACTTAAAAGGCTCCATATAACACAACTATTAACCCTTTAAACATTACATTTATGAAACGTATTGTCATTATTTTAGCGTTACTGCCACTGCTTTGGAATTGCCAAAACAGACCCAGTCGTACCGAACTGGAACAGCAGAACGATTCATTGATGGTTGCTGCTGCCGACAAAGAGAGCCAGATGAACGATATGGTCAACACCCTGGGAGAGATAGAGGCCAATCTGCGCATTATCAAAGAGAAGGAAAAGATCATTGCACTTAAAGCAGGTGAAGGAGACACCCGGGGGGCATCCGCCGATGAAATAAACAAGGATATCCGGCTGATATACGACCTGATGGTGCAAAACAAAGAACGCATCCAGTCACTGGACGAGCAACTGCGTAAGTCCGGCATTGAAACCTCACGATTGAACCGGCTGATCAACGGGCTGAATGAGAAGCTGCGCGAAAAGGACATGGATCTGATGAAGCTGAGTGAGTTGCTTAAAAACAAGGACATGGAAATTGATGATATGACTTATGCCATAGCAGGTATGGAAATTACATTGGACTCACTTAAAACCGCTAATAAGGAGACCCTTGAGGCTCTCAGTTCCACAAAAGATGACCTTTATACCGCCTATTATGCCATCGGCACCCGCAGCGAACTTAAAGAGAAGAATATCATCTCGCGCGAAGGGTTCCTCTTTTTCGGCAGAACACTGGTGCTGGAAGAGGATTTCGATAAGAGCTATTTTTCGCGTGTGAACATCCTCACCACCGACACTATTCCCACTTATCAAACCCGCGTCAAAGTGCTGACCACGCACCCCGACGGCTCCTATCTGCTTGAAAAGGATGAAAGTGGTTATCAACAGGTTATCATTAAAAACAAGGACCTGTTCTGGAGTGTTTCAAGATACCTGGTTTTACAGGTAAGCTAAAAAAAGCAGGCCGACATTTTAATAAGCAATGCGTTACACTCATCTTTTTTTCGATTTGGACCATACACTTTGGGACTTTGAGACCAATGCAAGGTTAACGCTTCAACAGCTTTTTGAGACCTACTCCCTAAATCGGTATTTCTCCGACTTTAGTGACTTTATGGAACGCTACACGCCTATAAATCTTGAGCTGTGGTCGCAATATCAGTTGAGGAAGATTCCAAAAAGTACCCTTAAGATCAATCGGTTTTACTATACCTTCGTAGATGCCGGGTTCGACGATTACACCATTGCTGAGAAGTTTGCAAGAGACTTTATTGAAATCAACCCTCTGAAGCCCAATGTGATACCTTACGCGTTCGAGCTGTTGGATTATCTGAAACAACGCAGATACCAAATGTACATCATCACCAATGGATTTACGGAGACCCAGCACGTTAAGATGGAGAGCAGCGGGCTAACCCCTTACTTTCGTAAGATGTTTATATCAGAGGAGATAGGTGTGTCGAAACCCCATCGGCGCTTTTTCGAGCATGCCATAAAAAGCAGCAACGCACGAAAAGCTGAAAGCCTGGTGATTGGTGACAGCCTTGTAAACGACGTGAAAGGAGCCCGTGACTTTGGGCTGGATCAGGTTTATTTAAACCCCACGGGTGAAACGCACGATGAAGCGGTTTTTAAAGAGATTAGCTCTTTGAAAGAGTTGATTGGTTGGTTGTAAGTTCTGACATGGGAGAATAGAACCCCAAGTAATCTAGAACCAGCGATTGCCGGGGATGAGATGCTAAAGCCTTACAGGAAACCACCGGCAGACATGCAGTATCCGTTTAAAATGGAGCTTCGCGGTTAAAATCAAAACCGGTAGCCGGCGAACCGGCAGGCAGTGCATTGCCGTTCTCTTCCTGCTGATTCATTTTTGAACTCAGCGTCATGGGGGCTGAAGTGCTGTTGCCGGGATCGAAACCGCTGCCTGCACCAAACCCGTGCGGTTCCATCTCCTCAAAACGCACCAACTCCTGGCGAAAGCGCAGGCGCACATCGCCCGTGGCCCCGTTGCGGTGTTTGGCGATAATTATTTCGGCCAAACCAATCAGAGAATAACCATTCTCATCTTCGGTAATGCGATAATACTCGGGGCGATGGATAAACAGCACCATGTCGGCATCCTGCTCAATGGCTCCTGACTCACGCAGGTCAGCCAGCTGAGGCCTTTTGCCGTCGATGCCTGAGCGGTTTTCTACCCCCCGGTTAAGCTGCGAAAGCGCAATAATAGGCACGTTAAGCTCTTTGGCCAATCCTTTTAACGATCGGGAAATCATACTTACCTCCTGCTCCCGGCTGCCCGGATTCATACCCGAGGCACTCATCAACTGCAGGTAGTCGATAATCACCACCTTAATATCATGTTGTTTCTTTAGGCGGCGGCACTTGGCTCTAAGTTCAAAAATCGAGAGCCCGGGTGTATCGTCCACGTAAATCGGGGCACCCATAAGCGTTTGTATCTTATGGTCAAGTTGTTCCCACTCGAAGGGCGCCAGGTTGCCGTTCCTGATTTTTTCGCCCGGAATCTCCGTCTCCGATATAATCAAACGATTCACCAACTGCACGTTGGCCATCTCCAGGGAAAATATGGCCACCGATTGTTTATGCTCAATAGCTATATTGCGTGCCATAGAAAGCACAAAAGCCGTTTTCCCCATGGCCGGCCGTGCGGCAATAATCACCAGGTCAGAATCCTGCCAGCCCGAGGTAATGCGATCGAGGCCGGTAAATCCCGAAGGTATTCCGCTCAAACCATCGCTCCGTTTACCTGCTTCCCGTATTTTGTCGATGGCCTCCTTAATAATTGGATTAATCTGGGTCACCTCCTTCTTCATCGAGCCCTGCGCCAGCAGATAAAAACTGTTCTCGGCCTCATCCAAGAGGTCGTTTACATCAATGGATTCGTCGTACGACTGGGTTTGAAGCTCGCTGGAGATACGAATCATCTCGCGCTGCAGAAACTTTTGCCAGATGATGCGGGCATGGTACTCAATATGAGCGGCAGATGCCACGCGGCCCGTGAGCTGGGTAATATAAAAAGCACCGCCCACCTCTTCGAGCTTACTCATCTTTTTAAGCTCTTCGGTAACCGTAAGAATATCCACCGGTTGCTCGTGAAAAAACAGATTGGAGATGGCCTGATAGATGTGTTGGTGGGCATCCCGGTAGAACGATTCGGGTTTGAGTATCTCCGACACGGCAATAAAAGCATCCTTCTCCAACAATAGAGCACCCAAAACAGCCTCTTCGATTTCGAGTGCCTGAGGCGGCATCTTGCCCCCCACACTAATCTGTGAAAGTTCCGTTTTCTTCCTGTTGTTACTGTTGGTGTACTTCTTCTCTGCCATAGAAAGATTGCATTTTAAAATAAGAGGGTCGCCATCCTGGCGGAGAGCGAAAAGGATAGCAAAGGTACGAAAATTTAATGCCATGATGCAACCCGCCATGAAAGTCGCAACCATCTGAAAACCAACACCTCCTAAGTTGCAATAATCTGGAATAGAGAGTGTTGTATCGGGAAAAGAAAAACTTTTCAGATATTTAAAAATTAGTCGTCTGTCTATAGTCAGACAGGCAAGGAATTCAATGCCAACTGGAATTGCTTTGCACCTTGATGAGCTTTTTAGCTATATCATTCATCATTTTTTGGTGCAAGAGATATAAGATATTACTACTATCCGGTTAATTTTAACCGGTCACCAATGATTAAAACTATAAGTTCATAGTAAGAACCTTATTCTATTTTTGTAACTTAACAGCAAGAATGTGATACAAAATTCCAGCCTCATTATAATTAGGTGGATAGTGGTGCCATTGCATGTTTTATTAACTTTGAAAAGAGATTGGGAAAAACCACCCCGCAGAAACCCTAAAACTAAAACCGGATGAAAAAAACTATCTTCACTATACTGGTTGTGTTTACCATATTTACCAACACATTTGCACAGGAATTAAAAGCGAATCCCCGGCATAACCGACTGGGCATTACCTATGCATCCTTTGGTAAAAACGATGTAGTGTGGCCCGATGTTTTAGATGGTGCACCAAGCTACAACGGTGATAAGTTCTACGCCCTGGGTATTCGCTATCTCCATCCGGTTTACAGCGACTGGCTGGATATTGAAGCAGCACTGGAATATGCCCATCACACCTTCACGGTGAGTGGCATCAGCGGCTCAGGTGAGCCCATCACGCCCTACAATATTAATTACTCTATGATTTCTCTGCCCATTGGTGCGCGTGTTCGTTTCCTGCAATTTCTGTTCGCCAATGCGGGCTTTCTCATCGACATTGGCGCAGATGCTTCGAGCCCCATCGACAGCCAGGATGGCATAGGGCTTTATTTAGGAATTGGCATCGAATACGATTTTTTACCGGGTTTTTCCCTCTTTATAAATCCCTATCAGAAGGTACATACCCTTCTCCCCTTTGCAATGGACAAAAACCATCAAAGAATATTGGAGGGAGGGGTGACGGTTGGGGTGATGTTTGGGTTGTAAACGCATCACAATCCTGATTTACATACCGCGCGGATCGGGCCTGACGGGCATCGGGGCCATTTTTCGAACTTCCAGGGAGGGGTAACCAAAATCTTCAGTAATTTTTCCCAAAATCAGATAAATAGCCGCACCACGAAACGGGTAATGGCGCGCCACATCAGGAAAATGTACCGTATCGAAAAATTCACCATCCGTATCCACAAAAGTAGCCAGTTGCATCAGCTTTCCATTGACGGTTTTTACGGGTTTAATGGTCACCAAACGTCCCAGCATACGCACCACCCTGCCGGCATTGCGAAGCATGTCGCGGGCCATCACCTCACCTCTGAAAGGCGATTTCAATATATCGAACAACGACAGGGACAACGGAAACCCCAGCAACTCTATCTCATCATAGGCATCTTCGAGCTTATTAAACTCAAACACGGGCATCTTATAGCTTTTGGCCTCCGTCTGCAGCAGCGGCTTTTGCACCGCCCCCCTGCCCCGCTCCTTATGCCCTAAAAAATGCACCTGCCACAACAATTCCGCCTTACTTTTGCCGGTAAACCTAAAAGCCCCCACACGCACCAACAGCACCATCTGACTCTTGCCCGGTTTCAAACGGTTATAAAAATCCTCTAAAGAACGAAAATCCCCGTTGCTCTTCCTTTCGGTTTCTATCTGTACCATCATCTGTTGTTCAAGCCCCTGCAGATGAATTAATCCCAAATAAATATCCCGTTCTTTAATGGAGGTGTTTACCCCGCTGTGGTTTACACAGGGAAGGTGAATGGTGGCTCCCCATCGGCGGGCTTCGTTCACATAGACCCATGTGGCATAAAACCCGCCAAAATTATTGATCACTGCCACCATGAACTCAAGCGGGTATCTGGCTTTAAGATAGAGACTCTGAAAACTCTCAACGGCATAGGAGGCGGAGTGTGCCTTTGAAAAGGAGTAACCCGCGAAGGATTCTATCTGTCGCCAAACTTCGGCAACCAGCGTTTCGGAATAGCCACGCCGGCGACAATTTTCAAAAAACTTATCCACAATAACCTGAAATCCGCCTTTCGATCGGAACTTACCGCTCATGGCACGCCTCAGCACGTCGGCATCGGCCAGGTCGAGTCCTGCAAAATGATGGCATACCTTTATCACATCTTCCTGATACACCATAACCCCGTAGGTCTCCTCCAGCTGTTGCTTCATCACCGGATGCAGATAGTGAACCCCGGCGGGATTATGAAACCGCTGTATGTATTCGCGCATCATACCCGAGCGTGCCACGCCGGGACGAATGATAGAGCTGGCAGCCACCAAAGTAATGTAGTTGTCGCATTTCAATTTTTTCAGCAGACCACGCATAGCCGGGCTCTCCACATAAAAACAGCCATTGGTTTCGCCCTGCCGCAGCAACTCCTTCACCTGCTCATCGTTCTTAAAATCCTGCACACGGTGTATATCCACCTTTTCACTCCGATTTTGATACACTAAATCCACGCATTCGCGGATGTGACCAATGCCTCGCTGCGAAAGAATATCGAACTTCTCGAAGCCTATCTCTTCGGCCACGTACATGTCCCACTGTGTGGTGGGCAGTCCCTTGGGCGGAAGATCCAGCGCCGTATAATCGGTGATGGGCGCCTGCGAAATAAGGATGCCGCCGGCATGGATGGTGCGCAAATTGGGCATCCCCTCCATGGCTTGGGCCATTTGAATAATTTTATGCTCCAGCGAATGGGGATCAGATGCAGCCCGCTGAACAGCCAGACGGTCGATCTCCTCCCCCGGTAAACCATACACTTTACCCAGCTCGCGAATGGCAGCCCGTGCCTGAAAGGTAGAGGTGGCGCCCAAAAAAGCTGTATGAGCCTGTCCGTAACGTTTAAAGATGTATTGCTGCACCTCATCACGCTCTTTCCATGAGTAATCAATATCAAAATCGGGCGGAGAAGAGCGTTTGGGATTGAGAAACCGTTCGAAATAGAGGTTCAACTCAATGGGATCGACATCGGTAATTTTTAAACAATAGGCCACTACACTGTTGGCTCCGCTGCCCCGCCCCACGTGATAAAAGCCGCGCGACATGGAATAGCGAATAATGTCCCAGGCAATTAAAAAATAGGCTGCGAAACCCATGTTGTTGATGATGGCGAGCTCGTTCTCCACCCGTTTTAATGCCTCGGTATCACCGGCCCCATAACGGTGCTTCACCCCGTCTAACGCCAGTTGTTTGAGAAGCATTTCATCGTCGCGCCGGCTTCCCGTGTAGGTGCTTTTGTTCCGGTTCTCTTTAAAATCAAAATCGAAGAAACAACCGGCAATCAGCTTTTCGGTGGCTTTTATAATGCCAGGCCACTCTTTATACGCATCCATCAATTTGGCGGGCGGCACCATCCAGTCGTAGGGCGGGGCCACATCACCGGCAACCACATTATTGAGCAAAATGTTGCAGTCGATGGCGCGCAAGTGCCGGTGCAGTTCAGCCCCCTGCCTGTTGGCAAAGGTCACCGGCTGCCATATCAACAGACGATCGGTGTAACGCCTGAACGAAGAGGTTACCAATTGCGGGAGCTGATGATGACGAACACCCACATACTCGTTGGCTGCCAGTTGCGACGGTTTTTTATTGCCGAAGGGCCAGACAATAACCGCATGATGAAACGAAGGCGGTGAAGGCGGCAGAGGTTGCCGGAGCAATCGGTAGTAACTTAAAAAGCGATTCAATTCACCAAATCCTTTAATGTTCAAAGCGATACCCGTGTAAAGCAAGCGATTGTCTTCACGAAACTCAATCCCCGCGAGCGGTGTAATCTTTTTTTGACGGCATGCTTTTACAAAATCAAAAGTACCCGAAGTATTGTTGATGTCGGTGAGCACCAGTGTGTCAATGCCCCGCTCTGCCGCCATCGAAGCCAGGGCCTCGGGCGATAGCGTGCCGTAACGTAAACTGTAATATGAATGCGTATTAAGATACATAATTCCAGAAAGTTCAATGATGTCCGGTATTATCACACAGCTCTGCCCACCATGTGTGCGCCAAAGCGTACCCGCACACAATCGAGGGCCCGGTAAAGCGCCACCTGTTCAACGGTGTCCTCAAAGAGGTTAAGCTGGGGTGCACCGCTCACCAGTGCGCTTAACTTTACACCCACCAGCCGAACCATCACCCGCCGGGTATAAAGACGCAACAGCAACTCCTTGGCCATGGGAATCAGCACATGGTCGAACGAGGTGTAGCCAATCTTCTTTTGCAGCGTGTAAGTTTGAAAATCGGCATACTTTATCTTCACAGTGATACAACCTGTAAGTTTCCCCTTTACGCGCAACTCGAAGGCCAGCTTTTCGGTCATCTTAACCATCAACCCCATCAGGAATTTCATATCCCCCGTATCGCTTTCAAAAGTTTGCTCGGTGCCGATGGATTTTTGCTCCGAAAAGGTTTCCACGGGTGAAGGGTCAATGCCATTGGCGCGCCGCCAGATTTCAACGCCATTTTTACCCATGGCGTGCAGCATCATCTCCGGTGGCATCTGGCTGAGCGTTCCGATGCGGGCAACACCCATAGACCTAAGCAGCTTGTAGGTGGCAGGGCCAATCATAGGTATTTTCCGGATGGAGAGTGGTCCTAAAAAAGGCTTCACTTCAGGTTCCGGCACCTGTTTCCCGCCATTGGGCTTGGCTTCGCCTGTAGCGATTTTGGAAACGGTTTTGTTCACCGACAGGCCAAAAGAGATGGGAAGACCCGTTTCGCGCACTATTTTTTGCCGCAGTTCGTGGCTCCACTTCAGGCATCCAAAAAAACGGTCCATGCCTGTTATATCCAGGTAGTGCTCATCAATAGAAGCTTTTTCGTAAAGTGGAGCCACTTCGGCTATAATTTGGGTCACCATCCGCGAATAGCGACTGTAATTGTCCATATCGCCTCTGATAAAGAAAGCATCGGGACAGAGCCGGCGTGCCATCTTCATGGCCATGGCCGAATGCACGCCATAACGCCGCGCCTCGTAGCTGCAGGCGGCCACCACGCCACGATCGGACTGTCCACCCACGATTACCGGCACACCGTTAAGGCGACTGTTCTGCAACCGTTCTACCGATACGAAGAACGAATCCAGATCGAAATGTACAATTTGGCGCTCTTTTGCTTCCATTAATCCTGTTTTGCTTATTTTATAATCTTTTTAAAGATTGTAATTTAAGCAAATAATCGTAAGATGAGAAGCTTTTCGTGAGAATTTTTAAACCCTGGAGAATAAATGAGCCCCAAGGCACAAAGATTTTATGAAGGGGAATAAATTGTTTGGCTTTCGCATAGCTCATACGTTGGGCTCCTGGTGAAAAGTCAAGTTCTACACCGGCCGGCAAGCAGGTGGAGAGCATAAAAATGCAATAACCCGTTCCAGCAGGTTTTAAATTTGCAGCAACGGGTTATTTGTTCTGTTGTGTGCTTCGCGTCTTGGTGGCGAGAAGATTGAAGAGTCGTAGCACTCTTAGTAACGAGTTTGTCCTTCAAAGACACGCGAAGATTCGAGGGCTACCAGGTCGCCGAAATAGTTGAGTTTACCGCGGCGCAGTCCCGAAACAGTAGCGAAGGAGTTACCTCCGGCGCTTACCGACATGTGAACATCATACACGCCAAGGTTGGTCATCACAGTCATGGATACAGAGACCGACATCTTCTTATCGTTGGCCTTTACCTCGTAACGTGAAATCTGCCCCTCGACCGTTACCCCGCCTACGCCGTTGGGACCAAATCTCCAATCGGAACCGACTTGAATAACCGCCTTTCCGTCGTCAACCTTAATGAAGTTAATGGTGGAATTAACAAGGACACGCGTGCCGTACTGGTTGCTTAAAAAATCAGCCTCCAGCACGTAATCCTGACTCTGAATCAAGTCCACCAACTGATTGTACTGCTGCGTAAAGGCAGCCTCTTTTTCAGCTTTCGATTGATCTTTATCTCCTTTCTTGTTATTGTTCAGGGCAAAAATACCGGCTGAAAATAACATCGCTATCAATAATACACTTATCCGTTTCATGATTCCAGTATTTAAAAATTACAAATTCATTTGTTTATCATCAATGGCAGAAATCTTACCGTAGTAACTGATGTTACTTCTGTTGTTGCTGCTGATGTTGACAGTGGCATTGCCATTACTGCCAATATCCATGCTCACTTTAAAGGTATCTTTGTCTTTCACCTCGAAGGTAAAAAGCAGTTTCATCTTTCGTTGATGCGTCTCAATTTTCAAATTCTGCATCTCACCTTTAAATTCAATGCCTCCTCCACCCCCTCCATATTCCACACTGTAGGCCCTTCCAAAAAACGGCAAATGGCTTTCGGCATCCGAACCGGTGGTTTTAATAAACCCATAGTTGGTGGTTAAATCAATAGAGCGCCCTCCCTGTGGGAAGGCGCGCTGCGCTTCAAAAATAAATTGCCCCCCTTCTACTAATTTCACAGTCTTTTGAAAATCAGCCTGTTGTTTATCCTTTTTGCTTTGACTGTTTTGAGCATCGAGGTTTTGAAACCCGCTCACTAAGAAGGCTATAACGATTAAATAATTCAAAGTTGATTTCATAGCTTTCGTTTTTTAGCTTCATTCGATTAACCAAATAATCAAATGCTGTGCCAAAAGCCAAACATCAATGTGTAAACAAAGCTAAAATGCAGGCTGTTAAACTCATTCACACACTTCGAAAACAAACACGCAGTATAAGTCTGCTTGGGAAGCCGGATAAGATATGGCTCAAAAACACAAACCTCAACTATGCCATTTCGGAAAGCCAGCCTGACAAAGGCATCCTGAGAGAAACATTTTTTCTCTCTCAACTTTCATTAGACCACTCTCTATCTCTTCCTGAAAAAGGGGATTTTGTGGTTGATAAAAAATTCACATTCGAAGTGGGTGGAAGAGGTAAAACCCAAAAGCAGATTGCCGAAGTATCAAATGGCTATCTTGTTAAAGACGATCCGGAGAAGGGCGCTTTCAACACCATACCGCTCTGGTTGTTTGGATTTCTATATTAAAAAAGCCGCAACACTGAGTTTCAGCGTTGCGGCTTTTAATTTTTATCAGACAATCAATCCTTTCTATCCTTACCTGGAGTCCGCAGGAAAGCAACCCTTACCGGTCGGTGGCGTCACAAAAAATGTCAAGAACAATGCCTGCCACAATCTATGGAGGCTTGCGAGACCTGATTGACAGGAGCTAACTATACTATAATTCAACACTTATATGAAGTTTTCCACCTAACCCTGTTTCAATAATTTTTCGTAACGTTGATATTCTTACATCATTTGAAGCTCTCTCTATCTTTGAGATATAAGTTCTTTTTACATTTAGCTTTTCAGCTAATTGTTCCTGAGTTAAATTAGCTTTTTTACGAGATTCTTTGACTAATTCAGCAATCATATAGGCTTCAGCCTTTTGCTCGAATTTTTTACGGTTTGGTGTTTCTTTCTCACCGTATTTTTCATCAAAAAGCTCATTTATTGTTTTCGGATTTTTTGTCTTCATAATATGTCCTCCTTATTTTTTTTGCTTGCTCTATCTCTTTTCTATGTATCTTTTGTGATTTCTTTTGGAAGCCATGCAATAGAATCACTAACCTGTTATCATCGAAAAAGGCAAATATGCGATAGATACTACTGCCTACTTCGACCCTGATTTCATAAATCCTTTCTTCCAGATGCTTAAGGAACTTTGTTGGTACTCTTTGCACTGATATAATGATTTGCAAAACGTAATCAACTTTCTCTTTTACTTTTAAAGGGAGTGGATCATAAAACTACCAAGAATAGTCTTTATATGGTTCAATTATTCTCATCACCATATTACAAATGCAACCAATTGGTTTCTTTTTACATCATTAAAATGGATAAAAATTCCTCTAATCCTTTTTGCGCGTAAACTGCATGTTAAATAGATGGCGTAAGAAAAAACAATCTATATATCCAGGCCACAGGGCCTCCGCCCATGCTCTGGGGCATGGGCTCGGAAGCGATCGTGCGGTTTTTATTTTATCAGACAATATTTCTATCCTTACTTCACCTTTTCGTCCTCTTTGTGCCATGGCACCAGAGGGGAGGGATAGTAATTAATTCCCAACACCTCAAAGCGTTCACGCTGTTGTGCCAGGCGGACTTTATAATCGTCCCATTTTCTCATTTCGGGGCGACTCCATCCAATTTCAGCATACCCCACAATGCGCGGGAACACCAACTGTTCAATTTCGTCCATATTGGTTACGGTTTCCGTCCACAGTGGAGCTTCCACCCCAAGGATATTTTCCCTGCCAATTCCATCAACCAACGTAGCAGGGTCCCAGTTATAAGCATGATCTACTTCAATAGTGCCGGCCCAGCTCAGCCCCAGCACCGTTGTGGAGTCGTACTTCATATCCATATAAGCTCTGCTGGCTGGCGACATAATCACTTTTGCACCCTGCTCAACAGCCTTGAGTGCATTTTCATCTTTGGCCCAATACTGCACTACAGCATTGTCCACCAGGGTGGCATTTGCTATCTCGTCCCATCCTATAACGCGCTTTCCATAGGACTCGATAATGGGTTGCACCCGATTTACGAAATAGATGTAATCGGCCTCTTTGGTGGAGTGCGATTCATCTCCGCCAATGTGAAAATAGGGACCGGGCGTCATTTCAGACAACTCCCTAACCACATCGTCGATAAATTGATAAACCACCTCTTTGCTGGTACAAAGGGTGCTGAATCCCACACTGGTGCCTGTATATAACTCGGGAGCCCTGCCATCGCAGGTGAGGGCGGGATAGGAAGCCAACGCTGCATTGGTATGCCCCGGCATATCTACCTCGGGCACAATGGTGATATAACGCTCCTGTGCATAACGCACCAACTCTTTATACTCCTCCTGGGTATAAAAACCACCCTGGCCGCCGCCAACCTGGGTGGTTGCTCCATGTATGGTAAGATTGGGCCACGACTTGATCTCGACGCGCCAGCCCTGATCATCGGTGAGATGTAAATGAAGCACATTCATTTTATACATAGCTATGTGATCGATGTACCGCTTTACATCTTCCACTCCAAAGAAGTGACGCGCCACATCTAACATGGCACCCCGATACGCATACTCCGGAAAATCACGTATGGCACCGGTGGCCAGCAGCCAGCGGCTCTCCTGTAGATTATCGGCTTCCACTCCGGCAGGAAGCAACTGACGCAGGGTTTGAATCCCACGTACCAAACCTGCAGGCTGAAAGGCAGAGATATGCACCAAATCATTGCCTATGATAAGTTCATAACCCTCTTCACCTAATTCATTGTCGTCACTTACTAAAGAGAGCAAAATGTTGCCTTTTAAAGGTATATTAGGAGTGGGCTGTACGGTAAGATTGGACCCCGTAGAACCATTGAGCAAAGTTGCCAGGTAGTTGCCAATTTGCATCAGCTCATCTGAGCCTTCGGGTACATAAACAGCTGCATCTTTGGTCAACTCAAAAGTGCCCAGGGTAGCCACCACTGCAACGGGCTTGGGAATAATGCTGTTTTTTGTAAGGTCGGTAGGCGGATAACTGCTACACGAGTTAAATGCTACCAATAAGATTAGCACAAGCCCGATCTTATTAAAAAATGATACTTTCATAATTTATTGATTTAAAATTAATTATACTATAAAAAGCAGGTCAAAGACCTGAAAAACGAATAGGCTCTTACAATTTGAACCAAACCGAATTCAAAAATAATCAAAACTACTTAAAACACTATGAATAAGTGATTTTTTATTTTGAAATAGGCTAATCTACGTAATTTATCCTGTAATGAGCAAAGATTCAGCGATACGAATTGGAGAATGGTTCTAACTTGATTGTTTTAAAATGATTATATTTTTTAAAAGCAATTTAATTAATCAAAAGAAATGAACAGTATGAGAAAGGAAATGTTACAAAAAGAGGGTGAACCATTATTCATAACTTTAAAAAAACCCGATTAAACAAAATGCAGCAGACAATGGTCATAAATAATAATGCAGATGAAAGCAATAGGATTTAAACAATCATTACCAATCGAAAAAAGAGATAGTTTCATTGCGTTCGAAACTGAAAAACCGAGCCCAAGAGGTTACGACCTGTTAGTGAAAATAGCAGCGGTTTCGGTTAATCCCATCGACTTTAAAATCAGACAAAGGGCAGCGAAAGACAGGATGCTCGAAACGCCAAAGATAATTGGCTGGGATGCTGTTGGAACGGTTGAAGCGATTGGTGAAGAAGCGACATGGTTTAAAGCGGGCGACATAGTTTATTATGCTGGCGACATTAACCGGAGCGGCAGCAATGCGGAATACCAACTTGTTGATGAACGAATTGTTGGATACAAACCAAAAAAAATATCGATTGCTGAAGCAGCAGCTATTCCTTTAACAGGCTTAACCGCCTGGGAATCCTTGTTCGACCGTATCAAAATTAACCCTGAAACCGACAAAGGCAAAACCGTATTGATTTTGGCTGGTGCCGGCGGGGTAGGTTCCATGGCCATTCAGCTTGCCAAAAAAGTTGCCGGGCTCACTGTAATTGCAACAGCTTCACGCCCCGAATCGACAAAATGGTGTAAAGATTTGGGTGCAGATTACGTTGTCAATCACAACCACTTGAAAGTGGAACTGGAAAAGATTGGACACAATGAGGTCAACTATATTCTGGACTTTGTGGATTTGGAAGGATACTGGGAGGTTGCTGCCGAAATTATTAAACCCCAAGGGCATATTGTTTCAATTACCGGAAGTAGCAAACCCTTAAACCTGGATGTTTTAAAGACGAAAAGTGTGACCTTTTCCTGGGAATCGATGTTCGCACGTTCCATGTTTGCCACCGACGACATGGAACAACAACACAAAATTTTGAATAAAATTGCCAGTTTGCTGGATAGCGGAACCCTGAAATCAACCTTGACTACAACATTAAATGGTTTTACGGTGGAGAACCTTAAAAAAGCACATGAAATGCAGGAATCGGGAAAAACAATCGGAAAAACGGTGATAAAATTTTAGTGAAATGCAAAAAGTTAGAATAGGAAAAACTGAGTTGGAAGTGAGCCGCATCAACCTTGGCGGAAATGTATTTGGCTGGACATTAGACGAAACGCGTTCATTTGAGATCTTAGACGCTTTTACTGGTGCAGGTTTCAATTTTATCGATACCGCCGATACCTACTCCTGGTGGGTAAACGGAAAAGGAGGCCAATCAGAAACCATTCTCGGAAATTGGATAAAATCAAGAGCCAATCGCGAAAAGTTGGTTATTGCAACCAAAGTAGGTTCCGAAACCAAGGAGCATCCGTTCGACATCAGCAGAAAGCACATTCTCAAATCGGTGGATGACTCCTTGCAACGACTGCAAACAGATTATATCGATTTGTACTACACGCATTTTGATGATAATAAAACCCCGGTTGAGGAGACCCTCAGGGCATACGATGAAATTATAAAAGCAGGGAAAGTACGATACATCGCAGCCTCCAACATTTCGCCCGAGAGATTGAAAGAATCTTTCGAAACAGCTGCGAAAAACAATCTTCCGGAATACGTTGCTTTGCAGCCCCATTATAATTTGATGGAACGCACCGATTACGAGACGAAGTATGCCAGACTGGCTGAGAAATACGGCCTGAGCGTTATGCCCTATTTCTCGTTGGCGAAAGGTTTCTTGAGCGGGAAATACAGGAATGAGGCCGATTTAGGCAAAAGCGTTCGAGGGAGCGGAGTTAAACAATACCTGAGCAAAAAAGGTTTAGCGGTTTTAAATACATTGGATACCATCTCCGCCAAACACAATAGCCAACCGGCTACTGTTGCCCTGGCCTGGCTTTTAGCACAACCTTCAATCGTGGCACCCGTAGTAAGTGCTACCAGCCATCAGCAGTTACAAGCGCTCATTGATGCCCCTCAGCTAATACTGGACAACAAAGATTTAGCATTGCTGAATGAAGCAAGCCGGCAGAACTAATATTTCACATCATTAAAAATTCTCCCCGGATAATGTGCTCTT